>Ga0209701_10002267_pt1 | contig 12490 bp, 11 predicted proteins | sample CZO8metaG_4_FD_188356 | JGI IMG/M metagenome (GOLD analysis project Ga0209701, IMG submission 188356) | Vadose zone soil microbial communities from the Eel River Critical Zone Observatory, Northern California, USA - CZOApr15con2H3.8 metaG... | ecosystem: Environmental > Terrestrial > Soil >...
AAGGTGCGAAGATAGGCAACCGTGGTATCCACGTCCCGGAACACCTCCTCGTCGCTGAGTTCCACGCGGTCGTCGCCGCGCGCCAGGGCCTGCCGGTCACCCGTGAAGCGGGAGAAGAGGTCTGGGACGATAGTCACATAGCCCGCAGCCACCAGCTTCTGGGCCAGGTCGGTTGTGTGCTGGACGATGCCATAGCGTTCGTGGAGATGAATCACTGCGGGTCGCTTGCCCCCGCCGCCGGGACGTCCGAGAAACGCATTCATTCTGCTGTCTATCTGAATCTGTGTGAGCATGTTCTGCCTCCATCAATGGAATGACTGAGAAGATAGATCGTCCGTCACTAGCATTGCAATAAAAATTGGCCTATCTATTTAGAGAGCCGAATGCAAGGAGGAAAAGATGGCCATTGATCGAGAAGCAGCTCAGAAAGTCTTAACCCAGATCGATAAGGACGAACTGGCCCGGCTCGCATGCGACTTGGTTGACATCCCGAGTCCCACGGGGCAGGAGAAGAGGCTCGCGGAATTTATCTTGGGCTGGTACCAGGCCAACGGTCTTAAGGCGCTCCGTCAGGAGGTGGAAGTGGAGCGACCCAACGCCGTAGGCGTTCTCAAAGGGGACGGCGCGGGCCTGAGTCTCGGCTTCAACGGCCACATGGATACAAGCTTCACGGGGACTCAAGAGGATCTCCGCATGGTCGCCAACGTCGAGCCCGATTCCGATCTCAAGGGCTCGATCAAAGACGGAAAAGTTTGCGGCCTCGGCATCTCGAACATGAAGGGCGGAGTCGCGGCCTTCATGATGGCGGGCAAGGCGCTCAAAAAAAGCGGCGTCAAACTCAAAGGGGATGTCATCCTTGCCGCCGTCGTTGGCGAGATCTCGCGGACGCCCACCGGACCGTGGCAGACGAAAGAGTACCGAGGAGAAGGCGCCGGCACCAGACATCTTTTGACGCACGGAATGCATTCGGACTACGCCGTCGTTGCGGATGGGTCCGACATGAATATCGTCTGGACCCAAACCGGAGTCGTCCAGATCAAGATCGCGACCTTCGGCAAGGCTGAGGCCGCGTGGGGCACGAAGAGATCCACGCATCCGATGGTAAAACTCAACGCCATCGTCAAGATGACCAAAATCATTGAGGCCTTGGAAAAATGGGCGGAAGGTTTTGAAGAGAAGTACATCTATCAATCTCCTACGGGCCCCATCTATCCCAAGGTCAATATCGGCGCTATAGAAGGGGGAGCGCCTTACAGGCCCAACTATTTTCCCGGGGTCTGCAGCATCTATGTCGACATCCGCACGCCGCCGCAGGTGAGGCCTGTGACCGTGCAGCATGAATTAGAACGGGTTCTCTCCTCGCTCGGCATCGAATACGAGATGGAAGCCTACAAATCGCTCCTCGGCCATGAGGGAAAAGGCGTCGAGCCCTTGGTCAAATCGATCGAAGAGATTTACCAGTATCTCTTCGGCGAAAAGGTGAGGCCCGAGGCGCCGGATCGCGCGAGCATCTGGACCGACACGAACGTCTATAACGAATTGGGCATTCCCGCAGTGAAAATCGGGCCGCGAGGAAGGAGAATCGGCCCCAGGAATGAGGAGATTGATATCGACCAGCTACTCAAAGCGGCGCAGCTCTACGCCCTCATCGCCCTGGACATCTGTAGCCGGAAACGTCAGTAGGAACTACGGTCCGATAGGGATTGCGATTTCTTCAGCCTCGGAGTAACTCATTGGAGAGAAGATGAGTCGAAGGTGGCGATCGGGTGATCTGTTTCAGAGAGCTTGTTGATCAAGCCGTGCCGGTTATCAACTCCTTAGTGAGGGCGAGGGAGGAGTTATGATGACTTTGAATTGTCGATGGGTGAGGCGACATCTCTATTTCCTTCGAGAGATATCTCTCGTATGGATGTTAGCGGCTCTTTCCCCTGGCGTTGCCCGTCCGGCGGAAAGATCTCAGGAGCAACCTCTGGAAAAAGTGAGGATTGCCTATAGCAGCATTTCCGGCAACCAGGTCCCCGCCTGGGTCGCGTACGAAAAAGGTTTCTTCCGTAAAAACGGTCTGGATGTCGAGCTGGTCTTCATCGAAAGTGGGACCAAGGCCGTCAATGCTCTCCTTTCAGGCGATGTAGCCTTCTCCCAGATGGCAGGTCCCTCTGTGATTCAGAGCAATCTTCAAGGGCTGGATGTCGTCGTGATTGCGGGGTTTCTCAACACCATGGACTATCAGCTCATCGTTCATGATAGCATCACCCGGCCCGACCAGCTCAAAGGGAAAATCATGGCTGTGAGCCGGTTTGGCTCTTCTTCGGATTTTGCCACCCGCTACGCCCTAGACAAGTATGGGCTGGTGCCGGGAAAGGATGTGACGATTCTGGAGATTGGGAGCCAGCCGGCCAGGTTCGCGGCGCTTGAAGCCGGGAGTATCCATGGGGCGATGGTGGCGATACCCTTGACGCTCAAGGCGAAGAAGTTGGGCTTTCGTGCGCTGGCTGATCTTCAGATGCTCGGGCTGGAGTATCAGCACACCGCTCTGGTGACGACTCAATCCTTAATCAAGTCCAAGCCCTATCTTGTGCGCAACGCCTTGAGGGCCTTCGTGGAGGCCATTCATTTCTATAAGACCCGGCGGAAAGAGGCCCTGGCCATCCTCAAAAAGTACCTCAGGGATGTTGAACCCGAGGCTCTCGAAGAGACCTACGAGGCCATCGGGCTCGCTCTCATTCCCGAGAAGCCCTATCCAACGCTGAGGGGAATTCAAATCATGCTGAAGGAGTTGGCCACGAAAGATCCCAAGGCTCGAATCGCGCGGCCCGAGCAATTTGTCGACACAAGCTTCCTCAAGGAATTGGACAGCTCCGGCTTTATCGACCGTTTATATAAATCTACGGCTGTTGCGGCGGCCCGCGAGGAAGCGCGCCCTGCGCCATCTGCTTCTGCGGGACCTAAAGACAAGGTGTCACCAGTTAGGGCTAAGATAAAACCGGCCGTTGTGTTGCCAGCGGCGAAACCGGCTTCGACAGGAGCTCGCGCCTCCAGTCTGCCGCAAGCGTACACGGCGCGACCCGGCGACACGCTTAGCCGTTTGGCGCGGCAGTTTTACGGTTCGACTCATAAGTGGCCCAAAATTTACCAGGCCAACGCGAAGACGGTAAAGAATCCCAACTATATTTATATCGGACAGGAGCTTCTGATCCCGGCAGATGACGCAGCAGGAAGATGATGAAGGACTGTTTGCGGTCTTAGATATCCGCAGCCGTGACCGCCGGCGAGGAACTAGGGCCTGACGATCAGCGAAGATTCCGCAGCGGCCTTTTCTTCAACCTGGCTCAGATAGAACGCGAGGCTTTTTTGGATGAGTCCCGTGAGAAAAGTAATATCCAGCGAGCCTAGCCCGCCCAAGTCCCCTTCTTTGATGGCAACGGCCACGGCGAGCGCGAGTTTGGCTTCCTCTCCGCGTTGGGTCTCTAAGAGATAGAGAGCCATGTCCTCCATTCTCCGTTGGAGGATTTGTCCTCTCTCGCCGGCGAAAATCTCGCGCGCCGCGTCACGGACAATCGCGGCAAATCGTTCTTCCTTTTGAAGCTGATTCAGGACGAGGCGGCTCTCCTGGGCTTCCCCTGCCTGTTCCAAATAGGGCTTCATCCAATCCGCGTCCAAGATCCAAAAACGGAATTCAGGTTCGTCCAACAAGCGACGCGACAGCTCTCGCCACGTGCCGGGCCGGAGTCCGTCCGTCTGTAGGCGATCGTAAACAGGATGGGGCAAAGACTTAGGCTTGGCTAGAGTGAAAATTGACCGCAGTGAAGAAAATTCCTCCAGTCCGCTCCGACCCGGGACTTCGGCCTTTTCAAATCCCTCGTAGAGAATCTGATCCGCATATTCCCATGGGACCGAGATCATGGTGACGCCGTGCCGCTCTCTGATGTCTTGGGCCATCCGGCGGAGCTCTCTTCGGCGAATGATCGTGCCGCCCACGCGCACCAACCCGTCTCGATCGCTTACCATCCCCTGGAGAAGCTGCATCCCGCTGCCGGCCTGAGGCTTGGCCAGCCAGACCAACCGGCCGCCCGCTCCATCGACCGAAGAGAGATAACCCTCGACTTCCGGACTCAGATTCAAGACCGCCTTGTGAAGCGGCGCCTTTTGCGACTCGGGTCGGCTTGCGCTTAGACCCTTCTGAGCTAACTTATACAGCGATCGGCGAACCTCTCTTTGAACCTCTTTATCAGTCGCCGCCCGGTCCAAGTCAGTCAATGTCTCAAGCGCGGACTGATCCGCAATACGACCCAACAAAAAAACCAGGGCGAGGTCCGTATCTCTCCCTCTGCCGAGGTGAGTCTTGATTGAATCGATCAAGCTGGCAGAAGGCTCATGGATCGGAATGTTATATTCCCGGAGCCTCTCCAAACCTCGCTGCAGTTCCTCGTCGTGAGATTTTTTTTTTGCCAATCTTCTCGCTCCAAGTCTTCTATTTTATCTTCAGTAGATCTGCCTTTTTACCGGGCCTCCCAGCGATGGTGAAGTTCGGCCACTCCTCCACCTGTGCATCCCGGTAGTTCTCACGGTGCCACTTGGCAATATCCCCCGTGCGGGCGAACCACACCTTGCTGTGGCCCTTCGCGTAGCGGATGAATTCGCGCAGCAAAATAGCCCGAAAGGGCCTGCCACCGACGAACGGGTGATTGCCCCAGATCATAAACTTCGGATCTGTGGCGCCTTCCTCGTAGAGACAATCGAACGCATCCTTCCACATCTGAAAAAGATCCCTGGGCGTCCGGCCGGCGCGCTGATAGCTGGAGTAGTCGTTGAGGTCCTGGAGGTAAGAGAGAACCGTCAGCTCTTTATTTTTTACCTTGAGCGTATAGGGGGTCTCCTCATGCTGCGGGTCCATCCAATAGGTGTAACCGAGCTCAGTAATGATCTCCACTGTGTCCGCCCCCGGAGCCACGCCGGTCGAAAGATATCCCTTGGGCGCTTGGCCGACGATTTCCTTCACCACCTTTACGGTTCTTTCCAGATCTTTCTTCTCTTTATCCCGCTTCTTCATGTAACTGTAGTCATGGATCCAGGTTTCCGTGCCGATCTCATGTCCTTGGGCCACGATATCCTTAAGGACGTCAGGATAGTTCTGTACCGTAATGCCGGTGGGAAAGAATGTGGTTTGAACACCCTCTTTCTGCAAAAGTTCCAACATGCGGAAGATACCCACGCGCTCGCCGAACTCCCGATCCGTGATCGTTGCAAGGCTTTTCTTCGTGACGGCGTTCTTTGGATGCCCGCGCCGATTTTCTTGTTGCATCGACCCGGCCCCGCCCAGATCTTCAGGCCAGGTCTCAAACGCCACGCACGGAGTAATCGCGATGCGCGCACCGTCCGGCCATTTGATCGGTGTTCTTTTCCTCTTCATAGTCCCCTCCCTCAAGCTAAATTAGAATGGCTGCCACATCGAAATTCCTCACTTGGGAAAATTGGCGATCTTTCGCGCCGCGCCTCTGAGTTCCAGGATGTGCATCCCGGTATTGGCGCGATCGACGATATAGATATAGCCGCGGTCATCGACCTCCACGTTGTTGGTCTGGATCGCGATCTTGCATGACTCGCCGCCGCCTTGGATCGGCACGCAGCGCTTGTCGGTCTTGTCGGTGATCGCCGGGATGTAATAGGCCACCTCTTTCGGGCGATAGGGATCGCGCATATCTACCGCCCTCACCCCCGCGTTGAAGTAGGCGATGAACACGATCCGCTTATAGTAGATCGGCGTGAACGACTCGTTGCTGGAGTGGGCGCCGAAGCGACCGCCGCGCGAGCAGAAGTTCCCGCTGGCCTCCGGCACCTGAAAATTCGAGACCTGGAACGGATTGGATTCCGTTGTGATGTCGACGAAGAAGACCATGTGGGGATACTCGTGGCACTCGTGCTGTGTCGATTCATTGACCACGACAACAAGATCGGCGGTTTTACCCTTCTCGTTTTTTGAGAACTCCGCTATCTGCATGCCGAGAACCGGGAAAGTAGTATGGGCGCCGCCGTTCGGAAAGCCCTCGAGCCGACTAATCTGAGCGTAGAGGATGTTTTCAGGCGTCGGCGCAAATGGATCCGGTGAAGCGGGATTTCCTTTAAGAAGCTTCTCTCGATCAACGATCTGAAGGACTCCGCTGCTGCAACAACCATAGCCGAAATAAACCCGGTTGCCGAGTCGAATAGGTCCATGCAGAGACTGCGGCACCGGCTCTCCTTTGGAGCCGGGCTCCTGACCGACCAGGCCGTAGTCGCGGATGAAGCGGGGCTTCGCCGGATCGCTGAGGTCGAAAATCTTCGCGCCCCGGCTTCGCCAGCCGCCTTCCTCTTTCTTGTAGGAGACAAGGTAAGCGATCCCGGTGTCGCACTCCCACCAGTTCTTATGCGTGGTGGTGAGGCCGGAGACCACGGTGCTGACGAAAGTCGGATTCGACGGATCAGTCACGTCCCAAACCTGGTGCCCTTGATTCCCTAAAGTGCGGAGCAAGTAGGTTTTGGCGGGGTCGCCCTTCGGCAGATCTTTCCCGGCGCAGACCCGTGCCATCTGCGCGCCGCCGGCCTCGCCCGAACCTTCAGCGGAGCCTGGGATGTGATGCAGATAGCGCGGTTTGCGTGGATCGGTCACATCGACGATCGACGCTCCATTCGGCTCCGTCTTTCCGGTGAGCGGGTTCAGCGCGGTTCCACCGTGGTGGCCGATGTAGGCGATAAAACGGTCGCCCTGATGCTGAATCACCGGCTGGTAAGCGGATCGAGCTTGAAGATCATGGTAACCCACCAGCGCCATGTCTTTCGCCTCAGCGCTTCGCCGCGCACCCTTCGATGGCTCTGCGGCGCCGGCTTCGCGACCCAACAGAGCCAAAGCAACACCCAGGCACAAGATAAGTTTTCTTAAGCTCATCATTATTGTTCCTCCTGTGAATCGACAACGTCGGCGGAAAATTTCGCGCCTTTAAGGGAGAAACGAAACATGCGTAGATCAGAGCATATATGAGACAGACTTGGAAAAGTCAACAGCGTCAATTGTTTTCGCCGTTCTCACAGGTTGCACACCGAGATTCGGGATGGACATTTGATCGCGACTGAGGTAATGGGACCTCCAAGGGAGGAAATTCTATGGGCATGCTAAAGGTTGACGGCGCCACTCACTGGTCGATTCCCGTGAACAGTCTGGAAGAAGCCGAAAAATTTTACGGGGAAATTTTAGGCCTGGAGCCCAAAGGGCGTCGCGGAAACTCCAACATGTCGTGCTTCGCGGCCGGCGGCCACTCCATCCTGCTCTGCCAGCGCAAAGAGTCCTTGGTCAGAACGCCGCTGCAGGACAACCGGCTCCATCACGCCTTTGACGTGACTCCGCAGATGTTCGAACAGGCTTGCAAAGCGTTCAACCGCATCGGCGTCAAGATTGCAGAGCCGATCGTCTATCGCGAACGCGGCCACTTCACCGGCAGAGAGCTCTACTTCATGGATCCGAGCGGGAACATGCTTGAACTTCGCGACGCGCACTGGAAGACCGGGATGCCGACGCCGACCTACGAAGAAATCATCCGCTCTTGAAGTTCGGCTACTACATTCTCAACACCTACGTTCCGGAGCTGGACGGGCCGAGCCCGGAGCTCTACGCCCGCTGGCTCGAACAGTTCGACGCGGCGGAAAATCTGGGCTTCGACAGCCTTTGGATCACCGAACACCACTTCCGTCACTTTGGCGGCATGACGCCGAATCCCCAGTTGTTGCTGACCGCGGCGGCGCAGCGCACAAAGCGGCTGCGCCTGGGCACCTCCGTCTCGCTCGTCCCCATGCACCACCCCATCCGCATCGCCGAGGATTTTGCCATGCTCGATCTCCTGTCCGACGGCCGGGTCGACTTCGGCGCCGGCAGAGGCATGAGCGCCGATGATTACGGCATCTTCGGATCCGACTACAAGACCGCGCAGCCGCGACTCGTGGAAGCGCTGGAGATCATCAAGACGGCATGGACCCAGGACATGCTCGAATACGACGGAGAGCACTATCACTACCACGGGCTCAAGGTCCTGCCCAAACCTAAACAGCAGCCTCATCCGCCCATTTATGTCACGGCCGCGCGCGAGCCGGAGAACGCCAGGATGATCGGTCGCAACGGCTATCACCTGATGACCCTGCCGTGGCTCTTCACCAACGAGAATCAAAGAAAGTTCATCGAGGTTTATCTGAGCGCGCTCCAGGAGTCCGGCCACGCGGTCGAAGATCAGGAGGTCTTCGTCATGTATCCCGCCTATGTAGGAGAAAGCGATGCCCAGGCGCGCGCCGAGGCGCTGGAGTGCTGGTACCGTTGGCGCGCCATGGCTCTCGCAGCGCTGGGCCTCGATCCCGGCAAAGGGCCGCGCTATGAAGAAACGTTTTGTCATCTGAGCTACGAAGCCATGGTGGCGGACAGCCGCGCGGTCTTCGGCGGGCCGGAGACCTGCGTGCGCAATCTCAAGCGGATACGCAACGTCGTCGGGCCGACGCACATCGGCTTGGTCTTTCACTTCGGCGGCCTCAGCCAGGAAAAAGTCCTCAGATCGATGGAGCGCTTCGCCCGCTTCGTGATGCCCGCGCTACAGAAAACCTCATCAGTGTAAAATTTATGCTTTGCACTGACCCATAAGAGCCCAAAAAGAGCCGATCAAGTTTAGGAAGCCGCGGGGCCGATGGAACTCCGAAGCCCGCGGTTGATTACACTGCAAGAATCGGAGCCGGCGCAGGCTTGACAGTTGAGGTCGCTGACGCATAGATTCGGGCCACCAGGAGAGGAGCAGAGCACGGCGAAACAGCAGGATACCTCCTTGCCGCCCGAGGCTGTGCCAATCAGCGAGGGACGGCCTTCTTTCACGAATAGTTCGGTGTCAAGGATCCGAGCGGTCGCAGTCAAAGGGCTTGGGCTTTTTGGAATCCTTGGCTTCTTTCTCTCGTGGGAGATCGCTACCCGAACCCATCTCCTGAATCCATTCTACTTCCCGCCATTCAGCCAGATCATCGCGAAGGGGATCGAGCTCTTTGCCAGCGGGATGATCTGGGACCATATGATATTCAGCTTGACCAATTTTTCCGTCGGATTTTTCGTCGCTGTGGTTGTCGGCGTGCTCGCCGGCATCCCCATGGGCTGGTACAACGGTATCAGCCGCACTTTCGACCCGCTTTTGTCAGGAATCTATGCCACGCCGCTGATAGCGCTGCTTCCCTTAATCATCATGATCTTCGGACTCGGGGCGACCTCCAAGATCATTATGACTTTTCTCGCAGCGGTCTTTCCCCTTCTGATCAACACGATGGCCGGAATCGCTAATACCGATCCCCGCCTGATCAAGATGTCGCGCTCCTTCGGAGCAAGCGATAGCGCCATTTTTGTCAAGGTTTCAGTGCCGGGTTCTCTCCCCTACATTGTCGCGGGGATGCGCGTGGCTTTGGGCCGAGCGTTGGTCTATATCGTCGTCGCCGAGCAGTACGGCGCGGCCATGGGACTGGGTTATTTGAGCTCTCTGGCGGCGCAGCGCTTTCAAATGGCTGCGATGTTCGTTCCGATTGTGATTATTGCATGCCTTGGGGCGGGGCTGGCGGAACTGCTCAAAGGCATAGAGAGACGCTTAGAAAAGTGGAGACCGCCGAAGTGAGATGAATGGAAGCGAGACTCCTAGGAGGAGATCGATGAAATCCACACCAAAGTTTTGCCTTTTGTCTTCATTGTTTCTCGCGGTTTTGCTTTTATCATGGCCTAGCGATGGAAGCGCGCAGAGCGCGAAGATGACTGTGGGCCAGACGGGGATCAACCCGGGCACCAGCCTCTATTTCATTGCCCAAAAGGAAAACCTTTATGCCAAATATGGTCTGGATGTGAATATCGTCAATACCAGCACAAACGCGGCTGTGCAGGCCATGTTGGGCGGTAGTATGCATCTATCCACCGGCTCAGGGGCTGCTGCCTTTGTTACCGCGACCCTCGAAGGCGCTCCTCCTTTTGTGTTGGTGAACTCGTGGGTGAATGTGTTCCCTTACAAGATAATGGTAAGCAGAGACATCACGAAGGCTGAGGATCTAAAAGGGAAGACGGGGCATGTCGGAGCGCCTTTCGGCACGATACCGGACACGGCCCTGAGATTCGCTCTAAACAGGCTGGGGATCGATCCTGAAAAAGACGTGAAGCTCGTCCAGCTCGGTCGGCCTGATCCAGCCAACATCATCGCCCAGATGGAGAAGGGAGATGTTCAGTTCGGACCGCTTGCGCCTCCCTTAGATCGCATCGCCGAGAAAAAGGGATTTCGCTCTCTGATTTCCCTGCCTGACCTAGGCCTCCCTTGGCAGCAGAACGGGGAGTGGGTGCAGAGGTCTTATCTCAAAACCAACCGGGATAATATCCTCCGTTACCTCAAAGTGATGGCGGACGCGATGAAAATCTATTTTGAGCAGAAAGAGAAGACCATCGCCTATTTGATGGAGTTCCTCGGCAGCAATCGCGAGGACACAGAGTATGCTTACCAGATGTTCGTAAAGTGGGCTGACCGCGTGCCGAGGCCGAGAGCTGAGACTATTCGCACGACTCTGGATGCGATCAAGAAAAATAGCCCGAAGGCGGCGGCCGCAGATCCTGCGTCGTTTATCGATGTCAGTCTTTTCGATCAGTTGGTCAAGGAAGGCTATTTCAAATAGTCGAAATAAGCTTTTAAAAGGGCTCGCTAGGAGCGTCTATGAACCACAAAAGTTACAGACACCACAGGTTAGTTTATGCTGCTACACTTCTTCTCTTTGTTATTTCATGGATGAGAGCCGAAGCGCAGGAGAAGATTAGGATCGCCTACAGCTCGACGGACACAATCAACCAAGTGTGGACCGTTGCTAACGATGCGGGTTTCTATAAAAAGCATGGTTTAGACGCCGAGCTGGTTTACATCGGCAGCACGACGGTGACTGTTACGGCGATTATGGCTCAGGACATTCAGGTGGGGAATGCGGCAGGCAGCGGCGTGGCCAACGCGGCCGTCCGGGGAGCGGACGTGGTGAGCGTAGGTTGCATGATCAACGTGTTGGCCTATGAGCTGGTTGTTCTTGATAGTGTCAAGTCTGCTGAAGATTTAAAAGGGAAATCCATTGGCATCAGCCGTTTTGGCAGTGCGTCGGATGTGGCTGCGCGGGAGCTGCTGAAGGGACTGGGTCTCAAACCGATGGAAGACGTCAAGATTTTACAGGTTGGCGGCGCCTCGGAGCGAGCGGCCGGATTTAGCCGCGGGGTCATAGCCGGATTTCCTTCTCCTCCGGGGAATGTCTATCTGATTCCCGGCGGCCTGCGGCACCGGATCCTCGCCAATATGGCCGACCTGGAAAAACCCTATCCGTTGCCGTTTATATGCGCGGTAACGACAAAGAGTTACCTGGCAAAGAAGCGGGACACCGTGAAGAGAGTCCTCATGGCTTTGATCGAGGCGGCGCACTACTTCAAGACCAACAAGGAGGGAGCGCAAAAAATTGTTGCGAAATATCTTCGCGGAGCGAACCAGGCCTATCTGGATAGCGCCTACCGGTCGACCGCCAAGATCCTGGAGCGTGTGCCCTATACCACCAGGGAGGGGATGAAGATCCAGCTCGACGAGGCCTTGAAGCTCAGTCCGGGAAGCAAGGTAACCGTGGACAGCCTGGTCGACGACAGCATCGTGCGCGAGATCGAGAAAGAAGGCTTCATCGATAAAGTGTACGGGAAGGGCGGCTAACCTGGCTTCAGCGCGTCAATCTTCGCTGCGAGGATAAAATCGTTTTCCGAGAGACCATCGATGGCGTGGGTCCAGAGGTCGAGGCGGACAATGTTATAATGGATGTGGATGTCGGGGTGGTGCCCTTCCTGTTCGGCGAGATCGGCCACCCGGTTCACGAACTTCATCGCCGCGACGAAATTCTTGAATTTGAATTCCTTAGTGATCCACTTGCCGTTCAGAGACCAGCCGGGCACCTGGGAGAGGAATATTTCCACTTCGGCCTTTTTCAGAGGAGGCATGCCGCCTTCGCAGGGAACGCAACGCTTCTCGGTTAAACCGCTCATCGCTTTCTCCTAGCCAAAGCTTCGGGGTTCACGGCGCGCGTAAGCTTCCCTTCCATGTAGTTCAATATATTCTCCACGGCGCTCTCCGCGAAGCCGTGAAAGCCGGCGTCTGTCGGCCAGCCCAGGTGCGGGGCGAGGACGACGTTGTCGAGCTTCGTAAGCGGGCTGTCTTGCGGCAGTGGTTCCTCCACGAAGACATCGAGGGCCGCTCCCGCTATAACTTTTTCGTTTAAGACTTTGAAGAGCGCGCTTTCATCTACAATGGCGCCGCGCGCCGTGTTGATGAAATAGGCGCTCTTTTTCATCAGGCGCAGGCGCGCTTCGCTGATAAGCCCTTTGCTTTGATCGGAGAGTTTCAGATGCACGGAGACGACGTCACTGTTTTTCAGGACTTCCTCCAACGACATGTAAGCCGCGCCG
>Ga0209701_10002268_pt1 | contig 12488 bp, 11 predicted proteins | sample CZO8metaG_4_FD_188356 | JGI IMG/M metagenome (GOLD analysis project Ga0209701, IMG submission 188356) | Vadose zone soil microbial communities from the Eel River Critical Zone Observatory, Northern California, USA - CZOApr15con2H3.8 metaG... | ecosystem: Environmental > Terrestrial > Soil >...
CCTCGTTTCAAGCAGCCTAATCGCTGGCACTCCATCCAACTCAGACAGTACGGCACGAGCCGTGATGTGTGGTTGGACCAAGACCAGAAGCATCTGCATCTCCCTGCCAAACTGGGAAAACTGCTCAAGATCAAGGTGCATCGTCCCATTGAAGGCACTCCCAAGACAGTCCACCTCGTTCATCGTGCCGATGGGCACTGGTACGCGCTGCTGGTCTGTGAGACTGACCCACCTCTCGAACATGCTCCAGCTGACTGTGCTCATCCTGCTATTGGCATTGACGTAGGATTGAAGTCCTTTCTCACCGATAGCCAAGGCCATACCATTGAGAACCCACGCTTCTATCGCAGCTCGCAGCAAACCTTGAGACGCAAGCAACGCATGATGTGCCGCCGCAAGAAGGGCAGTAAACGCCGCCGTAAGGCTGCCCGTAGCACGGCACACACCCATCTCAAGATCGCCCGTCAACGCCGAGACTTTCAATATAAGACAGCCAAATACTATGCCGAACAGTACCAGGTGATCGCTGTTGAGAAGCTGAGTATTCTCAACATGGTCCAAAATCATTCCCTGGCAAAAAGCATCATGGACGCCAGTTGGGGCGCATTCCTCGACATTCTTGAAGAAAAGGCTGCAAGAGCTGGTCATCAAGTGATCCGAGTGAACCCGCGTTTCACCTCGCAGAACTGCCACAACTGTGGGGAGATCGTGCAAAAGAGTTTGTCTGTGCGAACCCATCTTTGTCCTTTCTGTGGGTATATCGCTGACCGTGATCAAAATGCCGCTCAGAACATTTTGTCTTTGGCCGGGGCACGGCCATCAGGCGCTAAGCACTCCGATGGGAGTGTTCGTCTGAGAAGCCCCCAGCTTTAGCTGTGGGGAGTTGTCACTTCATTAACCATTCTAAAATATAACGCACATTGGCATTATGCGCCCAACCATAGAATTTGCGATCAACAGTCTCCGTAGAACCGGCTACCACTTCGTCAAGGGGATAGTGAATGGTGTGGGCTGCGTGTTCCAGTTCTTCGTGCGTTGGGCGGTGCCTCTGTAACAGGTCGCGACCTCGCCGCTCAATCTCGCGTAGATAGGCCAGGTTCTCTTTCACTGCTGAAAGGCTGGTACTCTTGCCGTGAGAACACAGTACCCGTTGAGGCTGTAAGGTCAGGAAATGCTCCAGTGTAGCGAACATCGACGGGACGGAGGCGGCATCTTCAATGCAAGGCAGAGGCTTTTCCACGGCGTCAAAAGCCAGCAGCAAGTTCAATTGAGGAATCCAGGCCGCGATATGATCGGGATGGTGGCCGGGAGCGCGCATCAGTTCAATGGTCAAATCACCGCCATGAATGGTCAGGCCCTGATTGAAAGTGATCGTCGGTGGTACCAGTACGACATTGCCAAATACAGGATAACGACTCTGATACTCTGCCAGCCCAGTCCGCTCCTCGTCAGACTTCATGCGTACCAGGCAATGCTCATGAGCGATGATTGGTGCAGAGTGTTCGCCTGTGAAATAGTCATTGCCCCAGGAATGATCCCAATCGGCATGGCTATTGACGACCAGCACCTCTTGCCCCGCTAATTCACCCTCTACCATCTCCATCATTACCCCCGCATCCTCAGGGCAGAGCATCGTGTCAAATACGACAATATACTTACTGGTTATCACGACATAGGCGTCGACCTCCATCCCATCAAAATCCTCCATGCCGCCAAAATTCCGCCGAAAAACACGGATACGGGCATCAGTACTCATCTCTGGGACAAAAAAAACTCCTTCGGTTGCCGGCATATTAGTCCTCTCTTTCAAAGAAATAATAGATGGATACTAATGCTGGTGCGCACCTATAAACGCCACAATCAGGTAGAGTATATACAGCGAGGCACAGACCAGGAGAATGGTGCCATAGCAGGTAAGGGCCCATGCTCTGCGGCTATTGAGTGCCTGCCGTAGCTGCTCGCCCATATCGGGAGGATCAAGCTGTAAATCCGGGCAGAGTTCGATGATATGCGGGAGCATAGCCCGAAAGTCCCGTGCGTTACTCATGCCTTCCGCCAGAATGATGGTGGTATCATCGTCCAGGTCTGCCATCAATACCAGCTTGGCGGGGTTAGGATCGCCAGGTACTAAGATCAGTCGTTGAATGGCCTCTAACTCTAAGCGTATCTCCTGGCCTTCCTCCTGGCCAGTCACCACCAGTTCATCGTTGTACAGCCGTATCTCTTTCCCCATGCCGAAGCGCACCACGCTAATAGGAGATTTTTTGACAAGGTTATAATTATCGCTCATCTGTAATCTCAATCATTCTCTCAAGTATGATGTTTCTCGTGTTAGATTGTACAGCATTTAGTGGCAAGCGTCGAGATACGAACTTTGACCTGGATGTGAAGGGACACATGGAAAACACAGCCACAAAGTCGAAAAGCTTGACAGATCATACATTTAACTATTACAATTTGAGGGTAATTGTAGCAAGGCAAACAAAGGATATTTTCGTTTATGGCCCAGGTAGGTTTGCTAGAAGATAATGAGCAAATAGCAAAGTTTTGTACCACTTTTTTGCATTTTGCGGGACATCAAGTCACCGTATACGACACTTCTCTAAAATGCCTGCAGGCATTGTTTACCGATGGAAGAACACAAGGTACGTACTCATCATTACATGTCTCCTCGAAAAAGCTCTCTTTGCCAGTAGAGGTATTGATTCTTGACCTGTCTCTGCCTGATATCAATGGCATTGAAGTATTGCACTACCTCACGTCACATCCCCACACACAGGGGTTGCCCCTTATTTTATGTACGGCCGCAACTGATATCGATATCATCAAGGCTCTTCGCATTGCTCCCCATGCTGGTATAGTGGAGAAGCCTTTTAAACTTGAAACCCTCGCCTCAGCTATTTCCACGGCTTTGGAAAGCGGTATCGGGCAAGTATAGTAGTTTAGATATGCCATGAAGCAGCGCAACCATGTGGGCCTTTGACGCTGTCAAAGGCCCACATGGTTGCGCTGCTTCATGGCATATCCGGGATAAAGTAGATTTCAATAGTACTTAAAAAGAACTCAGCAAAAGTGTCCGTTTTGAACTTCCTTGTGGATTATAGTAATTGGAGGTACTTCACAGAGAAAGTTTGTTAAAAACTCTGGGTAGTGAAGATGCCTGCCCAGACAATATAATTAACGGACAAACGGTTAGAACACATGACAAAAGGTATTCGCATCACAAAGTGAGTAGCTGCTCAGTGGTTCTTAACCTTGAAGAGATATTTTTAGGCTTTCGATTTCTTAGGTTGGAAAAAGGAGAACGTCCCATGACTTTGAAGAAAGTAATGCCCATTCTAGCTATTTTTGTTGTAGTTGCGGCCTCGATCACGCTTGTATTTGGCCAACAAAGGCCATCGGCGGCGGCAAGCCAGGTAGTCTACCCATATGTCAAAGGAAACCAGATCATAGGCCCATCCGGGCAACCATTAGTGCTTCGCGGCGCGCATATTGCGAGCGCGTTCGTGTTCTATAATAGCTGGTTCCATAATAATGACGTTTCTAGAAGATTCAGTAGCACAATCTTAAACGAAATGGCCAAGACCTGGCATATGAATGCTCTTCGCATCCCTCTCTCCAATTGGATTTGGGCGAAGGATTCGAGTAACTATATCAAGACGCTCGACCAGGTAGTCCAGCAGGCCAACGCGGTAGGTCTCTATACCATCCTCACCCTGCATGACGATGCGACGGCTGGCTCTCCGTATGGGACGGGAGCATGCACACCGAAGCCGGAGAGTGTGACCTTCTGGAAAGCCATCGCAACCCATTATATCAACAATCCAATGGTGATCTTCGATGCCTTTAATGAACCCAAGTTCGTTGACGGCCCTCACTGGCTGAGCGGCGGCGGGACAATGAAGGGCTCTACTGGCAAAACAGCACCAGTTATTGGGATGCAAGGGCTGGTCGACGCTATTCGCTCAGTTGGGGCAAAGCAGATCGTTGTCATTGGTGGTACTGCGTACCCGCTGAAGTATAGTGAAAAGAACGCGCAGTTAAAGATCAATGATCCCAATATTGTCTATACCAAGCATTGGTATAAAGAAATAAGCCTGGGCAACCCCAGCTACTGGGATAGTCAAATAGGTTATTTCAAACAGTTTCCTATCTACTTTGGCGAGTGGGCACTGTTGCCAAATTCGACTATTGCCGTTCGATGCCAGGGAGCGACCATGCAGAACGCGGATCAGCTCGTGAACACTTTCCTGAACTACGCGAACCAGAATCACATGAGCTGGACGGCCTGGCAATTTGGTGCTCCATACCTGGTTATTGACGCCAAGCAGTTCGTACCAACCCGCCTGGATGACCCCAATCATGCCTGGAAATGTAACACGCCTAATGCAATTGCTGGCATGGGGACAGTAGTCAAGCAGTTCTTGCTCTCTCATTAGGGATGAACGACATAGGTCGCCCTAAATAGAGAAGAGACTGAGCGAAACAGAACACCGGCCACGCCTGATGTTCTGTTTCGCTCAGTCTCTTTTTCATCCGACAAATGGTAATTTCTCACAATTAGCTGGCCTCAAGTTACTACTAACACATTTCTGACGTTCATTCCTATGAATGATACTATCATTTTGTCGTATATGCATATTCAATTTTGTGTATGGGAGCCTTTTTTATGCAGCCACTTCTGACAACTCGAAAACCTCTAAATATCATGGTTCTCTGTTTTATGATGGTTATGTGCTGCATGGTAGTTCTATTCTCTAGCTGCACCGCTTCATTGACAGATGCCCTCAATACTCCTGCACCCACGCCAACTCAAGTTGTGAAGCCAACTGCTACACCATCACCTGTCCAGGCCAAGACCGATAGCAAAGGCATTGCTACAGAGGCGGTACAGCGGGCTGAACTGGCCAGGATTCAGAGCATCATGGCAGGCATGACGCTCGATCAGAAGCTGGGACAGCTTATCATTGTAGAATATATTGGCAATCACTATCAGGATGGGCTGCAATATATGATCTCGCAGCAGTTCGTTGGTGGCTATATGTACCAGGAGAGTAACCATAACTTTGATACTCCCTATGATGTCGCAAGCCAGGTCAATGCGCTATCCCAGCAGGCTATGCAAGATGCGAAAGTTCCATTGATGATTGCGACAGACCAGGAAGGTGGCCTGGTCAACCGCCTGTACAAGTTCCATGGCTACCTGCCGTCAGCCGCGGATATGGCCGCAACAGGCACTCCCTCAACGGCACTCACACAGGGAACACAGGCTGCGAAGTGGATGCTTGAATTGGGCATAAACACCGATTTCGCGCCTGTCGTCGATGTCCACACAGTTGATCCCGCGATTCTAGCGTCGCGCATGTTTGGCCGGGACCCAAAAACCGTCGCCGCCTATGCTGGTGCATATCTCAATGGCCTGCAAAATAACGGGGTCGCGGGCTGCCTCAAGCATTTTCCTGGCCTGGGAGCAATAACCTCTGACCCGCATACAGGACTGCCCACGGTCAATCGCAGTATGGCCGCTCTCAACAATATTGACCTCGCTCCCTACAAATTGATGATTTCACAAGATCACCCGGCCATGATTATGTCCACCGATGTACTGATGCCTGCTATTGATCCATCGCTGCCTGCCGAGCTTTCACCCAAAGCGATTACCGGTGTGCTGCGCAACCAGCTAGGATATAATGGCGTGGTAGTCACGGATGGGCTGTATATGCACGGTATCAGTGAGACATGGTCACTCAGCCAGGCGGCGGTATTAGCCATCATTGCTGGTAACGATATGATCGAAGGCCCCTATACTCCCAGTCTCGTCGCCAGCGTCGTCACTGCGTTGAAGCAGGCAATACAGCAAGGTAAATTGACTATCGATCGCATAAACCAGTCTGTTGAGCGCATCTTGCTGCTGAAGATACTCTACGGCGTGATAAAATAACGCTGTAGTTATACCAAGTGTGCAAGACAAATTGTGGCACGTTTGTCTTGCACACTCAATCTATCAAACTCCAAACTCATAGAGCTGCTCAAATTGCAAATCCAGGTCGTTGGTGGCCTGCCACATCGACATCAGAGCCTTGCGGACGTTGCGCGCGGCGCAGGGAGGCAGATCGCTCTGCGCCGCCAGTTTCTTGAGTGCCTCGTAAACGTTCAGCAGCTCTCGCTCTTGCTCCGTCAGCGGTTTACCCAGCAGGTCAGTATTTGTCGTAGTCATGTATTTCTCCTCTAATATTTCGCCACGGGACGAGCGTCTACCAGGCGTTTCGCTTTGAGTTCAAAATGTGGCAGGTTTCCGTACTCCATCCGTACAATATTGAAGCGCAGCCCCTCGTGCGCGTTGGCCAGGTCTTTGGCAAGTTTATGCTGGAGCTCTGGCCACTCGGATTCATGTCCAGGTTTGATCTCTAGCTTGATGTCGATCTCGTCCTGGATGTCGTCCTTGCGCCAGACATAGATCTGGAATTCATCGATGGCGACGTACTCCCTGATGATGGCTTCAACTGCTCTGGGGTATACATTCGTGCCACGGATGAGTTTCATATCGTCCCATCGTCCTCGTATTCCACCACTGTACATATCCCATGTACGGCCGCAGGTGCAGGTGCTGGCGGGGACCTTCATGACCATATCTTTGGTGCGATAGCGTATGACGGGAATGAAGCCTCGACCAAAGGAGGTAACAACGCGCTCGCCCAGCTCGTTATAGCCCACAGGTTCATCGCTGGCCGGGTTGAGTACCTCTTCGATGTAGTGATCTTCAATGATATGCGTGCCGCCGGACTGGTGAGCGCACTCGAAGATCATGATCGTCCCCACCTCGGTCATGCCCGCAGTATCGCCGCATTTCGCGCCCCAGGCTTGTTCTAGCTGCTGCTTTACGGCAGGTATCGAGCCAGCCGGTTCACCGGAGAGGATCACTTTGTTGACATTGCCTTCTCTGGCGAGATCAATGCCCATCTCCCTGGCCTTCTGCCACATGTGCAGCGCGTAGGTGGGAGTTGAGCAGACAGTGGTGGCACCCATTTCGATGATCTGTTTAATGCGTGCCTCTGTTGTCTGCGCCCCACCGGGGATGACCAGCGCCCCAATCTTCTCGCAGGCGTAGTGTGCGCCCCAGAAGCCGATGAAAGACCCGTAGCCAAAGGCAAAATAGACGGTATCTTCGGGCCGGATGCCAAAGCCCCAGAGGCCATAGCACCACATCTCATTAATCCAATCCCAGTCCTTCATGCTATCCAGCACGCGAATGGGGGTGCGCCCGGACGTGCCGGAGGTGAGGTGATAGCGAATGGCATTGACGGGGTCGGTGGCCAGCAGATCGCCGAAGAGAGGTTTCTCCATCAGGGATTCCATCCACTCTTCCCTGGTCATAAAGGGGATGCGGCGAATGTCATCCAGCGTTTTTAGCTGTTCCGGCTTAAAGCCAGCCTCGTCAAACTTGCGCTGGTGAAACGGCGTAGTGGCATACGCCCACTCACACAATCTGCGCAGTTTGAGGAGTTGCAGTGCCTGTAGTTCCTCGCGGGGTAACGTCTCATTCTTGGGATTCCAGAATTCGGAATAAGCCATACTCTTCTCCTCCTTGAGTGGTTACATGTAGATCACCATTGATAATCAGTATTTTTATCTATCTCTTCCAACCAGTTCGCGGGCGATAATAACACGCTGAATGTGACTGGTTCCTTCGTAGATTTGCAATCCCTTGATATCGCGGTAATAGCGTTCCACCGGGTACTCGTTGGAATATCCTCGATTGCCGTGCATCAGTACCGCTTCCGAGGCTGCTTTCATAGCGGCCTCTGTGGCAAAGAGCTTGGCAATAGAAGTTGCCCTGGTGGTGGGTAGGCCCTGATCTTTCATCCAGGCGGCGCGATAGACGAGCAGCCGGGCCGCCTCTACATCGGCAGCCATATCCGCCAGCGTGGCCTGGATCATCTGGAAATCAGCGATGCGCTGGCCGAACTGGCGACGCTCTTTCGCGAAGGCGATACAGGCATCCAGGCACGCCTGCGCTACACCGACTGCACCTGCGGCAACACCCAGCCGACCGCGATCCAGGGCGGACATGGCAACTTTGAAGCCCTCACCCGGCATGCCGAGCAGCGCACTTTTGGGCACACGGCACTCCTGAAATGTGATGTGGACATGCTCCGATGCGCGATGCCCCAACTCCTTGCCTGGCATTGACTCACGCTGAAAGCCCGGTGTATCTGTCTCAACGACGAAGGCGCAGATGCCTTTGTGGCGGGCTGAACGGTCTCTGCTGGCAAAGACAATGGCGACATGGGCACTGCTGCCGTTGGTAATCCAGATTTTCTCGCCATTCAGGACGTAATAGTCCCCCTCATCTCTGGCGGTAGTCTCCATACTGGCGGCGTCAGAGCCGGCATTTGGTTCGGTTAAGGCATAGCAGCCGATCCATTCGCCTGATGCCAGCCTGGGCAGGTAGCGGCGTTTTTGCTCCTCACTGCCCCAATCGCGGATACAGAGCGAGACCAGGCTTGTATGCACCGTCAGGAAGCCGCGCACGGAGGAGTCGACCCGTCCCAGTTCCTCGCAGAGCAGGGCATAACTCACATAGTCCATAGAGGAGCCGCCAAACTCTGGTTCAATCGGCCCTGCCAGGAAGCCCAGTTCGCCCAAGCGTTTGACCAGGTGCAGGGGAAACTCCCCCTTTTCGTCGGCCTCACGTGCAATTGGTGCTACCTCTTGCTCGGCGAACTGGCGAGCCAGGGCCTGAATGCGTTTTTGTTCTTCTGTAAGCTCAAAATCCATCTGGACACTCTCCTCTATTCATCGGTACCAATTACCGCCAGACCTTCTATCTCAATCAGGGCATCGTCCTGAAAAAAGCGCGAAATCTCGAAGAGGGCTGTGGCCGGATAGTAGGCCCCAAAGAAGCGTTGGTGTACCTTGCCCAGAGGCTTGAGGTGCGCAAGATAGTTGTCGCGATCGCGGATGAAGATGGTGATCTTCACAATATCTTGCATCTTCCCACCCGCTGCCTCGACCACCGTTTTGAGATTATGCAGTACCTGTTCGTACTGGGCCACCAGGTCGCCCACTGCAATAATGCGCCCTTCAGCATCGCTGGCAGTCTGTCCGGACAGGAAGAGGAGGTTTCCACCTGTGGCGAGGATGCCATGGCTGAATCCGGTGGGGCGTGCCAATGCTGGTGGGTTGATAATGGTTTTTCCCATGGCTCGACTCCTTGCTACCTTCCGGTAAATTTAGGCTTCTCTTTCGCCTTAAATGCCTCGTAGAAGCAGCGATGATCCTCTCCCATCAGTAATAGTGCCTGCGCCTGGGCTTCGGCCTCAATGGCGGAGATCAGGTCCATGTTTTGCTCGCGGTTCAGCATACGCTTGGTCATTGAGATAGCCAGCGCTGGGCCTTGAGCCAGTCTCCTGGCCCATTCATGCGCTGTGGATAGCAATTCAGCGTGAGGTACCACGCGATTGACCAGTCCATAGCGTTCGGCGGTAGGAGCATCGATGGTGTCACCCAGCAGGAGCAGTTCGAAGGCCCGTCCCATGCCTACAACTCGCGGCAGCAGATAACCGGCTCCCATGTCGGCTCCCGTCAGGCCGACCCGTGTGAAGAGGAAGGCAAAGCGTGCTTTCTCAGAGGCCATACGCAAATCGGAGGCCAGGGCAATCACCGAACCGGCTCCGGCAGTCATGCCATTGAGGGCGGCGATGATGGGTTTATCCAACAGGCGCATGTTCTGTACAACTGCCCCGGTCATGCGGGTGAATTCCAGGTGGCCCTTCATATCGCGTTTCAGCAGTTCACCGATAATCTCGTGAACATCTCCACCCGAACAGAAGTTATCTCCCGCTCCAGTGAGCACGATGGCGCGTACCGCCTCGTCGTAGCGCAGTGTTTCAAATAAGTCGCGCAGTTGAGCGTATACCTCGAAGGTGAGGGCGTTCATCACTTCGGGGCGATTGAAAGTCAGGGTCGCAACGCCTTCATTCACTTCGTAAAGAAAATCATAGCTCATGACATTACTCCGCCGCCATCTATATTGATAGCCTGTCCGGTGATACCCTTGCTGCTATCCTGTGCCAGGAAGACAGCAATGGCGGCTACTTCACCAGGCTCTATCAGTCTACGTTGCGGACTAGTCTTCTCCAGTACCTCTCGCGCCTGCGCCTCTGGCATTCCAGTTCGAGCCGAGATATTGCTGACGCTCGCATCTGTCATAGGAGTATTCACGTAGCCTGGGCAGATAGCATTGACCGTAATATTATAGGGCAACAGCTCGACGGCGAGTGCGCGAGTCAGGCCGAGTACGCCATGTTTGGCGGCGGTATATGCCGCGATATATTGACCCCCAACACGCGAAGCGATCGAGGCAATAGTGATGATGCGGCCCCCGCGCTGGTTTATCAGGGTGGGTACAAAGGCTTTGGTGACATAGTAGACACTGGTCAGATTAACGGACAGCATACGATGCCAGAGATCATCTGCATGGTTCAGGAACTTGTGGCTGCCAGCGTTGCCAGCGTTATTGACGAGGATATCTACCCCGCCCAATCCGCTGATCGCCGTTGTAGCCATGGACTGTACCTGCTCAGAGCTGGTCACATCGCAGGAAACCGCCAGTCCCCTGCGCCCCATTGTCGAAATCTCGTCAACGAGTTGTTCGAGGTCGCTGGCTGTGCGGGCGGTCACGGCGACATCCGCGCCTGCCTGAGCAAGTGCCAGGGCGATGCTGCGCCCTATACCGCGTCCCGCGCCGGTCACTACCGCCCGCTTTCCCGCGAGCGGCAGATACTGATTGTTTTCCATAAGCAATAATCCTCAACTGAAATAAACCCCTCACGTTGATTCATGATCGTTCCCCTACACTACTCAGTAGTTTCTTCGCTAAATCTGGTGTAGTCCAGTACTGGTTATCAAGATGTGGTGGGTCCGTGATGCACAGATCAGCGCGACCGGCTGCCAGGATAGTGTTGACTTCGTTGCTGGTGGTAAGGTAGCCGCCAACCATCGTCGGAATACTGGCCTCGTTACGCACCTGCTCGCTCAATGGAGTCAGGAAACCGCGGCCATAGGCTGGTTCGCTTTCAATCGTCGCCTGGCCTGCTCGCACCTCAAGTATATCACACCCGTGCTCTTTCAGTAACCGGGCAACGATAACGGCGTTCTCTATCGTGAAGCCTCCTCTGGCGCAATCAGTGGCCGAGATGGCCACCGAGATCGGCTTGTGCCCAGGCCAAACCGCCCGTATCGCATCGAACACCTCCAGTGGGAAACGCATCCGCTGTTGCAAGTTTCCTCCATACTCATCACGGCGCAGGTTGGTGAGCGGAGAGATGAAGCTCGCCAGCAGATAGCCGTGGGCGAAGTTGAGTTGCAGCAGGTCAAAATCAGCGTCATCTGCCCACCTGGCGGCTCGCACGAAATCATTTAGAACCTGTTCCATATCGGTGTCATCCATCTCTTTGGGAACCGGGCTTTGTGGTGTATAGGGCAGCGGAGATGCCGAGATGAGCGGCCAGCTATCTTCTTTAAGAGGTTTATCAAGTCCCTCAGACCGGGGCCGCGTCGAGCCCCGTCGTCCTGCATGATTCAACTCAATGCCAATTTTTGCCGGCGATGAGCTGTGGATGCCCTCAACGCTTTCTGCCCACGCTTCTGCATGTAGTTGAGTATACATTCCAGCGTCGGTTGGGCTGATGCGCCCATCGACAGAAACAGCGATTGGACCCGTCATGAGCAGGCCTGCTCCGCTAAAAGCACGCAATGAAAGCTGGGACAGGTGGTCACTGCACGGAATGCCATGATCTAGAAGAGTTGGGTGTGCTTTTTGGAGTAGAGAGGCAGCCCTGGCTTCCACATGCTGCGATAAGACGAGACGGTTAGGGAAGGTAAGATCACGCAGTTTCAATGGGGCAAACATCGGCGGTGGTGCGAAGATGGCGGAATTGCCGCTATATTTCTGAGCGTACCAGCGATTAACCATGTCGCCAAAACGGCTGTCACGCAGCCTGAGATCATCATAGGTAACTCTGCCACTGCGCGTCAATAACTGGAAGCTGAATTGCATCGGATCGAGGCCGAGGTAGCGTTTGATCGTTTCAAAGTATGCCTGGCTCACCTGTGCAGCGTTCTGGAATATCTCGACGACGGGTTTTCGCTCCAGTTCATATTCATTGAGGGCTGTTTCGAGATTTGAGTGTTGTTCGAGGGCACTGGCGAGGGCAATGGCATCCTCCATAGCCAGCTTTGTCCCTGAGCCGATTGAGAAGTGAGCAGTATGGACAGCATCGCCCAGCAGTACCATATTCTGATAGTGCCAGTTCTTCGTCTTGAGCGTGGGGAAGTTGATCCATTTTGAGTTATTCGATAGGAGTGTAGCCCCCTCCAGGTCTTCAGCGAGCAGGTGCTGGCAATAGGCCAGGCTTTCCGTTTCATCGGCTCTATCCAGGCCCGCCTTCAACCAGGAGTCCTCGTCGCATTCCACGATGAAGGTG
>Ga0209701_10002269_pt1 | contig 12487 bp, 13 predicted proteins | sample CZO8metaG_4_FD_188356 | JGI IMG/M metagenome (GOLD analysis project Ga0209701, IMG submission 188356) | Vadose zone soil microbial communities from the Eel River Critical Zone Observatory, Northern California, USA - CZOApr15con2H3.8 metaG... | ecosystem: Environmental > Terrestrial > Soil >...
ATCAGAGTACCGTCCAGCGGCGTTGATTCTGATCTCGATGCATCTCGGCGGTTCCGAAACCCACACATCGCAAAGTGCGCGATGTGTGGGGCACCCGGCGACATGCTTTACGGTTTGTCCCGGGACATCCTTTACAGTTATTGGTCAGGAATCTGGAGTGCAAAGCCAGCGGTCGACGGCTGCCACGATACCCCGAGCAGCGGAGTCGAGATGCCCGTCAGCCGGTTCGCGATCTCTGAGAACTTCACGCCAGTTCTCCCTCCAAGCCCTCCAGCTTGAGGTCCTATTTATCTTGCCGCGAATCGGACTCTGATGCCGATTTGCCGGACGCTGCGCCTGCAATCAAACCACACAACCTCTGCGCTCCTGCCCGGCAGGAAGATCGCGCGTTATTTGATATTTTCTGCAAGGTGTCGCTGGGAAGAGTCTCGTCGATATGCTTGACCACAAACCGTTGGAAGCCCTTGTCAGTTTTGGTCAGCGCGAGCAGACGGTGTAACTGTCCCCAATCGTTTGCGAGCAGCTTACCCACAGCGTCACTGTAGCCTTCTGCAATGCTGCCGTCGTCGCACTGAGAGAACTTCCTATAGGAGCGATAAACATGATCCCAATCGCTCAAGGAGTCCACTTCCTTATCAGCCTGCATTGCTTCTGATTTGGTACAGGGTTTCTTCGCCGCATCGCTCGCGAAGGCATTGAGTCCGAACGTTAGGGCCAACACAGCTATCAAACGAAACATAGCGTACTCCTCGGATTTAGACGCGCAAAACTGAACACACACAGCGACAAGACTCATCCGAGCACGGTTCACTTCTCTGGGAAGCTACTGAATCGTGATGTCTGTCATCGGATCATGGGCTTGCCAGTCAGTTATTTGCTTCATGCAGTTGTCATCGGTTCGGACGCAACCCAGTGTGGGATGATTGGGCCCACCCTTATTGGCACGCCCAGAGTGAACACCCATGCCGGTCCGCCCAGGAACGTCAAAAACATCGATTCCATAAGAACCGTACGGGCCGTTTGGATCGGGCGTGTGATTGTTATGACTTGAAAAGGGATACGTTCCATTCGGCCAGGGTCCGTTGCTGCTTCTGGTGGTATTGTTCGCCGCTGTGCAAACGGCGACAACGTGACCATTTTTATCGTAGAGTGTCAGCGTTCCGTTGCCACGGTTGAACACCATGGAAGACAAGCCGAAAGGATCGATTAGGAGCACAGGGTTGTTCTGTACGTAGGCATAGAAATTCATGCCCGCATCGAAACCGACCGGGTCTTCCGAGATGAAACGCCCAATCGCTGGATCGTAGTATCGGAAACGATGGTAGCGAAGACTAGTCTCCTGATCGAACTCGCGCCCAGTGAACTGGAATGGGTTGACGAGCGTGCCAGTGGATGCGGTCAGCTTGCCAAAAGAATCGTAAGTGTAGGTATTCGCGAGTGCTCCAGCTGCGTTGCTGAGCGAGGTAACTGAGCCGACACCATCCTGCTCATAGTAGGCATTTACCGCAGTGCGAAGTTCGCCAAGACCTTCATCAATCCACGGGCCTCCGCTGTATCGAGCCAGGACATTGCCGGCAGAATCGACCTCCTCAATGAGGCTCATCCCGTCATAGAGGTAGTTCGTCGTTGTGGTAGTCGAGCCCTGCGTAAACGCCTTCTGAATCCGCCGCCCCATCGGGTCGTACTTGAAGTTGACCGTCCCGCCCGAGCCGGGCAGCGTCACCTGGGTCACCCGGTTCTCGAAGTCCCAGTTGTACGCTGTCCCGTCCGACTTCGAGGTCAGGCTGCCGTTGTTGTCGTAGTTGTAGGTTGTCCCCGGAATCGAGGTCAGCCAGTTCCCCGAGTTGTAGGTGTAGGGGCTCACGCCTAACGACGACAGCCTATTCCCCACCGGATCGTAGGTATAGCTCTCTTTGGTCGTAGCCCCTGCTTGACCGTTTGGAGCTCGTAGAGGTTGTCGTAGGACGTGTAGCTGCCACCCGCCCTACAGCCTCGACGGTTGGTCTCCCGACTGTCCTGTAGATGCGTTCGTCGGAGAAACCCGTTTTGATTTGGTCCCTCTGAAGGAAAAACGCAATAGGAAGTAGGCGACAAACGCGAAGAATAGAGCAAAGAACAGCACCGTCGCCGAGCCTCCCACGACTCCCCAGAATGATGCGTGGCCGTTATATTGGTGGGCCGACTGGGCCTCTTGGATTTGGTTAAAAATGAAGTCCAAAGAACCTACTATAGCCACGAGTGCAGCCAACAGGCCCATGGCTCCGCTTAGGAGTCGAAGTAGAGTAGTCTTCACGGCATCACCTCCGACAAGCAACCGCCCCGTTCCGGTGCATGTTCTTCATCACTTGCACCAGCCAAGGAAATCACATGTGACATGGGGCCACATGTGCCCATCAATTGGGTTATGGGGGTCGATGTGGAATTGATCTAGTGTGCAGCTCTGGTTCGGGCACTTGAACGGATCGGGCTGGTCGTACAGCATCCTGAAGTGAAAGCCTGGGCCATACGTGCGCCATTCCCAGCCGCCGCTGTGGTGGAACGGATTCCAGAATGCTGATCCAGGGGCGGGTGGCCCACATCTCCGGTGCCCGAGTATAGCGCACCCGCTTCTTAGTGTTGATTGAGAAAACGCTCGGGGTGCCCCACTTCTCGTGGTGTTCGAGAAGTGGGACGCAGGCTCACCTCTTAGGAATGGTTGGAAACAGGTCTCGCCACCGCGCGGTGACGGCGCACACCATGCAGAAGTGATGAAAAGAGCCGAGTCCATCGCCAGCGGAAAGCCCCACTTCTCGCAAAGAACGCGAGAAATGGGGCACCCCGATTTTATCGGTGCCGGAGACATGGGCCACCCGGCGGCTAAGGAAAAAATTTCAGGACGGGTCCTCGGAAGACTTCGCGTAGTGGCGCGCCACCTCTGAGGCATATTTCCTTCCGACACGCTCATGGTTCTCTGACAGCCACTCACTCAAGCGCGTTTGGCCGGTCGAGGGACCCTGCGGAGCCAGCAGGTTACCCATCAACCCCTTGTACTCCTCCCAGGTCAGCACAACATCCCCCACGAACCAACCCGTCACGAGGGTCGAAACATAGGCCAGGGGCGTCGGCATGTGAACAAGGCGCACAGAACGCCCCACTTTCCCAGCAATGAGCCGCACCAGTTCCTCGAAGGCGAACGTTTCGGGTCCTACAGCGTCGAGCACGGTATTCCCTGACTGGTCCACAGCGTCGGCGAGCAAGCGCGCCATGTCTTCGACGTAGATAGGGCGGATGGCGTAGCGGCCATCACCGGGGATGCCGAACACAGGAAAACGACGGATGAACCAAGCGATGTTGTTGATGAGTATGTCTTCCACGCCGAAAATGACGGTCGGTCGCAAAATGGCATAGGAGAGGCCGGAATCGATCACGGCCTGTTCCAGTTGCGCCTTGCCTTTGTAATAACCCAGCGGGGACTGGACGGACGGGTTGGCAATGCTGACATGCACAATCCGTTTCACCCCAGCATCTCTTGCCGCCGCGATCAGCGTTCGAGTGTTTTGAACCGCCGTCTCGAAGGTCGACTCTCCACGCGCGAACCGCACCCAGTACGTATTGATCAGAGCAGATGCACCACGAAGGCTTTCTCTGAGTTGGTCGGGATGGTCGAAGTTGTAGGGAAAAACCTGAACGCTTTCCCCAAAAGGATTCTCTCGCTTTGGATGGTATGTCAGAGTGCGGATTCTATATCCGTGACTGAGGAGGAGCCGCGTTGTGTACTTGCCGGTGTAGCTGAAGGCTCCGGTAATCGCAACCGTGCCAGTGGTCCTATCTGCCACGGCTTCTCCTCACTTGTGGGCAGGAATGAACCCCAGAATGACCAGCCCCACAAGACCCAAGATCAACACGCTGTATTCACCGTAAGCAGCGTTCCACGGGACCACCAGGACAAGCCAAACAGCCAGTACGATCCAGAGAATCGGACCATAGAGCCACAGGTTCCTCGTGCCTGTTCTCACAGCCCATACAGCAACTGGCGTCATGAGTAGCGCCGCGATCGTGCTGCTGATAAGGGCGACTGGAACTACGCCCGGAAGCCTCAGCGTACTGAACGATAGACGGCCTGCCGCACAAGCCGCAAATAGCAAGCCCAACGTCGCGGCGTAAACCCAACTCAGTGCCGCCCCCAACACCACTCTATTCAACATGCTCATTTCCGCACCTGCACAGTTCTCCCGCAGTCAATCGTCCATGCGCTTTGCACGAGTTCTCAAAACGGCGTCATGTTCGGAAAACCTGGCCCGCTGGGCTGAGCCAAACACTCTTGGTAGCATTTGTTTATGACACCCCATGGTGCACTCCAGATACCCGCTGCGCGGTAGCACCTTTGATGGGCGGTAAAAGGATTCGTCCCCCTATCGTGCTCGCAGGCTAAGCATCCTCGGACTTGTTGGGACCAGGCACTATCTCCGGCACACTTACAAAAGCATTTTAGACCGGAGCCAAGATAGTACTCATTGCCGTAGTCGTCACACTTTGGAGTGCTAGATGGCAGCGGTGCGGCTTTAGAGCAGTCGCATTCCTTCAAGCCTGTTGGATCTGTACGATTCGTCGGGCTATTCGCCACGTAGGGAGGGGCTGGTAGTGCAATAGCTTTCCCTGCTCGCTCCAGTACTCGTCATCAACCGTTTTAGCATTTGCCACCGTGGGGCCTTGACAAGCGTTTCGGCATAATATAACCTTTAAGTTATGCAACCTCACGGTTATGGTCAGTCATCCCCCAACCACCTGGACGCGACTTTCGCGGCGCTGGCCGATCCGACGCGGCGGGCGATCCTGGCGCGGCTGGCGTCGGGTGAGGCGTCGGTGACGGAGTTGGCTGAGCCGTTTGCTATGAGTCAGCCTGCGATTTCCAAACATCTCAAGGTGCTGGAGCGCGCCGGGCTGATTTCGCGCGGGCGGGATGCACAGCGACGTCCGCGGCGGCTTGAGGCTCGGCCGCTGGCAGAGGCTAACGAATGGCTGGAGGGCTATCGCCAGTTCTGGGAAGGCCAATTTCAGCGGCTGGACGCGCTGCTGCGCGAGATGAAGACCGGCACGGTGAAGATGGGCGAGATGAACATGAGACAGAAGAAGCGTCGGGAGGCAAAACGTCAGAAGGGCCGAAGAGGAAGTTACTAGCGGGCTGAAACGCTCGAGAAGTAGTGAGCGGCGCCCTGGGGGGCTGAAGCCCACAATCAAAACAATGGGGCGGCACGACTGAAGTCGTGCCCTCCCGAAAATCACTCGCTGGGCTGAACCTTGGAATGAAAAAATGCCTACCGCAGCGGTGAACTGCTGCGCCACCCAAAATCAGAGTCGATCAAGAGCAGAGTTTTTCCGTAGCGTACTAAGAAATTTTTTCCGTAGCTTACTTAATAAAGGAGATGACCGATGAAGGACAGTGGAGGTTTGAAATTGACGACACGCGGCGACCGGGAGATTGTGATGACACGCGTCTTCGACGCGCCGCGCAGCCTGGTGTTTGAGGCTTTCACCAAGCCTGATCTGGTCAAGCAATGGCTGCTTGGGCCGGAGGGTTGGTCGATGCCGGTGTGCGAGATCGATCTTAGGGTGGGCGGCAAGTATCGCTACGTGTGGCGTCACGTCAAGGGACATGAAATGGGGATGGGCGGCGTCTTTCGCGAGATCGTGCCGCCGGAGCGGATCGTCTCTACGGAGAAGTTCGACGAGGCGTGGTATCCCGGTGAGGCGGTGGGCACGGTCGTCCTCACTGAAGAGGGCGGAAAGACTACGCTCACGCAGACGGTGCAGTACCAGTCGCGTGAGGCGCGTGAGGCTGTCATGAAGTCGCCGATGGAGTCGGGCGTGGCTGCGGGGTACGACCGGTTGGCGGAGCTGCTGGCGTCGACTATGGCGGGAGGAAACAAATGACAATTTCAACGACTGCAACGGCTGCGCCTTCCCGGCGCTTGGGGCGAAGCTTGGCCGCACTCTTCTTCGGATTTGTCGCGGTGGTGGTTCTTTCGTTGGGCACGGACGAGGTGCTGCATTTGCTTAAGGTGTATCCGCCTTGGAACCAGCCGATGTTTGACTCGGGCTTGTGTCTGCTGGCGCTGTCCTATCGGATCGTTTACACCGTTCTGGGAAGTTACATTGCGGCTCGGTACTCGCCGCATGCGCCGATGGGCCACGCTCTAATCTTAGGGGTGGTGGGGACGGTTGTGGGCACGGCGGGCGCGATCGCTACCATCCCGATGCATCTGGGGCCGGCGTGGTATCCGATCGCGATCGCGGCTACTGCGTTGCCGTGTGCGTGGGTGGGTGGAGTTCTGTATGAGAGAGGGCACTCCAAGTGAAGAAGGATGCGCCCTCAGGGGCTAAAGCCCCAATCTTTTCGGAGGATTAGCGGCACGGCTCAACAGGCTGCGGAAAAACTCAATTCGCTAAGGAAAAGCAACCACTAGGGCTAAAGCCCGCACAGATTTCTAACGACTTACGCGGCCCTGAAGGGCCGCTCTTCCACGGGAGTGCCCACATTTATCCGTTTTTCCGAAACCTGTCAAGCCGTGCCCTGATACGAATCTGGGCTTTTTCCGCGTACGACCATGAGTGGCATACGACCGGATAACTGGCTCGACGCGGGTCTCGTTGAAATCGCTCTTGACAGACCGATTGGTCGGTTTTAGTATTTATTGCTAAGTCAGCTCTTCGGAGCGGACTCGAATTTCATGCAGAGTGGCTGAGGGACGAGCCCATCGACGCCACGGCAACCGAAACGGGATCATATATCCCGCTTGACAGGTGCCAACTCTCGCCCGGCAACGGGGACCATGAGATTTGGGATTAGCGAAATTGTTCGCATTTCCCGAGCCTCTTTTCCTATCCGGAAAAGGGGTTTTGTCGTAACTGGGGATTTTTTCTCCGGCTCGTCCCGCAGTCACAGAAGGCAGTTGCGGAATGTCGACGAGCACTTACCATCTTCGCTGCCGCGAATGCGGCAAGACCTTTGGCAATCAGCCGCGCAGTATCTGTGAAGATTGCTTCTCCCCGTTGGAAGTCACCTACGATTACGACTCGATCCGGCCGCTCGTTTCGCGCGAGCTATTTGCTTCGCGCGCGCCAAACCTCTGGCGCTATCGCGAGCTGCTGCCCTTGCCGGATGGATGCCGGCCTTCGCTGCCCACGGGATACACGCCTCTTCTGAGAGCGCCGCAACTTGGGCGGAAGATTGGTTCGTCTAACCTTTATCTCAAAAATGACGCGGTCTGCCTGCCAACTTTGAGCTTCAAGGATCGAGTGGTGGCGGTCGCACTCGCCAATGCTCGCCACTTTGGTTTCGATACGGTTGCGTGCTCTTCGACTGGCAACCTGGCCAACGCGGTTGCTGCCCAGGCGGCGCGCGAAGGTTTCAAGGCATGGATTTTCATTCCGTCCGATCTGGAGCCGGCCAAGGTTCTCGGCACACAGGTTTTCGGAGCGCAGCTGGTGCGGATCAACGGCAATTACGACCAGGTGAATCGGCTCTGCTCGCAGATTGCCGACGAGCATCGCTGGGGATTCGTCAATGTGAATCTGCGTCCGTACTATGCCGAGGGCTCGAAGACGGTGGGCTTCGAAATCGCCGAGCAGTTGGGCTGGCGGCTGCCGGACAACATCGTCGTGCCCATGGCTGGGGGATCGCTGATCACCAAGATCAAGAAGGCGTTTGATGAACTGATTCAACTCGGCCTGGTCGAGCCGAAGCTGGTCAAGTTCTTTGGTGCGCAGGCGACTGGCTGCTCGCCGATCTCTACTGCAGTCAAGCAGTACAGCACAGAGATCGAACCGCAGCGGCCGGCGACCATTGCGCGATCGCTCGCGATTGGCAATCCCGCCGACGGACACTATGCGGTGAAGGCCATTACGTCGAGTGGGGGATGGTCGGAGGATGTTTCGGACGCCGAGCTTGTCGCTTCAATCAAACTGCTGGCTGAAAGCGAAGGCATCTTCACCGAGACGGCGGGCGGCGTCACGGTCGGGACGGCGCGCAAGCTGATCCGGCAGGATCGGATTTTGCCCGAGGAGACGACCGTGCTTTGCATTACCGGCAACGGTCTCAAGACGACCGACGTGCTCGCCGGCCAGTACGAAACCGAGGCGCCGATTGCGCCCAAGCTGCGGGAATTTGAAGCGCTCCTCGAAAACAAACTGAGTGGTATTGCGACTTTTACCGGCGAGAAGCCGGCGCTACCTGTGGAGGTTTAAATGAGTATCACTGTCCAGATTCCAACCGCACTGCGGCGGCTCACGGCCGGCACGCCGCGCCTTACTTGTGCCGCTTCGAACTTGCCGGAATTATTCTCCGTGCTCGACACTCAGTTTCCGGACCTGAAGCCGCACCTGCGCGATGAGGCCGGGCAGACGCGGCGTTTCCTGAATGTGTACGTGAACGAAGAGGACATCCGCTTTCTCGGCGGAAACACCTATGCGTTCCGGGACGGCGACGAAGTGCTGCTGGTACCTTCGATCGCGGGCGGGACGACCGCGCAGAGGGAGCCGCTCACTTAGCGGCCCGCGCCGACTACCAGGTGAGAACCCGCTTCCAGCCCTGTCAACAGGTTGGTTGCGAGCACGCCGGGAACCACGTCAGCGGAAAGGGGCTTCGAGAATAGGTAGCCCTGCGCGCAATCGCAAGAGGCGGACTTGAGCTTCTCCAGCTGCCCCAGATTCTCCACTCCCTCGGCTACGACCTCCATGCAGAGAATGCGCGCCAGGCTGCAGATGGTGGTCACGATGGCAGCCACTTGGCTGTTCGTGTGAATGGTCGCAACAAAGGAGCGATCGATCTTTAGTGTCTTGACTGGGAAGCGGCGGAGGACGCTGAGCGAAGAATAACCGGTACCAAAATCATCGATGCTGAGCGTGACACCGAGTTCCGCTAGCTGCAACATCAGATCCACGGCTCGCTCCGGATCTTCCATAGTGGTGCCCTCGGTGAGTTCCACCTTCAGGCGATGCGGGTCGATCCCGCTTGCGCGAAGAGCGTCTCTGACATGATCCACAAACCCGGGGTACGCGAATTGCCGCGCGCTCACATTGACACTGACGTAGGGCCCTAAACCGTCTCGTTCCCACTTGGCCGCTTGGCGGCAGGCCTCCAGCAGTACCCATTGTCCAAGCTGCACGATGAGTCCAATTTCTTCGGCGACGGCGATGAACTCGCCGGGGGGAACCAATCCTGCCCCGGGCCTTTCCCAGCGCACGAGTGCTTCAAGACCCGCGACGTGACCTGTCGTCAGCGAAACTATCGGTTGATACTGAAGCCGGAACTGATCGCCGTCCAGGGCCTGGCGGAGGGCCATCTCGAGTTCCATGCGCTCGGTAATCTGCGATCGCATCAGGTCATCGAAAACTTCGCAGCGGGACTTGCCGTTGGACTTCGCGCGATACATTGCGATGTCAGCATTCGCCATGACACTCCGGGCGCTGGTTTCACCGTCCGTAAACGCGATTCCAATCGACGCGCTCTTGAAGACTTCCTGTCCGCGTATTACAAACGGCTCCGCCATCAGGGCCTGAACGCGTTGGGCCACGCGAATAGCATCGCTCGGGTCCGTTACTTCCTCGAGCAGGATAGTAAATTCATCGCCGCCGAGCCGGGCCACTGTCCCCATATCAGGCTCCTGCAGGCGAACTTCCAGCGGGCGCGCCACCGTGTCCTCGCCACGCACGCAGGCTTTCAGGCGCTTCCCGAATTCGCCGAGGAGCAGATCGCCCGCGTCGTGCCCTAAGCTGTCGTTGAGTACTTTAAGGTTGTCAACGTCGATGAAGAGCACTGCCGCCGGCGGGCCCGGCCGCCGTTTCTTGCGCTCCACTACTGTTTGCACGCGATCCATGAAAAGGGCACGGTTAGGTAATTGGGTGAGGGAATCATGGGCGGTATTAAAAACAACCAGGTCTTCCGCTGTCTTTCGTTGCGTGACGTCGCGGGCATTCAACAGCAAACCCTTAATGGTGGCGTCATGGATCAGATTGCGGGTGCTGCACTCGAAATCCGGCCAGCTGCCATCAGAATGGTGTAGCCGGAATTCAATAGTGGGCGACTCTCCGGCTGCCACCACCGCCCTGAACGCAGCCTGGACCAGCGGTACATCGTCGGGATGAATGTGTTCGAAGAGCCGCGTTCCGACGACCTCCTGATCGCTCCAGCCCAATACCGAGTGTACCGACGGACTGATGTAGGCGATCATTCCCTGTGGGCTGATGATCATAATGACATCAGCCGATTTCTCGGTCAGCGTGCGGAAGCGATCCTCGTTCTTCTGGGCCAGCAGCCGTTCTGTCAAAGCCAGACCCCTTTGTTGTTGGAAACCAAAACGGAGAAAATACATGAGGATCGCGAAAGTCGAGAGCAGGACCGCAGCAATAATCCCGCCCTTCGTCTTAAGGGCCACGATCGCAAGAATCAAACCTCCGGTGGTCAGCGCGGTAACACCGATCAGACTGAGGTGAGATCGCCACGGCGAGCGGCCGGTATCGCTACGGCCAAAGGGCGCCGCGTTATCCGCTTCTCCCGAAGGGAGTTGCGAGTGGGGAGTACGGTCATCGGACGGCGAACTTCTGGCAGCACTCAAGAGGCACCCGTAATTATCATCGGCAATTTGCAGCGGCCGGATTAGCAGGCCAAGAAACCGGTGCCGGGTTCCGACCACGACGCTTGACCGGGGGGCGGGGGCGGTCTATTATCTAACTAACTGGTTAATTAGGTATGAAGCCCTCCACTCACGCCCGCCTTGGCACCCGGGGAAAGCCCGAAGAGAGTCGCGCCGCCATCCTTAAAGCTGCCGTTAACGAATTCGCGGAGCATGGAATTGCGGGAGCCCGTACCGATGCGATCGCCCGCGCCGCCCGCGTCAACAAGGCTCTGCTTTACTACTACTTCAAAGACAAGGAAGCGATTTATGAAGCCGTGCTCGACCAGGTCTTCAGCGGCCTGCGCGACACGGTTGTACCGGTCCTTGAGACCGCTCTGCCTCCACGCCAGAAAGTGCTCAACTATCTGGGAGCTTATTTCGATTACATCGCTGCCAATCCGTGCTTTCCGCGAGTGGTGCAGGGCGAATGGATTCGCACCGGCACCGACCGCGTCGGCCAGATGAAGCGCGTCGCGAAGAGCTACTTCCAGCCCATTTATCAGAAGCTCGGTGAGGTATTGCGGGAGGGAATCGCAGCGGAGGAATTTCGGCCTATCGATCCCAGGCAGTTCATCCCTTCCATGGTCGCGATCATCATCTTCTACTTCAGCGCGGCGCCAGTCATCAAGACCCTCATGAAGATCGATCCGCTTGCGCCGGAGCACATTGCCGAGCGGAGGGCGTTCGTTCTCGACTTCATCTCGGCTGCGCTGTTCACGCGTCCGAGGTCGGCGCCCGGAGGCCGTTCATGAGCGTTCGCAACAAGTTTCTGATCCTGCTCGGCGTGATTGTGCTAATCGCCGCTCTTTACTACGTTTTCTCAACGCCGGGAGGAAAGGATCTGGTGCTGGTCGGCACGGTGGACGCGAATCAGATCGTGGTGAGCCCGCAAATCGGAGGCCGCATCGCAAAATTGCTGGTGGAAGAAGGTACGCTGGTAAAACAGGGAGACCTGATTGCGGTACTTGATCCTTCGGAGCTCGAAGCTCAGGAGCGCGCAGCTGCGGCTACCATCTCCAGTTTGCGATCCAAGGTCAGCGAGAGTCAATACACGCAGCGTTCTACAAAGGGCTCGACCTCGAGCGATGTGGCGAATGCGCAGGCGCGCCTGCAAGCGTCGCGGTCACAACTGGCACAGTCGGAAGCTACGCTGGCGCGGGTGGAGAGCGACAGCCGGCGGATTATCGGACTGGCGCAAGCAGGGGTCGCCTCGGAGATGGAGAAGGTGCAGGCCGAGCAGAATCTGAAGGCGCAGCAGGCGAGCGTGCAGGCGCTGAAGGATCAGGTTCGAGCGGCGCAAGCCGACCTCGATTCAGCGATGGCACGCACAAACCAGGCGGGCGCGGCGCAGAGTACAGTCGCTTCCACGCAGGCGCAACTCGCCAATGCCCAGGCACAGTTGAAGGAAGCGGAGGTGCGACTGGGTTACACGAAAATCTACGCCCCGGTTACAGGGACGGTGCTCGTGCGCGCCGCCCGCGAAGGCGAAGTTCTGATGGCTGGTCAGGCGATCGTTACCGTAGTGGATCTCAGCGACACTTGGGTGCGCGTGGCCATTCCGGAGACGGACGCCGACCACATTGGGCTAGGAGACACGCTCCGGGTCCGTCTCCCGGGTGGCACGGTCACTCAAGGCAAGGTGTTCTTCAAGGCGGCCGAAGCGGATTTCGCCACCCAGCGCGATGTGGGACGCCGCAAGCGCGATATCCGCACCATCGTGCTGAAGGTGCGCCTCGATAATCCCAAGGGCGCATATGTGCCCGGCATGACTGCGGAGGTGCTAGTTTCACCGGAACAGCTGAAAGGCATGGCGGCCCCGAAGAACGCGCAAGCAG
>Ga0209701_10002272_pt1 | contig 12486 bp, 12 predicted proteins | sample CZO8metaG_4_FD_188356 | JGI IMG/M metagenome (GOLD analysis project Ga0209701, IMG submission 188356) | Vadose zone soil microbial communities from the Eel River Critical Zone Observatory, Northern California, USA - CZOApr15con2H3.8 metaG... | ecosystem: Environmental > Terrestrial > Soil >...
AACAGAGAGCAACGGCGTCTATCCCGTGTTGGAAGGCTTGAACGTTGGCGAGCGAGTAGTGACGGAAGGCAGCTTTCTTTTACGCGCTGAGTGGTTAAAGCAGCATCCCGTCCGCTAAAACTCTTCCTGACGAAATTAATGGGGGAACGACAATCACGGTTTTTGGTTTGAATCGAGGGAGGCGCGAATCTGCTCCGCCAGCTGGTCGGCATCGAACTGTCTTCCGTTTTCCAGTCCCAGTTGATCCATCCAAAACGCGGGAGGGGGTGGCTGCTCTTTCCACTCGGCGTCGCGCCCGAAGAGCAGATAGACATCCCAAGCGGCGCTGTTGATTTGTAGGATCGAAGAAAAGGTGCGCGTCGTTTCAGCTTTGCTGTCCCAGTATTGACTGACACGCGAATCGTCGAAACGCCTGGTTGCCTGTGGCACGCTCGCCCTGCTGTCGATCCAAAGCATTGGCACCCACACGGCATAAACGCGCACGTTCTGATCCTTCACCGGATTAAGAATTCTGTTCTGGACTTCGGAGGCCCCCCGAAGACATCCCGGTCAAGAGGGAGACAACAGCATCAGTAACCGCACTTTCCCCTTATCCCGGTTGAATTGCGAGCGCAAGTCGTGCAGATTTGTTGAGTAGGGTTTGCCGCTGGTAAGGAAGTTGGTGAAGAAGACTACCAGAACGATCAAGAGGGCAATCGGTATCAGCAGTTTTGGATTATTAGGACGCATGGCTGCTTTCGATGGCGGCCGTTGGCAGATCGTTGCACTGGCACTCGAGCGCGCCAAGGCGCGCGCCCGCTCCGTCGGCAACCCCGAAGAACCCGTGAGCAAACCGAAAAGGGATGACCCTCAGGCATAAAAAACCGGCGGGGAACTTTCTCCGCGGGCTTTTTCGCATTCGCCGATTTGGCCGGCCGGTGCCGGCACTTCTAGAACATGCTCATTTAGTCAATCGGTTCGGCCGTGAGTTGTGGCTGATTCTTGAGCGGCCCCACGCCCTGTTTGCCTGGGTGATCGGGAATAGTGATCTGGATTTCGCTCACGTTGTTGTCGTAGTTTAATTCTGGAAGCTGATGGCAGAAGCCGTTCGAATCCGTGAAAGGGCAACGCTCGCCCGGTGCAGCGGTAAACGGCGGGTTCACTGTGATGCGAATAATGTATGTCCCTGGAGGAACCGGCACCTGCCCATCTCCCCCGTCCAGAACGAAATACTGACCACCGAGCTTCCAAACGTAAGTATCTGCCCAGCCAAGGCTGATGCCCTGATTTCCGACAATAGCTGGTTCTGTCGCCGTGGCGGGTGCACCACAAGACAGATAGTTGCGATCGTTATTTGCCGGGCCCGGGAAGGCTTGATATTTCTCGACATCAATCATGCAAAAGCCACGCTTGGCCGCGCGCCAGACGAAGCCGGTTGCCGGATCAATCAACTCGTAGAGAGTGTAGTGACGAAAATGAAAGTGCCGGTGGCAGGTTGCATACTCATATAGCCCATCACCTGCGGCGATGTGTGCATTTGGATCACCGAGGTTTACATCAGCGGTACCGATGTTCGGCGTAGAAACGGTGAAACGCAAGAGCGTATGTTCGCCGGGGGTAACGCCGCCTTCCTGAACGCTACAGAAGTTCGCGGGCAGGTTTTCAACGCGTACGACCCAGTTCTGCAAGAGCCGCTTTTGATCGACAATCAGGTCAGGCTGACCTGCGGCTGCGGTAGAGCCTTTAGCCTTGTGAAAGGTAAGAGTTATTCCGAAAGCCAAAAGAATCGTAGCTGAGAGAGTGATCCACTTTTTCATTTTGTGCCTCCTTCTAGTCACCTTGAGCGAGTTGAGATTTCAGTAACAAAGACTTTTGGGGGGCACAAGTAAATACCGGCGCCTGGAAAATGTCAATATGAAATTGTTTCGGGTAGCGTTGCGGTTAGCGAGAGTCAACCCGGTCGCATCCACCACCCCAAGCGGGCTGCCCGCTTGGGGACCCCGGTCCGCTCCCGGTACTGACTCCATGACGTCAGAGTGCAGGAAAACCAGCGCCGAAGCAGGCCTTAATGACGCAGCGCTTTGAGCCCGGCTTTGTCTTTATTCTGTAAAGCTTCTTCCAGCGCTTGCCACTCGTGATGGCCGCGCGAAAGTTTGTAGAAGTCGCCGTCCTCATCAGCTTTCAAACTGTCCAACATCTCCTGCGCCTTGCCGTTGTCGATTGCTTTTTCTCCGGCTAGCGCCAGCGCGCCAAAGGCTTCGTGATGACTGGTGATCCCTTTTATGGATAGTTTGGCCTGTTCATACGCGAAACGGTAGTCGCGCGGGTATTTCTTTTCCGCCTCATTGAGCGAAGCGATGATTGCGCTGCTTTCGGAAGGCTTGGCACTGATTCGTCTTTCCCGCAGCCGTTTCCATTCTTCTTCGGCTCCTCCGCTTGTGGCGATTGGCGCGGAGGTGGTCGGCGCCGACGAAGCTGTCGACGCGGAAGACGAAGAAGAGTCCGCTACTGCCGGAGCGTTAGTCGAAGCAGCCTGAGGAGGAGATTGCGCAACTGCGGCGCGGTGCGTCCACCAGTACCAGCCGCCAAGTCCAAGCACGCCAAAGAACACCAGCAACAATAACCCGACGAGCAAGAGATGATGTCGCTGCCACTCCGGCGACGCAGTTCGCCCCGATTCACCGTACGCTGCCAGCATCGTCAGCGTGGGAGGAGCTTTGCCATTCCCGGATCGCGGATGAGCAGCCGGTATCGGAACGGCAATCGTAGTTCTTGGTACCAGGTCTTGCGGAGCCGGGGTCGCAGTGGTTTCGTCGTTGTCTTCAAACAGATCGGGGGCCGCATACCACTCTGGCGGCGCAACCTTTCCCGGTCGTTGCTCAAGTGCGGGCGCCGGCGTCGTTTGTGAAGTTGGAATAGCAGGGCTTGCAGCTGCCGTTATTTCGCGGAACTCCGGGGCCTCAGATGGAATGGCCTGGCTGGTTGGGACCTCTGGCGAGAGCCCTCTACCGCAGTTTGTGCAAAACGTCCATTTCGATTCCACCAGTTCGCCACAACCATGACAAGTAAGGGAATGACTTAGCGCTCCGCCACAGGATCCGCAGAACCGATAAGAATCGGGAAAATCCAGATTGCATTCTTGACAGTGCTTCATGACGTCTCCTTTGTTCATTGCCACGGAGCACCCTGCCGAGGTTCGCCTTTACCCCATATCGACGACGCTACGCACCAGATCGGAGCGCGCCCGAGGGGCGTCAAAGTCTCGCCCGCCGCAGTCGCAGCGCGTTACCAATGACTGAAACTGAACTGAAACTCATGGCTGCGGCAGCGATCATCGGACTCAGCAGGATGCCGAAAACCGGATAGAGAGCACCAGCAGCAATCGGCACGCCAAGCGCATTGTAGACGAAGGCCCAGAACAGATTTTGTTTGATATTGCGCATGGTGGCCCGGCTCAAGCGCCGGGCCCGGAGGATGCCGCGCAGATCGCCCTTCACCAAAGTCACGCCGGCGCTCTTCATCGCCACATCGGTTCCGGTGCCCATAGCTATCCCAACCTCAGCCTGGGCCAATGCGGGAGCATCGTTGATACCGTCGCCCGCCATCGCCACCACGCGTCCTTCGGTTTGAAATCGCTTCACCGCCTGCGCCTTTTGATCGGGCAGAACTTCGGCCACCACTTCGTCGATATTGAGCTTCTTAGCCACAGCTTCAGCGGTGGTACGACTGTCGCCCGTGAGCATCACGATGCGAATCCCTTCCTGGTGTAACTGGCGAATCGCTTCGGGGGTGGTGCTCTTGATTGGATCGGCGACGCCGACCAGCCCGGTGACCCGGCCGTCAACGGCGACGAACATCACGGTCTGGCCATCGGCTCGCAGTGCCTCTGCCTTCGTCAGCAAATCGCCGGCGTCTATCTGAAGTTCATCCAGCAACGCGCGATTGCCGAGCGCTACCAAGTGCCCGTCAACCTGGCCGCGTACTCCTTTGCCGGTAATCGAATCGAACGATTCCACTTTTGTTAACTCAACACCGCGCTCCCCGGCGCCGCCGACAATTGCGGCAGCCAGCGGATGCTCGCTGACGCGCTCGAGACTCGCCGCCAAACTCAAAAGCTTCTGTTCACCCCAACCTTCTGTTGGTGTGATTGAGACTAACTTTGGTTTGCCTTCGGTGAGCGTGCCCGTCTTGTCAACGACCAGAGTGTTGACCTGGCGCATCGCCTCAATCGCTTCCGCGTTTTTGAAGAGTACGCCCGCGTTGGCGCCTTTGCCCATCGCTACCATGGTCGACATGGGCGTCGCCAGGCCAAGCGCGCACGGACAGGCGATGATCAAAACTGCGACCGCATTGATCAGCGCATGAGCCAGACGCGGCTGTGGGCCCATTATCGCCCATAGCGCAAACGTGATTATCGCGGCCGTGATAACTATCGGGACAAAATAACCGGCGACCACATCAGCGAGTTTTTGAATCGGGGCGCGACTCCGTTGCGCTTCCGCGACCATCTGCACGATTTGAGCGAGCAAGGTTTCCGCGCCGACGCGTTCGGCTCGCATTACGAAAGAGCCGGTGCCATTGATGGTCGCGCCGATCACGCGATCGGCGGCGTGCTTTTCCACCGGAATCGCTTCGCCGGTCACCATTGATTCATCGATGGCGCTCGCCCCTTCGATCACGGTTCCATCGACCGGAACTTTCTCCCCGGGGCGCACGCGCAGACGATCGCCGGCCTTCAGTTGATCCAGCGGAATGTCTTCTTCTGCGCCGTCTTCGCGAACGCGGCGGGCCGTCTTCGGCGCGAGGCCGAGCAAGGCCTTGATCGCTGCGCCGGTACGGCTACGGGCTTTCAATTCCAAAACCTGGCCGAGCAAAACGAGCGTGGTGATCACGGCGGCGGCTTCGAAATAGACCGGCACCACGCCGGCTTCGCGAAACGACTCCGGGAAAATTCCCGGAAGGAATTTAGCTGTGACGCTGTAAAAATAAGCGACGGCGACTCCCAACCCGATCAGCGTGAACATGTTCAGGCTGCGATTGACGATCGATTGCCAAGCGCGCACAAAAAACGGCCAGCCGCCCCACAACACGGTCGGCGTCGTGAGCAGGAACTCGATCCAACTCAGAGTTTGCTTTGACGCAATGCGCTCGAGGGAACGTCCCGGCAAAGAATCGCTCATCGCTATGATCAAGAGCGGCGCGGTCAGCACGACGCCGACCCAAAAGCGTCGCGTCATGGCGACGAGCTCAGGATTCTCTTCGTCTGCAAGCGTGACGGTGCGAAGTTCGAGCGCCATGCCACAGATCGGACAAGCGCCGGGTTGGACGCGAACAATCTGCGGATGCATCGGGCAGGTGTATTCCGTTTGTCTCATTTCAAAAATCGATCGAACCACGAGAGCGTCCGCTCCAGGGCATCGACGCGGTGGCGCGGCTCGCGCAGTCCGTGGCCTTCGCGCGGATAACGAACCAGCACCGTTTCCACGCCGCGGCGCTTCAAAGCCATGTACATTTCCTCGGCCTGCGTGATGTGGACGTCGTTGTCAGACTCGCCGTGAATAAACATCGTGGGCGTTTGCGCTGCCCGCGCGTAACGCAGCGGCGACCAGCGCCAGAGCTGGTCATAATTGTCCCAGGGAAAGCTGCCGAACTCCGCGTGAATCAGATCCTGATAAAGCGAAGTCGAATAAAAGCTGATCAGATTGCTGACACTGGCGACGGAGACTGCGGCCTTGAAGCGCGGTGTCTGCGTGATGATCCAGTTGGTCATGAACCCGCCGTAACTGCCGCCGGTCACGCCCAGGCGATCCGCATCGATCCACGCGTAACGCTTCAGCGCATCATCGACTCCGGCCATCAGGTCACGATAATCGCCGCCGCCCCATTCGTTCAACGTGCCGTCGGAAAACTTCTGGCCGTAACCGTTCGATCCGCGCGGATTCAAATAGAGAACGGCGTAACCGTCCATCGCGTAAGCCTGGAGCGTCGGGTTGAACGCATAGCCATACATTCCGTGCGGCCCGCCGTGAATGCTGAGAATCATCGGATACTTGCGATCCTCGCGGAAGCCAAAGGGTTTCATAAGCCAGCCCTGGATCTCCGCACCATCAAAGCTCCTGGAGCGGATCTCTTCCGGCTCCGCGAAGGATCGGAAGCGCACGTCGTTATGTTGAGTTACCGGCCACGTTGGGCCCGGCACGCCAGGGAAAATGAGCCATACCTCGGCCGGCCTGGTCGCCCGGCTCATCGTGTAAGCTACAACCGATCTGGATAGTCCGGCTCTTTTTCCAATGCTAAAGCCGGTGATCTGAAACGGAAATTCGAGTCGCAGATTCGTCGCCAGCGGAATGATATCGTTTGGGGCATCTCGGTCCAACACGGCCGCACGTATTTCCTTTCCCGCGAGACCGACTTGCTGCAGCAGCGTCCTTCCGCGATCGTTGGCGAGAAACAGGATGCTCCTGCCATCAGGTTCCCAGCGCGGACTGCGCGCGCGGCGATCAAGCTCTGCGGTCAGATCACGTCCCGCGTTACCGGCGGCATCGGTAATCCAGACGTGCGTGTCCTCTGCCACGCTATCAATCGTCGTCACTTCGCGTTTGGTCGCCGTGTAGGCGATCCATTTGCCGTCGGGCGACCAGGTGGGCTCGTACTCGCAGCCTTTCGTATTTGTGAGCTGGCGCACCTGTCCGCGCAAATCCACGGCGAAGATGTCTGAGTTGTTGACTGCATCAGGATCGAGTTCGTGATTTGAGACGAAAGCGATTTCGTCGCCCCGCGGACTGAAACTCAGCGCGTGATCGTAGAAAGGGCCAGTAGTTAACTGTCGCGGCGTGGGGTCATCGACGTCGACGATCCAGATGTGTGTCCGCAGATTGTCGGAAAACGCCGTGCGTGACTTGTACTGAATGCGATCGATCACCATTGGATCGGTTTGGCTGTCTCCATAGTGCTTGTCGAAGGCTGGGTCTACTGAGGCCGAGATGTAAGCGATGCTCTTCGAGTCGGGCGACCAGGCGTAAGGTTCGCCCGCGTAAGTGATGAAGAAGTTCGTCTCAGAGATCCCGGCCACGAACCGGGGGCGACTGCCGTCGATCGAAACGACCCAGATACCGTGACGATTATCGATTGTGGCCAGAAAAGCTATGCGCTTGCCATCAGGCGACCAGCGCGGATTCGTTGCTTGCCAGCCGGGCGGCAAGAGCGGACTCGGAGAAAATGCTGGCGGAATGCGCTCGCGGCGCTGTTCTGGTTGACGACTGGTGGGCGTGTCTGACGAGTTATCAACCCGGACGATCCACAGCGTCGTTACATTCGCGTTGCGATCGACGGTCGTCACGGTGTAGACCACGCGCTCGCCGTCGGGTGAAATCTGCGGGTCGCCAACGTTCGCGATGCGCAGAATGTCAGCCGCCGCCATGACGCGGCGCGATGACTGGGCTTGTACGGAGGAGGCAAGCAAAGCGAGACAGAGCGCGGCGGCAAGTTGAGAATGTCTTTTCATAAGATTGGGTTCTTTCGCTGGGGTAGTGGAAACTTCACGCTTCGCCAGATCGCGCGCCCAATACTCCGACTATGATGGCTACTTGCTGCGCCCGCCCCTTGTGGTGCGCTTCGGTAATGCAAGGACTGGAATCAGTTGCCCCTTGCGACGTCGAGTCGTGCAGCGAACAATACACTTCCCTCCGCCTAGTAACTTTTGCACTGCGACTGCGGCCTTGCGTCTCTTGAAGAGTGTACCGTGCGCCGGATCATTCATCACGTACACATCATCAGTAACGTTGTAGTACAACCGGAACGTCGGGCCAAACCCGCTCTCAATTAGATAGCGCACCGGGTCTTTCGCATCGGCTATCCGGCGATCCAACTCGCGAAGCTGCGCCTTGGTGAGCTCGAAATCGTCGTCAGCAACGCGCTCCTTCGCGCGGGGACTACGCTTGCCCGACTTCGCCTTTCGTAGCTGAATTGTTCTTCCAGGTTTCTTCAATCTGAACCTCCGTGCCGGGTCCGTGGGTGCTTACGTCCATTGTGCAGACTGCTTATCAAGCTGATAGTCGACACTTAAGTTACGAACTTAGCCTGCAAGGATGACAACGATTGGATAAATGATCCAGGGATCTGCCTGTAGGCGTTGGGATTAACGGTTCAATACTCTTTCAAATCCACGCAAGCGCTCACAACTTCCCAGCAGATTTCCGTAATGAACGAGCGGACCAACTGCTGCAGCTCCTTTGGCATTCCACTTAAAGAACTCTGCAAGGCGTTCTGGCCAAAGCCGCTCAAGAGCGGAAAACGCCGTATCCACATCGTCATAAGAAAAGCCAGGCGCATTGTTCAAGCACCAAGTGGCGACAAAGTCTGGCCAAGTGATCTTGAAGGACGACGTTAACCCCATATGACGCGACCGCTCGCCCTCAACCTGCGTGTATCTTTTCGCGAACCCATCCTCGAATCAGTTCGGCGTCAGCGATCCCTTTAGCTTCCGCGATCCTTCTAACAGCTTCGGCTTCGTCCGATTCAAGATTGAGCGGAATCACCGTCACAGGTTCGAAGACGGGCTCAGTGACTTCCACTAACTCGTCTTCGAAGTCCGTCAGATCATGCGTGTCCCAAAAACGGGCGAGTTCTTGAATCGAATCGGTCTGTGGCAACTGTTGATTCTTCATAGTTCCTTCCATCGCCGGTATCGGCGTTCCTCCTTGTCACTCATGGGCCGAGCCGTCACTGGATAGCCTCTACCATCAGGAAACCGGATGACGATCGTTAACAGATATCGCCCCGTATCGGTTTGTCCAAGAACATAGTAAACAGGGTTCTCGCCTTCGGACTTTGCTCGCTGGACCAACGGCCGACCAAAGCACGCCTCCTCAACTTCTTCAGGCGTAACACCATGCCGTGCGATATGGTCAATCCGATCCTCAGGCCAGACGAATTCATGGATCCTCACAGGGCAATTCTATCACCAACATCCGCTTGCGGCTCGGCCATTAATAGACCTTCGGAATCAGGCGTTTCGTGCTGCGCGCGTAATCCAGGTATTCCTCACCGAACTCCGCCACCAGAACCTGCTCCTCAACATGAATCCGATACGTCGCGGCGACAAAGTACGGGATCGAGCTGAGCGCAATGCTGTACCAATTCGCGAAGGCCATTCCCAGTCCGAGATGAGCAACCAGAGCACCCGTGTAAGCCGGATGCCGAAGGTGTTCGTACATTCCAGTCCGAATCAGGCGATGATTGTCCTTGATTCTCACGGTGCTGGTGAAATACCTGCCGAGGTCGCGGATGGCCGTCCACCTGATGATGATTCCAAAAATCAAGAACGCGAGTCCGGCCCACTCGATCAGACGGCTCCCTGTCTGGATGCGCCCGATACGAGTGAAACCGAGGATCATTCCGATCGGCTCGATGGCGTTTGCGACATCCCAGAGCCGGCCTGAATTTCTGTCCAGATTCTTGAAGAAATTGACCTGTTGCCCGCGCTGATGAAGGACTTCGCCGACAAGCCACAGCGCCCGAATGACCGAGGCGATAATGGCGATTATCATACCCTGCCCACCTTCGCGTTATCGGCGAAGTCCACAATCCGATTAATTGTGTTCCATTGACGCGTCGTTGCCGTAACGCCAAACTCTTTCTCGAAAAAGTTGTTGGGAAAGCTGAACATGCCGTTCTTCTTCCGGCGACAAAGAATAAACGCCGCGCGATTCTTTATTGCCAGAACCTCAAGATTCTCAATCACAGATTGAAGCGGCAGCTTCGGGCTGCCTTTTGGTTCACCGGCGAGGAGGGTGACGCACATCATCACGTCGGCGCCGGGTTTGATTTTCTTAAAAGGACCGGCTCTGAGAATGTCTTTCAACTCATCGATTGTTTGCAAGACCACTGGGACGTCATGACCAAATGCCGTCAGGAGCTTCTTTTCTATTTTCCTGGTGAGGGCGTCGCGATTGGTTTGGGCAGTTTCAAACAGAACGTTGCCGCTCGCTATGAAGGTTCGGACACTCTTGAGTCCGATCGATTCGACGACGCGGCGCAAGTCTTCCATCTTGATCAACCTCTTGCCGCCGACATTGATGCCGCGGAGGAATGCCACGTACTTGATCATCTGCTCCGTCCGTATCTTACAACTGCACCATCACAGCCAGCGAATCAGCATCGCCCAGGACTCGCGACGCATGACCCTTTCCGCTCGTGTCTTCGGCGAGCAGCACGCTGCCGGCCGCAAAGCGCCGCGTTTCACCATCGCTCGCGGTGACTTCCCATTCGCCGTTGAGCACGAAAAAGATATTTCGCGCCGATGATGGATGCCATTCGCTTGACCAGCCGGCCGGCGCGCGCATGAAACCAAATTGCGTCGCCGGCGTAAAAGAAGAAAGATCCAGCGGGGGCGCCGGCGGCGCGTACTCGGTCGAGACCAGATCGATTTCAACATCTTCGAAATGCGATTCACCGTGCTCGTCAGCGTACAGTCGTTGGTAAGTGCTCATTTCGGATTTGCGTCGTTTGTAACTCATGAAGCTCGCTGTATAATTCATCGCCGTTCATAATTCAAGCTATTAGCTCACGTAGTTCGAAGACCGGAGGAGAGACCGTCATGCCAACCGCAAATCAAATCAACGTCAGTTCAGGCGACACGCTCCTGCTTGTCGGCACGATGAAGGGGGCGTTCCTCTGTCGTGCTGACGCCGCGCGCGAAAAATGGGATATCGCCGGGCCGTACTTTCCCGGCCGCGCGGTCTACGCGCTGGCTTACGATCGGCGCAAAGGCCGCCGGCGTTTGTGGGCGGCAGTTAACAGTCTTCATTTTGGATCTTTTCTTAGTCAGTCAGATGACTTTGGAAAGACGTGGAGCGATCCGGAAACTTACAACATCAAGTTTCCCGAAGGCAGCGAGACTTCGCTCAAACAAATCTGGCAGATCGCAATGGGCCACAAGAGTGAGCCGGACACGCTCTACTGTGGCGTCGAGCCGGCGGCGCTGTTCAAGTCGACGGACGCGGGCGAGACCTGGGCGCTCGAGCGCGGCCTGTTCGATCATCCGCACCGCCCACAGTGGATGCCGGGCGGCGGCGGGCTTTGCCTGCACACGATTCTTCCCGATCCGACGAATCCCGAAAGACTCTTTGTCGCGATTTCCACCGGCGGCGTTTATCGCACTGATGATGGCGGAAAGAACTGGCAGCCGCGCAACAAGGGCATTCGCGCAAAGTTTCTGCCGCCCGATCAGCAGTATCCCGAATGGGGCCAGTGCGTGCACAAGGTTGTGCGTCATCCTTCGAATCCGAACCGAATGTTTTTGCAGCATCACTGGGGCGTGTATCGCAGCGACGATAGCGGCGACTCGTGGAACGATATCGGCAAGGGGCTGCCTTCCGATTTCGGTTTCGCGATGGAGATCGATCCGCACGACGCGAACACGGTCTACATCATTCCGATCGAGTCGGACGAGTTTCGTTGCACGCCCGAGGCCAAGCTGCGTGTCTATCGGACAAAGAACGCCGGCGAATCATGGGAGCCTTTGACCGAAGGTTTACCGCAACACGACGCTTTCGAAACAATTTTGCGCGACGGCATGAAAGCCGACGAGAATAATCCGACCGGGCTTTACTTTGGCACGCGCAACGGAAAACTGTTCGGTTCAAAGAACGGCGGCGATTCGTGGATGACGATTAGCGAAGGCTTGCCCGCGATTACTTGCGTGAAGACGGCGACGATTAACTAGTGTCAGAACCGGGAGCGGACCGGGGTCCCCGCGCAGGTAGCCCGCGTGGGGTGGTGGTTGCGACCGGATCAGAGATTCAACTTGAGTATCGATCCCTCGCAACCGCTCGGGGTTCTGACACACCTGGAAGGATTTGGTGGGATGCATTTCAAATTCAGCAGATTAATTCTGTTCCTTCTGATTTTCCTCCCGGCAACGTGGCTGTTCGCTAACGAAAAGAGGAAGTCTGCACCAAAACTCGTGCAGTTCCACATGGCTTTGCTTAAGAAGGGGCCGAAGTGGGAGACAACAGCGGCGGCGGAGCGAAGCAAGATTCTGCAGCAGCACCTGGCCAACGTGTTATCGATGCTTGATTCCGGCAAGGCAGTCATCGCAGGGCCGATGGGAGACGATACGGACGTCGCGGGCATCTTTATCCTGCGCGCACAGTCAGCCGAGGAAGCCAGGACCTGGGTCGACGCCGATCCTGCGGTAAAGTCCGGACTGTTTGTGGCGGAGATGCATCCGTGGTGGTCCGAAGATATTTTTAAGAAGGCAAACACGTCGCCGTTCAAACTCGAAACGGTGTATCTGGGTTTTTTGAAGAAAGGCCCGAACCGCAAAGACGGTGACGACCAGGTTCCGGAAATTCAGGAGTTGCAAGAGGCGCACATCGCGAATATTGTGCGGCTGGCGGGATTGAAAAAGCTGATTGTCGCAGGACCGTTTGGCGACGATGGCGTCTTGCGCGGCATTTTTGTTTTCCGTGTCGCGTCATTGCAGGAAGCACAAGAACTTTGTGC
>Ga0209701_10002273_pt1 | contig 12483 bp, 10 predicted proteins | sample CZO8metaG_4_FD_188356 | JGI IMG/M metagenome (GOLD analysis project Ga0209701, IMG submission 188356) | Vadose zone soil microbial communities from the Eel River Critical Zone Observatory, Northern California, USA - CZOApr15con2H3.8 metaG... | ecosystem: Environmental > Terrestrial > Soil >...
CTTCGCTGCGCTCAGAGCCTGCCCTTGAGCGCAGCGAAGGGATGACAGGCAGGACACCTCTCAAGCCCGCTCACGGGAAGTCTTATCTCCAAATGTCTACACCCCACGGGCGACCATAAAGGTCCCCACCCAACTCCACCCCACTCCGCGGACGCGATAAATCGGGTCCCTACGGTCCCTGCTCGCCCCTACAGTATAGATACGATTAAGTTGATACATTGGTATCGGAATCAATCGCCCGTGACAGCACTTGCTTGGTACGGCGCTCGACCTCTGCTCGTGGTAATAATACACGACGCCCACATTTTTCGCAACGCAGCCCGATATCTGCCCCCAGACGTACTACCAACCAATCGTAGTTTCCACAGGGATGCGGCTTGCGCAGGCGCAAGCGATCACCCAGTTCAAGGTGCATTGGTGTCATGGCCAGGCCTCCGCTCTCTGTCTTTCCCCACGATAAATCGGGGGACTACTTTATACAATCCATACTGTGCAATGTAATACTCAACCGCTTCGGGCGTTTGGTACTTAATAGGTCTTCCTTCTGCAACTCGCAGACGCAAATCGGTCGAAGAAATTTCCAATTGTGGCGCTCGTACCATGACCAGGCGCTGCTTGATGCCGGGCAGGCGCGCTTCGAGCGATGCACGGTATTCTGGCGCTTCCTCATAGCCTGGGCGCTGGACCGCGACGAGGTATGTCAGTTGTTCCAGTATACCAGCGGGATCGCGCCAGGTGAGAAACTCCTCCAGGCTATCCCCACCAATGATGAAGTAGAAGGCCGTTTGCGTATCCCACTGCTGGCGCAACAAGTGGAGCGTTTCCACGGTATACGATGGCCCCGGACGCTCCAGATCAACCTGCGAGATCGTGAAGTATGGATTAGAGGCAATCGCGAGCTGAAGCATTGTCAGGCGATGGTGCGCAGCTGTAATGGTCCACCCCGGTTTATGCGGAGGCTGTCCCGCAGGTACAAAGACCAGTTCGGAGAGATCCAGCGTGGCGCGTGCCTCCTCTGCAATCACCAGGTGGCCGTAGTGGATCGGATCAAAGGTACCCCCTAACAGGCCAACGCGCCGGATATTTAGATCTGTAGCTCCCCGATTTATCGCGGGAGCCCGATTTATCGCGGGGGACTCCTTTATCGTGGGGAATTCCTTATCGCTTTCCAACGTAGCGTACCTCACTCCTCCCGTGATAAATCGGGGGACGTGCTCGATAAATCGGCACTCTACAACACATTCCCAGGGGATTCTTGCACAGTCAGGTCGGCGTCAGGCAGCACTGTGTGCAAAGCATGCATTGCCTCCGAGACAGCAGAAAATTGTCCGTGTGCAATCCAGAAGCGCACATCAAGCGAAATTGTCTTTTCGCTCAGACCGATGAGCGTAATAGACGGTTCTGGTTTCGCCTGGACGGCATCAACCTCTTCGAGAGCTTTCATGATCTGCTTGTACGTTTCGTCCTTGACGAACTGTTCCTCAGGCAACTTCACGATGATTATGGCACGGCGCTCACCCTGGAAAGAGTGGTTGATCACAATGCTGCTAAAAACGAGCGCATTTGGCACGCTCACCTCTTCGCCACTGACCAGGCGCAACTTGGTGGTACGGATCTGTACATCTTCCACTTTGCCCGTGTGGCCTGTTAAATTCACCTGGTCTCCAATCGTGATCTGGTCCCCGATATGAAAAGGACGCTCTATCAGGATGTAAAAGCCCGCAACCAGGTCTTTGAGCACATCCTGAATGGCGACGGTGAAGACCACCGTCAGAATGCCCAGAGCAGCTACAGGCACCCCTATCGAGATTTGCCAGATAGTCAGTATCCAGAAGACAACCAGCGTCAGGATGACAAAGTAGCAGACACGACCGACTAAGGTGCGTGTGTTGATATCGATGTGGTTCGCACCGAGGTTCCGCACGATGAGGGTCTTCAGGGTACGTGCAAAGCCCACGCCCAGGGCAATAATGAGCAGGGTTTGGATGAAGTTCCAGGCCAGGCCGGTAATGTCCTTCACGTTAATTTGAGCGGTGAGCACTGACCAGATAGAAGGAAGCAGGTTATTGTCCGCCAGGATAAGCGATACGGGTACTGCCAGCACCAGCAGAAGAACGATGACCATGATGCCCAGTGATTGAATAAGCCATGTATCGAGCACGGTTCGTTTCAGGCGATGCACAAGCATGCGCCGCAAGATCAGGCCGATCACCAGTGCTATCAATAGGGTCATCACGACTAAGATGATGCGAAATGCTATGTTCATGTATTCTACTCTAATTTATGCGTTCCACGACATTTTTGCTATTATATCATAGAACCTCTCTTTGTATTGCTGAACTAGCCCAGTTGCGCTAATCACCTCGCCCGTAGCCCCCCGATTTATCGCGGGGGACTCCTTTATCGTGGGAGGCAGACCGCAACTGGCAGCGAGTTGGCTCACGACCTGCGCCGGCGTGGTTCCGGCGGTTCGCAGTGGCTCCAGACCGTCACTCTGTATACGCTTTGCCAGGCGGTTCCCTGCCGCATCAAGCAAGAGGGGAACGTGAACGAAGCTGGGAATGGGAAAGCCCAATGCTTCGTAGAGGAGGATCTGGCGCGCGGTTGAGTGCAACAAATCGGCTCCGCGTACGATCTGGTTGATGTGCATGAGGGCATCGTCGACGACGACGGCAAATTGGTAGGCGAAGATGCCATCGGAGCGACACACAACGAAATCCCCAACGACCTGTTGTACGTGCTGCTCCCTGTATCCCGCCAACAGGTCCGTAAAGGTGACGACACGCTCATCGTTGACGCGAAAACGTAGGGAGGGGCGACGCTTGTTGGCTTCGTGCTGCCTGCGCTGCGCTTGTGTCAGGTAGCGACATGTGCCGGGATAGCGCGGACCATCCTCGCCTTGCTGTGGGGCGCTGGCGATGCGGGCGACCTCGGCGCGACTACAGTAGCAAGGATAGATCAGGTCAGCAGCACGCAGGCGTTGTAGGTAATGGTCATAGAGCGCGAGCCGTTCGCTCTGTGTATAAGGTGCGTAGGGACCGCCAACATCAGGCCCTTCATCCCAGTCGAGGCCGAGCCAGCGCAGATCGTTCAACATGCGTTCGGTGGCCCCACGACGTACACGGGGACGGTCGAGGTCTTCGACGCGCAGTACGAACTGACCATCTGCGCAACGTGCGTAGAGCCAGGCAAGCAAAGCGGTGCGCAGGTTGCCCAGGTGCAAGTCGCCCGTCGGGCTGGGAGCATAGCGACCGCGAAGGCTTACCTGTCCCCTAGACAGGGTTCCGCAAGGGTCCACCCCGGGGCGGAGGCTGTAGAGTGCAGATTTATCGAGCACGTCTCCCCCATCCCACTCCACTCCACTCCCGCCCCTACGGTTTGTAGCGCCTACATCAGGCATTTGTCTGACCATGGGCACCCTGCTCTCTCGCTCTGTTGCACCACGGGCCATACGTGAAACTCAGCCATGAGATCAACCAGGACGCACAAAGGCAGGCCAACAACATTCAGGTAGCAACCGCTAATACGTGCGGTAGGCTGGAAACCTGAGTGCTGGATACCGTACGCGCCCGCTTTGTCCATCGGGTCCCCGCTGGCAATGTAGGTGGCGATCTCTGCTTCCCTGTAAGGGCGCATCAGCACGGGTGTAATGCAACTGGCGCTGCGCATCTGTCGTTTGCCATCTAGCAGATAGCTAACAGCGATGCCTGTCACGACATGGTGCCAGCGTCCACGCAGCGCGAGTAGTAGCTCACGGGCATGCGCTTCATCGCGTGGCTTGCCCAGTAACTTTGCATTGAGTAACACGGTCGTATCTGCGGCAATGACCATGCGGTCGGCAAATGCGGGTAATGTGTGAACCGACGCCAATTTATGTTTAGCCAGCCACTGTGCCATTTCTTCGGCCGGTCCGCGGTAGCGTTCCTGTGCCATATCTTCGTCGGTGGGCGGAATACAGAAGGTGATGGGAAGGCCGAGGGAGGCGATAATCTGCCTGCGTCGTGGTGAGGCAGAAGCCAGTACTAGCGATGTTGTCATAAATCGTTGCGCTCCAGGACTGCCATGCATTCGATATGTACCGTCTGGGGAAACATATCGAGTGGTTGCACTGAACAGAGACGGTAGGTAGGATGTCGATGGCAAAGAACATGCAGATCGCGTGCCAGCGTGGCTGGATCGCATGAAACATACACAATGCGTTTAATCGGATGCTGCACAAGGGAGTCGAGAACAACCTGCTGGCAACCCGCACGCGGTGGGTCAAGCACAAGCCCATCGAGCTGTGCTGCCAGCCCCGGCAACAGGTCTTCCGTTTTCCCCTTGAGGATATCTATATTGCTGACATTGCGCAGGTTCCACTGTGCATCCTTGATTGCGCTGGCCGACTCTTCAATGGCAATCACCCTGCCGACATGGCGCGCCAGCAACAAGGCAAAGGTTCCGACACCACAGTAAGCATCGGCGATGGTGAGGTTACCCCTGCTGTCTCCCTGGCACCCGCAAGGGGCGCCACTACATGTAGTGGCGCCCCTTGCGGGTGCCAGGCCGTTCAATACCCCATGCAGGACCATTTGTGCCATCTTCTCTGCCTGGGCGGTATTGGTCTGGAAGAACGAACTGGGGCGGATGCGGAAGGTTTCTCCCGCCAGCACCTCTTCCATCGTCTCGCTGCGAAGGTCGAGTCCGGAGGCGGCGAGTTGCTGTGCCACCTCGGGTGTGGGATACGGCTGAATGAGCACCTGACCACTGGCGGCACCACAACGAATCAACACCTGGGGCCGAGCGTTGGCTACCTGGCTGAGAACTTTCAGGGCACGGTTGATATGTGCGTGGGCGATAGGACACGAGGTGAGCGGCAGGACGCGATGTGTCCCTCTGGCGGTCAGGCCGGGCTGCCCTTCGCAGTTCACCGAGAAACGCATATGGTTGCGATACTGCCATGGATCGTCGCAAGGCACGGTTTCCAGCAGAGGTGGGTCAGCGAAGCCACCGATCTCTTGCAGCAATTGTCGGACTATAGACCATTTCCACTCCAGCTGCGCCTCATAGCGCATATGCTGAAGCTGACAGCCGCCGCAAGTGCCAAACACCGGGCAAGGCGCCTGGGTGCGCAACGGCGAGGGCTGATGGATCTCGCTAATTTCCACGCGGCGCGCATGGGGCTTCCAACGCCGTCTGTGTCGTCCCGCACGCGGTGGAGCTGCCGCCTCGACGGAGATAGTGACACGTTCCCCCGGTAGACCAGCCGGAACGTGCAGAATACGTGTCTGCTGCTCTGCTTTCTCGCCTGACTCATCCTGCTCGCGGATTTCAGCCAAAGTGTCACCATCGCGTGTCATTGCTCCCAGTGTGACAATGTACTGCTGCCCCTTGCGGGTACCAGGGGATTGGGGACGTTCTTGCTGCATCATGAGTCCTCCGTTGTGGATACCCACTGCCGCAGAGGCGTGGGAGGAAACAACGGCTGCGAGAGCCAGCACATTCCGATGCCATCCCCTTGCGGGGAAACGAGAGAAACACGGTCTCTCGTTTGTTTGACTCCTAAAAGAAGGAGTCCGTACCCGTGCGTACGTATGGTGCCCTTCGCCAAGGTTCAAGAGGCTTGTCGTGCCTGCAACACCGTTCCTACCCTCAGAACTTTTAATCACAAGCGATAGAGCTTCAAGCTAGGACAAGCATTCAAAGGTATCGTGACCTCTCGAACGTAGCACGCAGCCGCGTGCTCAGGCTAGTCAAGCAGGCTTGTAGCAGCCTGAGCTAAAACGCTCAACAGTTTTACAAGCCTCCGCCTTCAGGCGGGGGTTCTTGACCGCTTCTTGTGTTCGTTCAGGATTTTCCGTACTGCCTTCACCATCTCCAGGTTGGGGTTGATGCGCTCTGCCTCTTGCAAGAGCGTTTGCGCACGGCGACGATCGCCACTATCGAAGGTCAGCGCTGCGAGCAAAGCTCGTAGATGGGCAGATTTGGGATACACACGCAAGCCTTGTTCGACTATCTCACGAGCCTTTGCATAGTCATGCTGTGCCATATAGACTCCTGCAAGCTCGCTATAAGCAGAGAAGTCATTGTCCACCTCGATAGCACGTTTCAAGCTCTGCTCCGCCTCCTCATCCCGCTTGAGTTGATGCTGAACATGACCGATGATGTACCAGATACTGGGATAGTTGGGACTAAAGTCTGCCACCTGTTGGTAGTATCTGAGCGCCTCTTCAAACTGCTTGCGCTCAAGGGCAATATTGCCCAGAACGGATTTGATGACGGTCTCTTCTAACCGATTTGGCCCCAGTGTTTCCGCCTGGTGCAGGAGGGCCTCCGCTTCGTCAATGCGTGTCTGTCCCTTTTCCTCCATCAGGAGTTCAGCCAGCAGTGCATAGCCTGCCGGAGCATTGTCGACCGCAATCGCATCACGCGTTGCTTTCTCTGCCAGCTTGAAGAACATCTCGCTCCGTTCTTTGTCGCCAGCTTCTTCGTACGTGTCTTTGAGGCTGGCCAACAGTGACCCAAGTTCCCGCAGAGTCCCTCCACGAAACTCGGGGAAACGTTGTGCCATACGTTCCAGGTATACGGTAGCACGCTCGAGGGATTTTGCTCCCTGGGCTTCCCTGAAAGCTTCATCGTATACCGAGCGGTCAAGTGGAAGCTTTGCGATGAGAGCATCACTGTAATGCATCGCCTGTGTCACACGCCAGAGCACTTCCCGCATGTAATCCTCTGCATCAGCATCACGTTCTTCAGCATCAGTGTCTTGCAGGACGGGTAGATACTCCTCATTGATGTCTTTTACCTCTTCCCGCAGCTCATCTATGCGATTCTGTAGCTCTGTGATGGAGAGTCCCTGTGCATTGGCTCCTTCGTCGGTCATGCTTTGAATGCGCCACGCTCCCGCTTCCTTTACGAGAGTGTAGCTAGTCCAGAACCAATGTCGCCCGGTGGCTTTGTTGACGGTAGTCCCCATCGGCATCTCTCTCAGCGAGCCGCTCAGCGGTGTGCTAGTCAGTTCGAGCGACCAACCAAGCTCGATCTCTTTGCGAGAGGTGGCATAGCTGCCCATCAAGGGGGGAGGCAGCCAGAGAGATCTCTGCTGGGGCTCACGTTCGTATGCAAAACCAAGCAACCATCGAGCTGGATGCGCTTCATCGGCCCAGGCGCGGCGGCGCTCGATCCATTCATCTCGTGTCAGTCCTTCGCGGATGCTGCTATCGCTGGTAAGGAGATCATAAGCCAGGCCAAAATCGCCCAGTGACCAGCCGCCAATGAAATTGGCAACGACCTGATCGGCGTCCAGCCCAGGGTTGATGAAGGTGCGTCCGCGATCTTCGCCCACATCCGTAGCCCGCCATATCAGTTGATTCATGAGAGGGAGCTCGTGACGGTAATCCTCGTGCGGGGTGGTGCCGCGCCACTTGTTGACAGAGAGCGCCTCTGCGATCAGGCGACGGCCTTCTGCCAGTGTGCAATCGGTCAGTTCGATGTCTTTTAATTTTGTGTTCCTCTCTGCGATATCGTTCTCGAGACGACGCTTCGTGCCGGTTCTGGTGAAGAAATCTCTCACCCCACCTCGCCAGAAGTCGAGCAGGAAGACGAGTAGGCGTGCCTCATTGTAGTCCATGCCCTGTTCCCAGCACAGGATAAGTTCTACCTCACCTGATTCGCGCTCTTGTGTGACAAGACCTTTCCAGAAGCGTGGCGCGTTAATGCTAGGCTGGATAGCCAGTGGGGCCATAGCTGGGGGGGTCCAATGCGGGTGGATCTTTGCTCCTTCAAGTCGTATAAGTGATCGACGGGCCTCTTTGCGCACATTTTTGCTGGGGCTGAGTTCATGTATGGCGGTAAGGACATCGGCAGCCTCGCTGTCGTGTTCTTTTGACATTAGCTTGAGTAGAGCCATCTGTGTGGCTTCTGGTATGCTGTTGATCTCGCTCAAAGCTGCTTCAGCCTGTTCGCGGCTTTTGCTCGCGTGCAGGTCCTCTGCAATTTCGTGGTAGTGTTCAAGCAAGTGTTGTGCTTGCGTCTCATTCTCCTGGGAGACCAGGATGTTGGCTTCTTTCTTTCGTGTCATGGTGTTATCTATCTTTCTCTTCCTCGCAACGACGTGCTTCTTTGTCATATAGCAGACTATTGCCAGAAAGCTTCAGGCGTAGAAGGTGGTTGCGTTCCAGTCGATTGTATCACGAAGGGAAACAAGAGTCGAGTGTGGGAAAGTCAGGTCAGCAGATTCATGATCCTGGCAGCTATCCCCGCTGAACCACCGGCTTATCGTCTTCGTGCTTCGACCACGTAGCGTGCAAGCTGAACCAGGGGCGCGCAGCGCCCGATGAGGCCAACCGACGTAGCGGTGTCACATTGCGGAAAAGGTTGTCGCTATGCATCGCAGCGCGTATACCAACGGGGGCAGTTGTACTCTGTGCCGCCGCCATGAGGATAAACATCGGGTAGATCGTGCAGAAGAAGTACGACGGCAAGCTGCGCCAGGCGAAGACGAGCGGAATAATGGCTAGCAGCATCGCCGCCTCGGGACGTTTGCGGCACAGACGCCAGTACCATGCCAGTGCTAAGCTCATGGAGATACCTTCCAGGACATCATATATCCATGCAGGGAAGAAGGGTAATATATGGTTGACGCTCAGTTCGATCAATCCCAGACCGGTCGGAAACATAGGGTCTGAAACAGGCGCGAGCACTCCGGCAAGCCAGGCCTGGGGGTTCCACACAATGAAAGGCAAATTGAAGATCAGGGCGACGCATCCCGCAATGGCAAGTCGGCGTACCGACTCCCCCAGGCCGCCGTAGGGACCCGATTCATCGCGTCCGCCCGATTTATCGAGGGGAACTCCTTTATCGTGGGAGCGCCAGGTCACAATCAGGTAATAAGGAACAAAGAACCACGCAATCTGTTTGCTCGCCAGCGCCAGGCCTAGAAATATGGCTGATCTCCAGCGATGACTACGCAGGAGCCAGGCGATCACAATCAGGAGCACATAAAAGATATCCAGATTGCCACCGTAGGTTGAACTCCACATGGGCACATTTGCCATGGCCAGCAAGAGGACCCAAGGACGTAACTCCGGCCGGGCAGCTTTCCAGGCGATTGCTATCAAGAGCAGATAACTCAAGAAATATAAAGGCAATACATTATAGTCTTTGAACCAGATAAAAGGCACCAGTGTCAGGAACGAGAGAGCAGGGTAACTTACCTTGGACTCAAATTCGGGCGCCTTGCCTGCCTTGAGGTCTGTATCCAGCACTGTTTGCAGTTCTGTGGAGGTAGGATAGTCCAGACGACCGGCAAACTGTCCTTGCCGTAGTGGTGTTGTCCAGTCTGGGTGAATCTGAAATTTGCGTGCCACTTCCAGCATACTGGAGTCGGTATAGGGATTACGCCCCTGCAAAAGTAGTTCAGCCGCGTTAGTATCCAACGATGTGCCATCATTAGAAAATAGGGGTGGTAAGAAGCAATCGACAATAGTCACAATGCAGAGGATACCGCCTACTATAGAGATGAGCAGTGTCGAAATCAGCGCGATGTGCTGCCAGCGGCGTGGATGTCTATGCAGGTGTTGCGTCTCCTCTTGCAGTGTACCTGGGCGAAACGCTATCCAGGTAATAGAAAAGCTCAACAGCAATACGACAAAGGCGAGACATCTCACGAATATGAAAATGGAAGGAAAGTCCTTGAATATCGTCGGGGCATTCATGATTTGACTGAGTGACAACGCAACAAGAGCAAGGCCAACCCAGCTAGCCCGTCGTTGTAGTTCAACGATGGGACGATTGTCGGGTGATACATCTTCTGTGAAGAAGTGGCGCATCACGTACCTCCCCGATATATCCCGGTAGCTCCCCGATTTATCGTGGGAGTTGGATGTTGTGGGGGGATCTTCTGGCTGAGTAATCTGTGGGAGTACAGATCGCTGCTCCATACGTGCGCTGATTTCCTTCCACTCAATAAATTTGAACGCTTTTCGCTTAGCGTATCAAAATGCCGAGGATGGTTTCCCCACAGCTTACGAGGGGTTTCTCGGCCTGAGTCTTAGAACGAAGGGAAAGATGGTTGCGTCACAAAGTGGAGGAAAGGATGGGGTTTTTGCTGCAATGCATGTAGTGGTGCCCCTTGCGGGTACCAGGGGCGGGACGGCGAGGTATCAGGCAAGCCCAAATTGTAGTGGAACCCTGTCTGGGGGACAGGTAACCCCTTGCGGCGCCAGACTCTTCAAATCCCGCCGTCGTACCCCCCCGATTTATCGCGGGGGACTCCTTTTTCGTGGCAGCAAGAAGATGGAGACAAGCGCATAGCCGGAGCAGCCCAGGATAAGGAAGGCGTAGACTTTGGTTTCGGCATCGCCAGGTGAGACGAGCATTGAGATTCCCCACCAGAGAAAGCCGATGAAGACGGCGAATAAGAGGATGGTGCTGAGAATTTTTTTGTTCATTTTTTCGTGTTCCTTTTGTTCTGCCCTATTGTAGCACCCTGCCTGGGGGCAGGTATCCCCGATTTATAGTGGGGAATTCCTTAGATAAGAACTTTATTGAGTTGATGGGCAACTTCTACCCCATGTTCCAGCGCCAGGTGGACTCGTCCTCCGACAAAGGCATCACCGCAAAAGGCTAGCCCATATGGAAGAGCCAGCGTGTTTATTGACTGCACGTCTGCCTTCTCGGCAGGGAGTGCGTAGCGCCAGTTGTAGATGTCGGTAAAGACTGGTTCAAAGATTGTTTCAATCATCGGCTCATCGATGAGCACAGCGACAAGCTTTGCTACGTCGCTGATCACTTCCTCGGCGGGCGTCTGCCAGTGATTCAGGCTATATTGTGGAGCCATCTGTGCAATCAATAAGCCTGTCTGTTCAGGGACACGTTCGGGAGCCTTTTCGTGCTCCCAGGCTAACCAGGAGATAGGGTGGGCCTTGTCGGTGTTGACGAGCGCGTAGTATGGCCGTGTCCTGGGTATCGGCTTGTAACCCAACATGACAGAGATAAGCGGATTGTAGTGTGCTTTGCGCAGATTTGCAAGAAGGTATTCTTGCAGATCGCCAGGCATCTGGCTGTTCTCGACGAAGGCAACAGCCTGTGCGGCGGGGATGGTAATGAGTAGTTGCTCGTAGGGGCGGGAGTGGAGTGGAGTGGAGTGGGGGAGCTTGCCTCCGCCCGCTTCCAGCGCATATCCCAACACATCAAAGAGCCTCCAGCCTGTTGTGATGCGTTCCACTCGAGCAATGTATGTCTCCAGGCGAATATCCAGTCCTTCTGCCATGCGTTTCGCCAGAGTCACCAGACCACGGCGATAGTTCCACCGAGGGTCCGCATTCTGTACAGGGTCACCTTCTTGAATGTGTCCCTCTGCGTCAAAAGTCCAAACCGGCTTGCTGATGTCAATGAGATCAGGGACACGGAAACGCTGGGTGATCCAGGTTGTACTGATTGGACCGCCGCCTTTGATGTACTGTGCCCCATGGTCGTATGTGAAGCCATCGCGTTTCCTGGTGGCGGCCCGGCCACCAACGCCAGTATCCTTCTCAAAGAGTGTGACCGTGTGGCCTGCATCGATCAGAATATGTGCGGCGGCAAGCCCGCTGATGCCTGCACCGATGATTGCTACTGATGCCATTTTTCTTTCCAAAGATAGGAGCGAGCAAGCAGTTCCTCGGCGCTTTTCATCGAAGACTCGGTGATGTTACCACCCATGATTTGAGCAATCTCGCGCACACGCTGCTCTGGACGCAGTTCATTGACAATGGTGATGGTACGGTCCTCAAAGACTTCCTTGCGGACGTTGTAGTGTGTATCGGCAAATGTAGCGATCTGTGGCAGGTGCGTTACGCAGATTACCTGGTGGTTGTGTGTGAGCATCCACAGCTTCTCGCCCACAATCTGCCCACTGCGTCCACTGATGCCCGCATCGATCTCGTCAAAGATGAGTGTCGCGGTGGCATCTGCCGCCGAAAGTATCGTCTTCAGCGCAAGCATGAGGCGCGAGGTCTCGCCGCCGGAGGCAATTTTGGTAAGCGGCTTAAACGGCTCGCCAGGGTTGGGCGCGATCAAGAACTGCACTTGATCGATCCCCGTCAGCTCACAGGCATAGAGCTGTTCGGGCTGGCCGTTGATGCTGGCAGGGACACCATGCTCGTCGGGCGTCTGTTCGATTTCGACGGCGAAGCGGGCACGTTTCATGTTGAGCTCATCCAATTGCGCTTCCATGGCAGTGGAGAGTTCGGCTGCCGCTTTGTATCGTCGTGCGGAGAGTTCCTGGGCGATTCCACCAATCTCTCGCCGCAGCTGGCTATCTTGCTCTTGTAAATTGGCGATCAGTTCGTCACGATGAGTGATGCCGTCGAGTTCAGCCTGGTCTTCGGCCGCGCGATTAAGAATATCCTCAATCGAAGGGCCATACAGCGAAGCTTGCGCAGCGCTACCAAATTTTCGTTTCAGCCTGGCGATCAAGTCGAGTCGTTCTTCAACCTCGGCAAGGCGCTGTGGGTCATCTTC
>Ga0209701_10002276_pt1 | contig 12475 bp, 8 predicted proteins | sample CZO8metaG_4_FD_188356 | JGI IMG/M metagenome (GOLD analysis project Ga0209701, IMG submission 188356) | Vadose zone soil microbial communities from the Eel River Critical Zone Observatory, Northern California, USA - CZOApr15con2H3.8 metaG... | ecosystem: Environmental > Terrestrial > Soil >...
CTTTCTTCAGGATCTCAAATGGAGAATGCATGGATGCCTCCCGCTTTGCATGGTGTTGTAAAGCAAACTGAAGGAGGGAGAAAGGTGGTCGAGTTAAGGTAAGGACTCGAAAGACCGGCAACTAATCCGAGTGGCTCGGACAATTTGCTGGCTGGAGTATGGGCGCTAGTCTCGTGAAAGTACAGTCTATTCGGATTTCAGCGCAGCCTTGTCACGTCCCTCAAGGGGTAAGTTACCGAATGAAGTTAGGCCTATCCGGGACCAGGGAAAAAGATTCAGGACCGCGGGACGACGATCGTCATCAATCGGCACCTGTCAAGTGACCGAGGCAGCACAGACCAGAAAATCGTGCTGGAAAAATGAACGCGGTCGCGACGCGCATAGTGCCCCTGCCCTTCCAAGGTGGGTTGCACCGCCGTCCGCACTATGGGATTGTCCGTCCCAAAATCGGACAGGCGCAATCAAAACCTGTCCACTTCCCTCGTCCCGAACAACAACAAGGGAGCGGATGCTTTCGGCAACATGCGCAAAAGCGCCGATCTCGCGCGCCGATGTCAAGTTTTATTGCATAAAACTTGACACCATGCTCCTGTTGACACCAAGTCCTACAACGTGGTATATCCTACAGCGTGGTATCCATAGAATCTCAGGCATTTACTCGCCGGCTCCATCAGCTAGCGCGTGCGTCCGCCGACGAGGTCTTGCGCCGGATACAAAGGACTTGCTCAGGAATCTCGAAAAGGTGATGTCGCTCGAGGGCTGGGTGGAATACGCAAGGCTCGCACGTCGAACCCGACTCGAGGAAAAGGCAAGCGCGGCGGCTATCGGTATATGCATCTGTATCTGAAACACCGAGACCACCTTCATTTGCTTTTTCTGCTGGATAAGGACGAGCAGGAGGATTTGACCACTGAGCAGCGAAGGAATCTTCGCTTGATGGTAGCGGAATTGAAGAGGTTGTAGGAGGACAATATGGCAAAGAAGATCAAGGTGAAAATCTACGACGATATGCGGCAGTCACTGGCCGACGCGTTGGCGTATGAGCGCGGGCAGAAGGTTGACTTGCGGGTGACGGAGATTCCAGCCCCACCCAAGGTCCTCAAACCGCGAGAAATTCGGTATATCCGAGAAAGCCTGCACGCAAGCCAGGCCGTATTCGCCCACTTTCTCTGTGTCAGTCCAAAGGCTGTGCAAAGCTGGGAGCAGGGCTCGCGACGTCCGCAAAGCACCGCACTACGGCTCCTGATGATTGCCAAGAAGAATCCAACCGCTCTTCTGCAGAGCTAATAAGGGTGAATCCCCCACAATCACGAGTGACCTTCGAAGCATGCCGACCGGAACTGCCTGCGATCTCCAGAATCAAAGCATCACATAAGATCAACGCGCGAGGCTGCCAAGCAGCTAGGTTTGGACGCCACCACACTTAGCCGTCCGAGGTGTTGGGCAATCTCGATGAGGCAATCAAGCTTGAGGAGCAGGCAGTCACGCTCGACCCTCTTCGTGCCAATTCTCATCTGAGCCTTGGATACCTGCTGTACATGGCGGGTTTTCACGCGATAGTCTTCACAGGCTGGGTGGTGTTTTTCATTGTGCAATCCGCGCTGATCAAGACGCGAAATGTAAAGCTGCACCGTCAACTCGGCTGGTTCGGCCTAGCCTTGGGCATTGCGATTCCCGTCGTTGGAATCGCGACCTCAATTGCGATGGGGAGATTGCGAATGCGAGAGGGCCGCAGCGATGCCGCGCAATTTCTGATTATTCCGTTTTTCGACATGTTGGCATTCACCGTGGCGTTCGGATTGGCATTCTGCTGGCGGAAGAAGCCGCAATTCCACCGTCGTCTGATTTTGATTGCTACTTGTTCGCTAACGGCTGCGGCATTTGGGCGATTTCCAAGTTTCTTAGTGCCGCACAATTGGTTTTACGCGGGCGTTGATGTTTTGATTCTTCTCGGCGTAGTGCGCGACCTGGTCGTGTCGAAGCGCATCCACCCTGTCTACGTCCACGGGCTTCCGCTACTGATTTTTGGCCAGACGGCCGCCGTCTATGCGTTTGCGAGCAGTTGGACGGTGTGGATGAGAATCGCGCATGCGATGCTAGGCTAGCTCGAGCAACTGGATCAGCGTGACGTTTTGCAGAGACAAGGCACCGCGGGCCCGAGTAGTTGGTTGTCAGGCACGGCTATCTGACAGTTCCGATTACCTCCGCTGTCACTCTCGTCTTTGGCTTCCCTCATAGCATTCCCGCGCTGACCGAGGCGACCTTTGGATACTGCGCAGGGCGCATCGGTGCAGATCGAAAGGGCAACGCCCACCTACGGTAAGTAAACACCACTGCGCCTATGCCGAATATCGAAAACCTCAAAAAGCAAGCCAAACAGTATCTGCGCGGTACATTAGTGCCTCCCCCTTCCCCAGCATTAGTATTACGAATTTATGACGGCGCGTCCTCGGAAGGAATGACGCTGAATTTCGCGACTTCAAACAAATATCAAGCCTTCCATCCAGCTCTCACTCGCCGTGCGATAAGTGCCACCTGCTCTGTATCCTTTCGTTGACTCAAGCGTCTAATCTGCTTAGAGTCGAATTGGGGCAATGCGCAATAGACTATTTATCTTCGTGGCGTTGGTCGCCTTGCTGGGCCTGCAATTCGCGGACTGCATGTCCGCGATGACGCAAGACCCGCAAAGTATGAAGTGCTGCGGTTCTATGCCCTGCGACCCGTCCAATCAAAGTCACGATTGCTGCAAGGGCATGGTTTCGTCTCAATCGCCAAGCGTCTTGCCGGTCGCTCACGTGACGCTCCATGCGCCGGTAATGGTTGTGACGGACGTTCTTGCGTCGCCCCAGACGACGGCATATCCCGAAGTTTCTCGCTTGGATTTCGAGGCTCCCCAGCATTCACCTCCAGAGCTGTACACTCTCCATTCTTCCCTCCTGATCTGATCCGCTTCTCCGCGGTGCGGCAACGTACCGGCATGTCTCTTGTTGTGTCTCCGCTGTCCCCTTAACCCGTCGATTTGTTTTCGGTCGAGACCTAGATGGTGACTCGCCGACAATCCGCGGTTTCGTCGTCCACGTTCAGGAGAAAGAGATGTTTTCGATAGCGAGAAAGAATTTCGCTGTGCGGTTGTCGCGCGCAGCTCTTCGTCGAAGTATTTCTGTACTTTTGCTTTTTGCAGCGTTGGGTGGAAGTGCCTTTGCCCAAGAGCCGACATCCTCGCGCGCGGGAGTGGCCACTCCACTCTCCGAGTTGCTCGCGGAAGCGGAGAAGAACAATCCGCAAATCGAAGCGGCGCGGCAAGGCTGGCAAGCGGCGAAGCAGGTGTCAACACAGGTCTCGACACTCCCCGACCCTCAATTCACGTTGCAGCATTTCAGCGTTGGCAGTCCACGCCCCTTTGCCGGGTACACCAACAGCGACTTTGCCTACATCGGCCTCGGTGTTTCGCAAGACATTCCGTACCCGGGCAAGTTGCGCTTGAAAGGTGAGATTGCGAAGCGCCAAGCAGATGTTTCACAGCAACAGATCGAGTCCACACGCCGCAGCGTCCTTGGGGAACTCAAAGCTGCGTATTTCCGACTGGCCTACCTATCCAGGACGTTGACGATCCTCGAACAGGACGGTGAACTGCTCAAGCAGGTGCAACAAGCCGCAGACGCCCGCTACCGCTCGGGCATGGGCACACAGCAAGACTTGCTTCAAGCTCAACTGCAACAGACGAAACTGCTTCGTGAAATCGCGATGCACCACCTAGAAGTGGGCAAGCTCGAAGCCCAAATCAAACAGCTCCTCAACCGCCCGCAGGATTCGCCGGACATCGAACCCTCCGATCTCGTCGAAACGCCTCTCGCGCAGACCTACGCCGAACTTCTGACTGCGGCCGAAGTCCAGAATCCCGAAATCGCCAGCGCGAAGAAGATGATCGAAAGGCAGTCGCTGCAAGTGGACCTTGCGCGCAAGGATTTCTACCCAGACTTCAACGTGCAATATATGTGGCAACGCACCGACCCCACGCAGTTTCGCGCCTACTACATGCTGAGCCTAGGCGTACGCGTGCCGATCTACCGAGGACGCAAACAACGTCCCGAACTCGCGCAAGCGGAAGCGGAGAAGCTGCGCGCGGGAAGCGAACTCCAGGCGCAGTCGCAGCAGGTCGCTGCGGAATTGCGCGCGCAGTACGTGCTGGCGCAACAAACCTCGGAACTTCTCAAGATTCACCGCGAGGGACTCTCACCTCAGTCGCGGTCGGAATTCCAGGCTGCCTTGGCCACCTACCAATCGAACAAACAGGATTTTCAAGCCTTGCTCGCTGCGTTTCTCGACGTGCTCCGCCTCGACGAAGAGTACTGGCAGAACGTCGCCGAATACGAGACCGCGATTGCGCGGCTCGAACAGATCACGGGATTGTCGCTTCGCTAGAAGAGGAGAATGATCATGCGAAATTATCGAAATGCGTTTGTCTTCGCCCTGGTGGGCAATCTCGCTCTTCTCGCTGTTCTCGGCGGACTGTGGTGGCGCGGAAAGCAGCATCGGCAGATGGAAGTTGCAATGCAGCCGACTTTGACCGAGTCGGCCCAAAGTTCTCCGAACGGATCGGAGAGCGCGGCGATGGCGCCGCACGAGGCAGCTCTTGTCCCTGTTCAGCTTTCGCCCGAACGTCTGCAAAGCATCGGCGTCAGGACCGGCCGGGTGGAAATCAGGACCGTCGAAGACGAGATCCACGTCACTGGGAACGTCGCGATTGATGAAACACGCCTCTCCACCGTACAGGTGCGCTACTCCGGCTACATCCAGAAAGTCTTCGCGGACGCCACCTATCAATACCTTCGCAAGGGCCAGCCGCTCTTCACGATCTACAGTCCCGACCTCGCAGCCACCGAGCGTGAGTATCTGGTGGCGAAGCAAAACCAGCAGGGCGTAGCGCAAAGCACAGTCCCTGGTGTGACCGAAGGAGCCGCGTCGCTCTTGGAGGCCGCAACGGAGCGGCTCAAACAATGGGGCGTCCCACAACGGGAGATCTCGAGACTCGAATCTACAGGTGCCATCCAGCAGGAACTCCAGGTCGATTCACCCGTCTCTGGCTATATCACTGAGCGCAACGCCCTTCCGAATCTCACCGTTCAGCCGGAGACGCGGCTTTATTCCGTCGCCGATCTTTCTACGGTGTGGGTGTTGGCCGAAGTGTTTCAAAACGATTTGGGAAGAATCAAAGTCGGCGACCCCGCTTCACTCACGGTCGATTCCTATCCGGGTCGCGTCTTTGAAGGTCGAGTGAACTTCATCTATCCGCAGGTGGACATGATGACGCGGACAGCGCGCGCGCGACTCATCTTTTCGAATCCCAGCCTCAAACTCACTCCAGGGATGTTCGTCAACGTATCGTTGAAAGTTGCTATGGGAAAGCAGTTGGTCATTCCAGCCACCGGCGTTTTGCAATCGGGAACGCGGCAGGTTGTTTTCGTCAGCCGGGAGGACGGTTACATCGAACCACGCGAAGTGCAACTCGGCTCGCGAGCGGGAGACGGCTTCATCGTCTTGAAAGGAGTGAAGGCGGGCGAAGAGATCGTCACGTCCGCCAACTTTCTGATCGACTCGGAAAGCCAACTCCAGGCGGCACTCGGTACATTTGTTCCTCCACCGCCCGGCGCAGGCGCGGCAGGAGCGATGAACGCTCCACAGGCAAAGGCGGAACTCACGACCGAACCCGATCCTCCCCGTAAAGGCTCCAATACGTTTCGTGTGAAACTCACCGACGCGAGCGGGACACCCATCTCAGGAGCAGAAGTCTCCGTCACCTTTTCCATGCCCGCCATGCCCGCGATGGGTATGGCTGCAATGCGAACGCAAGTTCCTCTCGCTGAAAAAGAAAATGGGCTCTATGAGGGTCCAGGGAAGCTCGACAGCGGCGGAACGTGGCAAGTCGCGATTCTTGCGAGAAAGAACGGACAAGTCGTCGCCAGCAAACAACTCAGCGTGAACGCCACGGGAGGCATGTAACGTGATCTCCCGCTGGATTGATTGGTGCGCGCAAAGCCGTTTTCTGGTGTTCACGGGAACGCTGCTGCTGGTGCTCTCAGGAATCTGGTCTTTGCGGCGTATCCCGCTCGATGCCTTGCCGGACATTTCGGACGTCCAGGTCATTGTGCACACGCCGTGGGCCGGCCAGCCCCCGAGTCTCATCGAGGACCAGGTTACCTATCCCATCGTCACCAAGCTGCTCGCAGCACCGCACGTCAAGGCGGTAAGGGCGCAGACAATGTTCGGTGACTCCTACGTCTTCGTCGTCTTCGAAGATGGAACGGATCTCTATTGGGCCCGCTCGCGCGTCCTCGAATACATGCAGCAAATCACCGGGCGTCTTCCTGCCGGAATTCATCCCGTTATTGGACCAGACGCAACGGGAGCAGGCTGGGTGTACGAGTACGTGGTTGTGGATCGCACCCACCAGCGCAGCCTCGCTGAACTGCGCAGCATTCAAGATTGGTACTTGCGCTATCAGCTCGAAACCGTCCCCGGTGTCGCCGAAGTCGCGACCATCGGCGGGTTCGTGAAGCAGTACCAGGTCAATCTCGATCCCAATAAGCTGCGCGCCTATAACATTCCGCTGTCTACGGTGATTGCGAAAGTGCGGGCGAGCACCAATGAAGTGGGCGGGCGCCTGCTCGAAATGGGCGGAGCGCAGTACATGATCCGCGGCCTCGGCTACTTGCGCTCGCTAAACGACTTGGAGTCCGTACCCGTCGTCACGAAGAACGGAACGCCTGTTCTCGTCCGTGATCTCGGCACGGTGAGTTTTGGGCCGGACATCCGCGAAGGTGTCGCCGAATGGCAGGGCGAAGGGGAAACCGTTGCAGGCATCGTCGTCATGCGCGACGGCATGAACGCCCTAACGGTCATCGAAGGCGTAAAGAAAAAACTGGCAGAGACCAAATCGTCGCTGCCCTCCGGAGTCGAAGTGCTCTCCGGTTACGACCGCTCCGGTTTGATTCACGCCTCAATCGAAACCTTGCAGCGGGACTTGCTCGAAGAAGCCATCATCGTCAGCGTCGTCATCATGCTCTTCCTGTTTCATTTTCGTTCCGCGCTGATTCCGATTCTCACGTTGCCTATCGCTGTCGTTGCGTCGTTCATCCCGATGTACTACCTCCACGTTAGCTCGAACATCATGTCGCTTGGGGGACTGGCGCTGGCCATCGGCGTCCTCGTCGACGCGGCAATCGTTATGGTCGAGAACGGTTATCGGCAGCTTTCGGAACATCCTTGCGCGGAAACCGAAGGCGTGTCCGGGCCGGAACGCCGGCGCATCCTTCTCAGCGCCGCCAAACAAGTAGGCCCCGCCATCTTCTTTTCACTGGTCATTATTGTGGTTTCCTTCTTACCGGTTTTCTTGCTGGAAGCGCAGGAAGGAAGAATGTTCCGCCCACTCGCCTGGACGAAAACGCTCGCTGTAGGTTTTTCTTCTGTGCTGGCCATCAGTCTCGTTCCGGTGCTCATGATTCTCTTCATTCGCGGGAAGCTGCGACCGGAATCTAAGAACCCGATCTCCCGCGTCACGCAGGCCGTATATCTACCCGTGTTGCGGCTGTGTTTGCGATATCGCAAAACCACGTTGCTGCTCAACTTGTTGTTCTTGCTCGTGACTTTGCCACTGGCTCTCAAAATCGGCAGCCAGTTCATGCCACCGTTGTTTGAAGGATCGGCACTCTACATGCCGACCGCGCTGCCTGGAATTTCCATCACACAAGCCTCGCAGTTGCTCCAGGAACAAGACCGCATCATTCGAACTTTCCCGGAGGTCGAGACGGTTTTCGGCACCATCGGACGCTCAGACAGCGCCACCGACAACGCGCCGCTCGATATGTACGACACCACAATCATGCTCAAGCCGCGTGAGCAATGGCGTCCAGGCATGACCTACGAAAAACTCATCCAGGAAATGGACCCCAAGCTCCAGTTCCCGGGTCTCTCGAACACTTGGACCATGCCCGTTGAAAATCGGTTGGACATGGAGCTGACCGGAATCAAAACGCCACTCGGCTTGAAGATTCAGGGACCGACGCTTGAAGGTATCCAACAGACCGGCGCACAAATCCAGCAACTGCTTTCCTCCCTTCCCGAAGTGCGCTCCATTTTCTCGGAACGCGTGTCACAAGGCTTCTATATCAACGTTGAGGTCAATCGTCTCGAAGCCGCCCGCTACGGTCTGACCATCGCGGATGTCCAGCAAGTGGTCAGTTCAGGAATCGGAGGTGAAATGGTCACGGAGAATATCGAAGGCCGCGAGCGATACCCAGTAAACGTCCGCTATAACCGCGACTTTCGAGACAACGTGGAGGATCTTCGCCGCGTGCTGATCGCTACAGCGTCCGGCGCCCAGATCCCTATCGAACAAGTTGCGCGCATTTCGTTTTCCCGCGGCCCGGCGATGATCCGCGACGAGGATGGCGCCTTGACCGGGTACGTCTACATCGATCTCAATTCGAAAGACTATGGCGGATTCGTGACTGCGGCGAACCATCTCTTCCGTCAGAAGCTCCAGTTGCAGCCAGGGCACACGTACAAGTGGGCTGGAGAATACGAATTCGAGCAACGCGCGAAAGAGCGTCTCAAGATCATTCTTCCCGTCGTGTTCTTCGTCATCTTCGTGCTCCTCTACATGGTGTTCCACTCCGTCGTGGAATCCGCGGTGCTCATCTTCCCCACGATTTACGCGCTCACAGGTGGACTCATCCTGCAGAAGCTGCTCGGTTACAACTTCAGCGTGGCGGTGTGGGTCGGCTACATTGCGCTATTCGGTATCGCAGTCGAGACAGGTGTGGTGATGGTTGTCTATCTGCACGAGGCAGTGGACCGAAGACTCGCATCAGGGAAACCGCTGAAGCACGAGGACATCGAAGAAGCAGCGATCGAAGGTGCAGTCCATCGCTTGCGCCCGAAGCTGATGACCGTGTCTGTCGTGCTCGCGAGTCTCATCCCTATCCTGTGGGAAACCGGAGTCGGCTCCGACGTGATGAAGCCGATTGCCGCGCCGATTGTTGGAGGCATGGTCACGTCCACCATTCACGTGCTGATTCTGGTTCCTGTGTTTTTCGCGCTAATGAAGGAACGAGCGCTGCGCCGTGGCACCTTACAACCGAGAGAGCCGCAGATGGAAAGCTAAGAATTTCTCGGGAGTCGCTTCAGATTGAACGAAGGAGTAGATCCAATGAGAAGTACAAACTCAGAACACGACCACGCTGAACGTGCGATGCATATGTCACACGGGATGCCTCCGAAAACGGCGGCCGCACATAAGGGTCGCGACCAGCATGCCGGACACTCGGTCGCCATGTTCCGGGACAAATTCTGGCTAACTTTGATCCTCACGCTCCCCGTTGTCGCGTGGTCGCGGGAGGTTCAACACTGGCTTGGCTACACAGTTCCCACTTTTCCTACCTCCCAATATATCCCTGCCTTTCTTGGCACGATTGTTTTCCTGTATGGCGGAAGCGTGTTTATTCGCGGCGCTTGGGGAGAACTCGCTGACCGCCGACCGGGGATGATGACGCTGATCAGCCTCGGCATCATGGTTGCCTTTGCCGCTTCGCTTGCCGCGACATTCGGATTTTTCCAGATCGATGTCTGGTGGGAGGTCGCGACGCTCATCACCATCATGCTCCTTGGCCACTGGCTGGAGATGAAGGCGATTGCACAAGTTAGAGGCGCTCTCGACGCGCTGGCCGCGTTGCTGCCGGACAAAGCAGAGCGCATAACGGAGTCAGACCTCGAAAAAGTTCCGCTCGAGGAATTGCGAGTAGGCGATGTCGTCCTCGTGCGGCCTGGAGCTCGCGTGCCTGCGGACGGGAAGGTTGTTGAGGGCACCGCCGATGTGGACGAGTCGCTGATCACAGGCGAGTCGCGGGGAGTTTCGAAGGGGCCGGGCACGACCGTTGTCGCAGGCACGGTCGCTGCTGGAGGAAGTCTGCGAGTCCGAGTAAGTGCCGTTGGGGAGCAGACGGCCCTCTCAGGAATCATGCGACTGGTCGCTGCTGCTCAGGCTTCCGGCTCGCGGGCGCAGGCTCTTGCCGACCGTGCCGCCGCGCTCTTGTTCTATGTTGCAGTGGCTTCAGGTGTGCTGACGTTCGGATATTGGTGGTTGGCTGGTGACAGCGCACATGCACTCACAAGAACCGCCACCGTCCTAATCATTGCGTGTCCACACGCGCTCGGCTTGGCGATTCCCCTGGTGATTGCAATTTCAACTTCGCTGGGCGCGAGAAATGGTTTACTCGTGAAAGATAGGCTGGCGCTCGAACGGTCGCGCGATCTGGACGTTGTGATCTTTGACAAGACAGGGACACTCACGCGAGGTGCGCCGACGCTTTCAGCTGTTGCCGCCGTCTCTGGCGCAAGCGAGCAAGAAGTGCTCAAACTGGCGGCGTCGGTAGAGGCCGACTCCGAGCACCCGCTCGCCAGAGCCATCGTCAGTGGGGCGAATCGGTGCGGCGCGAATCCCCTGCAGGGCAGGAATTTTGAGGCGATGGCGGGGAGCGGCGCACGCGCGATCGTAAACGGGCAGAGTGTTTCCGTGGGAGGGCCGCATCTCCTTTCCGAACTGAAGGTCGTCGTTCCGCCCGAACTGGAGAAGACAACAACGGCCTGGGCATCCGCGGGACAGACAGTGCTTTATGTCGTTGTGGACGGTCGAGTGATTGGCACTCTGGCAGTGGAAGATGAAATTCGTCCGGAATCCGCCGAAGCGGTGAAAGAGCTGCATGATTTGGGTCTGCGCGTGGCGATGATCACAGGTGATTCACAGGCAGTCGCGGATTCTGTTGCGAAGCGGATCGGAATTGACGAGGTCGCAGCTCAAGTACTGCCCGCCGACAAGGCGTCTGCGGTTGCGCGGTTCCAGGCCGGGGGCGAGAAAGTGGCGATGGTGGGCGATGGTGTAAACGATGCTCCGGCGCTGGCAACCGCGGACGTCGGTATTGCGATCGGAGCCGGTACTGACGTCGCCGTGGAATCCGCGGGAATCGTGCTTGTGCGTAGTGACCCACGCGACGTGGTGACAGCGATCAAATTGTCACGCGCTGCGTACAGGAAAATGGTTCAGAATCTCGTTTGGGCGACGGCCTATAACCTGATTGCCATCCCAGTTGCAGCCGGGCTCTTGGTCCGGTGGCGAATCGATCTTCCCATGAGCGTCGGAGCGATTGCCATGAGCACCTCAACGATCATCGTCGCGTTTAACGCCCAACTCCTGCGTCGTTTGAGAATCGTGCACCGTGAGACGAAGGCGTCGCATTGAGAGGGTGTTGCCTCGCATCATCGTACTCAGCAATGATCGCAGGTTCCGGCTTGCCCGAGCGCATGGCTACAAGTGCGTCCTTGGCTGCGCGTACCCTCATGACCATGCACCCTCCGGTGCGGTACATAAGGTGGCTGATTGAGAAAAATCTGGTCCCGGGATCCTTCGTCATTCTTCACGACGGTATCTCAGACCCAACCCGCAGCATTCAGGCTCTCCCTTACATTCTTACCGCGGGGCGCAAGGGGGGGCTACGTTTCGTCTCGATCAGTGCTCTAGTAAAGGAAGCGGCAGAACACGTGGAAGCAAGTTGACCCGCCCGTCGCCGTGGTCTTGATAGGTTCGGATTGTCGGGACATTTTCCCGACTGGCTGTGAGGGCGGATTACTCCGGTCCCGATTGGGAGTTCAGTGCTCCGAGTTAACAACAGCGGACCTGGCATCACATTCGGATTTACCGCGCTAAGATGTTCACGGCGCCCGCAATACTCCAATACTCCGGCTCCTAAAGTCGTCCACTGCGATTCACAATTGGAGAGCGCGAATCCGCTCAGCGCTCAGATCTAACCCTTCGCGGAAGAAACTATTGACCTTCGGTATGCATCGAGACAGCAGTCTCCAACTTTTCACGCGCTGGCGATAATACGTCGACGAAGCTTGTGGATTGCAGCCGTTCGACTACAACCCGCAAGGTCGCGAGCGTATCTCCGCCTTGACGCGGTCTGATGGCCAACGCTACGGCTTCAAGTTCGGCGGCATGCGTTGTCTGCGTAGCTTCGTCGACGAACTTTTTCAAGTCCAGCAATGCCAGATGCGCTTCGGGTGTGGCGAGCGCGCGTTTTTGCAGGTTGGTGGAATCCACGAATTACGCTCCTAGGTAATCGTCGGTCGGGACGGGAAGAGTACACCTGCGTTCCATGCCTGCCAAGATAGAATCCCGTTAAGACGTTGGTGCTTCCTAGAGAGCAGGCAGCACGCCAGATTGGCGCTTGTTAGTTCCGTCACGCCTTGGATCCGCAGAACATCAACCTCTCGCCAGTGCCACCGAGAAATTCCCGTTTCGTAGGGTCCATCGCCTGCCTGACGAACTCCTCGACCTACCGGCAGACGCCTACTGCTGTTCCAAGATAGGAGTCGTTTACTAGTTGCTTTAGCATGAAGTCGGCGACATCGGCTCGCGCGA
>Ga0209701_10002281_pt1 | contig 12464 bp, 11 predicted proteins | sample CZO8metaG_4_FD_188356 | JGI IMG/M metagenome (GOLD analysis project Ga0209701, IMG submission 188356) | Vadose zone soil microbial communities from the Eel River Critical Zone Observatory, Northern California, USA - CZOApr15con2H3.8 metaG... | ecosystem: Environmental > Terrestrial > Soil >...
TGCGTGGCGGTCTCCACCGTGTAGCCCCACGCCGCGGTGAGGAGCTGGGGGAACTCCTTCAGGTAATCCCTGTAGTAGGCTTCCACCACCGCGGGAACGGGCGAAGAGGGATGGATGTAGAGCGGCACGTCCAGCGCCTGCGCGCGCTCGAGTATCGGCCAGAAGCGCTTGTCGTCGAAGAACACGCCGTTCGTGGGCCCGTGCACCATCGCGCCTTTGAACCCGAGCTTGGCGACGGTGCGCTCGAGCTCGTCCGCCGCGGCCTTCGGGTCTGCGGTGGGCAGGGCGGCGAATCCCGCGAAGCGGTCGGGGTGCGCGCGCACCGCCTCGTGCAGCCGGTCGTTCGCACGCTTCGCGAGCGGCACGGCGCTCGCCGCGTCGATGCGCTGCGTCGAGGGCGCTCCGTGCGAGATCACCTGCACGTCGATTCCGGCTTCGTCCATTTCCCTGATGCGCAGCGCGCCCAGGTCGTCCAGCCGCTGGCGCAGCGCGGGGTTGCGCGCCTCTGCGCTCTCGAAAGTCTTTGCGACCTCGGCGTCCCAGTAGTGTTCTTCGAGGGCGATGACGAGAGGCTTTTTGTTCGTTGCCATGGAATTCATTTTCTCCGATCTGCGGGGGGATACCGGTGGCGAACTTTAGCAGCCGGGAGGTTGCCTGTCAGCAGCATCGCGATTTCAGTTCTGCCGCTCGATGTTCTTCAGCTCGACGACGCGCTTCCAGCGCGCGATCTCGCGCTCGATGAGCGCGCGCATTTCCTCGGGGCTGGAGGGCGCCGGCACGCCGCTCAAGTCGGCGAGGCGCCGGCGCACGTCGCTCATCTCGAGAATCGAGCGGATCTCGCCGTTCAGGCGATCGATGATCGCTCGCGGAGTCGCCGCCGGGACGGCGAGGCCCAGCCACGAGCTCACTTCCACGCCGGGCAGCGTCTCCGAAATCGTCGGCAGCCCGGGCATGGCCGGATGCCGCGCGGGCGAAGACACCGCGAGCGCACGGAGTTTTCCCGAGCGGATATGCCCGAACGAGGCCGTTCCCGTCTCGATGGTCGCATCGATGCGCCCGGCCAGCACGTCCACCAGGGCGTTCGCGCTGCCCTTGTAGGGCACGCCGAGGATCGTGGTGCCCGCCTCGATGTTGATCCACTCGCCGAGCAGGTGCACCAGCGTCCCCGGAGTCATCGAATACGTCAGTTTTCCCGGCGCGGCCCGCGCGCGCTCGATCAGGTCCGCAAACGACCGGATCGGCGAATCCGGGGCAACCGAGATCACGAGCGGGTAAGCGACCACCGTTCCCACCATGCCGAAGTCGCGGACCGGATCGTAAGGCAGCGCCCGGTTCAGAGCGGCGGTCGCAGGATGCGCGCCCGAGAGCAGCACCATCGCGTGCCCGTCCGGGGTCGATCTCACCACGGCGTCGTTCGCGAGAAGCCCGGCGCCGCCGGGCTTCTGCTCGACGACGACCGGCTGGCCGAAGCGCTCCGAGAGCTTCTGCGCCAGAAGGCGGCTGACGAGATCGTTGCCCGAGCCGGGCGGGGAGCCGACGAGGAATCGGATCGGGCGGGCCGGGTAGGTTTGCGAAACGGCCTCGCCCGAAATCAAGACGGCGGCGAACGCCGCGAGGGCCGCGGCGGCAAGACGAAAGACTTGGATCATTTCGTCGGCTTCGACACGGCGGGTATCGCGATCGAGCTAAGGGAAACGAAGGCGATTGTATCGCCATTCCGGCGGCGATCCGGGAGCTGTGCGTCAGCGTGCCGTAAGGCACGGGAGTTCATGCTAGCGCTCCGCGCCCTCATGCCGGCTCTCAGGAACCGATGTCGGCGCGGCCCGAATAAGAAAATTTCTCTTCTATGACCATGGCCGCCTTCTTTCGATCGCGATGGATCGCGAACGCTTTCCTGATCTGCGCCTTGCTGTGGTTTGCGGGGCTCGAGTACCGCGGGCTGTTCGAGCCGGACGAAGGACGGTACGCCGATATCGCGCGGGGGATGCTGGACTCGAACGACTGGGTGACACCGCGGCTCAACGGGATCAAGTATCTGGAAAAACCGCCGCTGCAGTACTGGGCGACCGCGGGCGCGTTCGCGGTGTTCGGCGTGCACGAGTGGACTGCGCGTCTATGGCCGGCCCTGACCGGTTTCCTCGGGATCTTGCTTGCGGCGTTCGCGGGGTTGCGCCTTGCGCCCGGCTCGCCTTGGATCGTGACCGCGCTGACCGTTGCGGGTTGCTGGGGATACTTCCTCGGCGGCCAGTTCCTGACCCTGGACATGGGGCTGACCTTCTTTCTGACCGCCGCGCTGCTGAGCTTTCTGTTGAGCCGCCGCGCGGACCTTTCCGTGCGCGCCGAGCGGGGCTGGATGATCCTCGCATGGGCGGCGATGGCTTGCGCCGTGCTGAGCAAGGGACTGATCGGGATCGTGCTCCCGGCCGTGGCGCTTCTCGTCTATGTCGCCATCGAGCACGACTGGGCGCTCCTTCGGCGTCTGCATTGGGCGCCGGGGCTGTGCGTGTTCGGCGCGATCGTCCTGCCCTGGTTCGTCCTGGTGCAGCAGAGCAATCCGGAGTTTTTCCACTTCTTTTTCATCCAAGAGCACTTCGAGCGTTACCTGCTGCCCTATCACCGCCGGCCCGGCCCGTGGTGGTACTTCGCTCCGGTGCTGCTCGTCGCGCTGCTTCCCTGGACGCCGAGCATTCCGGCCGCGCTCGCGAGGGGATGGAGAGCGCCGGCCTCCTCGGGCTTCAAGCTCGATCGCTTTCTCGTCATCTGGACCGCGGTCGTCGTCCTCTTCTTCAGCGCGTCGCAATCCAAGCTCCCGGGTTATGTGCTGCCGGCTCTCCCGGCGATTCTGCTCCTGTTCGCAAGACACTATCCGGCCGTGTCCGATGGCGTGCGCCGCGCGCCGGCGCTCGCCTGCGTCGCGAGCGGCGTCGCCTTGACGATCTTCGCCCTTGCGCTTCCGACTCTGAGTGCGCGCTTGTCGTGGACGGAATTCGACGCGGACTACACGATCTGGCTGTTCGCGGCGGCGCTGACCTTATCGGCGGCGGGCATCGCCGCGCTCGGCCTTCTGCGCCGGGCGCGCGACGGAGCATCCATCGCGGTTCTCGGACTGGGCAGCCTGCTTGCCGCCCAGCTTGCGCTCTCGGGCACGCATGTCCTCGACGAGAACTATTCGTCCAAGCGGCTCATCGAAACCGAGGCGGGCCGGGAGTTGCGGTTTGCGCGCGATGCGCCCTTCTACAGCGTGGAGACTTTCGATCAGAGCGTCCCGTTCTACCTCGGCCGGCCCGTGACGCTGGTCGGCCAAAAGGACGAACTCGCGCCGGGCATCGCGTCCGAGCCCGGGAAATACGTCGGTTCGGTCGATGAGTTCGTCAAACGCTGGCAGGGGCACCGGGAGGCCTTCGCGATCATGATGCTGCCTCTCTACGAGAAGCTTCGAGCACGAGGGCTTTCGGGGCGCGTCGTGGTACGCGATGCACGACGGATCATCCTCGCAAGACGGTAACCTCGGACCGGGCCGCCCGTGCTGCAACGCCTGACTATTGCGGTTCGATCTTCGCCAGCCTGACGAGCCTGCCGGGGACGCCTCGGTAGCGGATGAAACCGGTCAGGAAAGCTGCCTGTCAGGGCGAGGGCGGCGTCCGCGGTGTCAACGCCAGCGGCCCCGTTATCGCCGCGAGCAGCGCCAGCGCGGAAAGCATGAGCGACCAAGCACGGAGTTTTTTCATTCCTTTCTCCCGAAGGCTCGAGGAAAGCGTTGCGTGATCGCCTCGAGTACCGCCTCGACGTGAGCGTTGCGCCACCGCGGAGTTTTCGGAATGCCGGTCGCGGCGTTGAACTCGATGGGGGCGGCGCCTTCCGGGGCGCATCCTCTGGCGAAAGCCGCGCCGAGCACGGCACACGCGTTCATTCCGTCGGCTGCCTTTTGTCCCATCACGTTCCCCCTCCCGCCGGCCCATGCAAAACCGTTCCTGCGCAATCGCCAGCTTAGTTTTGGAAAGGGACGGGCGCTGTTAAGCCTTCCACCGGCGTTTTGTGGAATATTCACAACGGGAGGAAGAAACGGCGAGCGACAGGCGCCACCCGTTCCGGACGAAGGCGACCCGCGCGGGCTCGATACTCGATGGGAACGCTCGAAGCGGCAAATCATGAGCTTTCACGAACGGTCGCTCGCGTCCCGCGGCCCGGCGGCGTCTCCTGCCCTGTTTCAGGCGATAATGAGTCACAGCCTGGTCGGTAACTTGAAGGCCGCAACAGAATGACCGTTACGGCCCTAATTTAGGGGGCCATGCCGAATACTTTTCCGGTGATCGCGATTCCCGAGGGCGAGATCGAGATCAGCGCGATTCGCGCGCAGGGAGCGGGCGGCCAGAACGTCAACAAGGTGTCCTCGGCCGTGCACCTGCGCTTCGACATCCGCGCCTCCTCGCTCCCCGAGCATTGGAAGGCGCGGCTCCTGGGCTCGCGCGATCAGCGCATCACGCGGGACGGCGTCCTCGTCATCAAGGCGCAACAACACCGCAGCCTCGAGCGCAACCGCGAAGAGGCGCTCGCGCGTCTGCACGAGCTTGTCGCGCGCGCGGCAGCCGTGCCGCGGCAACGCAGGCCGACCCGGCCGACCCGAAGCTCACGGGAGAAGCGCCTCGAAAGCAAGACGAGGCGCGGACAGGTCAAGAAGCTGCGCGGCAGGATCCGCTCCGCCGCCGGCTGAAGGCGCCGGATGCCATGACTCTTGTGCGCCGCGCAAAGCGGCGGGTGCTCGTATGCGGGCACCCGCCTCTCGCCGCGGAATAACCCGCCGATCGGCAATGTATACGGAAGCCCTATCCCGTTACGCCTGAGGGAGCGGCGGCGCGCGTCATCAAACGGTAGCGATAGGAGAGTAGCACTAGGGTGCGGACCGCGATTTTCAGTCGCAAAAGCGATCAAGCCGAGCGTGGTCCGTCCCTATTCAACCATGGAAGGAGGAGTTGCCATGCTGAAGAAAATGTCGGTTTTCGCGCTGTTCCTCGGGATCGTCTACCCGCTTTCGGCGGGGGCGCAGGACTCGCTCGCGAAATTCAAGGGTGGGATTGGCGCTATTCCGGTCTCAAACGTCGTTGTGGCAGCCGATGGTACCGTGACCGTTTCCCGAAATGTCGTCCGCGGCGTCAACTCTCCCGGCCAGATCTGGGTGATCGCCGATCTCAGGGCTGACGTGAAAGCCGACGGGCTCGGGAGCATCACGGTTCAAGGAAAAGGCCTGATATTGGGTGGCGGCAATAGTGCCGGGAGGACGACGGGACAGAAAGTGTTCGCCACGCTGATCTGTGAAGCCGCGGCCCCCTTTACGGAGCGCAGCACGAACCCTACCGGCGTCCAGCTCGCGCCCAACGGCGATTTTCGCATCGACGATGTGCTGAGCCCGGCGCCGGTTGACTGCCCCAGCCCGATGCTTCTCATCCGCAACGCGGCCGGCCTGGCCTGGTTCGCGGTCGGTATCCCGAACTTTGGGGACGACGACTAAGCGGCTTACTCTTCTACGGTGAAACCCTGGGGCGCGCCTGGCGCACGTTGTGACAAGCGCGCCCCATTCGTGAAGGGCGCGGTTCGGTAGGCGTTCCAAAGCGCCCGGCACCCGCCGGCGCGGGATCATCGCGGCAGCGGCCGATGAGCCGCGCTCACTGGTGCTCGAGCTGCTCCTGCTGCTGCAGCCACTCGGCTTCGAGCTGGGCGAGCTCGCGCGCGACGTAGGCCTGGTCGAGGATCAACGCTTTCAGCTCGCCCTTGTTCGCCTCGCTGTAAATGGCCGGGTCGACGAGCTGCGCGTCGATCGCGGTTTTCTGCGCGTTGAGTTTCGCGATTCCCTCTTCCAGCCGCTTGATGCGCGACTCGATCGGCTTTCTCGCCGCGGATTGGCGCTGGCGCTCCCGGGCTTCCTTGCGCCTGTGCTCGCGCCGATCGCTGGCGGGCGGTTTCTCCGGGGCGGCCTTCCGGGATTCGGGCAGCGGCACCGCTGACTCCGCGGGCAACCGCGCCGCCTCGTCGCTTTGCGCGAGCTTGGTCCTGAACAGCCAGTCGCGATAGTCGTCCAGATCGCCGTCGAAAGGCTGCAGCCTGCCGTCGGCGATGATTAGAAACTGGTCGGTGGTCGCGCGCAAGAGGTGCCGGTCGTGCGAGACGAGCACGAGCGTGCCCTCGAACTGAGCGAGCGCCACCGTCAGCGCCTCGCGCGTCTCCAGGTCGAGGTGGTTGGTGGGCTCATCGAGCAAGAGCAGATTCGGGCGCTGCCACACGATGAGCGCAAGGGCGAGCCGCGCTTTCTCCCCGCCCGAGAAGGTTTCGATGGACGTGGTCGCCATGTCGCCGGGAAAGTTGAAGCCGCCGAGATAGTTGCGCAAGTCCTGCTCGCGGGTCTTCTGTGCGATGCGCGCGAGATGCCAGAGCGGCGACTCGTCGTGGCGCAGCATCTCGATCTGGTGCTGCGCGAAGTAACCCACGGCGAGCCCCTTGTTGAAGATGGTCTTGCCCGCGAGCGGTTTCAGCTCGCCGGCGATGGTCTTGATGAGCGTGGATTTCCCGGCGCCGTTGATGCCGAGCAGGCCGTAACGCTGGCCGCTCTGCAGCGAGAACTTGATGCCGCGCACGACGATCTTGTCCGGCTCGTCTTGCATCCGGTAGCCGGCATCGACGTCTTCCAGCACGAGCAACGGATCGGGCGCCTTGAGCGGCTCGCGGAACTCGAACGAGAAGGGCGCAGAGACGTGCAGGGGAGCCAGTTCCTCCATCTTCGCCAGCATCTTCATGCGGCTTTGCGCCTGCTTCGCCTTGGTGGCCTTGGCGCGGAAGCGGTCGATGAACGATTCCAGGTGCGCGCGCTCGCGCTGCTGCTTCTCGTACTGGGCCGCCGCGAGCACCACCGCCGCGGCGCGCTGGCGCTCGAAGCTCGAATAGTTGCCCGAGTAGCGTTTGAGCTTGCGCGCGTCGATGTGCACGACGACGTCGACCACGCCGTCCAAAAAATCGCGGTCGTGCGAGACGATGAGAAGCGTCCCACTGTAGCGCTTCAGCCAGTCCTCGAGCCAGATGATCGCGTCGAGGTCGAGGTGGTTGGTCGGCTCGTCGAGGAGCAGCAAGTCCGAGGGACACATCAGCGCCTGAGCGAGATTGAGCCGCATGCGCCAGCCGCCGGAGAAGCTCGCGACGGGCTCGCCCATCTGCTCGTGCGTGAAGCCCAGGCCGTGCAGCAGCTGCTCCGCGCGCGAGCGCACCGTGTACGCGTCGGCGTCGCCCATCGCGGCGTGCAGCTCGCCGATCCGGTGGCCGTCGTTGGCGGCTTCGGCGGCGGCGAGCTCGCGTTCGAGCCGGCGCAGCGTGGTGTCGCCGTCGATCGCGTACTCGAGCGCGGGCCGCTCGAGCGCGGGCGTCTCCTGCGCGACGTGTGCGACGCGCCACCGCGCCGGGTAATCGACCTCGCCCTTGTCGGCGTGCAGCTCTCCGCGAAGCAGCGCGAACAGGCTCGACTTCCCCGAGCCGTTCGCGCCGATCAGGCCGATCCTGTCGCCGGGGTTGAGCGCCACCTCCGCGCCTTCGAGCAGCGTCTTGGCGCCGCGGCGGAGCGTGACTTGGGAGAGGCGGATCATAGCTGTTCGATTCGCAAGGCGCGCATTGTACGCGACCGCGGGTCCGACCGAGGACGCGCCGGGTGCCGAAAACCCGCTTGCCTTCGACTATCGTTTGCGTTAGCGTTGCTCTCGCATCCGCTTGGCGCCGGCGTCGACGCCGGCGCGGAAATTCGTCCGAAAAAGATCGAGGTCATTTAGTACTTCGACGAAACAGAAATCCGTCACAAAACCCTTGAACAGATCCTGACCCGGTCAACCGCAGAGCAGTGTCGCGCGTCGTACTTTTCCCGCTTGTCCTGATTTTCGCGCTCGCCCCACTCGCACTTACGGAGGCGCATGCGCAGGAAAGGGAGGCGCGTAACCGCGAGATCTATCTTTATCAGGGCGCGGACCGCGCGCAGCGGCTCCTCTCGCAGGCAAGGAAGGAAGGCGGCCTGAGCCTGTATTCCACGATGACCCTGGAGGACGCGGGCCCGCTCATCGCGGCGTTCGAGAAAAAATACGGCATCAAGGTCGCGATGTGGCGCGCGATCAATCAGAAGCTGGTGCAGCGCGCCCTCGCCGAGGCGCGCGCGGGCAAGTACCCGGTCGACGTGTACGAGGGCAGCGGGCACGGCATGGAAATCCTGCACCGCGAAGGGCTGCTCGAAAAATTCTGGAGCCCGGCGTTCGGCGACATCCCGCCCGAGGCGTTTCCGCGCCACGGCTATTACGCGCCGGACAATCTCCTGTTCTTCGTCATGGGCTACAACACGGGACTGGTGAAGCCCGAGGACGTCCCCAAGACCTATGAAGAGCTGCTGCAGCCGAGATGGAGCGGCAACCTCGGGATCGAGGCCTCCGACATCATGTGGTACGCGGCCGTCGCCAAGGCCATGGGCGAGGGAAAGGGCCTCGCCTACTTCGAGAAGCTGGCGGCGATGAAACCGCAGGTACGCAGCGGCCACACGCTCATGACCGAGCTCGTGGCCGCGGGCGAGATCCCGATCGTGTTGACGCTCTACAACCAGGCGGTGGACAAGTTGAAGGAGAGAGGCGCGCCGATCGACTGGAAGCCCTTGCCGCCGGCGTTCGGCCGCGCCGACGGCATCGCCCTGGCGAAACAGGCGCCGCATCCGCACGCGGCGCTGCTGTTCGCGGATTTCGTGCTGTCGCCCGAAGGCCAGCGCATCATCAAGGCGGCGAGCCGCGTGCCGGTCAATCGCACGGTCGACAGCTCGTTCCAGAAATTCAATTTCCGCATCATCGATCTGAGCACGCTGATCGACGAGTGGGACACCTGGGAAAGACGCTGGCAGACGCTGTTCCTGAAGGGAATGAAATAGGAACATGGCTCGCGGCCCGCAAAAGGTGCGCTTCGGCGGGGACTGCGAGGGCTTTCTGCAATTACCCCGCGACGAGGCGCCGGCGGGCGCGGTGGTCATCCTGCACGAGCGCTACGGCCTGGTGCAGCACACCCTCGACCTCGCGCTGCGCCTCGCGCGGGACGGCTACGTGGCGCTCGCGCCCGATCTTTTCTCGCGCTGGCGGGGCGACCAGGAGGCGCTCCGCAGCGGAGAGGCGCGCGTGACGCTGCCCGACCCGGAGGTCGCCGCCGTGATCGACGCGGCGCTCGATTTTGCGAAGGCGCATCCGCGCGTCGCGCCCCAGCGCATCGCGCTGATGGGCGTGTGCCAGAGCGGGCGCTACCCGATCGTGGTCGGAAGCCGGCGGCGCGATCTCGCTGCTTGCGTGGTGTTCTACGGCGCATCCCAACAGCGCGACTGGAACGTATCCGAGCTGCAGCCCCAGCCGATGCCGGAGATGATGCGCCGGCTTGCCGCGCCGGCGCTGTTCGTGTTCGGCGAGCGCGATCATACGATCTCGCTCGCCGATGTCCGCCGCACGCGCGACGCGCTGGAGGAGGGCCGCTGCAGCTACCGCATGAAAGTATTCCGCGACATGCCCCACGGCTGGCTCAACGACACCATGCCCGGGCGCTACCGCGCCAAAGAGGCGGGCGAGGCCTGGGGCGTGCTGCTCGAGTTTCTCGCCGAGGTTTTCTCCGGGACCTGGCCGGGGACCGGACAGGTGCGCTGGGAGTTCGAAGGCGCGAGCTCCGCGGATTACGACTTCTCGAAGAACGTGAGGCTGGAATGACGACCGAGCGCCTCGACCCGGCCCGCACGGCGCTGCTCTTCTTCGACATGCTGAACGGGCATGTCAGGAATGACGACGCCGCGACCAAGGCGCGCTACGCGCCGGTGATCGCCGCCGCCGTGCGCCTGCTGGAGGCGGCGCGGCGCGCGGGCATCGTAGTGATGTACGCCGCCGCGCACCACCGGCCGGACAACGCCACCTCCGCTCAGCTCGTCACCGACACCGACAACCGCCTGCGGCCGCTTGCCGCGGGCGCGCCGCGCGGATTCAAGCCCGTGGTCGCCGCGGGCACCTGGGAGGCGCAGGTGATCGACGAGCTGAAAGCCCGGCCGCAGGATTACATGATCCCCAAGTTCCGCTGGAGCGCGTTTCACCAGACCTATCTGGACCTCGCGCTGCGCAGCCGCAACATCGATACGCTGGTGATCTCGGGCGGCTCGACCGACGTGGGCGTGGCGAGCACGGCGTACGCCGCGCGCGACCTGGACTACAACCTCGTCATCGTCAGCGACGCCTGCACTTCGCCCGAAGAAGACAATCACAGGCAATTCATGCAGCGCATCTTCCCGCGCATGGCGCGGGTGCGCACCGCCGAGCAGGTCGTGCGCATGCTGGCGGGCTGAAGCGAATCACTTCGGCAGATTGGCGATCGCGCGCGCTTCGCCGGTCAGCTCCAGCACGAAAAGGCCGCTGTTGGCGCGGTCGACCGCGTAGAGGTAGCCGCGGTCGTCCACTTCCATGTTGTTGATCTGGATGACGGGAACGCAGCCGGTCTTGTTCTCCTCGTCGGCGCAGCGCAGGTCGGTCTTGGCCGTTTTCGCCGGGATGTAGAAGCCCACTTCCTTCGGCCGGTAGGGGTTGCGCACGTCCACCACTCGCACGCCGGCGTTGAACCAGCTGAAGAACATCAGCCGCTTGTAGTAGATCGGGTTCATGTTCTCGTGCGAGGCGTGCGCGCCGAAGCGCCCGCCGCGGCCGCAGAAGTTGCCGCCAGCTTCCAGCACGTCGTAGTTGGCGACGCCGAAGGGCCGCTTCTCGTCGGTGATGTCGACGAAGAACGCCATCTGGCGCGGCTCGTTGCACACGGTCGTGTTGTTCTCGTTCACGATCACGAGGAAATCCCGGACCTTCTTCTCGGAGGCCTTGAAGTCGGGGACTTCCACCCCGAGCAGCGGGAAAGTCGTGTGCGCACCCATGAACTCCGGAAGGTCGATGCGCGCGACCTGCGGCGCGAGCAGGTTCGCGGCCGTCGGCTCCGCGGGGCCTTTGAGGAGCTTCCCGCGGTCCACGATCTGCGCCACGCCGCGCGCGTTGGTGCCGTAGCCGAAATACACGCGGTCCTTCACGGGCCACGCGGAGATGGGCCCGTGGATCTGGCCGGGGTTGTAGCCCTTGGCGTCCTTCAGCTGGTCGGGCAGGCCAAAGGCACGGATGAACACCGGCTTCGCCGGATCCGAAAGGTCGTACACGTGCGTGACGCGCGAGGCCCGGTACGCATCGTGGCTGCCGGGGATATAGGCGATGCCGCTTCTGCATTCCCACTCGTTCTTGTGGGTGCTCTTGAACCGGCCGAACTGCGCGATCAGCGCCGGCTTTTCCGGCGCCGTCACGTCCCACACCTCCTCGCGCGAATCGCCGAAGGTGCGCAGCAGGTAGGTCTTTTTCTTATCGGCCTTCGGCAGCTCGCTGCCCGGGCAGACGCGCGTCATCTGCGCGCCGCCCGTCTCGCGCCCGGGTACCTCGCGGCCCTTTTCACCCGGAATGTGAAAGAGCAATTTCGGCGAGCGCGGGTCGGTCACATCCAGGATCGAGGTGCCGTTCTCCTCGAGCTGCCCGGTGAGCGGATTCACCATCCGCCCGCCGTGCGCGCCGACGTAGGCGATCCAGCGATTGCCCTGCTGCTTGATGGTGGGCTGATAGGCGGTGCGGGCGGCCAGATCGTGGAAGCCGACCCGGCGCACGTTGTGCGCCTCTTCTTTGCCGGTGTACGCCTGCGAGGCGGTGGTGGCAGGCCAGAGAAACGCGGCGGCGGAAATTCCGAGGAGCGCGGCAGCGGCCGCGCGGACGCTCATTGTCATTGAATAGGATCTGACCCCATTTGTCGCTAGTCCCAGAAATCCGCCAGCGATTGTGATTTAAGGAGCAAATGCACTTTTTTGTCAGCTAGCAAGTGCGCTTCAATCGAAGTCGCGGAGATTTTCACGCTGCCAACGGGGACCCAAAACAGTGGCCGGTTTTCTGTCGCCGGCATGGCTTCATCGTGGTCAGCGCGTTGTCGCAGCCACTCAGCCTTTCTTAAGACCCTTTGGACTTGGTCCACGCTGGCGGGGTGAGCCTCCAAATAGAAGACACGACGCCCTTTTCTATGAAGCAAGAGGTAATAGTCCCAGAGAGGAGAGTTGTGGAAGCGATTGTTGTAAGCAATATCCTTATGTGCTGACTCTACGTTTAGACTGCTTAGGGGCGTTGGTCCTCCAAGATGAAAGAGATTTCTATCGGATTTCTTGAGCGCCTTGAGACCCTTCTTAACGTGTTTCGTGAGCGTCGGTTCCATCCTTATTTTCATGTTTTCGAAACCGCACGGTTAACAACAGAACTCCGGCCCGTTAGGCCTCCCCATCCCGCAATATCAGCGTCCCTAGCGCTCGGATCTAGCGGGGAAATGTCTTTGACGATATGTCGTCCCTTCTTGCTAAACGAAAGCGAATACACACGAACTGT
>Ga0209701_10002286_pt1 | contig 12451 bp, 10 predicted proteins | sample CZO8metaG_4_FD_188356 | JGI IMG/M metagenome (GOLD analysis project Ga0209701, IMG submission 188356) | Vadose zone soil microbial communities from the Eel River Critical Zone Observatory, Northern California, USA - CZOApr15con2H3.8 metaG... | ecosystem: Environmental > Terrestrial > Soil >...
CGGCCAACAACTGGCAGCAGCGGCAGCCAGTACCGAGGATCCCTGGGAGCGGCTCATCGCACTGGGCCGGGCCTATGTCGCCTTTGGTTTACAGAACCCGGTGTACTATCAACTCATGTTTATGCAACGGGCTGATTTCTTGACGCACGAGAAGGAGGGTGCGGGTCAGCCGCGTCTTGCCACCTTTTTGGTGTTGCAACAGGCCGTGCAACAGGCCATCGATGCAGGAGTCCTGCGACCAGGTGATGCTGAGAGCTACAGCGATGTGCTCTGGGCTTTGGTGCATGGCATGGTCTCGCTGGCGATTAGCCTGCCGGCGTTCTATGGAACACACATCCAGCGAACGATGGAGATCGCCTGGCAGATGGAGTGCCAGGGCTTGCGGCAGCACTAGCGTTTTTTTGTGCCTGACTTAACACTGTTATTCTAGTTATATCGGTTTATTGCTTCCTGAGAGGAGGAAACTCATGGACCCTATCCGACTGTTCTCCATCATTTCGTGGATCGCCCTGCCGACGGTCATGTTCGGCGGCTATTCGCTGCTAGGGTTGATGGCTCGCGGCAACACCTGGCTCACGCCGTTTCGAGCGACGTACTTCCGGGCTGGTCATGCCCATGCCGGGGTCTTGCTTGTCATGTCTTTGCTCTACTACACCTACCTGGCTCAGACCTCTTTCTCTAGCGGTCTCAAGCTGGTGGCATGTATCGTGCTTCTGATCGGTGTTCTCGCGCAATCAGGAGGATTCTTCTTGCACATGCTTGCAGGAAAGCCTGGAAGGCTCTCCGCAGGAAACATCGTCACGATACTTGGTGCGCTGTTGCTGGCCTTCGCAGCCTTGCTGCTCGCTTATGGCCTGATTGTTCGTAGCTAAATTGAGAGAAGAAAAGGAGGAAGCAAGCTGGTAGTTCCTGAGCACGAAGCTTCACGCAATTCGCGCTTGCCCAGCGCTCTGTGCTCTCAGTGCAGTTGTGTGTGTGAAGCTTCGCGCACCGGTTCAATAATCTCTTCACTCAGCCAGTGTGCAATGCCTTCGTCCAGCATGCGAGGACCCAGCACAAGGTGTGTTGCTCCTGCCGCAATGAAGTCTTGTACGGTCTGGCGTGTGCTCGCTGGATTCTCTCGTGGGTCGATGATAAATTGTACCGAGCGCGCAAGCGTTGCCGGGTCGCGTTCAATTGCAGCACAATACCCGTCGAGGACCCGGTTCTTCTGTTGAAACTCTTCGACTGTCCCAAGTGGGTAGCGAGGGTAATTCCATACATCAGCATATCGCGCGACCACGCGCAAGGTTAATTGCTCACCTACCCCACCAATCACAAAAGGGGGTGTGGGCTTCTGCACCGGCTTGGGTTCGCAATAGGTCTCGCTGAGTTGGTAGTAACGTCCCTCAAAATTGACCACAGGCTCGGTCCACATGCGCCGGATGATCTCACAGGCTTCGCCCAGGCGTCGTACGCGTTCCCCCGCTGGGAAGAGATCGGTCCCGTAAGCCGTATGCTCCCGCTCGACGCCGCCCGCTCCCAGGCCAAATTCCAGCCGCCCATGCGAGATGATGTCAAGTGTGGCAGCCCTTTTCGCCAGGAGTGCCGGAGTCTGGTTGGCATTGCTGGCCACCATCAATCCGAGGCGTAACCGTTTTGTCTGAGCAGCGAGCGCAGCGAGCAGCGTCCAGCCATCCAAACAAGGACCGCTCGGGTCAGCACGCATAATAGGCATCGGGTGATCAAAAAGCCAGGCGTGCTCAATGGAGGGAAGGGTCTCGGCTTCCTGCCAGACACGCAGAATATCCTCATAGGAAAAGTACTGCGTTGTTTTTATCCCGAAATGGAGTTTTTGGCTGTCTGTCATAGTTTGTATCCACCTTTCCTTGACTTGATGTATTCTCTTTGCTAGTATGCGAGAGAACTGATCACATTACCAGCTTTTGGTTATCGTATGATTGAGAGTAGTAGGATAAGGAACGCAAGCGATGGATGAGCTAGAACGCCGGCAGGCCCTCGCCGCTTTCTTGCGCACGCGCCGCACACGTCTTCAACCCGCCGATGTGGGCTTGCCGGCACGCAGCCGTCGTCGGACTCCGGGATTGCGGCGCGAAGAGGTGGCGGAACTGGCAAATATCGGGGTGTCCTGGTATACCCTGCTGGAGCAGGGACACGATGTTCATCCCTCACGCCACGTGCTGCAAAGCCTGGCGCAGGCGCTCAGGCTCACCACAGCGGAAGAGCAGCATCTCTTCCTCCTGGCAAGCCACGAGCTGCCAGCAAAGATGATTGTGGAGGAAGCACAGGTCACTCCTGCGCTCCAACGTGTCCTGGATGCCCTCACTCCTCATCCAGCTTTTCTCATTGGGCGGCGCTGGGATGTGCTCACCTGGAATCGCGCAGCCGATCTGTTATTTCACTTTCACGAGCCATACCCCCCTCACTCGCGCAACGTCGTCTGGCGCTTTTTTCAACGTGAGGAGGCACGCAAGTTCGACCTGGATTGGGAGAGGCAGGCGCAAAATCTGGTGGCGCAATTCCGCGCGGATTACGCTCGCTATCCTGGCGATACCTCTTTTCAGGAAGTCATTGCAGACCTGCAGCGGGTCAGCTCGCAGTTTCGCCTGTGGTGGGAACAACAAGATGTGCGAGGGTTGCCAGATGGGCCGCGAACCATGCATCACCCAACGCTAGGAATGCTGGAATTTGACCATGTGACCTTCCAGACGTCCATCACTCCTGATCTGCGCGTGAAAGTGTATGTGGCCTCGCCCGCGACAGTTTCCAAGTTGGAACAGGTTCTATGTTCGTCCTCCTGATTTGGTTATCGCTCACCTTCTTTCCTTTCACTCGGGCAGTTCTGGCGGGAAGCCGAAGGAGGGGAAGAGCGAGGGGTCCAGAAAGGTCGTCACATCGGCAATGAGCACACCCGACGCCGAGAACTCCAGGGTGAGCACTTGAATGCCGAAGGTCCGCGCGGGACCGCTCGATCCAGTCGCACGATAGACAGCAAATGCCGGGCCGCCGTTGGCCCCCGTGGGGAGGAAAAACCACCGGTTCTGTAGCTCCGGCGCCAGACCGTGAGTGGTGATCTGTGTCCGAATCGCTTCTCTCCCCTGATACCAGGAGGGAGACGGCGGCATAGTAAAGGTCGCGTCTTCTTTCATGAGCGCCACCAGCCCGGCGACATCCCGGGTATCCCACGCACGCAGGTAGCGCTCCAGTAACGCCTGCGTCGCGGCATCCGCACTCAGACCTTCTCCCCTCTTTTGTTCATCAACATGATAGTGCTTCGCCAGCGTGACCCGCGCACGGTGCAGAGCGCTCTTGACCGCTGAGACTGAGATCGAGAGCAGATTCGCTATCTCGCTGGCATGCCAATCCAGCACATCGCTGAGCAGCAGGATGGCCCGTTGACGGGGAGGGAGCAGCTGCAGGACGGTGAGGAAGGCGAGCGAGACACTTTCGTGTCTACTATAGCGTGCCGCCGGGTCCTCCGTCGCCGCAGCCAGCCAGCTGTTAGGGAGAGGCTCAAGCCAGGTAGACTCGGCCCAGGCTGCCGCGATAGGGAGCAGAGGATCGGCTTCGGGAGTAAGCCCCACAGGCAGCGTGCGCGGTTGGCGTTTCTTGAGCGCATCGAGGCAGACATTGGTCGCGATCTTATAGAGCCAGGTCCGCAGCGAGGACTGACCCTTGAAGGTGTCGCCGTGCTGCCAGGCGCGCAGCATCGTCTCCTGCACCAGATCCTCGGCATCATGCCGGGACCCCAGCAAGCGATAACAGTACAGGTGCAGTTCCTGGCGATATGGCTCGATGAGGGAGCTGAATTCGGAAATGTCGCCAGCAGTGGTATAGGCCTTTGCGGGTTCAGATGTCACAACTCTTCCTCGATTTCTCCAGTCCAGGCTTGTGCTCAGTGCAAGTGGTACAGTCGGTGGTGTCGCACCCCGACGGGTGCCATGAATGTGGCCTCTGCAATCTCTTATGCCACACACCGCACCCTTTTGCCCTCCATCGTAGTCTATTGATTATACGTCCCCTCGTTACAGGGAGTCCATAAGACCCAAAATCTCCTCAGCAGGACCGCACCCTTTTGCCCTGCGCCGCAGTCTAATTTAGTGTACACCACAGCCGGGTGTAATTTGACAGGGTTGTTGAAGCACCCGGCTGGCGAATGGATTGAGTGGTAGCAGAGCGTCACGCTTGCTAGAAAGGAGAGCACATGATTGCTCAGACTGTTCAGTTTACAGGAATCAGTCCAGAAACTCTCTATACCGCGTACTTATCCTCCAGGGAGCACTCCGCCATGACGGCTGGGAGCCGACCCGCGTTCTTTTCCCGGCCCTCAGTAGGCGAAGTGGTTCAAGGCCAGGAGGGCGACGAATTGCGTGCCTTTGGCTTCACAGGCCCCGATGGACAGCCGCAATTCTCGCTGCACGCCAGGATATTGCAGCTTGTTCCAGGCAAATTGATTGTGCTGACCTGGAAAAACATGGTGTGGAACTATGCGCTGGATCCCAGCGAGATCACCGATCTTGACTCAACGGTTGTTTTAACATTCAAAAAGAATCTCGCAGGAGCGGAGATCCAGCTTGTGCAGGCCAATGTTCCTGATTACAAAGTAAGTGTTCCTGAGACAGGTGAAATCGGTGCGCTCAGTTCAATCGTCAACACGCACTGGAGCCTGCTCTATTGGGAACCGATGAGAGCGTATTTTCAAAAAGGTGAGGTGAGTGCATGACAAACAAAGATATCAAGTATCATCAGGTAGTTTCGCATGAGGAGTGGCTAGCCGCGCGCATAGCCCTGCTGGCGACGGAGAAGAAATTCACGCGGCAGCGGGAGGAGCTTGCTCTGCAGCGGCGCGCGCTCCCCTGGGAGCAGGTGGAGAAGCAGTACGTCTTCGACGGGCCCAACGGCAAGGAGACACTTCCCGATCTCTTTGGAAAACACAGCCAGCTCATCGTCTATCACTTTATGTTCGGTCCCGATGACGACGAAGGGTGTCTGCACTGCTCGTTCTGGGCCGACTCGTTCAACGGTGCCAGTATTCACCTGCCGCACCGCGATGTGAGCTTTGTGGCCATTTCTCGGGCTCCGCTTGAGAAGATCGAGTCCTTCAAACAGCGCATGGGCTGGAGCTTCAAGTGGCTCTCCTCGTTCCACAGCGATTTCAACTTTGACTATCACGTGTCATTTACCTCCGAGGAAGCCCACAATCGAACGGCGTTCTACAATTATGTCAGAACGGACCCCGGCCCCCTAGACCGTGAGGGGATTAGCGCGTTCTACAAGGACGAGAGCGGCGCGGTGTTTCATACCTATTCCTGCTTTGCGCGCGGCATCGACATGATGAACGCCACCTATCAGTACCTCGACCTGGTTCCCAAGGGCCGCGATGAGCAGGAACTTCCAGACCCGCAGGCATGGGTCCGGCACCACGACAGATACGAGGACTGAGCACACAGACACAGGTTTGGGAGCTGCCGCGCCCTCATGTGCATTCACAAATTATCAAGGCAATTAAAATATATTGAACGTCAATGTGCTACTTCTCAGGAAGAGGCCCGCTGCGGGGCGCAGCACAGGACTCCCTGACGACAAGCGAAGTCGAAAGCTCGACATGGTTTGAATCGAGTCGCTGACCGGCGATAAGGCGGAGCAACATATTCGCTGCCATCTTGCCCATTTCAGTGAGCGGCTGATGAATCGTTGTCAGCGGAGGGGACATCTGGGCAGTATACATGACATCGTCGAAACCGATCACGCTCATCTCGTCAGGGATGCGAATATTGCGTTGATAAAGCACCCGGTAAACGCCTGCCGCCTGCGCGTCGTTGCCGGCAAAGATCGCCGTGGGCGGGTCTGGTTGATCAAGCAAGGCGTAGGTCTGTTTGACTCCATCGCCTAACAGGTAGTTCCCCTCGCAAATCAATGCGGGGTCTATGGGTATTCCCGCGCGCTCGAGTGCCTCACGGTACCCTGCCAGGCGCGCGCGGGAAGTGGTGAGATGGAGTGGGCCGGTGATAATGCCAATCCGGCGATGGCCCTGGGAGATCAGAAATTCGATAGCTGTGTACCCTCCCAGCCAGATAGTCGACCCGATGGTCGGGAAGGCTGTTGTTGGTTCGTTGCGGTCCCCAATGGCGACAAAGGGAATATTCTGCGCCATTAATGCGTTGGCAATGCCAATCCGTTCATAGGGAAGTAGGAGCAGGACACCATCGGTGGACTGATCGAGCAGACGTCGTAACCATAAACGCTCCGTGGCCTCGTTTTCGTTTGTAGCGAAGACCACGAGCCGGCGCCCACTCTCTTCCAGTGCCTCCTGGACACCGTGCATAATGCCAAGGTCATAGCCGCCCTCCAGACGCATGATCACCAGATCAATCAATCCGCTCTGCCCTTTGCGCAAGTGACGTGCGGCGTGATTCTGTACATAGTCATGTTGTTCGATCACCCGCTGAATGCGAGCTCGCGTCTGCGCTCCCACACCTGGAAGTTGATTGAGCACTTTGGAGACCGTTGTCGTTGAAACTCCCGCCTCCATCGCAATTTGTGCCATCGTTGAACGTTTACTTTGTCGCTGCTCCAAAGTCATACTTTCCCTCACTTTAGGTAAACGATAACCTAATTCATTGCGTTAATCGTACCTGTTTTTTCCTGAATTGTCAATCTCATCTTTGTGAAACTGCTCAAAATAGGTCCTTACGTCGTATGTTTATCCCTCGTTGGCTACAAAAATGAGGAATCTCAGGAAAAATACTCATCCTCTTGACAACGACAGTTTTCTATGCTACCTTTTATTTCAAGCAATAAAGGGTAAACGTTACCCTTAGTTTATCCGCTACAATATCTTTGAGGAAGGAGGTTTAGAAACAAACTATCGGGCTGATTCCTTCGCGGCGTTCCACGGGGACTTAAGGAACGCTTTGGGTCGTATGGTTTCATGCCATATACACAACTCGCAGGTGATCCTTTAGTTGCTGCTTCCGCTGCCTATAGCACGCGGGAAGTTGCCGTTTCTCTCATCGATTTGAGCATTTAGGTCATGGCATGTCTTCCTGACATACTTACAACATGACGTGAGGAGAAGACATGCACTTTTTCAAGGAGGTCCCTCAATGGATACGAAACAGAACTTTGGGTCTTCTTTCAACCGGCGAAGCTTTTTGCAGCGCTCTACTGCGCTTGGCGTGGGCGCGCTGGGTCTGGAATCCTTTCTAGCCGCCTGTGGCTCGGCCACCACTACTACGTCAGGCGTGGTAACCGCTACAGTGAACGCGATGCCACCTTCGAGCAATGCGGGGGCTTTGTACGTGTTTAATCAGCTTGTCAAGCAATTTGAGCAGGCGTATCCGAACCAAAAGATCGTGGGCAAAAACGATCCCTATGATCCTACGACCTATTTCGCCAGGCTGGCGGCTGGTCAACAAGAGGACGGCGTACAGAGCTATTTTACCGAGCCGCCCCTCCTGATTTCCAAACACGCGGCGGCCGACATTACCAGCCTGGCGAAAGGTTGGCAGTACTTCAGCAACTATGTTCCGAGTATTGCCTCCATTGTGACCGATTCGTCCGGGAAGGTGTACGGCATTCCCACCAATGGCTATACGCTGGGTATTTATTATAACCGTAAGATGTTCCAGGCAGTCGGACTTGATCCCGACAAGCCCCCAACCACCTGGGCTGACTTCCGCAGCTATGCCAAACAACTGACGACCTCATCGGTAGCTGGTTTCGCCGAAACCAGCACATCGAACCAGGGTGGCTGGCACTTCACCAACTGGATGTACACGGCGGGCGGCGATATGGAATCTGCCGATGGGACGAAAGCGGCTTTCAACAGCCCGCAGGGCGTAAGTGTGCTGCAATTGCTCAAAGAGATGCGTTTCACCGACAATTCCATGACGAAGCAACAGCTTTTCACCCAGGCCCAGACGCTTCAATTACTGGCTACCAACAAAGTGGCGATGGTGGTGATGGCACCCGACCAGTTAAATACCTTGCAGTCACAGTACGGAGCGGACCTGACACAATTTGGGATGGGGCCGATGCCGCAAAACGGGGGCAACGCGTCGCTGGCTGGTGGCAATCTGTGGGTCTTCAATCCCAAATCATCGCCGGATGTGATTAAGGCCGCTTTTGACTATGTCATCTATTCCAACTTCGATCTAGCTGTGCACGAAAGCAGTCTGGCCCAGCAGGCTGCAAATGGACAGGCAGTCGGAGCCCCAACCGCCGTACTTTTCCAGGGCGATTTCCAGCAGAAGCTCTCAGCGCTGAATACCAAGTATGCCACTGTTCCCCTCCAGAACTATGCGACGTTCATTAACTCGACGAATGCTCTGCGCCCGGAACCCCACAACCAGACGCAGAAGATGTACGCCGCGCTTGACCCGATCATGCAGGCGGTTCTGACCAATGCGAGTGCTGACCCACAGGCACTGCTGAACCAGGCAGCGCAACAGTTCCAGCAGGTACTCGATTCTTCGGCATCGTAAGTCAGGGGAGCGCGTGAGTCACTCCTTGCTTTTGAGATGTACGTTTCAAAAGTATGGAGTGACTTTTCCGGTGGACATCTCATGTTCTGGAAGGAGATATCTGTGGAACGATCGTCGCCCTCTCCGTCCTCTTTGCTCCCTCAGGAGCCATCACGACCGCGGCGGGATGCCAGGGTTGAGAAAAGCGTTTCCCAGGGGGAGCGCCAGGCCCTACGCAAGGCACGCCTGTTTTTCCGGCGCAATCTCGGCGGCTATCTGTTCTTGCTGCCCGCCCTGGTGATCTTTGCATTCTTCGTCTGGTATCCACTCGTGCTGGGGTTCACCATAAGCTTTCAGAACGTGGATATGATCAATCCTGCCGTCTGGGTGGGCTGGACCAATTATCGGAGAGTGTTCTCAGATCCCCTTTTCGGAATTGCCTGGCGTAATACGCTGGCCTTTACCGGTTATGCGCTGCTTTTTGGCTATTTTGTTCCGATTGTACTTGCACTGCTGATTAATGAGATGCGCCATGGTAAAGGACTGTTCCGCCTGGCTTTTTATCTGCCGGTAATGCTGCCGCCAATTGTGACGGCCTTTCTCTGGCTCTGGCTCTACAATGCCGATTCCGGCCTGATCAATGCCCTACTCCACGTGGTTCATCTGCCCGGCGGTCTCTGGTTGGAGAATCAAGGTACGGCCTTGCCGGCACTGGTGGTGGTCGCTACATGGGGTGCCGCCGGCTCAACCATGCTGATCTATCTCGCGGCGCTACAAGGGGTTCCTGCCTCGCTCTACGAGGCGGCAGAAATCGATGGCTCGAATCTCTGGCAGCGGATCTGGCATGTTACGCTGCCAACCATTCGCCCCATCATGCTGTTGCTGCTAGTCCTGCAGATCATTGCCACGATGCAGGTGTTCACCGAGCCCTTTACGATTACAGGCGGGGGTCCGGCTAATGCGACAATGACTGTTCTGATCTTAATCTATAACTATACGTTCCAGAACGCCGATTTTGGTGAAGCAAGTGCGCTGGGCGTGATCCTTTTCCTGGTACTGGCCGTATTTGCGCTGATCTATATGCGCATGACCAGCCGTTTGATGCAAGGAGACTAAGATATGGCTCTTTTCACGCAGAATGCTCAAAGTTCGGCATCCGGGCAGAAGCGGCAGCGGTCTCGCCGGAGAGTCGAGGAGAGCAGTGAACGCACACTGGTTTCCCCGCTCATGCTGAAACGCCCTGCCGGACGCGTGATCTACTGGACGGTATTCGCTCTGTTGCTTGTCTCGACGCTGATAACCTTTGGCCCACTCTACTGGATGTTCAGCAGCGCACTCAAGTCGAGCATTGAGATTTTCCAGAGCCCGCCAACGTTCTGGCCGCTACATCCAGCATGGAACAACTACGCCAGTGCCTGGAATGTTCTGCAATATCCGCTCTATTTCGGCAATACGTTGATCCTGGCAGTAGGAGCTGTGGTTTTGCAGCTTCTGGTCTCCGCCACAGCGGCGTTTGCGCTTTCAAAGTTACGTCCGGCAGGAAAAGGCATTATACAGTTCGTTTTTTTCTCTACGTTGATGGTGCCGCCGGTAGTTTATTTGATCCCGCAATTTGTGAACATCAGCGATCTGCCTCTGATTCATGTGTCGCTGATCAATAACTGGGCAGGCGTCTGGCTTCCCGAGGCGGCGAGCGCTTTGAATATCCTGATCCTGAAAAGCTTTTTTGATACGATTCCGACGGAATTGACAGATGCCGCACGCCTGGATGGAGCGAATGGCTGGCAAATGTTTAGCCGCATTATTCTGCCGCTCTCACGCCCGGCCCTGGCAGTGGTTACGATTTTTACAGTAGTTGCCTCATGGAAGGATTTTCTCTGGCCCTTGCTTGTGCTGTCTAATCCTGATCTTCAGCCCTTGAGCGTGGCTATCTTTCATGAGGCGGGGATAAATTCAAACTACCCTCTGCCTTTTAACTATCTGATGGCCGGCCTTGTGCTCGCCAGTATTCCTCCTATTCTCCTATTCCTGCTTTTCCAGCGCCAGATTATTCGTGGTGTCAATCTAACTGGATTAAAAGGATAGATGTTAGTGTCCTCTCTTGCTATGCCGTCTAACAGGATGGCGGCAAGCAACAACAGACCAAAGAAAAAGTATTGCGTTGTTGTAAGACTCCGTGTCGGATGACAGGCTTATGACACGGAGTAAATTGAAAAAGCCTGGAAAGGAATATGCACAATGCAGGAAGTGATCTGAACCCTGTTTCGCGTGAAACGCTTTTACACTAGAGATGTTTTTTGTTGAAAGGAAAACACTATCATGGAGATGGCACGGCCAGCCAGCACAAGCGCTCATTTGTTCTCCGCCCCTCCTCCTGACTATCAAGCTCTTGGAACAGCGACAACGATCGCAAAAGATGCCTCAAAGGTTTGCTTGCGTGCTGGTCCGGCAACTGTCGAAGTGACAGCGCTTGCTCCTGATTTGTTTCGCGTTGGCCTGTTTCCCCATGGCAGGTCTGCTTCCTACAGTTCTGAGGCTGTGGTTTCTCGGGATTGGGAACCGGGATCGGTAAGCGTCCAGGAGGGAATCGGCGAAGTCACCATTGCAACCTCTTTCGCAACCGCTCATCTCTCTCTTGATCCTCTGCGGATCGGCTTCTCTGACCATACAGGACGCGCCTTCGCTACAGACGATCCAGAGTTTGGCATGGGCTGGTTCACATTGCCCGAACAGGTTCCATCGCTCGATATCATAAATCCGCCGGCTACCCTGGGAACTCCCGTTCGTGTCTATAAGCGGCATATGGCCGCAGAGCGCTATTTTGGCTGCGGGGAACGTACAGGTGAACTGGATAAAACGGGGACCCATCAGCTTTTCTGGAATATCGATCCGCCTCGTGGCCATACCACGCTGCAAAATAACTTGTACGTCTCGATTCCGTTTACGCTGGTCCTGGCAGACGGACAGGCGTGGGGCTTCTTTCTTGACAGCACAACGCGTGTCGAGTTTAACCTGGCTTGCGAAGATCCTCAACGGTCTTGGTTCGGAACCAGCAATGGAGACCTCATCTACTATGTGTTCTGTGGGCCGACCTCTCAGGATGTCCTGGCGCGCTACACAGACTTGACGGGTCATACGCCTCTTCCCCCGCTCTGGGGGCTAGGCAACGGGCAGAGCCGTTTCAGTTATGAGACCGCGGAAGAAGTGAAGCAGATTGCCCGCACGTTTCGTGAGCGCGATATTCCCTGCGACACGCTGTATTTAGATATTGACTGCCTGGATGGCTACCGGGTCTTTACCTGGGACCGCGAGCGTTTCCCCGATCCTGAGGGGCTGTTTTCTGAACTGCGCGAGATGGGGTTCCACGTAGTAAGCGTTGTCGATGCAGGTGTGAAGGTTGATGAAAATTACCGCGTCTACACCGAAGGTAGGCAGCGAGATCTGTACTGTAAGGCAGCCCAGGGAGACGACTATCAGAATGCCGTCTGGCCGGGCGTCTGTGTCTTCCCCGATTTTACCAACCCGCAGACGCGAGTCTGGTGGGGAGAGCAACACTGGCCATTACTCGACGCCGGCATTGCGGGAATCTGGTCCGATATGAACGAGCCCGCCCTGTTTATCCCACCAAACTCGACCATGCCGCCTGATGTAATCCATCCAGGCGCGGGCAAGGCCAGATTGCATCTCCAGGTGCATAACGCCTACGGATCATTAATGGTTCAAGCTGCGCGCGAAGGTCTCTTACGGCTACAGCCCGGGCGGCGACCATTTATCATTTCGCGCTCCGGCTATGCAGGGGTACAACGCCATGCCCTGCTTTGGACGGGAGATAACTCCTCTACCTGGGAACACCTTTCTATGAGCCTGGCACAGTTGCAGAATCTTGGTCTTTCAGGTGTTGGGTGGGCAGGAGTCGATATCGGGGGATACTATGGCGATGCGAGCGGAGAATTGCTGGCTCGCTGGACGGAATTTGGCATCTTTCA
>Ga0209701_10002293_pt1 | contig 12440 bp, 6 predicted proteins | sample CZO8metaG_4_FD_188356 | JGI IMG/M metagenome (GOLD analysis project Ga0209701, IMG submission 188356) | Vadose zone soil microbial communities from the Eel River Critical Zone Observatory, Northern California, USA - CZOApr15con2H3.8 metaG... | ecosystem: Environmental > Terrestrial > Soil >...
GATGGGAGGCATCCCGGTGCTGGGATATGACGTGGCGCCCGGTGGCGGCCGGCTGGTGGTTAACCACGAGGAAGCCAAGCGTGTGCGGGCGTTATTCGCCGTATACCTGGAATGCCGGTCTGCCGATAAGCTCTTGGCCACGGCTCAGGAGCGGGACTGGAGAAACAAACGTTGGACAGCGAAGACCGGCATGCCAAACGTAGGAAAACCGTTCACGAAGGCCGGCCTCGAGCGGCTCCTGACCAATGTCCTGTACATCGGGCAGGTGCAGTATGAGGGGAAGACCTACGCCGGTGAGCAGGCCGGGATTGTGGAGGAATCGGTCTGGCGCGAAGCCCAGAAGCTGCTGGCGCGGGAACGTGCGCGACGATTATCTGGAAACCTGGCCGGTATCCCGAGGGGAATCGGTCCGTCCGCAACTGCGGAACGAGATGGACCGCCAACACGGGTGCCGCGGATCACCAGACTGATGGCGCTGGCCCTAAAGTTCGAGCAGCTGATCCGGCAGGGCGTTGTGACCGATTATGCCGTGCTGGCGACATTGGGCCGGGTGTCACGCGCGCGCTCGAGATTTTACGTGATGATATGGAACGTACTCTGCGCCTCCTTGGCTGTCCGTCCGTCTCCGCACTGAATTCCTCCTACTTAAACATTCCCAAACAATGGTGAGTGCGACGCCAGTTACAATTCTTATTTAGGCCAACGCCGACCGATGCATCCAATACCCCATGATGTTCGTGCCATCATTCGCGACTACGGCATGGTTCTCTGCCGTACTTTGCGACCACACCTTTTCCTTCCACAGCAGTATACATACGATTGACGTCCGAGATCTCTTGCTTCACGCCGTTCGACCAGTGAATCTCGATTTGATGATCGATGCGCAATGCAGGATTGAAGATAATCCGTTCAGTCAGGAACGCGCATTGCGGGAGAGTCTAAGGTCATGACGAGAAGACCGCAATTAGATATCAGGCACTTATTTCCATATTTATGCCAGCGTTCTTCTTATAATATGGCGCGAAAGAACAGGGAATACGCGCGGCAAAACCCGCAAGGGGCATGAGCATCTTGCGAATAAATGGCTGCGCGCAAACAATTCACTACATGAAAACCAAATTCCTGTCGTTCACTTCTGTCGCCTTACTGTTGACGTACACAATGAGCGCATTAGCTCAGCTCCCTCCCGAAGCTCGTGCAGGACTGTGGAAGGCACAATGGATCACTTCACCGAGTGCGCCCCAACGGGACAGTGTCGTTTTGCATTTCAGGAAAATGATCGAGACTCCGAAAGTTCTGGAACACTTTGTTGTCCATGTCAGCGCCGACAGCCAATTCATTCTCTGTGTGAACCAGCGTGAGGTCGGGCGAGGTCCTGCGCGCAGTGATCTTGCGCATTGGAAGTACGAAACATACGATCTGGCCTCATTTCTGCGTCCGGGCCGTAATGAGATTGCTGCGACAGTGTGGAGCTTTGGCGTTTCAACCCTGGCTCAGATCAGCGATCGAACTGCATTTGTACTCCGAGGTGATTCGGCGGAGGAAAGTGTCGCTGATACTGACAATAGTTGGGAAGTCGAAGAAGATAAGGGCATACAAACTCTGCCAACCCCGCCGGACATGCAGCGGTTCTACTACGTAGCGGAGCCGGCCGAGCGCATAGATGGCGCACTATTCGATTGGTCTTGGAACGACGCTTCCTCACGCGGCAAATGGGAGAAGGCTGTTCCGATTGGAAATGCCTCCTTGCGAGGAGCGGCACTGCAGAACAACAACTGGCAACTGATGCCGAACTCCCTCCCCGCCATGCAATTGGAACTGACACCGGTTGGACGCGTGGTGCGCGCCTCCGGAGTTGCGCTTCCGGCGGACTTCCCGGGCGCGGGATTCGAAATTCCGGCTCATGCCAGTGTCAGTTTGTTGCTCGATCAATCCCATTTGAATACAGCGTACCCAGAGCTGACAGTGAGTGGGGGAGCCAAAAGCACGATTCGTCTCACCTACGCGGAGGCGCTCGTTGATAGCAAGGGAGAGAAGGGCAATCGCAATGAACTCGCCGGCAAACACATCTTGGGCATCTTCGATGAATTCCTGCCGGATGGTTCCCAAGGGCGACGGTTCATGCCTCTGACTTGGCGTACATGGCGCTATTTGCAGGTCGACGTCAACACTGCTGACCAGCCGCTTCGTATTGAAAATCTCCGTTCCTGGTTCACGGCCTACCCATTCAAAGACCGTGCCCGTTTCGAATCGGACGACCCGTCTCTAAGTCAGATTTGGCAAATCGGCTGGCGGACGGCTCGACTCGATGCGCATGACACCTACATGGATACGCCGTATTACGAGCGAATGCAGTATATCGGCGACACGCGTATCCAGGCTTTGATCTCGTACAGCGTTGCCGGCGATGATCGCCTCGCTCGCCAGGCGATTCAAGCCTTTAATGATTCCCGAATTCCTGACGGCATCACCCGGAGTCGCTATCCGTCATCGGTTACACAGATCATTCCAACGTTCTCGCTATTGTGGATCGGAATGGTGCATGACTTTTGGCGGTATCGCGGAGACGATGGATTCGTTAAAGCGCAAATACGCGGCACAAGGACCGTACTCGACTGGTTTCTCGATAGGCAGAGACCAGACGGACTCCTCGGACACATAACTTGGTGGCCCTTCCTTGACTGGGGACAGGACTTCGCATTTGGCATGCCGCCCCAGGATGCGGACGGTGGATCTTCTCCCATCGCGCTTCAATACATTGAAGCGCTTCGTTACGGCTCAGAGCTGGAATCAACCTTGGGAGACTCGACTCGTGCGCAACGCTATCGCGAAGCTGAAAGTCGCGCGGTAAATGCGATTCGCAAATTGTGCTGGAATAATACCAATGGTTTGATCGCCGATACCCCTGCCCAGAAACACTACAGCCAGCATGCGAACATTCTCGGTGTATGGCTCGACGTGATTCCGCGAGAACAACAGAAGGATGTTCTCACCAAAATCCTCTCCGTGAGCGACCCCGGTTTTACGTCAACCGGCCCCGTTCCGGAGATGACTAAGGCCACTTACTACTTTCGATTCTATCTGGCCCGCGCGATCGAGCACGCAGGCATGGGAGATCAATATCTGACTCTGCTTAAGCCGTGGCGGGACATGGTCGCTTTAGGACTTACGACATGGGCTGAGCAACCCGAGCCAACAAGGTCAGATTCCCACGCCTGGAGTGCTCATCCGAATTTTGACTTGCTCAGCATCGTCGCCGGAATTCGACCGAAAGCGCCCGGCTTCTCAAGCGTCAGTATCGAACCTCATCTGGGCCTATTACGCAATGTGGTCTCCGCCGTACCAACTCCTAAGGGGATGATCGAGGTGAATTACGTTTCCAAGAGCTCCGGAGTGAGTGCTGAGATTAATCTCCCCTCGAATGTGGTGGGGGAATTGGTCTGGAAGGGAAAGACTCTTACCCTGCATCCTGGTCATCAACAAATAATATTGCCGTGAGACGAGAACGATAGGTATGAATTAATCTGGCAAACGCAGCTTGCGCTGCAATTCATGAAATCGCGGACTGGCACGCAAAGTGTCCATCTGTGGGTCAACTTTCAGGAAAACGATTGCGTTGGAGTGGTCGCTATACGCCTTTTCAAGCCAGTCCAAGGCCTGGTCCTTTTCGCCGAGGCCCGCGTAGACGATAGCCACATAGAAAGGCGAAACATACTGTTTCTTCGCTTGCTGCATCAATTGGTCCAGTAGATTTCTTGCTTCGGTGGTTCTCCCGGACACGGCATAGGTTCGCGCGAGGGCAGCGAGGACTGGTGGACTGTTCTGGGAGATGGCGGCGGCGCGCCGAAGCTCTGTAATCGCCTGGTCATATGCTTTTTTCTGTTCGTACGCCTGACCAAGAACAAGGTGCGGAAGAAGAAAGTCTGGATCCATATCGATAGTGTTTCGCAACTGTTCGATGGCCTGGTCATATTCGCGCGCCATATAGAGGCGCGAGCCCAAACTGAAATTCATGCTGATGGAGAGGGGATCCAGGTCATGCGCGCGATTCATCTCCGCGATGCTCTCGCTGGTACGCCCCATGCCCATCAAGTAAAGTGAATTCCGCTGATAAGCGGTGGCGTAGCTGGGATTCAGTTCTGCCGCGCGTCGAAACCCACTGGCGGCTGAATTCCAATCCCAATCGTAGTTGAAGCGCACGGTGGCGAGCGAAGTGTGGGCTTCGGCTAACGTGTTATCTAGTTCCAGCGACTTGAGAGCGGCGGCGCGGGCTTTGGGAGCCACTTCCGCTGCGGGGACCGTTCCAACTATCACCGAGCCAATGATGCTGTAACAATCCGCCAGGCCAGCGTAGGCCAGTGCGTAGTTTGGATCCTTTTCAATGGCGATCTGAAAATAGTTGATGGCTTTGGTCAGGCCTTCCTGGGATCTTTTGTTCCAGTAATAACGACCCTTGAGGTAGTTATCGTAACTCTGCGTGCTGACCGGGCGGGTGGAAGCGAGCCGCACCTGGTCCTCGGGCGTCAGTTTGACTCTGATTTCATTCACGATGGCGCTGGCCACATGGCTTTGCAGAGTGAGGATATCGCCCAACTGGCTCTCGTAAGATTCCGCCCAGAGATGGCGGTCAGTAGCCACCTGCACGAGCTCTGCAGTGATTCGCACCCGGTCACCAGAACGCAACACCGTGCCCTCCACGACGGCATCGACATTCAAATCTCGCGCAATCTGTGAGAGCGTTTTGTGCGTTCCTTTGTATTCCATGGATGACGTTCGGGAAATGACGCGCAGCGAGCGGATCTTAGCAAGATGCGCGATCAGTTCGTCGGTCATGCCATCCGCGAAGTACGCTTGGTCCTTGTCGGCGGAAAGATTCTCGAAAGGCAGGACGACAAGCGAGGTGATCTGCGAGGCGGGTGCGGCAACAACGGAAGTCTTGCGCAAATAGTGGGCCCCAACCACACCCGCGACGACAATCACGAGCAGGAAGATCGCGCCCGACATTACCGTCGGCCGCGACAGGCGGCCAACCGCCCTGGCAGCCGTCGCCGGAAGTTCGGGCGAAAGAAGAGGGAGCGTTGGGTTATCTTTTGCAAGGAAGCTTGGAGACACGCCGGCCTGACCCGTTTGCGTTTGAGTCGTTTCGGTTACGGAGGCTGGTCTCTCCTCGACAGGCGCAACGAAGCGGTAGCCACGACGTGGAAGCGTTTCGATGAAGCGCGGATTTTCGGAGGAATCGCTTAACACCTCACGGAGTCGCATGACTGCAGTATTCAGGCTGTGATCAAAGTCGACGAAGGTGTCGCCGGGCCAGAGGCGGCGCTGGAGTTCCTCCCGTGTGACCATTTCCCCGCGGTGCTCCAGAAGGATGGCGAGGATCTGACACGGCTGCTCCTGAAGCTTGATGCGAATGCCATGCTTGTGCAGTTCTCTGGACCGGAGATCGAACTCATAAACGCCGAAGCGCACCGAGTTTGCCGGCAGGGCGGACTGTTTCATGGGGTCGCCTAAGAAAGCGAAACCCGAGTATAGACCCGCCTACTGCGGTCGTCAAAGAGGCTGATGTGTTATCAGTGCTTCTAAGTCGTTTATTTTGTTCAGGCGGTGTGTGACAAATAAATGCTTTCGATGTGACGCAGTAGGACTTGCAATCCTTGACAAGGGGCAGCACAGTGCCGGTCATGCTGGGGGTGTCCGCATAGGCGGACAAAACAAAGGCCCGAACAAATCGTCGAGGATTTGAGCAAGTGGTGCCTGCCACGAGATGGGATGCTTTCGTGTCCGGAACCTCCGCCTGGCAAATCTGGAGGATGAGATGAGCTTCGCTGGAAGACGGAACGGCTTGGGGCTGAGAATCGGCGCGATCATGCTTGCGCTCTTGGTTACAAGCGGAGGACTTGCGTGCGTGGCACATGCCCAGGCGGTAGGAGCCTCGTTGTCAGGTCTGGTCACCGACGAACGCGGTGGCCCCGTGCCGGGTGCCACGGTAAGCATCAAGAACGTGGGCACAGGCGTAGTTCGAGAGGTCAGCACGAACGGAGACGGCTTCTATTCCGCACCCAACTTGCTTCCGGGCACGTATGAAGTCCGTGTGACAGCGCAGGGATTTCAGACCCTCGTCCAAAAAGAAATCGGTCTCACGGTTGGGGCGCAGCAGGCTTTGAACTTGAGTCTGAAAGTGGGTCAAGTGAATGAAACCGTCGAGGTAAAGGCCGCTCCTCCCGACGTTCAAACGGCATCTTCCACCATCAGCGCAACAGTGGACTCCACAACAGTGCGGGAGTTGCCGCTGAACGGCCGCGATTGGACCTCACTAGCGGCGCTCGAGCCAGGAGTCACGAGTATCCCCAATCAAGTCGGAACCGGATTCAGCGCCAATAAAGGCAACCGCGGCTTCGGAAATCAATTGAGCGACTCTGGCCACCGCGCCAACGAAAATAGCTACCGGGTCAATGGAGTAGGCATCAACGACTATTCGAACGGAGCGCCGGGAGGCGCGAGTGGCGGTAATTTGGGAGTGGACGGGATCCAGGAGTTTTCTGTTCTAACGAGCAACTACACCGCCGAGTACGGACGTACTTCCGGTGCGGTTATCAACGCCATTACCAAGAGCGGCACGAACGATTTTCACGGAACTGCATTCTTCTTCGACCGCGATAAGATTTTCGATGCCAAGAACTTTTTCGATGTTCCCACGAAGCCCATCCCTCCTTTCCGGCGCATTCAGTTCGGAGCCTCTGGTGGTAGGGCGCTCGTCAAGGACAAGACGTTTGTCTATGGCACCTACGAGGGAGTACGCCAGAACAGGCCCGGCTCCCAAACCATCCACGTCCCCACCGACGCTCAGCGTGCCCTGGCGGTTCCCGCTGTCGCGCCGTACATGAAGCTATGGCCGGAGGCCCCGGCCGGCACACCCATCGACGGCAACGGAATTACGCAGACATTTAACGTGGCTCTGCCGAGTATTTCGAACGAGAACTACTTCACAGCAAGGGTAGACCAGAAGTTCTCTGACAAAGACAATCTAGCCGTCAGCTACTTCTGGGATTCCGGCCCGCAGTCACAGCCCGACCCGCTCTTGAACGCTATCCATCAGGTTTTCTCTCGTCGCCAGATGGCCAGCGCCGAAGAAACCCATATTTTCAGCCCCGCTTTGGTCAACACGTTTCGCGCAGGTGTGAGCCGGGTACGAGGCGATATCAACGATCCTGTTTCCGGCGACGCCGTCGCGAAAGACACGACTCTCGCTATCGCGCCTGGCGCGGCTGGACCGCCACAAATCGGAGTACCGGGCGTCCTCACAACGGCGATTGGGTTGGGGGGGCTCAACCGGTTTCTGCACCGCTGGACTTCCGGCCAATTTTATGATGATGCCTTCCTTACTCGACGTACGCATGCCCTGAAAATGGGATTTGCCTTCGAGCGTATGCTCTACAACATTACGGAAAAGCTGAGTCCAAATGGAAGAATGAACAATTATCCCAATTTGGCAGCCTTACTGAACAACACACCCAATAGGCTCAATGCCCTCGCCCCGGGAGGATCCAGTGGGGTCGCCATTCGAGAGAGCCTATTCGCGGGATATCTTCAGGACGATTGGCGCTTCCGCCCGAACCTCACCATTAATATGGGTGTGCGCTACGAGTTCACGACGCTGCCGAAGGACGCCAACAACAAAATCCAGGAAATTACGACCCTCGCGAATTGTTCCGCTAACCCAACTGCGTGTGGGCCAGTTCATGTCGACAGTTTTATAGCCAGCAATCCCACGAGTAAAAACTTCGAGCCCCGGATTGGCTTTTCCTGGGACCCTTTCAAGAATGGGAAAACCGCTGTGCGCGGAGGGTTTGGCATTTTCGATGTGCCGCCGCTTCCCTATGAGTTTGGCCTGAATACCTCGGCGACCTTTCCGTACCAGATCATCGGCTTTGACAGAACCGCTACCTTGGGCAGTGGCATTGATCCCAATATTAGTTTCAACCCCCAAGCTGTCCGGAATCGCTTCGTGCAGCAAGATCCCAAGCGCGCCGACGTGCTCAACTGGAACTTCAACATCCAACGCGAGCTGGCCCCGACGTGGATCCTGATCCTCGGCTATGTGGGCTCGCGCTCCGTGCATTTGTCCGTTGCTGCCGACGACATCAATCTTGTTCAACCCACGGTAACTTCCGCAGGACTTCTCGTCCCTTGTATTCCAACCAAGCTTCAACCCGGTAAAGGTTGTGGAACCCAGGCCACCGGGACGGCCATCAATCCAAATTGGGGAGGCGGTACGGCCGGGGCGGGCATTCGCCCCGTTGTTTTTGACGGCGCGGCCTCTTATGGAGCCGCTCAGGCGCAACTTAAGAAAACCATGAGTCACGGTTTTCAAGGCCAGGTCTCCTACACATTCGGCAAGTGCAGAGACACAAGCTCGGCACCGGTTACCGGAGACACGTACCTCAATTCCATCGCCGTGCCCCTCTTGCTCGTCAAATCTTACAGAGTGGGTGCGTGCGACTTTGACGTGAGACAAACACTGGTGGGCACATTCATCTGGCAAGTTCCGGGGCCAAAGTCCGGGACAGCTTCGTATCTGGCCGGTGGTTGGGAGCTTGGCACCATCATCACCGCGACGACTGGCTCGCCATTTACACCGACAATCGGAGGAGGCGGTGATCCCCTGGGCACGGGCTTTAACGGGGACTTTTCCATGGACTTTGCGAACCTTGTTCAGGGTTGCAACCCGGTTCAAGGCGGCGTTAAATACCTCAACACAAAATGCTTCGCTCTCCCGCAGGCGACCCCTGATATCGCCGCACAGTGCCAGCCCTTTGGGTTCAGAACCCCTAACCCGAGCAAGGGCGATCCCGGGAGTGGGGGCATTGCGGGCACTTGCACGAATCTTGTTGGCAACGCAGGGCGCAACAGCATCTACGGGCCGGGCCTCACGACTGTAGACTTCTCCATCTTCAAGAACACTCACGTTCCGAGAATTTCGGAAACGTTCAATATCCAATTTCGGGCGGAGTTCTTCAACATCCTGAATCACCCAAATTTTGCCGCTCCTAATTTTTTGAACGATGCGAACAATTCAATCTTCGACGCCGGCGGAGTGCCGATAGCGAAGGCCGGTGTGATTGGTTCCACATCCACGGAGGCACGGCGCATTCAGCTGGGGCTGAAGCTGATCTGGTAAAAGTAAACCTTCAACGAAGGGGGCTGGCTTCAGATGCCGGACTTGCCCTCGGATTCGGCCTGCTCCTATGTCTGCACTGAATTGAGAGGTTGATCATGATGATCAGGCCTTTCAGCTCTTTTTCAATTCTTCCTTGAAAAGGTGACGCAGGTGGGTACTCAGAATAATATGCGCCCATGATCATGTCCTCCGATCGGAAATCCAAGATATGGTCTGTGATTCGCGTCTCCAGCGGAAATTTTCTGGAGATGTACGATTTCATGGTATTCGGCTATTACGCCTCCGCGATCGGCAAAGCCTTTTTCCCGAGCGGCAACCCATTTGTATCGTTGATGCTGTCGCTGATGACGTTTGGAGCGGGCTTTCTGATGCGGCCCCTTGGAGCCATTGTGCTCGGCGCGTACACCGATCGCCACGGGCGCCGTGCTGGCCTCCTTCTGACATTGGGCCTAATGTCGGTCGGAATCTTCTCCATTGCGTGCGTGCCCGGATACACCACGATCGGATTGTTCGCCCCACTGTTGGTGCTTATCGGGCGGCTGCTTCAAGGTTTTTCGGCAGGCATGGAATTGGGCGGCGTCTCTGTCTATTTATCTGAGATCGCCACACCAGGCGACAAGGGCTTCTATGTCAGCTGGCAATCTGGAAGCCAGCAAGTGGCCGTCATGTTCGCTGCACTCGTCGGAGTCGTACTGAATTCCAAGCTCCCGCCGGAGAAAATGACGGCATGGGGATGGCGTGTTCCGTTGCTTCTCGGCTGCGTGATTATTCCGTTTCTCTTCAGGCTCAGACGTTCCCTCCAGGAGACGGATGAGTTCATCGCCCGCAAGCACAGGCCAAGCACGTCGGAGATTCTCCGCTCGCTCAAAGCCAATTGGGGAATCGTGGTCATCGGAACCATGATGGTGACGATGACCACGGTTTCTTTCTACATGATCACCGCCTATACGCCCACTTTCGGTAACACCGTGCTTCACATGGCAGCCAGAGACAGTCTGATCGTCACCCTCTGTGTGGGAGCATCCAACCTCTTCTGGCTTCCGGTCATGGGAGCTCTGTCCGACCGGGTTGGTCGTCGCCCATTGCTTCTGGTTTTCACCATCCTCATGCTGGTTACCGCCTACCCCGCGATGCTGTGGCTAGTTCGGGAGCCTACGTTCGCGAGGCTCTTGGCCGTCGAGCTATGGTTGTCATTCCTCTACGGCAGCTATAACGGCGCCATGGTTGTTTTCCTCACGGAGATCATGCCGATCGATGTTCGGACTTCGGGATTTTCGCTCGCCTATAGCTTGGCCACCGCTGTGTTCGGCGGTTTTACACCTGCGATCAGCACTTACCTGATCCACCTGACGGGGAATCGTGCGATTCCGGGATTGTGGTTGTCCTTCGCTGCCGCGTGCGGAATTGTTGCCGCCCTCTTGGCCAGACCGCCGCAAGTGACAAGTGAAACTCACTGAAGAACGGACCTGCCCCGAACTAGGCATAGTCGAGGCAAAGCAGATTCATCACGGAACTGCGCGGCTCAGAGTTCTTTCCCATGCCGAAATGGATGGCTACTACTACATCGGCGGAGGACGTGGGTACTACGGGTCGATTTATGCTGTGCGAATTTGAAATTATCCTAGAGCCATCCGTGCCCGCGGCAAGCCTTTAATTAAGCTCTAAACCGGTATCATTCCGTGGACGGACCCCCGACTGACAACGTGGCGAAAATGAGAAATCCGCAGTCGGAAAACTAACGGGCAGCAAGGCGACAGTCTCAATTCGTCGCGACCGGCTTGGAGAGAGGCACGTTTAGCTGTAGCGGGGCTTCGGTATTTGCCGATTCTACTTGCCGATGGAGCCGTCGCTCTAATACTAACGAAAACGCAACCGTTCCCAAACAACTCGCCCACGGCACCAAGGGCGATACCCAGAAAAAGTGCGTGCCGTAACGCAATGCCGCGAGCCAAATCAAAGTACAGAGCAGCCCTCCGATGATCGCCGCCAGGCGTCGTTGGTCTTTCCAGGGGAGGCTAAACGAACAGACCGCCTCCACCAGTACGGCAAAGGGAAAGGCAACAACGAGGTCCACGAAGTAATGCTCCCCTGTACCGAGTGTTGCGAGAACCGTGAAGCCAAGAAATGCGAATGCCACGCCGCGCTCCCACCAGGAAAGTCCGCGCGAATACCACCATACCAGCAGCACCCATGCCATATGAAGAGAAGGTATGGCATTTGGCAGACCAACGATTTTCACCGGTTCCACGAACAACCGAGATACGTCGTTCGTTGAAAGAGGCCGGTACGGAAATTGCTCCCGAAAGAGATGTATGGGCCCAAGTCCTGGAAAGAGATTGTAAAAGAGAATGCCCACAGGTCCGGTGGCCAGGAAAGTCACAAAAGATGGCACAGCTTTTTCACCTAGGCGGAGGAGCCGGCCCACATAGACCAAACCAATGGGGATCGCCAATCCAATATAGAAAATCAGGCTAGTCACTCGCAGGGACGGCCACCTTGCAAAACCTTGCGCCACAAGAAACGGGAACTGCAAACCGAGGCTGGCATCGAAGGAGTAGAGGTACAGGTCGAGGACCTTCGGGTGAGCCGCCGCTGTCCACTCCAGGAGGTTGCTGGCGAAATATTCGGAACCGACCAAGAGAAGCGCGGGAACAAAACCCAGGGCCAGCAGTTTGCGGGATGCACCCTCTGCCCAAGCAGTGCGGACGCCCAGAATGACCAAGCTGCTTAGTCCGGCGAAAGAAAACCATGACGCTAGAATGAGCTTGTAGTGCAGTAGTTGGAAATCAATGGCCGCGAAAAGAAATGTCCCGCAAAGAACCAATAGTGCATCCCGCCAGGAAGGAAGGATGCGGAGATGAATGACGATAACGCTGGCGAGAGTGCATGCAAAAAAGATGGAGACGACCGCTTCCGTGTAGAATTGCCGATTTTGGCCCAGCCAGATACCGCTTGCGATCAACAGAAATGTGACGATGATTCTTGCGACCTGCTTGGGAAACATCGTGTTCCCCCTCGTTTTAGTTTTCGCCGTGGAGTAGCCCTCCCAAATCAGCGGCTTGCACATTCATATTTGACCACGAAGAAGCACTTTGTTAGCCCGCGGTCAGTCAATAGAAAACCAATCGGTAAACGAGGACACGAAAACCCAAAGCACACCTTCTCCTGAGGTGTCCCTCCTGAACGTTAAGCGGCGGCGATTCCGAACTCCCGACTGATTCACAATCGTAGTTGTCCGTTGGCTTTTGCCCGATCCAGTCTG
>Ga0209701_10002297_pt1 | contig 12429 bp, 8 predicted proteins | sample CZO8metaG_4_FD_188356 | JGI IMG/M metagenome (GOLD analysis project Ga0209701, IMG submission 188356) | Vadose zone soil microbial communities from the Eel River Critical Zone Observatory, Northern California, USA - CZOApr15con2H3.8 metaG... | ecosystem: Environmental > Terrestrial > Soil >...
CGGGACCGCAAGTACGTCACCGCTTTCGAGGACTTGCCTTTCACCGGTTTCGCGAAGTTCCACTGGCTCGAACTCGATCTTGGCGCGTGGGATGCCGCAAAGCCCCTGCGACTCATCATTGACGGCTACACGGACTACTTCACCGCCACTTCGATGTACGCCGCCGATCAAGCCGGCATCAAGGTCATTGCGCCCTATGTCGAGGCGCTTGATTCCACCGGCAAGTGGGTCCGCGTCGTCGAGGACATGGGCTTCCCCGCCGGCCTCGAACGCACCATGGTCGCGGACCTCACCGGCAAATTGCCTCCCGGTACACGCCGCATTCGCATCATCACGAACCTCAAAATCTACTGGGACGCCATCCGCATCGATCAAACGCCGGATGCACAAGACATTCGTGTCAGCGAAGTGCCGCTGGCCAAAGCGGCTCTCGCTTACTTCGGCTACCCGCAGGAGATTCGTCTCACCCCTGCAAGCGACACCACCTATTCCTTCTCGCGTCGCAGCATGACCGGCCCCTACGCCCGCGCGGCCGGCAACTACACCCGATACGGCGATGTCCGCAATCTCTTGCTCAAGTCCGATGATCGATTTGTTGTTTTCGGCTCAGGCGAAGGCGTAAAGCTTGACTTCGATCCGCGCCGCCTGCCCGCTCTTCCTGCCGGATGGGTGCGCGATTATTTCTTCTACGCGGATGGTTTTGAAAAAGATCTCGACTTTTACGCCGCTCACGCGTTCACCGTTGAGCCGCTCCCTCGCCATACGCTTGTTCCTTACCCTTACGCCAAAGGTAAGGAATATCCCGCCGATCCTGTACATCTTGGCTACCAGCTTGAGTACAACACGCGCCAGCGCTCGGACCGTCTGCCACCAAGCCTGAGCTACCACTATCCACCCCCAAAGTGAGACCGCAGGTGCGCGATTGGCAAGCTCCGAATAGTCTGCGTAATTTGTCATTCCGAGCGAAGCGAGGAATCTGCTTCTTGTAAAACAATCTGCAGCGCCCTTAACGGAGGCGTCGTTGCTCTTCGTTGTGTAGTGGCCGATCTTCAGATCGGTGATTTTTTTCTTAATCCCACAGCACCGCCCTCCACGCTTTTTCCTGCGCGCTCTTCGCAATCGCGTCGCACAACAGCAATTCGTGGTGTCCGGTTGTGAAAGTCGGAAACGTCCGCTCTGCGTTCAGGTCTCCCGCGTCAATGTACGCATAAAAATCGCGGAAGAGCTGCACAAACGTGTCGGGATAACCCTCGGCGTGGCCACCCGGATACGCCGCGTACCCCCGTGCCGCCGCGCTCATCAAAGCCGGGTCTTTGATCAAATTTTGATTCGTGGCATCCCGACGCCCGAGCCACAATTCATTCGGCGACTCCGAATCCCACGCCAGCGACCCCTCCGTCCCGTCAATCTCGAACCACAAACGCGCCTTGCGTCCCGCGCTGACTTGCGAAACGCTCATCACTCCATGCAGGTCTCCCTCAAAGTGCAGCAACACCGACGCGTAATCGTCGTTCGTAATCACGATTTCATCGTAAGAATCCGCGGCGGATTTTTGGAACGTCTCCACCCGTCCTCGCGGCCGCCGCCGCACGGGAACTACCGTGGCAAGGTCCGCGCACACTTCCATCAGTCTGCGATCCGTCATCCACATCATCAGGTCCAGCCAGTGCGTTCCGATGTCGGAAACGGCTCGCAGCTCTCCGCCCAATTTTGGCTCGAGCCGCCAATTCCAATCCGTCGGATGCAGAAGCCAGTCCTGCAAAAAGCTGCCATGCACTAAACGCGGTTGCCCGATCGATCCTTGCTCCAACAGCGCCCGCGCCTCCTGGCACAGCGGGTAGTAGCGCAAGTTGTATGCAACCCCGCCGACGCGCCGCGATTCGCGCGCGAGCTTCACAAGCATCTCCGACTCGCGTGAATCCAGCGCCAGGGGCTTCTCGCAAAGGACGTGCTTCCCCGCGCGCAACATCCGGCCGGCTTGCTCGAAATGCAGATAATTCGGTGTACATATATGAACAACGGTAACCGCGGAATCTTCCGCGAGTTCTTCGAGTGAACCATACGCTCGTTCCAGACCCAGCGATTCGCGCGCTTCTACGGCTCGCTCGCGCGAACTGCCCAACACACCGCGAACCGGAACACCGAGGCGCCGCAATGCTTCCAAATGCGCTTTGCCTACGAAGCCCGCACCGATCACCGCTGCTGTCTGCTTCATTCCGTGCACTCCTGCTGTCGCCTCATCGATGGCTTCTTGCTCCTCATCTTCTGCACGAGGCAAGGTACCAGTTTTTTGGGGGTGCGGAAAATAGAAAAGAGAAAATGGAAATCCGAAACTCGAAAATCGAAGCCAAGAACCGAAGGCTAAGAACGAAAAATGAGCAACCGAGAACTGTAAGCGTGCTGCTGGTGCTTGACTCTCCTGAAACTTCCCATTAGCCTCATGCGTCTGCTTCTACGACGGCCGGGGGATCGTGTCTTTTTCCATTTCCCTAAAAGGAGCTTGCATGATGTCTGTCTTCACTCGCAGGTCTTCATTTGTGCTCGCGCTCGGCGCAACGCTGCTCGTTCTGCTCGCCGCCGCACCACAGCTCTCAGCGCAGGGAGGCGAGCCGGAATACTTTGCGATTCGCGGTGCAAGAGTTGTCCCCGTCTCCGGGCCGCCGATCGAAAGCGCCACCGTCGTCATCGCGCACGGCATCATCACCGCAATCGGAAAAGACGTTGCGATTCCTGCCGATGCGCTGGTTATTGAAGGCAAAGGCCTGATCGTTTATCCGGGCCTGGTCGACGCCTTCACTGATGTCGGCATTCCTCCCGCACCGCCCGCCTCGAGCGGCGGCGAAGGAGGAGGCCGCCGTCAGGCACCACCGCCCGACGCAGTCCCCTCCCGCGGCCCCGAAGACCGGCCCGGCTCCACTCCGTGGCGCAGCGCCGCCGATGAAGCCAGCTTGTCCGACAAGCGCATCGAGTCCTGGCGAAATGCGGGGTTCACGACCGTCATTTCAGCACCGAAAGGTGGCATATTCCCCGGCCAGGCCGCCATTCTCGATCTCGCCGGCGAACGCGCGGGTGATCTCGTTGTCAAATCGCCGGTGGCAATTCCTGTTTCCTTGCAGCCCGGCGGTGGCTTCGGCAATTTTCCCGGGTCCCTGATGGGCGTGCTCGCTTACGTCCATCAGGTCTGGCTCGACACAGAGTGGAGCACCAAAGCGCAAGCCGTGTACGAAAAAAATCCGCGCGGCGTGGCGCGGCCCCGCTACGACCGCACGGAAGCCGCACTCGCCGAGGCGCTTGAAGATCGCGCACTCGTCCTAATTCCCGCGAACACATCGCTCCAGCTACGCCGCGCTCTCGAGCTCGTTGACCGCTGGAAGGTCAACGGAGTGATCTACGGCGGCCAGATGGCCTATGAAGTTGCGCCGGAAATCGCGGCGAAAAAACTGTCCGTTCTCGTGAATCTGAAATGGCCCGAAGCGGAGAAGGACGCCGACCCCGATGCCAAGCCTTCCCTGCGCACGCTTCGCTTCCGTGACCGCGCGCCCTCCTCGCCCGCGGCTCTCTCCAAAGCAGGAGCAAAATTCGCGTTTTATGATGGGGGAGTCACAGCGCCGAAAGATCTCCTCAAAGCCGTAAAGAAATCAATCGACGCGGGGCTCGCGCCCGACGCGGCCCTTCGCGCGCTCACGCTCACGCCGGCGGAAATTTTCGGCGTTGCAGACCGGCTTGGCTCCATCGAGACCGGGAAGATTGCCAACCTCATCGTGACGGATCGCGATCTTTTTGATGAAAAAGCAAAAATCAAAATTGTATTTATCGATGGCCGGCGATTTGAAATACGCGAACCGGCGAAGCCGAAGGATCCCCCGAAGGGAAATCTCACGGGAACATGGAAGCTTTCTTACACCACGCCGGATGGCCCGGAAGAATCCACTGCGGATATCACTATGGAGAGCGATGGCACGCTCTCCGGCACGGTTAGCGGAAAGCGTGGCACCGCCAGCATCATCAGTGGCTACTTGAGCGCCGACAAATTCAGCTTCACGATCAATATTTCCATCGAAGGGTCTGCTTCTGACGTCACCTTCTCTGGCACCTTCGATGGCACTGCGCTGAAAGGCGCGATCAGCGCCCTGGGTTACACGTTCGATTTCACCGGCACCAAGCCAGGCGCGATGGTTCTTGGAGGCGGCCGATGAGAGAGGCAAAGATGAGCCGCAGATTCGCTTTGATCGCCGCTGCAATTCTCGCTTTTCTCATGGCGCCCGCTGCGCCGGCCGCGAATCCTCCGGACGCGCCACCAGTCATACTCATTCAGAACGCCACCATCCTCACCGTTTCGCATGGCGCCATCGAGCACGGCTCGATCCTCATCAAGGACGGCAAGATCGCCGAAATCGGCCAATCGGTAAAAGCGCCGCAAAATGCGCAGGTCATTGACGCTGCGGGCCAGTACGTCATCCCCGGGATCATCGATTGCCACTCGCACATCGCCGTCGACGGCAGCGTCAACGAAGGCAGCATCTCCGTCTCTTCCATCGTAAACATCGCCGAGGTCCTTAATTCCGACGACATCGACATCTACCGGGATCTTGCCGGCGGGGTCACGGCCGCGAATGTTCTTCACGGCTCGGCGAACGCGATCGGAGGACAGACCATAGTCATCAAGCTGCGGTGGGGACAACCTGCTTCAAAGCTCCCGTTCGAAGGCGCGCTTCCCGGCATTAAGTTTGCGCTTGGCGAAAACCCCAAGCGCTCGAATTTCAGCGTCCCCGGCCAGCCGAGGCGCTATCCGGTGACGCGGATGGGTGTTGAAGAAACGATCCGCGCTGCTTTTGCGGAAGCCCGCGACTACAAGAAATCCTGGGACGGCTACAACAAACGCGCTGCCGCGGGAGAAAAAAATCTCGTTCCGCCGCGCCGCGATCTCCGCCTCGACCCGCTCGTCGAAGTTCTGGAAGGCAAGCGCTACGTGCACTCGCATTGCTACCGCGAAGACGAAATCCTCATGCTGCTGCGCGTGGCAAAGGAGTTCGGGTTCAAGGTCCGAACTTTCCAGCATGTACTGGAGGGCTACAAAGTTGCGGATGAAATTGCCGCAGCGGGCGCGGGCGCTTCCACGTTCTCCGATTGGTGGGCTTATAAAGTGGAAGCCTACGACGCGATTCCGTACAACGCGGCGCTGATGACGCGCCGCGGCGTGGTGGTCTCGATCAATTCCGACGACGCCGAAGAGGCCACGCACCTGAACCAGGAAGCGGCGAAGAGCATGAAGTATGGCGGCCTCTCGCATGATGAGGCGTTGAAGCTCGTCACCCTGAATCCGGCGATCCAGCTGGGCATCGACAAACGCGCCGGCTCGATCGACGTTGGAAAGGATGCCGACCTCGTGATTTACAATCACGATCCGCTCAGCGCCTACGCCGTCGTCCAGAAAACTCTGATCGATGGCCGCGTCTATTTCGACCGCCAGCGCGACATCGCCGAGCGTGCCGGGCTCGAAAAAGAGAAGAAGGCGCTGCTTGAAAAAGAAAAGAAGGCCGCCGAAAAGAAATCCGAAGCTGGCGGCGAAGGCGCGAAAAAGCCCGGCGCAAAGCCCGACGCGGCCATGACTGAGGAGAAAAAAACGGAGGGGAAGAAGCCCGAAGAAAAGAAACCTGAAGAAAAACCAAAACCACCACAAGCGCCGGTTGTTTCGGGAGGTGGGCGATGAAAAACTCCCCCCTCCTTCTGCGCATGGTTTTTCTCGCGGCCGCTTTGTGCATTCTCTCGGCGTCAATCTCGGCTCAGTCGCAGCCGCCATCCGCCTACGCGCTCACCCACGCGAAAATCTTCACCCTCGCCGGAGCGCCCATCGATGACGGAACGCTGGTTATCCGCGACGGCAAAATCGCCGCCGTAGGAGCAAACGTCGAAATCCCTTCCGGCGCGAAAGTCATCGATGCCAAGGGCATGCAAATTTATCCGGGCCTCTTCGATCCCATCACGCAAATGGGTTTGCGCGAGATTGGCGCCGTCAGCGCCACCGTCGACTCCACGGAAACCGGCGATTACAACCCCGACGTGGTGGCGGCAACCGCGGTGCTGCCTTCGAGCGAGCACATTCCCGTGACGCGCGCCTCGGGTATCACCGAGGTACTGGCGGTGCCGGCGAGCGGCGGCTTGGACGCGACCGGTTCGCGCGGAGTGCTTGGCGGCCAGGCCACTGCAATTCAGCTTGCCGGCTGGACCATCGACGACATGTTGCTGAAAAAGAGCGTGGCCATGGTGTTGAACTGGCCGGAGATTGCAACGCAAACGTTCGACTTCGCAACGTTCACGCGCAAGGAAAAACCCTTCGCCGAAGCCAAGCAGGAATACGAAAAGAAAGTCAGCGAGCTCACGGATTACCTGGACCGGGCGCGGCACTACGCGCAAGCCATGGGACATGGCGGACCGTCCGATTACGCGCGCGACGTCAAGCTTGAAGCGCTGGCTCCCGTCGTGCGCGGCCAGTTGCCTGTGCTTGTCTTTGCCGATCGGGCCCGGGACATCCGCAATGCCGCCGAGTATTGCGAGCAGCAAAACCTAAAAATGATCCTTGCCGGGGGCGACGAAGCTTACAAAGTAAAAGACCTGCTGCGCTCGAAGAGTATTCCGGTAATCCTGCGCCCTACTCTGAGCCTGCCTCTCGAAGAGGACGACGCCTACGACCGGCTGCTTTCACAGCCTGCGGAGCTGGCCGCCGCCGGAGTGAAGTTTGCTTTTGGCAGCTTTGACAATTCTTTTGCGCGGCGCCTTGGGCCGCAGGCCGCCAATGCCGTCGCCTATGGTTTGCCCTATGAGGAAGCGCTCAAGGCCGTCACGCTTTATCCGGCGCAGATTCTCGGCGTTGCGGATCAAGTCGGCACGCTGGAGCCCGGCAAAATCGCCAATGTAATCGTGACCAGCGGGGATCCGCTGGAGCTCACGACCGATGTGAAATTTCTCTTCATCAAGGGCGAGCTTACTTCGACGAATAACAAGCACCTGCAGCTTTTCGAAAAATACGCCAAGCGGCCGAAGTCTGCGAACTGAATCGCGATAGCGTAACTTTATTTGCCGGAGCTGCGTCACGCCTGCACCTGCCTTTCGCAGGTTATCGTGAGCGATTCGATGGCCACGCCATTTCCCATCGCATTCAGGGCCGGGCCATCCCAGCGGCTGGGCCAGGCATTGGAAAAATTCCAGCGCACCTTTTCTGTGCCGTCGGCATCCAGCAGAATCACGGAGCCGGACTTCCTCTGCAGTTGTCCGTTGGTCACGGCAAGGTGCCAGTCGTAGAGATCCCGCGATTTTGTCACTCCCCATTTCAAAACAATGTCGGGATACGAGACTCTTCCGGGGAATTTGCGGGTTGAAGTGGGCTCGCCGCCTTCCCGGTATTCGACAACCTCGACATGGGATCCCAACCCGCTGCATTCCGTGAATCCCGCCTGCTGGATTCCATCAATCTCCACGCGAAAACGGAAATTCTCGAGCGGGTCAACTCGTTGCGCTCCGGCCATGGCGTTTTCCTCCTTGCTCTCAGGATAGAGCTTCGACTGGAACGATTATAGCCGCCCGCCCCTGCCGCCGGTCTTGCGCAACTCCAGGCCATGGTCCGAAAATCCAGTTCCCACGGCTCTGCAACATTCCCTGGGAAAACGCAGATTCCGTGAAACTTTTCCTCTAGAATTGCGTTCATGAGTTTGGACCCCATGCGACGGCTCGCTTATCTCCTCTTCGCGCTGCCGATTTTCTTTTCTCCGTCTTTGCGCGCGCAGGACGCCGGGAAAATAGTCGATCAATACATCAAAGCGGCCGGCGGCAGCAAGGCGCTCTCCAGAATCCAGACGATGACGCTGGAGGGAACGTTCACCAACGCCGCCGACGGGAAGGCCGGCACGTATACGCTCAGCACAAAAATGCCTAATCGCTACTACTCTGAATTGATGGTCGGCGATTCGAACCAGATTGAGGCCTACAACGGGAAGTCCGGCTGGCATCAGAACGCGGCGGGAGAGCTTGCGACGCTGGTCGGTCCCGAAGGCCTGCAGCTCGAAGCCGCCGGAAACTACTACAATGCGCGGTTCCTCAATTTGAAGAAGAGCAAGGTGGGCGCAGCGCTCGCCGGTCACGCGCAGGTGAACGGTAAAGACGCGGTGCAACTCGAATTGACGACGGCGACGGCCGTGAAACGCCAGGTGTTCTTCGATCCGCAGACGCATCTGATTGTCAAAGAGGCGGCGACCATCGCCGGCGTCGAGGAGGAGATTCTCTATGGCGACTACCGCAGCGTCGAGGGTGTGAAGCTGCCATACAAGATCGAACTGCATCGCGGCGCGGAGACCTATGGCATCGACATCACCCGTGCAGCCATCAACCAAACCATTGGGGAGCGCGTCTTCGATTTCCCCAAGAAATCCCAGGTGCAATTGCCGGACCTGAAGGCGCTGTTTCTGGAGATCGACAAAAACCAGAAAGCCATCGACAAAATCAAGGAGAATTACGCCGGCACGCAAACAGAAGAGGAGACCGAGTACGATAAAACCGGCAAGGTCACCAAGCACGAACTGAAGGAACACACTTTTTTCTATCTGAACGGCAACGAAATCTCCACGCTGGTAAAAGAAAACGGCAAGCCGCTGAACGAGGAGAAACAAAAGAAAGAAAACGAAAAAACGCAGAAGAGAATCGAAGAGCAGCAGAAGCGGGAAGCGAAAAAGGAGGCCAAGGAAGAGAAAGCCAAAGAAGAAGGGAAAAAAGACAAAGACGAGGAGGAAGTTGGAATTGAGATGTTCCTGCACGCCTGCCAGTTCGTCAATCCGCGCCGCGAGCGCTTTCGCGGGCAAGATGTTTTGGTGTTCGACTTCGAGGCCAATCCGGAATTCAAGCCCCACAAAATGGCGGAAAAAGTGATCCAGAAACTCGCGGGAGTTGTCTGGATCGATGAAAAGGCGCACTCCGTGGCCCGGCTCGAAGCTTATTTTGTGAACGATTTCAAAATGGCCGGCGGCTTGCTCGCCAATTTGCAGAAGGGAACAAGCTTCGTGTTTGAGCAGGCGTTTATCAATGATGAGGTGTGGCTGCCTACTTACGCCGAGGTGCACCTGGGCGTGCGCTTCCTACTGGTAAAGGGACTCAAGGTGAACGCGGCGATCCGGTATTCCGACTACAGAAAGTTCAACGTGGAAACGCTCGCCACGATTGCCAAGCCCAAGGGCGCAACGGAAACTCCTGCGAGCGCTCCGGCCGATCCTCCTGCCAAGCCCCTAAAATAATCCCGGCCCCCGTTCTGTCTTCGGGCAAAGCGTCTACCGGCACTCGAACGGGTAGCGGTCCTGCGACTGCACGGCGGCAGCGACGCGGCGGCGCAGAGCAATCGTGTCGACCGGGGCGCGCTTGCCAAAGCGCTTCAGCACGGCCATTTGCGTCGTGAGCATGTCGCCTTCGTGGACAGCGGAGATAGCGCGCTTGGCTTCGTGCTCGACACGCTCGGCGGCGTCCGCGATGAACACGCGCGCCGCGTCGACCATGGTTTGCGTGGCGGGTTCGCCCTTGGACGCGGCAGCTTTCTGTGCGCGCAGCAGGCAGGATTCCATCGCGTAGACTTCCATAACCATATTGGAAAGGGCGCCGATGAGCTCTTGTTCGTCAGCGAGCTTTTCGCGGAACTTCTGAACGGCGCCACCCGCGGCCTGGAGAAACATTTTCTTGGAGTTGGCGACGACCCGCGCTTCGTCGGCGAGCACTCCTTCGGGCGCCTCTTCAAACGACGGCCCGGCGAGGATTTCATCCGCGAGCTTCATGGCCGCGGGAATCAGCGGGAGTTGCCCGCCCATGGCGCGCTTCATCAGCATCTGGATGATGAGCATGCGGTTGATTTCATTGGTGCCCTCGAAGATGCGGTTGATGCGCGAGTCGCGATAGGCGCGGCAAACCGGATATTCTTCGTGGAAACCGTAGCCACCGAAGATCTGCACGCCTTCGTCGACGACGAAATCGAGCATCTCGCTGCCGTAGACCTTGGCGATGGAGCTCTCGATGGCGTATTCCTCGAGAACCTTCATGGTGTTTTGAATTTTGTCGCCGGAGCCGGCCGCAGCCACCATGGCGGCTTCGATGTTGCCCGCGGAACGGTACACCATGGATTCGACGGCATAAATCTGAATGGCCATTTCGGCCAGCTTCTCCTTCATCAAGCCGAATTCGCCGATTTGCTTGCCGAAGGCTTTTCGCTCCTTCGTGTATTTGGACGAGTTCATGAGCACGTGCTTCGAACCGCCGACGCAGGAGGCGCCCAGCGTGAAGCGCCCGGCGTTGAGGACGTTGAAAGCCACGATGTGGCCGCGGCCGATCTCGTGCAGCAGGTTTTCTTTGGGGACTTTGCAGTTTTCCAGGAAGACGGGGGTCGTCGAGCTGCCATGAATGCCCATTTTGTGCTCTTCATTGCCGGGCTTGCAGCCGGGGAAAGCGCGCTCCACAATGAAGGCGGAGAATTTCTCTCCATCGATCTTGGCGAAGACCACGTAGAGGTCGGCAAAGCCACCGTTGGTGATCCACATTTTCTGGCCGTTCAGAATGTAGTGGGTGCCCTCCTTATTGAGCTCCGCGCGCGTCAATGAGTTTTGCGCATCGGAGCCGGCTTGCGGCTCGGACAAGCAATAGGCGCCGATGAATTCGCCGCTGGCCAGTTTGGGCAGATATTTTTTCTTTTGCTGTTCCGTGCCGAAGTAGACGATTGGCAAGGTGCCGATGCCCGCGTGCGCGCCGTGCGTGACGGCAAAGCCGCCGTAGATGGATAGCTTTTCGGTGAGCACCGTGGTGGCGATTTTGTCGAGACCCGCACCACCATACTCTTCGGGAATGCCTCCGCTCATGATGCCCAGCTCGGCGGCTTTTCTCACCAGCTCGGGCATCAAGCCCGGCTTCTTGTTCTCCAGGTCTTTCACCACCGGGAGAACTTCCTTGACCACAAATTCCTCGGCCGTCTGTCCGATGAGCTTCTGATCGTCGGTGAGATCAGCGGGCGTGAAGATGTCCTGGGGAAGAGGGGATTCGAGAAGAAAGCTGCCGCCCTTCGCTGCGGGTTTGGTGATAGTTGCCGTGGCCATAATCATTCTCCTTGCCGCTGATGGTGTAATTGGGCGCGATGGCGCGAGGCGCCGTGAGACGCGTGCCGGTTGTTTTCGAAGACGCTATTCTGTACGTATTTTACGCCTGTGGCAACGAAGCGTAAACAGTGTTAAGGGAGGCTGCTGCGGGGCCGGCAAGAGCGGGGCGTTCCCAAGAGGGTTCGCTCCAATGAATTGTAACAACACTAGGTTGAGGCGTCCGTCAAGCCATCCTTGAAAAGGATAAGCAAATACTTCGAGGGATGTTCGCTTCCGTTCGAGAATTTTTGCAGGGTGCCCCGTGGTAACCACAGCAGACCGCCCGCAGATAGCTGCGCTGCGGGTTTGCCTGCCGACTCAAGACGGAGCTGAGCCTGATCCAGCGCGACCAAGAGCCTGGGCATTGCGGGCACGCCGGGATCCTGCAGGACGGCATGGGGTTGCAGCTCGATATACTCAACGCTGATTTCATCGGTATCAAACCAAGGCGAGCGCGTGTAAGAATTCGCGTGCGTCTCAACCAGGCAGAGGCCGAGTTCCGCAGCGGCGAACACCTTTTCACAGCGGTTGCGCGCTTGCCCCTGTGGGCGCAGCAGCTCGATGGTCACATTCCGGAAGGGTTGATCGCTTAGATTGCGCGCGACGTGCGCGAAGCCGCCGCGCGTGAAGTGCATTTCCGTGTCTTTCAGCACCAAGTGCGCATCGGGTTTGCCGAGAACGGCATTGGTGACGTCAGCGGGGCCGAGGCTCGTGAAAAGATAGTCGACCACATGCTCATGAAGCAAGGTGTTCTCGTGCGGCGCAACCTCGACGTAAAAAACACGGACATAGGAGTTCTCGATCTTGAGGTGATGATGGGGTTCTCGCGTCACCGGCACGGCGTGCGACGTGTCAGAACTCTGGGGGCTCAGGGTCGAACCCAGAACAGCAATTGGAACTAACCAGGCTATCTTCATCAGGGCTGCCGAAGATGGCTAGAGGCGTTCGAGGATGCCGGCGGCGCCCATGCCGCCGCCGATGCACATGGTCACCATGCCGTAGCGCGCGTTGCGGCGCTGCAGTTCGCGGATGATGGTGGCGGTCAGCTTAGCGCCCGTGCAGCCGAGGGGGTGGCCCAGAGCAATGGCCCCGCCGTTGGGATTGACGCGGGAAGGATCGAGCCCCGCCTGTTTGATCACCGCAAGCGACTGTGCCGCGAAGGCTTCGTTGAGCTCGAAGACGGTGATGTCGTCCAGCTTGAGCCCCGCGAGCTTTAGTGCTTTGGGGATGGCCGCGACCGGGCCGATGCCGAACTCTTCCGGCAAAACTCCGGCGGTCG
>Ga0209701_10002298_pt1 | contig 12427 bp, 13 predicted proteins | sample CZO8metaG_4_FD_188356 | JGI IMG/M metagenome (GOLD analysis project Ga0209701, IMG submission 188356) | Vadose zone soil microbial communities from the Eel River Critical Zone Observatory, Northern California, USA - CZOApr15con2H3.8 metaG... | ecosystem: Environmental > Terrestrial > Soil >...
AGAGATGTCGCGGCGGTCCGCATTTGCTTTATGGATTCTCTCCGGTGGACGGAGCGACCGGTTCGGGGGCGGGGGCGACCGATTCGGGCTCTGGAACTGTCGGCCCGCCCCGTGATCCAGCGCTCGATTCGGATGACTGCGAAATCGCGAGTGCGATTTGCTCGGCGCCGGCGCGCTTGGAGATATCGAGAATCGTCACCATGTCGCCGAGAATAACGGCCGGGTCGCCGTCGAAGACGACGAGTTTTTCGGACGCCTTGCCAAGCGCGTCGTGGACCGCCGAGCCCAGATCTCGCTCGTTGACGAGCTTCCCGTTGACGAAAATTTGATGGGCGGCCGTGTAGGTGACGGTCACGCCTTTGGGCTTTTCGTTTGAGGCAGGCGCCTGAAGCTGCGGCAACTCGACGTGGGCGGCGGATTCGATCGAGATCGCGGTCGCGACCATGAAGATGATGAGCAGGACGAGGAAGATATCCGTCAGCGGCGTGATGTTGATCGTGGCAAAAATGCCGCCTTGCTCATGGTTGTTCTGAATCGCCATCGCGAATTTTTTCACCTGAGCCGGATTAGGTTGCGCGCTTAACCCCCAGCCGACTGGTTTGACTCCGCGACAGTTGCACGCTTTGCCGCGATTGCGATCTGAGTGGCGCCGGCGCCCTTGGCGACTTCGAGGATCCTCGCCATGTCGCCTAAAATTACGGTGCGGTCGCCCTGGAAAATCACGACTTTCGCGTCGACGCGGCCGAGCGCTTCGCGCAGGGCGGCCTCGAACTCGCGTTCGGGAACGTCCTTCGAATTGACGAACAGTTCGTGATTGGCGGTGTAGGTTATGACGACGCCCTTGTTCTCCGGCGTGGTCTCCCCGGCGAGCGGCAGGTTGACGCGCGCCGCGGATTCGACCGCGACCGAGGTCGTGACCATGAAAATAATCAGGAGCACGAGAAAAATGTCGGTGAGCGGCGTGATGTTGATCTCCCAGAACATCGCGCCACCGCCGGTCGGCGAGCTAATTGCCATTGGCCTGCTTCCCCGCGACGGCGGCGTCGATCAGACGGGCGGCGCCGATATGGATCGTGGCGTTGATACGCTCGATGCGCTGCGAGAAATAATTGTAGAAAATGACGGCGATGATCGCGACGGCGAGTCCAAGCGCGGTCGAAATCAGCGCCTCGGAGATTCCTGCCGCGACGACCGAGAAGCCGCCGGTACCCATTATCGCCATCGACTGGAACGCGGCGAGGATGCCGACCACCGTGCCGAAAAGGCCGATGAAAGGCGCGGAGGCTCCCGAAGTCGCAAGCACCCAGATGGGGCCCCGCAACTCCATCAATTCGGCGAAGCGGCGCTCCTCATCGATTCCCTCGAGGCGGGTACGGTCGGCAGCATGCGCTTCGTTGATCAATTCGCGAAAGACGCGTTCGCCAGCGCTGCGCTTCACCGGCAGGTGGGCCAGGGCTTCGTCGAACTTGCCGCGGCGCATCGGGTCGACCAGTGCGTCGGCGAGCCGCGATGCGCGCGCGCTCAGACCCCATAGCGCCCAGATGCGTTCGATGATGATCGTGACGCAAACGATCGAAATGATGAGAAGGGGGTAAGTGGCATACCAGCCCTGCATGATCATGTCGATGATAGTGAACTGACTCTGCATCGGCCTGTCCTCGTGCGGTGATGGGATTCAGGGGGAGCGCTTTGACGTAACGCTCCAAGGTTGCCCAGTCCTATAAAAGGGCGGTCTTGTCAAGCCTGTCATGAAGATGCGCACTGGTTCAGTTTGAAATATCTGAATCTTATTTCCCCGCCGCGACGAACCGAGGAGTTTGCTTGACTCTCTCGGGGATAAATCAGTCACTCACTGTCTTATGGAAGTCGTACTGAACTGGAAGTTCGACACGCTGCCCACCACGGTAACCGCAGCATAGCTCGTAAAAATCGTCTCAATGCGATCACCCGAATCGGAAACGACGAAGCTGTCATTGCCGGTGGCCGTCAGAGTGCCTGTGCCATCCCATACCGCCCCGCTGCAGCTCCCTCCATGATACCGGCTAAAGCTCTCGGTACCCGACCCGGTCGTCGGATCAAACGAGGTCGTGGTGCCAACAACGGTGCGGGTTTGAAAATTGAAGCGTTTCGCACCGGAAACTAGTCCGAACGTTTCGGTGATGACTTCGCAGGAATGTCCAGCCGCGTCACGAGTGGTGTGCAAAATCCCGGTGTCGCTGTTGGCCACGAACGTCGGCACCGGTAAAACCGAACTGCAAGAGATTAGAACCCCCGCATTAAGGCAGGCCGTGAAGAATCCGCCGCCCCTTCCGGCGAAGTTGCCGGCGAGGCTCGCCAACGTAACGCCTTCGTCATCCTGGGCGTGGCTCATCCTGACCGGACCGCCGATCATCGTCGCCATGAACAGTAACAACCCGAGTCCTGTCGCAATACGTTTCATCTTGGTGTTCTCCTCATCCGGTTTCCGAGTTTTGTGACCGCGAGCATCAAAAGGTGCCGAAAGCCCAAGCGCCACTCGCCCCGGACACCGGGTGCCAGAGCGGCGCGGGTCCCTAATTTTCGGGGACGGAGGGCAATTCCCAAACCCTGTTCTTCTATTGGTCTCCCACGTCTATTTCCATGCGCATCCACGGATGAATGCAGCATTCAAAAAGGTGCTTGCCCGGCGTCAATCCCGTCACCACGATATTCGCCCCATGAACAACCCGAGTCGCGGCAACATGGTTATCCGGATTCAAGAATCCGCCCTGACACTCGGGGATGGTGTTGGTCGCACCAGTGGGATTATTCGCCCCCGGGATAAAGCCATTTCCAAAGGCAGCGACTTGTGTGAAGGTATGGACCTCGCCCCCTTCATTGGTAGCTATAACCTTGTCTCCTTCGTGAATTTTGAGCACGTCGGGATAGAAATCCCACAATGGATCACCCGCTGGGAGAAAAGAGGCATATGCAGCTACCGTTCTGCCTGGGCCAACGCGCACGCACTCTATGTTGCCAGCCGCTACGTTCCCAAGGACGGCGTTAAAAGTGTTCGGATCGCACTGATCCAGAATCACTACTTGTGCTTCTCCTGCCATCACTGCGGTCGCCAGGATTATGGTCGCCATAAAAAGTGCCAACCCGAGTCCTGTCGCAATACGCAGTTTCATCAACTTCATTGCTGGGACTGCTTCATTTTCCCGTTTCATTGAGTTTTCTCCTTTTCTGCTCTGGCACGGTTGACTTGCCAGTTCGTATGCAGGCTCCCGCGCTACGGATAAACGCACAATGGACGGGGCTGAACATCTCCTGAACTCTTTCTGTACCCTCATGAACTCTTTTCGTTCCCGAAGCCTTGAGAAGTTAGTTGACGCTATGTTAGGCAGGAACATGAAGCCCGCTAGCGGCCCTGACGAGTCCAAGGCGCCCAGGGAGATCTTTCGCTTCGAGGATTTCGAGCTCGACCGGGGTATCTACCAGCTTCGCCGCGCCGGACGCCCGGTGCACGTACAGCGCCTGCCGCTGGAATTGCTCTATCTTCTGGTTGAGCGCCGCGGTGAACTGGTAACCCGCGAAGAAATCATCGAGCGGCTGTGGGGCAAGAGCGTCTTCGTCGACAGCGAGAACAGCATCAACACCGCCGTGCGGAAGATTCGGCAGGCACTGAATGACGACTCCGATGCGCCCCGGTTTATCATCACCGTACCCGCCCGGGGCTACCGCTTTGTGGCGTCAATCCACGAGACGAATGGTGCTATCGACGAGGGAAGTTCAATCGTCGCTGTCAGTTCCGCAGCCCCAGGAGAGGAGAAACCTGGCCGGCGACAATGGCCCAGGGGCGCCGTCATCATAGTTGGGCTCGCGCTTAGCGCGGCGTTGGTCGTGCTCACCCTGCATTTCTCGCCGCGCCCGCCAACCGCGTCGATTCCCCCGGCGCAGAGTCCGGCTCTTCCATTGCCCGACAAGCCCTCGATTGCGGTATTGCCGCTTACCAACATGAGCGGAGATCGCGAGCAGGAGTATTTCAGCGACGGCATTACCGATGACCTCATCACTGCCCTCTCCAGACTCCCGAGTCTCTTTGTCATCGCTCACACCTCAAGCTTTACCTACAAAGGCAAGGCGGTAAGGCTGCAGGACGTGGGCAAGGAACTGGGCGTGAAGTACGTATTGGGGGGCGGGGTGCGCAAGGCCGGCGATCAGGTACGGATCACGGTTCAATTGGCGGATGCGACCACCGGCGAAGAACTGTGGGCGGAGCGTTACGACCGGCCATTGCGGGACATCTTCGCACTGCAAGACGAGATCGTGCGAAGGATCGTGACGACGCTGAATCTCCAGCTCGACTTAATGCAGCGAGGGGCTGACGTGCGCCAGACCACGGATAACCTCGAGGCCTATGACGACTTCCTGCGTGGCCTGGAGTTCTTCTGGAACACTACGAGGGATGGCAACGCGAAAGCGCGCGAGATGTTCGAGAAAGCCATCGAGCTGGACGCGAAATACGCGCGAGCATACGCGTTCCTGGGCTACAGCTATTGGAGGGATTGGACCTGGCAGTGGAGCCACGACCCTCACACTCTGGATCGAGCTTTCCAACTGGAGCAGCAGGCCATTGCTCTGGATGACTCCCTGCCCGTCGCCCACATGGGATTGGGCGAAGTCTATCTGTTCAGAAAACAGTATGATAACGCCACCGCCGAGGCCGAGCGCGCCATTGCCCTCGATCTTAACTCCGCGGTTGGCTATAAGGCGCTAGCGGAAATAATGGGTATGTCAGGGAAGCCGGCGGAAGCCATTGGCTTGGCGGAGAAGGCGATGCGCCTCGATCCCTGGAATCGGGACCTTTACTTGTTCTTCGAAGGCGAGTCTTACACTCAGATGGGGCGCTATGAGCAGGCGATTCCCATCCTCAAGCGGCACCTCGCCAGCTATCCCAATAGCTGGGGGGCTCACGGTATGCTCGTCGTTGACTATACTGAGCTGGGCCGCGAGGACGAGGCGCGGGCAGAAGCGGCGGAAGTTCTGCGGATTAGCCCTCACTTCTCCTTGGATAGGTGGATGCAGATCTCTCCGCAGAAAGATCAGGCGTTCCTGAAGCGCTTGATCGCCGACATGCGCAAGGCGGGCCTGAAGTGAGGATAAGCCCCCTCAAGCCCGTTCGTGGATGCTTGGCTGGTCCCCCTGCGAAGGTTGCCTTGACTTTGCGGCCATAGCGAGTCTATCCAAAACCAGCCGGCTGGACGCCCTTTAAGGGCGTGCGATATCGTCGGTGGGCATGATAAAAGTTTCTAAAAGGATCGGCACGGAAAGAAAAGAATCGGGATTCTACGCGAGGCACGCGTAGAATGACAGCCAAGCAGAGAGGGACTATTACGCGATGGCATTATTAGAAGGCAAAGTAGCGGTCGTCACCGGCGCCGGACGCGGAATCGGCCGCGAAGAAGTGCTCCTGATGGCTAAACAGGGCGCCAAGGTGGTCGTCAACGACCTCGGGGGACATTTCGACGGCACCGGGCAGTCGCGATCGCCGGCCGAAGACGTTGTCAAGGAAATACGATCGGCAGGCGGCGAGGCGGTGGCCAACTTCGAGAGCGTGACCGACTTTAAGTCCGCCAAGCGCATCGTCGAATGCGCGCTCGACAATTTCGGCAAGCTCAATATCGTCGTGAACAACGCCGGAATCCTGCGCGACCGCATGATCTTCAACATGAGCGACGAGGACTTCGAGGCGGTTATCGCGGTCCATCTCAGGGGCACGTTCAACGTGGCGCGCCATGCCTGCGCGTACTGGCGCGAACAGCACAAGAACGGCAACCTGCTCAACGGACGGCTAATCAATACGAGTTCGGACTCCGGTCTGCTGGGCAACGCAGGCCAGAGCAATTATGGCACCGCGAAGGCGTCGGTCGCCTCGATGGCGGTGATTATCGACCGCGAGATGCAGCGCTACGGCGTTACCGCCAATGCGATCGCACCGGTCGCGCGTACGCGTCTCACGATCGATGCGACGCCGCAGACGGCCGCGACGATGCCCACGCCCAAGGCGGGCGAGGTCGACAAGTTCAGCCCCGCGCATGTGGCGCCCCTGGTTGCCTGGCTCGGGAGCGACGACTCGAAGGACGTCCATGGCGAGGTCTTCCGGGTCGGGTTAGGCACCTTGTGGCTGATGAAGGGATGGCACAGCGTCGGGAAGATCACGCAGACGGGCCCGCTCAAGTTCTGGGACCCGGCCGAGCTGGGCGCGCGCGTCAAGCAGGAACTGGCCAAGGGCATCACGAAGAAGGAGACCATGGCCGAGGTGATGTCGTCGCGGTGAGCGGTGCGTAAGATGAAGACTGGTAACGGCGCGGCCCGCGATGGGGGGCCGCGCTTTCGTTCGATCCTGCTTGTATGCGCCGCGAATACGGCGCGCAGCGTGATGGCGGAGCATCTGATGGTGCGCGAGCTTAAGAATCGCGGTCTCGACAAGCACGTGCGCGTGCGCTCTGCCGGGATAGCACCTTATGCTCGGGACGGCGCGCTGATTTCGCTCGACACGCGAATGACGTTGCGAGATGTTGGAATTCATATCGGCGACGAGGCGACCTCGACCGATCTCAAACGACACCCCGAGCTGTTGGAAGAAGCTGAGCTCGTAATCGCGATGACCGAACAACAGACGCGCGAGTTGCTCGAGAAATTCCCGCCGGCGAGAGCGCTCGAAGTGCATACGCTGCGCTCCTTCGTGGGCGAGTCGGGCGATATCGCTGACCCGTACGAGAAGGGCGATGAGGTGTTCAGCGCCTGCCGTGTCGAGATAGAACGGCTCGTGCCGCGAGTGATCGACCTTCTGTTCGAGGAGTAGCGAGGAAAATTGCCGCGATGGACTTCATCAATCCGAGTGACACCGAAATTCGCGCGATTCTATCGAAACCGGCGACCGTTGCAGTGGTTGGATGCTCAGACAATCCGGCGCGCGACAGCCTGATGATCGCGAAACTGCTCAAGCAAAAGGGGTTTCGCGTCATCCCGGTGAATCCGCAGCTAAAGCCGGAAGCCTTGTATCGCGAACTGGGCGAACGTTGCTATCCCGATCTCGCTTCAATTCCCGAGCCGGTCGAAATCGTGGATGTTTTCAGGCGGTCCGAATACGTGGCGGAAATCGCCGAGCAGGCAATCGAGAAGGGTGCGCGGGTGCTCTGGTGCCAGCTTGGAGTGATCGACCACCGCGCGGCCGAGAATGCGCAGCGTGCTGGAATGACGGTGGTGATGGATCGATGTCCCGCGATCGAATATCGCCGCCTGTTTTGAAGCTCGCAAGCTGATTCAAGAGGTGACACGTGAAAGCTCGCAAATGGCGGACACTTGCGAGCGAACGCGTTTACCACACGCCAATCTTTGACCTTCATCGGCGCCAGTCGGCCCATCCGCGCCGCGGCAGGCGCGATTTCTATGTGCTCGAAGCGCCGCCCTGGGTGAATATCATCCCGCTCACGCGCGAGCGCGAGGTCGTGATGGTGCGTCAGTATCGCCACGGAGTGAGCGATTTTACGCTCGAGATCCCGGGCGGCATGATGGACCCGGAGGATCAGAACCCGGCGAAAGCGGCGCGCCGCGAGATGGTCGAGGAATGCGGTTACGATTCGGAGTTAATAGTTCCGCTCGGCAAGGTGCATCCGAATCCCGCGATCCAGCCAAACTTCTGCTATTCGTTCCTGGCGCGCAACGTGCACCGGGTCGGCGAACCGGATCCGAATGTCGACGGCTCGGAAGAAACTGAGGTCGTGACAGTGCCGCTGGCGAAAGTGAAGGGGCTAATCGCGTCAGGCAAGATCACGCATGCGCTGGTGATAGCGGCTTTTTCGTTCTTCCACGTATACAATCCGCCGAAATGATTCGGTCCAACGAGGCATCCGAGAGACAAAGGACGGGGAAACGAGGTCCCCGCCCGATGCCGGGTCAAAAGCGTTGGCGTTTGCCCATCCTCGCAGATCAGGATCCCGCTAACGCATTATCGACCTTGTTAACCAGCGTTGTGATGTTCTGGCCCATCACCTGATAGACGGCGAACACAATGATTGCGACCGCTGCCAGAATAAGCGCGTACTCGGTCATCGTCTGACCTTTCCGTGCCATTTGTACCTTGATAAATAACCGCGTCAATAAATTCATTCGTTCACCTCGCTCATCAAGGAGCAGGCAGCGTGCCAGCAGTAAACTCGGGGAAAAGCCTGAGTTTCGAATGAGTTCTAGAACGTAAAGAGGGTGTGGACCGAAATAGGACGCCAGAAACGTCCCAATCTAGTAGTATTGCTGACGCGGCGCTGCTGTGGCTTCGTGAGACAGAATTGTCCCGAAAGCGGGCGCGCTTTGCGCGCCCGCTTTCGGGACAATTCTGCGACATCGGTGCCCCGCGCGACGCGCGGGGCACCGATGGTTCCAGTGCTGCGCTGGCGCTACGGCGGCCCGTCAGGGCCGCCGTAGCGCCAGCGCAGCAGCGCGTACGCCGGCCAGGCGGATGCGGCAAGCGCGATCGCGATTGCGAAGTCGGCCTTGCCGTCGCCATGGGCGACGGCAAGGCCGAACGTCGCCAACCAGGTCACAATCGGACCGGCCGCCGTCGCGATAAGCGCGGGGCGGCCGCCGCGGATCATGAAGAGCCCGTCGCGACGCGGATAATGGCGCCTTAGCCGGATCAGCGCGGCCATCTCGAGGACCAGCGCACCCATGTAGAAGAACACGTCGAGTACCACCAACGAGACGAAGCCCAACGGCAGCAGTACAGTAAAGACTGCGCAGCACACGATGATCGAACGTCCTGGCGTCGCGTTTGTACTCCAAATCTTTGTGAGGCCGCGCGGAAAATAACGTTCGCTCGCAAGCACGAACGGGATTCGTGACACCCAGAGCATCGCCGCTTCGAAAACTGCAAATGCGGAAACGGCGCCACCCACCGCAAGTGCTACGCCCAAAAGCGGCCCGCCCAGCAGATAGCCCTCCTGCGCAAACCATCCGGCATGCCATTGCGCGGTCGCCTTCGCACCCGAGAGTGAAACGCCAAGCGGCAGGAGGTAGCCCAGCACAACGAGCGGCAGCGCGACGGCTACGGCCCGCAGGTAGTTTCGTCGGGGAGCCTCGATTTCGGCGGCGACCACGCTCAAGTTCTCCCATCCGCCGAAATTCCAGATGACGACGCTGAGCCCGGCGCCGAGTCCGGCGAGAGAGTTGCCTCCGATGATTGGTCCCATCGGCGGTTGCCAATGGATTAGCCGCGGAAGTCCGACGACGACGAGCGCCAAAAACGGCGCTATCAGAATCGCCGTCAGCACCACCGAAGTATCGCCGACCAGACGGACGCCCATGACGTTAAGCAAGCCGCAGAGCCAGATTATCGCGACTGCCACTATCATTTGATTGGCTACGCCAAGCGGAATTACGAACGAGAGATAGGTGACGAACAGCACGGGGTAGATTGTCGTGTCGACGGCCGTGTAGAGAATCGTCAGATAGGCTTCGGCAAACCCGGCGAACGGTCCCAGCGCCGATTTGACCCAGAAGTAAAAACCTCCCTCGACGGGCATCAGCGCGGTCAGTTCCGCCGCCATCAACGCGGTGGGAAGGCTAAGAGTTATCGGCACCAACAGGCAAAGCAAAATCGTCAGGCGCGGCCCCGCGAGGCTAACCGCATCTTCCAGTCCGTAGGCGCCGCCGCTGACCACGAGGTACATCACGCACACCAGCGAGAGCAGACCGAGCCGGCTGGCCGATTGTGCGACCGACGCGGACGCTGTCGTCGCCGGCCCTGCGTCAGAGTTGTGCGAGTGCTCGATTTTGCTTCCGGGGAGGAGGGTCAATATGCGTTTTTCGTCTTTCCGCGTCGCTCCGCTGTCGCGCCGCCAGCGTTACGCTAATGCCATGAACAACCGAGAGAGCTATATTGGAAAATAACGGCGGCAAGTTCCAGCGGAACGTAACTCAAACGTGTAAATTAATGTAGAGCCAAGCCGCTTTGGGGGATTGCACCATGCTATCGCGCGGCGCAACACTGGTAACATGCGGCGAGGAGCGGCGCCCGGCGCAAGCAAGCCGTGCACCACCATCAACTCGTCGACCGTCAGAAGGGGCTATGTTAGCTGTGTCGCTCGCTGAATCGCAAGGTTCCCGTTTCAAAGTGAGATTATTTGTCCAATGGGCGTTTGTGGCGGTGGCATCTGTGGCGCTGGCCGGATGCGCAGGGTTGCGGGGCAACAAACCGCTCACTGCGGCAAGCGGCGATAACAGTACCAGCTTCGGTGGAGCGCCGGCGGTTGAGATTCCGTCTTCGGCATACGCGATGGGCGCGTACCTCAAGGCACTCGTTGCGACCGAGGGTGGTGACCGTCAGGAGGCGCTCGGCGAGTTCGAGAAGGTCGTTCGTTACGATCCGCGCAACGCGGCACTTCACCTGAAGCTTGCCACACTCTTTGTCCAGGACGGCCGCTTGAAAGATGGCCTCGGGCAGGCCAATGAAGCCGTCACGCTTGACCCGGGTTACGCCCGCGCCCGCCTCCTTGTTGCTGGTATCAGTACAGCGCTCGGCGACGACCCGACCGCCGAGCAGCAGTATCTCGAGGTGATGAAGCTCGAGCCGAAAAACCAGGAGGCCTATCTTTTTCTCGGTACGATTTACGCCCAGCGGGGTGAGTACGCGAAGGCCGAAGACGTCTTCAAGAAGCTGATATCGCTCGATGCCACTTCGTTTCTCGGCTACTACTACGCCGGCCGGGTGATGGTTGCGGCGAAAAATTACCCGGCGGCCGACCATTATTATGACAAGGCGCTCGAGCTCAATTCGCAGTCGGAACTGGCGCTGCTGGACCTGGCGGTCCTGCGCGAACTCGAAAGCCGCCCGAAGGACGCGAGCGTTCTCTATCACAAGATTCTCCAGGTCAATCCCAACAACGACATAGTCCGTAAGCGGCTCGCCGAAATGTACGGAGGTGACGCCAAAATCGACCACGCATTGGCGCAGCTTCAACGCCAGGAACAGATCGAGACCAACCCGGCCGACACCCGCACCAAGCTCGGACTGCTCTTCTTCGAGCGCGGGGACTTCGAGCAGGCGGCGACCGAATTCAACCTGGTGTTGGGATCAGAGCCCAAAGAGTATCGCGTGCATTACTACCTCGGCACGGTCTACATGGAACTCAACGAGAATGACAAGGCGACTCAGGAGTTTCAGAATATTCCCGTAACGGACGAACATTACACCGATTCGCGCCTGCAACTCGCCTATCTCTATGACAAGCAAAGCAATTTCGACCACGCGATCGAAAATTTGAAGGAGGCGCTCATCAAGAAGCCCAACGACGCCGAGATTATGGGCTTTCTGGTCGGGGTCTACCAGGAGAAAAAGGACTATCCGAGCGCGATCGAGCTTGCGAAAAAGATGGTCAGCCTCGAGCCGCGCAACGACAAGTTCCATTTCACGCTCGGCGCCCTCTATGACGAGGCGAAGGAAAAGGAACTAGGCGCCGCCGAGATGAGCAAGGCGATCGTGATCAATCCCAGCAACGCTCCCGCGCTCAATTACCTGGGTTATACCTATGCCGAGTCGGGCCAGCGTCTGGATGAGGCCGAAAAGTTGATCAAGCGCGCCCTCAAGATCGAACCCGAAGACGGTTTTTACGTCGACAGTTTGGGATGGGTCTATTACCAGCGAGGCCAGTACCGGAAGGCGGTCAGCGAACTCGAGCGCGCGGTCAATTTGACCGGCAACGATCCAACGATCACCGAACATCTGGGTGACGCTTATGAAAAGGTCGGCAAAGTTCGCGATGCGCGCCATGAATACGAGGACGCACTCGTAAAGGCCCAGGAGGCCGGCCAAATCGCGCGGCTCAAACAGAAGCTCGCGACCCTGGGCTATGCCGAACAGCACGCAAGCCACTGAACTCGATTGCTCTCGCAGGCATCGCGGGCAATGGCAGGCGCTCGTGATGGCGGCGCTGCTCATCGCCGTCGCGGCACAGCAGAGCGGGTGCGCTGCCCAATCAAGTTTTGGATCATCGTGGGTTATGGGCAGCCCTATCTCTTCTCAGTCGGCCGTCAACAACCCGCAGGTCAAAGCGAACACGCTCGCATCCGGCCTTGCCGAACGCGACCAGCGGCTGAATTCCTTACAGACACCGGTCGTGATGGAATACAGCGGGCCCGGTGGCCATTTCAAGGCGCGCGAGCAACTCGTGGTGCGCCGCCCCGCCAGCATCAGGGTCGAGGCGATGTCGCCTCTCGGCATAGCTCTCGTGGTTGCCGCGGACGGCGGCCAGGTAGCAGTATTCGACCCCTCGAAGAATACGCTGATGCGCGGTCCGGCAACCGCTGAAACGTTCGATCGCTTTGCACGCATCCCGATGAGACCTGAAGAGGCCGTGCGGCTCCTGATGGCGCTCGCGCCTAACAGCGCGATGCTCGCGTTTTCGCCGTC
>Ga0209701_10002299_pt1 | contig 12425 bp, 13 predicted proteins | sample CZO8metaG_4_FD_188356 | JGI IMG/M metagenome (GOLD analysis project Ga0209701, IMG submission 188356) | Vadose zone soil microbial communities from the Eel River Critical Zone Observatory, Northern California, USA - CZOApr15con2H3.8 metaG... | ecosystem: Environmental > Terrestrial > Soil >...
ACGCCTCGCCGCTGACGCTGTTTGCCGGGGCGAAGTTCCACGCCCGGGCGTTCTGCGTCGTCACGCCGACCAGCAACCCCATCGCTGCGAGGCTCACTACGTATTGCCGCATTCGTTGATTCATTGACCGTCTCCTTAGTAGGATGTTGCGCAGGAGACTTCGCAAGGCCCGTGCCAACAAGATCAAATCAATGAAATCCGGCGATTAGATGCAAGGCAGGCGAGCGTGAATGTGCATTTGTGTTATTGAGCCGGGCGGCCTTTGGGGGCGGACATTCCCAACCAGCCCCTAACCAACTGATTGCTGGTGGTCGTTGAAGGTCGACAACCTGTAGTTGAATGACGAGGCGCATTGATTTTCTTAGCGCTCTCGTTTCCGAGAACTTTATAGACGCGGTTTCGCTAAAGTGAGAAGCGTCCGCTCTGCGGGAGCCTAAGTGTCGTTCGCCTGGATGGCGTACTCGCCGATCTTGCGATAGAGGGAGGCCAGGCTGATTCCGAGCCGTCGGGCGGCCTCCTTCTTGTCGAACTGGGTCTGCGCCAGAACCGCCATGATGTGCTGGCGCTCGAAGCGGCGGGTCACGTCACGCAGTACATCGCTGATGGCCGATTCAGCGCTCGCCGTCAGCAGGTAGTCCGGGAGATCGGGCAGGGAGATCGCATCCCCCTCGCCCAGGATCATCGCGCTTTCGAGCACGTGCTCCAGCTCGCGGACGTTGCCTTTCCAGGGATGGTTCATCAAGACGCTGAGCGCCTCCGGGTCGACGCCCAGGAACTTCGTCGACAGCTTCAGGTTAAGCGCGCGGACGAAGTGCTCCACCAGGAGCGCGATGTCCTCCCGCCGTTCCCGCAGGGGGGGCAGGGCGATGTGGACCACGTTCAGGCGGTAGAAGAGGTCCTTGCGGAACCGCCCGTCCTCGATCTCCTTCACGAAATCCCGATTGGTGCTGGCGATGATCCGCGCGTCGACGAGGACCGGCTTGGTGCTGCCCACGGCCCAGACGATTTTCTCTTCGATCACCCGCAGGAGCTTCACCTGCATGTGGAGCGGCAGGTCCCCGATTTCGTCCAGGTAGATGGTGCCGCGATCGGCCGCAGCGAACAGTCCCGGACTGGCCTGCACCGCGCTCGTGAAGGCTCCCCGGACGTGCCCGAACAGCTGGCTCTCGAGCAATGCCTCCGGAATCGCCCCGCAGTTGATGGGAACGAACGCCTGCGCGTGTCGCGGGCTGGCCGCGTGGATGGCGCGGGCGACAATCTCCTTGCCTGTCCCGCTCTCCCCCGTGATGAGGACGTTGCTGGGCGTCGAGCTGATCTTGGCGACCTGCGCGCGCACGCTGCGCATGGCCGCGCTCTCCCCCAGCAGGCGCTGTTCGGGCACGGCGGGTTCGACGGTGAAGCCAGACGCGCTCATAAGCTCTCTCCGACAGCGCCGCTAGGAGTCAGACTCGATTTTCTGTCTCGGAAGGAAAAGCGATGAGGACAATAGTCACGGAAGCTGCTGTCCGGCGCACTTCGCTGAGAACCTTGAGCGCGGCGGGAAAAGTTGCTTTCGTCAGGTTCTTCGGGCTATAGTCCTGGCCATGCATCAGGCCATGCTTCTTAGCATCCTCCTCACCGCCGCGCTTCTCGCGCTGGCGGGCCTGGTGCTGCGCCCCGCGCGCTAAATACTCCCGCCCACAATCCGAGTGCCTAATTGCCGCCTAGCGAGGCGGACCGGGATCATTCCATGAGCAACAACCGACTCATCATCTTCGACACCACCATGCGCGACGGCGAGCAGAGCCCGGGCGCGTCGATGACCAAGGACGAGAAGCTGCGCATCGCGCGGGCGCTGGAGCGCATGCGCGTCGACGTGATCGAGGCCGGCTTCCCGGCGGCGTCCAATGGCGACTTCGAGGCCGTTCGAGCCATCGCCGGCGTGATTCGGGACTCGACGGTGTGCGGCCTGTGCCGCGCCAACGACCGCGACATTCAGCGCGGCATCGACGCGCTGAAGGAGGCGAAGGGGCCTTGGCGCATCCACACTTTCATCGCCACCAGTCCGATCCACATGGAGAAGAAGCTGCGCATGACGCCGCAGCAGGTGCTCGAGCAGGCACAGCTCGCGGTGCGCTACGCGAAGAAGGCCTGTCCCGACGTCGAGTTCTCGCCCGAGGACGGCTCGCGCTCGGAGCCCGACTTCCTGTGCCGCGTGCTCGAGGCGGCGATCAAGGAAGGCGCCACCACCATCAACATTCCCGATACCGTTGGCTATGCGGTGCCGCAGCAATTCGGCGAATTCATAAGAAAACTCAGAGAAAAAATTCCCAACTCCGACAAAGCGGTGTGGAGCGTGCATTGCCACAACGACTTGGGCATGGCGGTCGCCAACTCGCTCGCCGCGGTGATGATCGGCGGCGCGCGGCAGATCGAATGCACCATCAACGGCCTGGGCGAGCGCGCCGGCAACACCTCGCTCGAGGAGGTGGTGATGGCGGTGAAGACCCGCAGCGATTTCTTCGGGCTGGATTGCGGAATAGATACCACGCACATCGTGCCGACCTCGCGCCTCGTGTCGCAGATCACCGGCTTCGCGGTCCAGCCGAACAAGGCAGTGGTCGGCGCCAACGCCTTCGCGCATGCCTCGGGCATCCACCAGGACGGAGTGCTGAAAGCCCGTCAGACCTACGAGATCATGCGCGCCGAGGACGTGGGCTGGAGCACCAACAAGATCGTGCTCGGCAAGCTCTCGGGCCGCAACGCCTTCAGGCAGCGGATGAAGGAGCTCGGCGTCGAGCTGGAAGGCGAGGACGCCTACAACAAGGCCTTCCAGCGTTTCAAGGACCTCGCGGACAAAAAGGCCGACATTTTCGACGAGGACCTGCTGGCGCTGGTCGCGCAGGAGGCCGGCAGGTCCTCCGACGAGCACTGGAAGCTGGTCACCATGAACCAGGCGAGCGGCATGGGGGAACGTCCACACGCTAGGGTTGTTCTTCTTCAAGCTGATTTGGAAGTTGTTTCCGAGGCGCAAGGCGACGGGCCTGTCGATGCGACCTTCAAGGCGATCGAAAGCATCGCCAGGAGCGGCGCCGATCTGCTGCTCTACTCGGTGAACGCCGTGACGACCGGCACCGAGTCGCAGGGCGAGGTGACAGTTCGGCTGGCGAAGGGCGGGCGCATCGTCAACGGCGTCGGCGCCGACACCGACATCGTGGTCGCTTCAGCGAAAGCCTACATCAGCGCGCTCAACAAGCTTGAGAGTAAGATAGCGAGATTGAATCCACAACATCAGCTATGAGAACCCTTACCCTGACCGTCCTGCTGCTGGCCTGCGCTCCGGCGTACGCGCAGATGTACAAATGCGTCGACGCGCGCGGCGTGACGCACTACTCGGACAAGCCGCTGCCGCCGAGCTGCAAGGGCGGAGCGGTGAAAATCCGCGCCACGCCGCCCACAGGGACGGGCGGGCCGAGCGTCCCGGCCGCGGCCGGGACGGCCGCCGACCTCAACCGCCGCTGCGCGCGCACGGCGCAGGAGTACACGAGGATGCAGGCCGCGCGGCGCGACGGCAAGCCCGACGAGAACCGCGACCAGCGGCTCGAGGAGTTGCGCGAGCAGGCTCGCGGTTGTGCGTGACGCGCCGCACGTCGGCTAAGCGCCTGCTCGAGTCCGCCGCGCGTAGCTCACTGCCGCGGCGAAAAAAATCACGCTGAGAAGAATTTCTCCGAGCGCCAGGGATTGGGAAATGCCCCGCTCGGCCCAGGCGCGGGTCACGCCTTCGGCGAAGTAGGCGAGCACCAGCATGCTCGACCACTGGTAGGTGTAGCGCCTGCCGCTCAGGATTCCCGGCAGCGCCAGCACCAGTGGCAGCGCCTTCAGGGCGACCAGCGATCCGCCCGGGCGCAGCGGCGCGAGCCACAGTTCCCACCCCAGGCACAGTCCGACGAGCGCGATCAGCGCGCAGGATGCGGTGAGTCTTACCGGTTGAGCTCCTCGAGGTGAAAGCGGTGAAGCAGCCGGTGCACGGCCGGCGCGAGAAGGATGCTGCCGGTCACCAGGAAGACGAGGCCCGCATACAGCGCGTAGCAGCCCGCGAACAGCTTGCCACCCGGTGTCTGCGGCGCGTCCACCGGGCCCATGCCGCCGAGAAGCATCGCCGAGTTGAGGAACGCGTCGATCCAGCCGAGCCCCTCGAAATACGCATAACCCGCCATGCCGGCGACGAGGGAGACGAGCACGACGGCGCAGGCGAGCGCGGCGTGCCGCGCCAGCCTTATGTAATAGAGGCGAACCGGCAGCAGTGGCGAGCGTCGATGTTCGTACATGCGCTAGTCGGCGAAGCGCACGCAGTAGATCGGGGGCAGCTGCGTCGAGATGCATTCCCACGACTCCCCCTGGTTGTCGGAAATCCACAGCCCGCCGGTGGTCGAGCCGAGGGCGAGGTGCTTTCCCGAGGCATCGACCGCGAGGCCGTGGCGGTAGACGAGATCGTACGCGTGCTGCTGGGGTAAGCCTTTTCCCAACACCTGAAACGACTTTCCCGCGTCGCGAGTCCGAGCGACGACGAGCTTGCCGTCGACCGGCACGCGGCACTCGTCCTTCACCGCCGGCACGAACCACGCCGTGTCTGCGTCGCCCGGATGAACGGCGACGGCGAAGCCGAACTTCGAGGGCTTGATGGCGGTGACTTCCTGCCAGCTTTTCGAGCCGTCGGTCGAGCGGAAAACGCCGTTGTGATGCTGGGCCCAGAACGCGTCGGGACGAGAGGCGCATTGCACGATGCGATGCGGGTCCTGGATGTTGGGATCGTTGCGGCGCTCGGGCGGCATGAACTCGGCGTACATGCCGCGCGAGGCGAGCCCCCAGGTTTCGCCGCCGTCGCGCGTCTGCCAGGCGCCGCCGCAGGAAATGCCCACCGTGATGCGCCGGTTGTCGCGCGGGTCGATGCAGATGGAATGGATGCCAGGATGGTCGTAGCCGCCGCCGAACCACTCGGCGCGCTCGGGCCGCCGCCACAGGCTGTCGATGAGGATCCAGGTTGCGCCGCGATCGCCCGACTTGAACAGGCCGCCCGGAATGCTGCCCGCCCACAGCGTCTCCGCGGGATCCGCTTCAAGCGCCCAGATCTGCACCAGCTTCCACGGCGTTTTTTCGTCTGATTTCGGCTGCGGCGGATACGCCGGCACCGCAATCTCCTCCCACGTCGCGCCGTCGTTGGACGAGCGCCGCATCTTGACGCCGAAGTGGCCGAGGTTGAGCGTGGCGTAAAGATTGCCTTTTTCTCGCAGCACCGCGGTGACCGGATCGCCGAGGAAATGCGGTTTTTCGATCTTCGATTGATTCAGGACAAACAGCCCCTTGCGGGTGGCAACGAAAAGCTTCACGGTCAACCTCCGGTAAGCGCCTGCAGAACGTAGATCTCGCTCTTCTCGTCGACCGGGTTGCTCAGGCGCGCGCGCCGCCCGTCGACGAACACGAACACGTGTTTGCGCAGCTCGCCTTGCTCGTCGAGCACGTAACCACGTATCTGGGGTTCTCTTTCAAACACTTCCTCGAGAACGGCTGAGACGGTTTCGCCTGCGGCGTCGCATGCAGGACAGCTGACATGGCGCTGCAGGTTCGAGGTAAAGACTACGCGCGGCATAGCTTGAGCGAGAGCTCGGCGAGGCGCCTGCCCTGCGCAATGCAGAGCGTGCGCTCATCGTCGCTCACCGGCTGGTCGTCGGCGAGGCCGGCGAAGTGGCTCGCGCCGTACGGCGTGCCGCCGGCGCGCGTCGCGTTGAGCTCGGCCTGCGTATAGGGCAGGCCGATCACCAGCATGCCGTGATGAAGAAGCGGCAGCATCATCGACAGCAGCGTGGTTTCCTGCCCGCCGTGCAGGCTGGCGGTGGAGGTGAACACGCAAGCCGGCTTGCCGGCCAGCGTGCCGCGTTGCCAGAGCAGCCCGGTGCCGTCGAGAAAGTGCTTGAGCGGCGCCGCCATGTTGCCGAAGCGCGTCGGGCTGCCGAGCGCGAGGCCGGCGCATTCCTCGAGGTCGCCAAGCTCGCAGTAGGGCGGTCCGGATTGCGGGATGGCCGCATTCACATTGGCGATGTTCGTGGAAACTCGCGGCACGGTGCGCAGGCGCGCCGCGGCGCCGGGGACGCGCTCGATGCCCTCGGCGATCAGCTCGGCCATGCGCCGTACCGAGCCGCCGACGCTGTAGTACAGGACGAGGATGTCCGCCACCGCGCTATGATAAAAGGATAATGGAGAAGAATGGGTGGCGCACCGCCGTCGATTTCTTCCATGCCGTCGCGCGCCGCTTCCACGAGGAGCGCGGCCTGCAGGCCTCGGGCAGCCTGACTTACACCACGCTGCTCGCGCTGGTCCCGCTGCTCACCGCGGCGCTCGCGGTCGCCACTGCTTTCCCGGTGTTCGATGACGCCGTTGAGGCGCTGCAGCTCTTCATCCTCGAGAACGTGCTGCCGGATGCCCCCGGCGTAAGCGCGATCCCCGAGCTGTTCAGCTCGTTCTCGCGCAACGCCGGGCGGCTGACGGCGATCGGCCTGGCGGCGTTTCTCGTCACGGGCGTGATGCTGATGCTCACCGTCGACAACGCCCTCAACCGCATCTTCCGCGTCGAGCGGCGCCGCGCGCTCCCGCAGCGGATTCTCACCTACTGGGCGGTGCTCACGCTCGGCCCGGTGCTGATCGGCGGCAGCCTGTCGATGACCTCGTTCGCCGTCGCCGCCTCGCTCGGCAAGCTCAATCTGAACCTGGTCGCCGACGCGGTGCTGCGGGTGCTGCCTTTCCTGTTCACCTGCGCGGCGCTCACGATGCTGTACGCGGTGGTGCCGTACCGGCGGGTCGAGCTGCAGCATGCGCTCGCGGGCGGCATCCTTGCCGGGATCGCGTTCGAGCTGGCGAAGCGCGGCTTTGCCCTCTACCTCACCCGCTTTCCCACCTACACGCTGATCTACGGCGCGTTCGCCACCGTGCCGATCTTCCTCGTCTGGCTGTACCTGTCCTGGCTGGTGGTGCTCGCCGGCGCGACGATCACCGCCTTGCTGCCCGGCTACCGCTTCGCCGGCACCGAGCGCCGGCGCCCTCCCGGGATCGAGTTCGCCGAGGCGCTGGGCGCGCTCGCGGTGCTCGCCCGCGCCCACGAGGACGGGCGCGTCGTCTCGCTCAAGCGCATCTACTGTCACCTGCGGATCCTGCCGTACCGCTGCGAGCACGTGCTCGAGCGCGCCGCGCGGCTCGGCTGGGTGGCGCGTACCGGGCACGACGGCTGGGTTCTTGCGCGCGACCCCGATGCCCTTCGCGTGGCCGACGTTTTCCGCGCCTTCGTTTACGATGCCGGGGCGATCGGTATTCCCGAAAGTGAATTCGGGTTAACGATAAAGGAGTTTTCACAAAAGGAGCGCAAGGCATGACGCCCATTCCGCGCGCCGAGCGGCTGATCGTCGCGCTCGACGTCGCCACATCGAACGAGGCCAAGGTCCTGGTGGAGCGGCTCGGCGACGCGGCGCGTTTCTACAAGGTCGGCCTGGAGCTCTTCATGGCGGGCGGCTATTTCGAGCTGCTCGAATGGCTGGTGCAGCGCGGCAACAAGGTCTTCGTCGATCTCAAGTTCTTCGACGTGCCGGAGACCGTGCGCCGCGCCGTCGCCAACTTGCGCGGACGCGGCGTCAGCTTTGCCACCGTGCACGGCAACCAGGCCATGATGGAGGCGGCGGCGCAGGAAAAGGGCGAAGTGAAAATCCTCGCCGTCACCGTGCTGACCAGCCTCGACCGCGGCGACCTGGACGATCTCGGCTTCTCCTGCGACGTCGAGCGCCTGGTGCTGTCCCGCGCGCGGCGCGCGCTGCAAGCCGGCTGCGATGGCGTGATCTCTTCCGGGCTCGAAGCGCAGAAGCTGAAAGCCGAATTCCAGGACAAACTGCTGGTCGTCACACCGGGCATCCGCCCGGTGAAAAATGAGGACGACCAGAAGCGCACCGTGGACGTAGCGCAGGCGTTCGCGAACGGCGCCGACTACATCGTCGTCGGGCGGCCGATCCGCTCGGCCGCGGACCCGAGGGCGGCGGCGCAAGCCATCCAGCGCACCATCGCGGCTATTTTTCCCTGAGCAGCTCTTCCAGCAGGCGCTTCAGGAGGTCGTGGGAAGGCGGCTGCGGGCCGTAGAAAAGCGTCTCCCCGCCGCGCTTGACCAGGAGGGTCGGGAAGTTCTCGATCTCCAGGTCGCCCACCTGGTCGGCGTCGTCCTCGGTATCGAGCCAGGCGAACCTGGCCTGCGGAAAGCGTTCCGCCAGCGCGAAGAAGCCCGGGCGGTACTCGGTGCAAACGTCGCACCACTCGGCACAGATGCAGGTCACCTCGAATTCGCGGCCGCTCATGGTCTTCATTAGACTGCGGCCATGCCCGATCTGCTCCATGCATTGGCCGGAATGGCGGGAATCATCGCACTGGCATGGCTCATGAGCGAGAACCGCGGAGCGGTGCCATGGCGGGCGATTGCAGTGGGGCTGGGACTACAGGTTTTACTGGGGATTATCTTTCTCAGATTTTCCCCGGTGAAAACCGCGTTCCTGAAAATCAATGACGCCCTGCTGGTTCTCGAGCGCGCCACGCAAGCCGGGACCAGCCTCGTCTTCGGCTATCTCGGCGGCGGGCCGGCCCCCTTCGCGATCAGCGACGCGGCGTCGAACTTCGTGCTCGCCTTTCGCGCGCTGCCGATCGTGCTCCTCATCAGCGCGCTCTCGGCGCTGCTGTTCTACTGGGGCGTGCTGCCGGCGCTGGTGCGCGGCATCTCCTGGCTGCTCGAGCGCTCGATGCGCGTCGGCGGCGTGGTCGGGCTGTCCACGGCGGCGAACGTCTTCGTCGGCATGGTCGAGGCGCCGCTCCTCGTGCGCCCTTACCTGGGACGCGTATCGCGCGGCGAGCTGTTCGCCATCATGGTCGGCGGCATGGCGTCGATCGCCGGCACGGTGCTGTTCCTCTACGGCAGCATTCTCGCGCCGACGCTGCCGGACGCGGTGGCGCACCTGCTGATCGCTTCGATCCTGTCGGCCCCGGCGGCGCTGGTGGTCGCGTTCGTGATGGTGCCGCCGCAGGGCGCGGCGACCGGCGCTCGGCTCGAGCTCAAGTCCGAGGCGACCGGCAGCATGGACGCCGTCACGCGCGGCACGCTGGAGGGCGCGCAGCTGCTGCTCAACATCGTCGCCATGCTGGTGGTGTTCGTGGCGCTGGTTTCGCTCGTGAATTTCGTCCTCGCGCCTTATACTCTGCAGGGGATTCTCGGCTGGGCGCTCGCGCCGCTCGCCTGGCTGGCCGGGATTTCATGGCATGATGCGCCGGCCGCCGGCGCCTTGCTGGGAACCAAAACAATCATCAACGAACTGGTCGCGTACATCGACTTGGCGAAAAGCACCGCGCTGTCCGAGCGCAGCCGGCTGCTGCTGACGTACGCGCTGTGCGGTTTCGCCAACTTCGGCAGCCTCGGCATCATGATCGGCGGCCTGGGCACGATGTGCCCGGAGCGCCGCGGCGAGGTCGTCGCGCTCGGCATCAAATCCATCATCGCAGGAACACTTGCAACATGCCTGACCGCAGCCACCGTCGCTCTGATCTTGTAGCTTCGTTGCTTCTCCTGATGTTTTGCGGAAGCGAGGCGCTGGCATTTGGCTTCGAGGACGTCGACGCGCGGGCGAAAGAGCTCGCCGCCGCGCCGTTCAGCCGCGCGGGCAGCGCGCTTCCCAGGGAGCTGCAGGGCATCAGCTACGACCAGTACCGCGATATCCGCTTCCGCCGCAACCGCTTCCTGTGGAACCGCGCCAAGCTGCCGTTCGAGGTGGCGTTCTTCCACCCGGGCTGGCTCTACGACCAGCCGGTGAAGATCAGCGAGATCGTCAACGACGCCGTGCGCGAGATCAAGTTCGATCCCGAGTCGTTCGAATACGGCTCGAACAAGATCGATCCGGCGAAGCTGCGCGACCTCGGCTTCGCCGGCTTTCGCGTGCATTACTCGCTCAACACGCCGCGCTTCAAGGACGAGGTGCTGGTGTTCCTCGGCGCGAGCTATTTGCGCGCCCTGGGCAAGTCGCAGCTCTACGGGCTGTCGGCGCGCGGCCTGGCGATCGACACCGCCGCCGGCTCGGGCGAGGAGTTCCCGCGCTTTACCGAATTCTGGCTCGAGAAGCCGGCGGCGAACGCCGAGGAGCTGACCATTTACGCGCTGCTCGACTCGCGGCGCGCGAGCGGCGCGTACCGCTTCGTCCTGCAGCCGGGCGAGGAGACGGTGCTCGAGGTGAAAGCCCGGCTCTACCTGCGCGAGAAGGTCGGCAAGCTCGGCATCGCGCCGCTCACCAGCATGTTCTCCTTCGGCGAGAACCAGCGCGCGCAGCGCGAAGACTATCGCCCCGAGGTGCACGACTCCGACGGCCTCGCGCTGCATGCCGGCAGCGGCGAGTGGCTGTGGCGGCCCCTCGCCAATCCGCGGCGGCCGCTGTTCAGCGCCTTCCCCACCACCAACCCGCGGGGCTTCGGCCTGATGCAGCGCGACCGCGACTTCGGCCATTACGAGGACCTCGAAGCGCGCTACGAGCTGCGGCCGAGCGCGTGGATCGAGCCGAAGGGCAAGTGGGGCGCTGGGCGGGTGGAGCTGGTGCAGACCCCGGCGCCGGACGAGACTACCGACAACATCGTCGCCTACTGGGTGCCGGAAAACCTGCCGCCGCCCCAGGAGCCCTACGACTTCGAGTACCGCATGCGCTGGCAGAAGGACAGCGACGCGCGCCCGCCGCATGCCTGGGTGGTGCAGACGCGCCGCGGCCATGGCTTCCTGCGCAAGGGCGACACCTCGATCGCGCTGCTCGTCGACTTCAGCGGTCCTGCGCTGCGCAAGCTCGGCCGCGATGCCAAGGTGGAGGCGGTGGTGAGCGCGGATTCGAACGCCCAGATCGTCGAGCGCGAGATTTACCGGCACGACGTGACCGGCGGCTGGCGCATGGCGTTGCGCGTGCGCCGCCTCGACGAGGGCAAGCCGGTGGAGCTGCGCGGTTTTCTGCGCAGCCGAAATCAGACCCTTTCGGAAACCTGGAGCTATCTCCTGCCGCCGAACTAAGTCACCAGTTCAGATTGGCAGCGTGGCATTTGGAGCAAAGCAGTTCTTCGCCTTCGAGCCGCGATTCACAGCGGTGACAGATTCCGGGTTTGCGTGTGACGTGAACAACGAGTGCTCTGCCTTCGCGCTCGTCAAATCCGTATCTGGACTCCACCATGCTTGCGGCAGCCACCGCATCGCGCCGCGCAGCCGCGGCGATGGCAGCCTTCTCCGCGCTCGCCAGGCCTTCGGGCCACACGACCACGCTCTGACACTGGCCACACTGCAGATGCGGCCGCCGGCGGGTTTCGATGGACGCTGCCAAAGGCGTTCGCGCGAACCGGGCTCCGACCCCGATTTTGCGGTTACGGGATCGGGACGGCGGAGAGGAGCTGGGCGCCGACGTCGATGCGGCGCGCGGAGTCGTGCGCGGGGCGCAGGCGGTGAACGGCGACGCCGGCGAGGATCGCCTGGACGTCTTCGGGGATCACCTTGTCGCGGCCCTCGAGCAGCGCCCAGGCGCGCGCCGAATGCACCAGCGCGAGCGCGGCGCGCGGCGAGAGGCCGGCGACGTAGTGCGGCGAGCGCCGCGTGTGCTCGACGATCGCCTGCACGTAGTCGAGCAGCGCCGGCGCGACGTGGATCTTCTGCACGCCGCCCTGCAGCTCCATCAGCTCGGCCGGCGACATGCACGGGTCGAGCGTCTCGAGCAGGTCGCGCCGGTCGGTGCCCGAGAGCAGCGCGCGCTCGGCGTCGTGGTCGGGGTAGCCGAGCTCGATGCGCATCATGAAGCGGTCGAGCTGCGACTCGGGCAGCGGGAAGGTGCCGACGTGCTCGGAGGGGTTCTGCGTGGCGATGACGTAGAACGGCGCCGGCAGCTTGCGCGTCTCGCCTTCGGCGGTCACCTGGTGCTCTTCCATCGCCTCGAGCAGCGCCGATTGCGTCTTGGGCGTGGCGCGATTCACTTCGTCGGCGAGGATCACCTGCGCGAAGATCGGCCCGGGATGGAACTTGAAGCCGCCGCTCTCGCGCTCGTAGATCGAGACGCCGATGATGTCGGCGGGCAGCATGTCGCTGGTGAACTGGATGCGCTGGAAATGCAGGCCGAGCGACCTCGCGAGCACGTGCGCGAGCGTGGTCTTGCCCACGCCGGGCAGGTCCTCGATCAGGAGGTGTCCGCGCGCGAGCAGGCAGGCGAGCGCGAGCCGCACCTGGGTCTCCTTGCCCAGGATGATCCTGCCCGCGGCTTCGATCACGCGCCCGATCGGCGCGCGCGAGACGCTTTGCGGATGGAATTCGGCTTTCAGCAGCATGGAAGGATTGTACTCGATGGCATAAGATTGAAATTGCGATGCCC
>Ga0209701_10002301_pt1 | contig 12422 bp, 7 predicted proteins | sample CZO8metaG_4_FD_188356 | JGI IMG/M metagenome (GOLD analysis project Ga0209701, IMG submission 188356) | Vadose zone soil microbial communities from the Eel River Critical Zone Observatory, Northern California, USA - CZOApr15con2H3.8 metaG... | ecosystem: Environmental > Terrestrial > Soil >...
CGAATAATGGAATCCAACTGCGGATCGAAGTCCGAGGAACGTCCAAAGACCTCAGTTGCAATTTTATATTCCTTCAGAGGTTCCCCGGGGAAGTCCATCGCATGATTGGCCAAATATCGAAGGAGTTTGCAAAGCGAATGCGCGCCATGGAGTTCCTTGCTGGCTACCAGAGTGTCGATCTGCCTTACATACTGGTCCCTTTCGGTCATCCCAGCCCTTCTGTCACATCCTGTGACAGCAAGGTAACAAATTTTGGAGATTGTTACAATAAAAGGATTTACGCCGGTAACGGTAACAGGTCATCAAGTACTTGCTTTGCGGGTAGAAAAATCTCAAATTGATGCCCAATTGGGAGTAGGTACAGATTCAGCCAGACTCCTGATGTTTCGGGTAAGTCTGCGGGGTGCTAGGTTCCAACGCATATTCTATGTGTGTCGTCGAGGGGAAGACCTTGGGTTTTCAGGCTGGGGGAAACGGGGGTTTTCCTGCCGGAGTGATTACCCCGGTGGGCGCCGATGAGCTTCTTTCAGGAACTGTCCAATGCAGGGGTCAAAGAGAACCGTAATTTGCGGTTTGGAGATGCAAGCCATGCGCAAAGCTAGCTGGAGTGTGTTTTTTGTCCTAACTCTGACACTGTGTCTGGTCATTCCCGTCGTGGCGCAAAACGACCGCGCCTCCATCACGGGGCGAGTCACGGACTCCAGTGGAGCGAATGTCGTTGGTGCGTCGGTCAAAGTTACAAACATCAACACGGGCGCGTCTTTCGAAGCGACCACGAATGACGATGGGCGATTTGTTGTGCCTTCGATCCTGCAGGTGGGGCTCTACCGCGTGGAAGGGACGAAGCCGGGATTCAAGACGGCGGTGAGCGACAACGTCGAGTTGCGCATCGGTGACGTGCGCGAGGTGAATCTGGCCCTGCAGGTTGGCGCAACAACCGAGTCGGTGACGGTTACGTCGGAAGCGCCGCTGTTGAATACCGAAACCAGTTCGCAGGGGGCGGTCATCGTCGGACGCCAGATCACGGAATTGCCGCTGCGGGACCGCAATTTCACGAATCTTGCGCTCCTTACCCCGGGCGTGAGCCGCAGCGTCGCAGGTGTGCTGACGGACTCCTCCTACTTTAACCAGAGCGACGCAAGTGCGGGCAGCAATGGCGTGTCCAATTCCCAAGGTGACACTCCGGCGTCGCGTTTCAGCCGATCTGGCGGCTCGGCGATCAGCGCCAACGGTCTACGGCCTGGTAACAACAACTTCTCGCTGGATGGCGTGGACAACAATGAGCCGATCTATGGGCAGATTGGCGTCTTCCCGAATCCAGACGCAATTCAGGAATTCCGCGTGGAAACGAGCTTGGCGAAGGCGGAAGCGGGGCGCGGCGGGGCGCAGGTCAATACCACCTACAAGTCAGGCACCAATGAGTATCACGGAACTGCCTCCTATTACGGGCAGAACACCGCGCTGAACGCAACTAACCCCGGCATTGGCGCCGCCCGGGAATTAGCGATTCTCAATAGCGGTGGCACCCTCACACCAGCGCAAGCCGCGGCGCTGCTGCCCAAGACGACCACGCACATCAACGAGTTTGGAGCCACAGTTGGCGGGCCGATCATCAAGAATAGGCTATTTTTCTTCGGAGACTATCTCGGCCAGCGAAATCTGATCCCTTCGCATTTTTTGACTGCTGTACCGACTTCCGGTGCCCGTGACGGAGACTTCTCTGCTTTCTGCGTAAACGGATTCACCAGTGGCATTTGCAACGACCGGGCGCCGAATCCCAACAATCCTCCCCCTGCAAGCGCCCCGTGCGTTCCCAGTGATACCCGAGCTCAATGTGTGGTGGCGGACCAGCTTGTAGACCCGGAAAACGGTAATGCACCATTTCCTGGAAACGTGATCCCAGGCCTCACGGGCCGAACTGATTTCAGCCCGGTAGCACAGAAATACTTTAAGGAATTTCCAACACCCAATATTCCGAACGTACTCCGACCAAATTCGGGAACGAACCCGAACTATGCTGGCGTACGGCGCAACCAGGAAACCATCAATTCGTTCGATGTCAAGGCCGACTACCGATTTTCCGATAAGAACACTCTCGCAGGCCGGTACACCCGAGACAATCAGCAGCGGGTCCGCGCCAATTTCTTCCCGGTTCTGCCGACGGCAGGGTTTGGCGCCGGCGATGAATTAGGAAACACCCGTCAGGTCGTCGTAACCGACACGCACGTTTTCAAACCGACTTTGCTGAATGAGCTTCGCTTTGGCTACACCAATGTAGATATAGCCATCTTCAACTGCGGCGTGAACGGCGCTTGCGGAATCAGCCCGACTTGGTGCAATGACATTGGTATTCCTAATTGCAACAAGGGGACCCCGTCAACCACGGGAGGACTGCTAATTGGATTCGGTGGCGGAAACCCAGCGGGTCAGATTGAATTCACTGGTGACGGTGGAATCTTTCTCGAAAAATCGAAGAGTTACTATGTGGCGGATTCCGTCACCTACATTCAGGGCAAGCACACCTGGAAAGGCGGGGTAGAAATTCGGCCCCGTGAAATCAACCAACTCGATTCCGGCGGTTTTGGCTTCCTGAAGGGCGCGATCGCTTGGGGAGGTGGTGGACGCACTGGAGTCAATCAAGCAGATGCGCTCCTGAGCGGTCCTAAGAATAGCCGCAATGCCCACAACGCCGATTTTTCGCAAAGCGGCACGATCGCAGGCGGAGACAACCCGTTCATTCTCAAGTCCACCGAGTACTCATTTTTCGTCCAGGACGACTGGAAGGCGACCAACGACCTGACTCTCAACCTTGGTATTCGTTGGGATTTTTTCCCGTTCTATGGTGAAGACAAGGGCCGCATCGGCAATTTTGATCCGGCGACACTAACCCTGAATCGTGCAACCGGGAGCGGAAACAGTCTGGCGAACACGCGCCATGACAATATCGGTCCGCGCGCTGGCTTTGCATACGCCTTCGGTGGGAAGCGCCAATTCGTCCTTCGAGGGGGCATTGGCTCCTTCTATGCTTTGGAAGGCTTTGGAGGTGATTACCCGCTAGTTCTAAACCCACCAAATGTCAATCAGGTCTTTGGCCCCGCGGCGGGGACGCATGCCAACTTCGAGGATGGCCCGCCGGTGGCTACGGTCACTAATCCACCCGTGCTGAACACTGGCACTTTGCTCTTTAACATTCCGAAAAACTTCAAGAATGAAGCCGTCTATGAGGGGAACCTGAGCGTAGAGTATCAGTTCGCGAACAACTACGTGTTTGATGTCGGTTACGCCGCTACGCGCAGCCATCACCTTCTGGCCGAGCGGCAGTTGGGAACCGGTGGGAACGGTGGGAACGGATTGGGCAGCGTGAAAGTTACCAACACTTCGTTCGGATGCGCTGCGCCGCCCTGCTTCTTCAGCGATGTGCGCACGTTTGAAGGACGTGCCAATGCCGCTTACGATTCGCTCCAGGCAAAGCTGGAGAAGCGCTACTCGAAGGGCGTCGTAGGGACGCTGGCTTACACATGGAGCCACAATCGGGACAATAGCTCGGGCCTCTTCGGAAGTCCGGGAGAACAGCGCGGCCAGGTTGGCGGCCCGCTCAACGCTCTCAATCTTAATGCAGATCGCTCTGATTCATCGCTGGATCACCGCCATCTGTTTGTTGCCAGTGCGCTTTGGGACTTGCCATTTGGAAAAGGTAAGAAGTATGGAGGTAACATCGGCGAGACCGCAGATAAGTTCATCGGCGGCTGGCAGTGGAACGTTGTACTCGACGGTTCGTCAGGACAGCATTTCACGGTTGGTCAGAACGGACGCCCGGCAAATCAGGTTGGACCTGCTTATCTAAACGGAGTCTTGAATGTGGCTTCGTTCACCGACGGATCCAACCCTGCCAACCCGGGGTCGATCTGCTACAACAACCTTGCAGGCAACCAGTTCTGCTACGGGGATTCCGGCCGCAACCACTTTACTGGGCCGGGCTATTTCCGCACGGATATGTCAGTGTTCAAAAACGTGACGCTGACAGAACGAATCAGGCTGCAACTCGGCCTCGAAGGGTTCAACATGTTTAACCAAGCCAACGCGCTGGTGCCCAATTCTGATCACGGAGGGGGCAACTTCGGGTTTTTCCAGAACACCTGGCTGCCTGGACGTATTATTCAGTACCGCGGGAGGATCACTTTTTAATTCATCGCTAGACCCCACCCCTAACCTCGGCCAGGGCGCTCGCCCTGGCCGAGCTTTTTTTAGCTTCGCGCGAAGGACTCTTCCCTCCTTGCTACAATGAAGACGGCATGAGTTTGCGTAAAGAAACACATCTGCTGCAACTGGTTCCCCTACTGCTTGCGCTGATAGCACCATTAAGGGCCGATTGCCAGGATGCGCCGGAGCTTTCGCACCAGGAGCGTTTTGCGCCCGCGGCAAAGAATATGGAAAAGGCGGAGAGCGAACTTTCCGCTAAGCTGGCGGCGAATCCGGAAGACGCCTCCCTGTTGAGTTCGCGGGGTTTGCTGCGGCTGCAGTTGAACAAAGTTCCTGATGCGATCGCGGACCTGCGCGCTGCCGCTGAAACCACACCCGCCGGCCCGCAATTTCACATCAACCTGGCGTACGGCTTGCTCCTCGACCAAAAGTTGGCGGAGAGTATTTCCGAAGCCCGCAAGGCAGTGACGCTCGAGGTCAAGAGTTACGCTGCCCACGCCCTGCTGGGCCGCGCACTGCTTGCCAGCGGCGCAGATTCGAATGAGGCCATCGAGCACCTGCAGAAGTCGCTGGAGTTGTATCCGGACCAGACCGAGGTGCGCTTTGAACTCCTTCACGCGCTTCGTAAAGCCAAGGACTTCGTTGCTGCGGGCGTGCAGCTCCGTATCCTCAAGGATCAGTTGCCGCCCGGGGACGCGCGATTGGAGTATGCGCAGGGGCTGTTGTCGGCGGACCTGGGCTATCCGGAGGCGGCAGTGGCCAGCTTTCGGCGGGCGTTGCAGGTAAATCGAAATTTCATGGCGGCGCGTCAGGACCTTGGAGCGGCGCTCGTTCGAATGGGCAAGTGGAGCGAAGCAGCGGCCGTGCTAGGCCCGCTGGCGCAGGCACAGCCGAATTCGTTTCTTATTTCCTACTTGCATGCGCTAGCGCTGCAGAATTCTCAGCATCCGAAGGAAGCGGAAGCCGAAGCGCGCCGCGCTTTGGCACTGGACTTGAAATCCGCCGACGCCCATACCCTGTTGGGAATTGCGCTCTCCTCACAAGGGAGATTCGACGAGGCTATCGCGGAGTTTAGCCGCGCCGTCGAGATGGATCCGAATTCGTTTGATGCAGAACTCTATCTGGGCAGGTCCCGCTATGCGCGGAGTGACACCGCCGGCGCCGCTGCGGCCCTCGAAAAGGCCCTCAGCTTGCGCCCCGAGGATCCTGAGGCAAGATTTTTTCTTGGTACCGTGCTGGAGGTATCCGGTGACCAAGACGGCGCTTTGACGCAATACAAAGAGCTTCAGCGGATTAGTCCGAATGATCCGAGAGGTTATCTGGGACTTGGTGAGATCCTGGGCAAAGCCGGGAAGACGGAGGAAGCGCTTGGACAGTTGCGCAAAGCTCGCGAGCTTGATCCATCGAGTTTTGAGACGAAGATGGCGCTTGGCAGGCTGCTGGGAAAGGCCGGGGATCTTGGAGAAAGCATCCGATTCTTGCAGGAAGCGGCGAGCCAGGCGCCAGAGAGCCCCGAAGTTCATTATCAGCTTGCTCTGAGCCTGCAGCGCGCAGGACGAAAGGCAGAGGCTGCCAGAGAGTTCGCCGAAGTGGAACGCCTGAACCGCCAGCGCCGCGGCGCGGCAGGACCGGGGATGGGCACGCCTAGTCCAAAGAACCAATGAGAAAACTCGCCAAAATGAAGCTAATGCGCAGTGTCTCTAGAACGGCCACGGCCTGCGTCCTCAGCGCGTCAATCGTGCCGATGGCATTCGCTGACAGCGCGCCGCAAGCGAAGTCGCAAGAGATGCCGAAGCCTCAGGCGCCATCCCCATCGGGCGGCGCTTCCACGGGCGGGATTTTTGCCCCGGTGCTGGACGAAAACCACCGGCCAATCACTGCAGGTGGATTTGTGGACGGGGCACCTGTGGTTTTTGTGGACGACACGAAAAAATCCGGCCTCGACAAGTTCAAACATGTCTCCGGAACACCGGAAAAGAACTTGATCCTGGAGGCTCCGGGCTCCGGCGTCGCGATCATTGATTACGACAACGACGGCTGGCCGGACATTTATCTGGTTAATGGATCGACGATTGATGCGCTGCGCGGCAAGGAGAAGCCGCCCCGCGCGGCGTTGTTTCATAACAATCACGACGGCACATTTACCGACGTCACGGAAAAGGCCGGCGTAGCCAACGAGAGATGGGGCTTCGGTGTGGCTGTCGGCGATTATGACAATGACGGCTGGCCCGATTTGTATATTACGAATTACGGCAAGAATCGCCTGTATCATAACAATCATGACGGCACGTTCACGGACGTTGCGGAGAAGGCGGGCGTAGCGGTCAGCGGCGCGCAGCCCGTCTGGTCCACGGGCGCGACCTTCGGTGATTATGATGGTGACGGCAAGCTGGATCTCTACGTGACTGGCTACGTGAAGTTTGACCTGGACCACCCGCCTCTCGCCGGAACCCCCGCAACGAGTTACAGCTTTTGCAGTTACCGCGGAAAGCCGGTAATGTGCGGCCCGCGCGGGCTGCCGGGTGAGCACAATCATCTTTTTCACAACCATGGCGACGGCACCTTCACCGAAGTCAGTCAGATGGCCGGTGTCGCAAATGAAAAGGGCTACTACGGCTTCGGCGTAGCCTTCGCAGATGTAAACGACGATGGGAAACCCGACCTTGTCGTGGCTAACGATTCCGTGCCGAACTACCTCTTTCTGAATAAAGGTGACGGGACGTTTGAGGACGTCAGCTACCCATCGGGATTCGCGCTGAAAGATGATGGGCGCGAGCAGGCAGCGATGGGGCTGGGAATCGGCGATTACGACAACAGCGGGCACTTGTCGCTTTACGTCACGACCTTTTCTGATGACTACTACTCGCTCTATAAGAATGAGGGCGACGCCAACTTTACTGATGTGAGTTTCCTTGCTGGAGTCGCGGCGGTAACGATTCCGTTTCTCGGGTGGGGCACCGGCTTCCTGGACTACGACAACGACGGCCTGAAAGACATTTTCGCCGCGAATGGCCACGTTTATCCAGGTGTGGACCACCATGATTGGGGCATGACCTACGCGCAGCGGCCGCTTCTCTTCCACAATGTGGACGGCAAACACTTCCAGGTCGTAGCGGCCGCCTCCAACAGTGGATTGGGCGTGGTCGTTTCGGCGCGCGGGGCCGCTTTCGGCGACCTCTTCAATGACGGCAAGATCGACGTGGTGCTAAACACGATTGACGGACCTCCCGTCTTGTTGCGAAATGTCGTGAACAATGGAAACAATTGGGTTGCTTTGAAATTGGTTGGCGGGCCGAAAGGTCCACGCGACGCGATCGGCGCAAAGGTATTCCTGACCGCCAATGGAATTACGCAGCGCAACGACGTGATCAGCGGCGGGGGCTATATCTCCAACAACGACATGCGATTGCACTTCGGCCTTGGGAAAGCGAAGCAGGTGGACAAACTGGAAATTCGCTGGCCGGACGGCACAAAAGAAAACGTAACTCTCCCCGGGATGAATGGCGTTTTCACCATCGTTCAAGGCGAAGGCGTCTCTCGCCAGCAATTGAAATGAACTTGCTCTTCAAAGTTGCTCTGTCCCTTGGGACGATGGCCGTGCTGGCTGCTTCCCCCTATGCGCAGCAAAAGAAGGCGCCGGCGGCGGCAAAGCCAAATCCCGCGGCGGAGAAAGCTTTGCAGGAAGCTGGCGAACTCGTTCAGAGCGGCAAATTCTCTCAGGCCGAGTCGTTTGCCAAAGAAGCGGCGAAACTTGCTCCCACTTCCCCGATTCCCCATAACTTGCTCGGTTTCATTTACGAACAGCTAAAGCAGCCGGCTTCTGCAGAGGCGCAATATCGAGAGGCGATCCGGCTCGATCCGAAGTTCGCCGCGGCGCATGGGAATCTCGGAAATTATCTTTTGCAGCAAGCCAAATTGCCGGCTGCCCGCAAGGAACTGGAACTGGCAATCAAGTTTGATCCGAAGAATGCGCGCGCGCACTACAACCTGGGCATGGTGCTGGCCCCTTTGAACGAGTATGCGGCAGCTGCGGATCAATTCGACATCGCCCGCAAATTGCAAGCCAATGACCCGGCAATAACGTTTCTCTTCCTGCGCGCCGCGCTGAAAGCCAATCGCACCGAAGAGGCTCTGGCCGCTGCCGATGAATTGGAGAAGCAGAATCCGGAGAACGCCACGCTTCTGTTCAATCTCGGCCTCGCTCTCGCCCAGGAGGAACGCTACGAGCGCGCTGCAAGCCTCTTTTTACAGGTAAACCGATTGCGCCCAAAAACAACAGAAGTGTTGTACAACCTTGGTGTGGCCTACCACAATTTGAATCGCTTGGACGACGCGGCCGTCGTCCTGGCGGAAGCCGCGGACTTGAATCCGGAAATACCGGAAGCGCATTTTCGTCTGGGGCTGATCGCGGTGGAGAGGCTGGATCATGAGAATGCCATCCTTGAATTCCAGCATGCGGTGGCGCGTGCCCCGGACCGGGCTCAATATCACTATGTTTTGGCGCACGAAGAATTTGCTATTGGTAATTGGGAGCTCGCTGCCAGGAGCTATCGGCGCGCTGCCGAACTGGATCCGCCGCAGGCCCTTTACAATCTGAGCCTGGGCAATGCTCTGTTTCGTGCGGAAAACTATGCCGACGCTGCGGCCGCATTTGAAAAAACCGCAAAGCTGGACCCCAAGACGGAAGATATTGAATACCTGGTAGGCTACTGCTATCGAGCGCAGGGCCTGCTTGACTTGGCGAAGGAACACTTTGAACGGCAATTGCGGACCGACGCTAAACACGTCCGTGCCCGTGCCGGGATGGGTTTCATCTTGCTCGAGCAAGGTGATCTCGAAGGAGCACAGAAGGAGTTGGAACAGGCTGTCGCACTCGACTCGGAAAATGTTGATGCACTTTTCGATTTGGCCCGCATCTATGCCAGGGAGAAGCAAGCGGATAAGGCCATGCCATATTTCGAGCGCGTCTTGCAACTTAGTCCGGATAATACGCAAGCACACTACCAGCTGTTCCTCTTGTACACGCGGACCAAGCAGCAAGAGAAGGCTAATGCCGAACTGGAAATTTTTCATCGTCTCGAAGATCTGGAAAAAATGGTTCGCCGCGAAGAAAGTGCGCTCACCAAGGCGCGGAGAGCTAGGGCGGACCAGGCGAATCCTGCAACACTTGTGCAGCCCGCCGGAACGAGCAAACCATGAAAGTTGAGTGGCTATCTCCAGCCTGCCGAATCGCACCAGGCGCGCCACTTTAATCAAAGCAAAAGGCTTAAGATGCCAGGGCAGGGATTTCTTCCCATGAAACGCTCCTTGCAGTTTCCTCCCGAAACGCGCGGCGAGCGATGTATCGTTTACAGGGAGCGCAAAGAGCGGTTTTCGAACTGCCATGAACAAGTTGCGTTTCTTGGTTTCCCTCACGACCAGCGACAACGATTATCAGCTCGAACAGGCGCAATCCGCGGAGCAGATGGCCCGCAAACTGGGCGTGGAAATCCAGATCGTCTATGCGGATAACGACGCGATTACCCAGAGCACTCAGATCCTGAAAGCTGTCCAGGCTGACGAGAACGAGCGGCCGGACGCTGTTATTTTTGAGCCCGTCGGTGGCACCGCTTTACCTCAGGCCGCCCGCGCGGCCGCCTCGGCCGGTATCGGATGGGCCGTGCTGAATCGCGACGCCAGCTACATCCCTGAATTGCGCCGTTCGTCTTCCGCCCCCATTTTCAGCGTGAGTTCCGACCATCTCGAAATCGGCCGGATCCAGGGCCGTCAGTTTGCCGCACTGCTGCCCCAGGGCGGCTCTATCCTCTATATCCAGGGACCGGGGGAGAATTCTGCGGCCAAAGAACGCACCATGGGGATGCAGGAGACGAAACCGCCGAACATTCACTTCACCTTGCTGAGTGGGCAATGGACCAAGGAAAGCGCCCAGCGCGCCGTGCGTTCCTGGCTAAAACTAAGTACCTCTCAAAAGGCCGCCATTGACCTCATTGGCGCGCAGAATGATGCCATGGCCCTCGGTGCCAGGAAAGCCTTTGAAGAATTGTCGAGCGAATCGGAACGCGAGCGCTGGCTGAAACTGCCCTTTACCGGCTGTGACGGCTTACCCAATACCGGCGAGGCTTGGGTCCGCACCGGGCTGTTGACCGCGACCGTCTTTGTTCCTCCGAATGCCGGGCAGGCCATCGAGACGCTCGTCGACGCCATTCAAAACGGGAAAAAGGCCCCCGAGCGCGCCCTGACCGTCCCTGTCTCTATCCCCGCCCTGCAAGAATTGAAACCGCGCTGATCACCTACCGCAGGTCTCCCCAGCCTGCAGACCTTCCGCAGTCGCCCCGATTCTAAGAGTGGAGACGAAGAATAACGTAATCCTTCTGATCGGTTTTCTCGGCAAGAACCCGGAGCAAGAGTCTTTCCACAATCCTATAGTGTTGGAAGACGAGCGCCAGACCGCAAGTACGTGGTTCTTTCGCTGGCGACTCAGCGGTCCTGGAAGAGTGCCGTTGGCCGCTTCGCGGTCGTACTTGAAATGAGCAATGGCTCTCCCCGATGAATGGCATCGCATTATCGTTATATGGAATTAAGAGTACCCGTCAATTAGCGGAGAGGATTCGAGCGAGTGGATGCTCTGGAATGCAGCGGGCCGGCTCGCTGCGCTAAGCGCTTTTCCTGTATCTCCCAAAGGGAATTTCGGCAAGGTAAGCAAGCCCCGCCAGGCAAAGCACGACGTCCAAGAAAATACCTGGACGCATCGAAACGAGATGAAATTCGGCGAGCACTACATAGACAGCTGCAAATAGGAAAAGCGGGCCAGTAAAGTAGCAATGGGCTCTCCCGCATCGAGCGGCGTTGGCCACACACGCGATGCCCATCACCAGGAATGCCGGAATCCAAAGCCACGGGCGCGCGATTGCCCATGAAGAACCGACGATCACGGCGACGATTGGCAGGCCCCAAAGGAACAGACCCCTCCCCCCGCAGGTCAAATCATTCGCTTGACAGGACGCCGCCGATAACGGGGAACCCGCTTGTCTATTTTCCATGCCGAGCCTCCTCCAAGTGACCAAGTAGCTTTGCGACCTCAGCGCTCAGCCGACTTGGGTCTGTGCACAACAATAAGTTGGGGTCCACGCCTTCGAGCTGATGCATCCAGAACGTGGGACGCGGTGGTTCAATTCCGTCCCATTTGATTCCCGGCTCATAAACGAGGTACACGTCCCACGCGATCTGATGCAGGTCGAGAGTTTCACCAAAAAGCTTGCCAAGATTCCAGCTGCCGTCCCAGCCCTGCGAGATGCGCACATCCTGAACAATTTCCGCCTGCTGTCCCGCACTGGCTACGCTATCTCCGTCGCGCATTCGCTCCCACACCAAGATGGCTTGAAGCTTAGGTGACGGAAATTTCTTGAGAACCCGGCCTACCACCGCATGTCCAGACTGACAACCCGGACAAGTGGGGGAGAGAAGTGCGACGACCCGAACCTTTTGACTGGAAGCATTGAACTCCTTACGCACATCGTCAGCGTTCAATGACGACATCGGAGTGGCTGGCGTCGTAGTGGGCGCGGCAGGGCTCCCGGATTTCGCAGCCGACGGATGACAACAGTCTTGATGGGTGGCCGACCAAGCGCCCGTCCATCCAAGACCCAGAAGCACCGCACCTATAAGCAAGACTGGATAAGTTTTTCGCATAATCGACGTCTCCCGCAAATCTTTCCCTCAACCATCCATCACGGCTGTTCGTTCAATGCTTTCTCCAGCGCCGGCGCAATTCGAAAGACTGGTCCGTTCCAAAACATCGGAGCTGGTCCGTCCTTCCAGTGCGAGTGGGGCACATAGAGGATGGCCTCATCCCAATGGAACCCTTTCTTCACACAGCAGTCCGGCTCCAACTGTCCCAACTTCTGCTTTGCGATCCGAGTCAGTTCTTCCGTGACAAGATGTTTCGGATCCCAAAACTGTCGTGCTCGGCGGTCGGGAATCCGCGCGAGCGTGCTCCCGCTTGGCGGCCTCCAATCGCTCGCAAGGATCGGCTCCCAAACAACCAGTACGCGCACCTTTCGGCCCGGGTACCGCGCAAGGAGTTGTTCCGCTGCGGAAGACCCCCGCAGACAACCTGGTCAAGTCGGGGACAGTAGCAACACCATCCGGGAAACGTCGGCATCGCTGTCAAAGGCGGCAGCGAATTCGCGCAAATCTGCATTCGAGAGTACGGTGAGAGGTTC
>Ga0209701_10002305_pt1 | contig 12416 bp, 9 predicted proteins | sample CZO8metaG_4_FD_188356 | JGI IMG/M metagenome (GOLD analysis project Ga0209701, IMG submission 188356) | Vadose zone soil microbial communities from the Eel River Critical Zone Observatory, Northern California, USA - CZOApr15con2H3.8 metaG... | ecosystem: Environmental > Terrestrial > Soil >...
CGCAAGGCGAAGTTGCGAGCCTGCCTCGAAAAGAAGGGTGTGTCCAAGGAACAGCTCCTTTCGACCAGCAGTACGACCGGCCAACGCTTGGGTCGTCAGGTGAAGCAGGATATCAATCGAGCCGTCAATCAGATGCTCGCTGATCATCCTGGTGCCCGGATCATCTACGAAGACCTCAATGTGGCTTCGATGCGTTTCAAAGCACGTGCTATGAATAGTTACCTGTACGCTTCAAATCTCGGACATATCCCCGAACAACTCGCCTGGGCCACGGCCAAACGAGGGATGGCGGCCCACACGGTCAAAGCTGCATACTCCTCACAGGAGTGTTCTCGCTGCCATTATGTGGATCGCTCCAATCGGCCTGACCAGAAGACGTTTCAGTGTGTGATCTGCGGACATGAGGACCATGCCGATCACAACGCCTCTGTGAATCTGGCCGGTCGCTGGGAAGATCGGGAACTGGCAGCATGCCAAAACAAGGCCGAGGTCAAAGCGTTATTGCTCAAGCGACATGAAGCTTGGAAGATGAAAAATAGGGTATTTGTAGTAGGCCCTGCCGTCCAGCTCAGCATTTGGGACCAACCCAAAGACTGAGCGGACGTAGCTTAACGAAACCAGAACCAATGCAATATTTGGTTAAGGTGGAGGCAACTATGTCTGAGCACTACACGTACGATGCTATCGTAGTCGGCTCGGGACCGAACGGACTTGCAGCCGCGATCACCCTGGCGCAGGCAGGTCTATCGGTGGCCGTGTTCGAGGCCAAAGATACGCTTGGCGGCGGCACTCGCACGATGGAGTTGACGCTGCCGGGCTTCCTGCACGATGTCTGTTCGGCGATTCACCCATTTGCGCTTGGCTCACCGTTCTTCCGCGGCCTGCCGCTCGCGCGGTATGGCCTGGAAATGATTCAGCCACTGGCGCCACTGGCGCACCCTCAGGATGACGGTACAGCCGTCATCCTTGAGCGTTCCATAGAGGCAACTGCTGCAGAGCTTGGCAACGACGCAAAGGCATACCGTAAACTGATGACCCCGCTCGTTACCGACTGGCCCAAAATCGAGGGCGCTGTGCTTGGGCCTCTCCGCCCACAATATGTACTCCATCCTTTCGCGCGCGCCAATTTCGGGTTGAAAGCCCTTCGCTCGGCGCGGGGTCTCTGCGAGGGTTCGTTTCAAAGTGAGCCTGCCCGTGCCATTTTCGCAGGATTGTGCGCACACTCGATGCTCCCTCTCGAGCAGCCGCCAAGCGCCGGGTTCGGCCTGGTGGAAGGCATACTTGGGCATGTGGTTGGTTGGCCGATACCCCGTGGCGGCTCTCAGAAAATCGCCGATGCGCTGGCAGCCTACCTTCGCTCCCTGGGTGGTGAAATTACTACCGGCGTTGAAGTCAAATCGCTAGATGCACTGCCGCCCGCCCGCGTTATCCTGTGCGATGTAACCCCGCGCCAACTGCTGCGCATCGCGGGCGATCGCTTGCCAGGGTCATACCAGCTCCAGCTGCAGCGCTACCGCTACGGGCCTGGCGTGTTCAAAATCGATCTTGCCCTTGATGGTCCCATCCCCTGGAAAGCCCAGGAATGCTTACGCGCTGGAACAGTGCACATTGGGGGCACTTTCTCCGAGATAGCCGCCTCCGAGCGTGCCGTATCGCGCGGAGAGCATCCTGAAAAACCGTTTGTACTGCTGGCACAGCAAAGCCTGTTTGACCCGACACGCGCACCGACGGGAAAGCATACCGTGTGGGCATACTGCCACGTCCCCAACGGCTCAACCTTCGACATGACGGAGCGTATTGAGTTGCAGATTGAACGATTCGCACCCGGCTTTCGCGACCGCATACTGGCACGCAGCACCATGAACTCGCTCGAAGTTGAGCGCTATAATGCTAATTATGTTGGCGGCGACATCAACGGCGGTCTCCAGGATTTATGGCAATTCTTCACACGGCCAACGGTCCGCCCTGTGCCCTACACTACTCCCGCAAAGAATCTCTTTATCTGCTCATCATCTACGCCCCCTGGAGGGGCTGTGCACGGTATGTGCGGCTATTTCGCCGCGCGAGCAGCGTTGCATCATCTCAAAGTTTCAGGCAAGCAAAGATAGGTTGCAAACCTGGACAGGTTGCATTATTCTTTATGCATTGCAGCCTCTGGTGATACTGATTTGCGCCCCGTGATATAAAAGTCGCGTAGGGGCGGGAGTGGTGCGGACGGGTGGTGGGGATGCTTCTCCTTGCGTCTCACCTGACCCGCAGGGTAGCTGCGCAGCAGCGTTGGTGAGACGGATTGGTGCCAGCATCGCCCCTTTGCCGGTAACAAGTGGTAACTCTGATTGCATATTCTTATGGGAGGATTGAACCCGAATGCCAAGGAGTATCCAGTATGAACCTGCGTCATGCAACAGCACAGGCAAGCGCGAGTACTGAGCCTACAGAGACCCGGCATGCAACCAGCACGCGCTTGCATGGCCGCTATCTCTTCCTTGCGAGGGCAGTATGGCTCACGCTGACCGTCTTCACCCTGTGCATCTCCATCCTCAGCCTGCCCGATGCTTTCAGGTCTTTGCACACGGCTTGTACCGGTTTTGCATGCACTGCTGCCTCTGGACTGCTGACTACGGGCGATATGCAGGCACTCCAGAAGATTGGCCTTTCCCTCGACTCCTACGCCTCCTACTGGATGGCTCTCACTATTGGCATAGCTCTCGTGTGGCTTGTGGTCGGCGTTATTCTGGCGTGGCGCAAATCTGACGACTGGATGGCGCTGCTGGTCGCGCTGATGCTTATCACTGTGGGCGCAACCTCCATCACTGACTATCTACTGTTTGTTAGCTCATCTACCTGGTGGATTCCGGCTAATGTCCTGTATATGCTCATAAGCCTCGCCCTTCTGTACACTTTCGCCCTCTTCCCGAATGGACGGCCCGTACCACGCTGGACGGTCTGGGTACCACTCATCTATCCCGCCGCACTGCTGTTCTATTTTGTTTTATCGCTCATTTTACACCTGCCCGGCTGGTCCCTCTATCGCGGCACATTGCCAATTAATGCCATCGCCTGGTTCGGCTGCGAATGGGTCCTCATATTAGCCCAAATCTACCGCTACTTCCGGGTATCCAACCAGGTAGAGCGCCAACAGACCAAGTGGGTGACCTTCAGCCTCATTGTGGTATTGCTAGCAGACTTTGGCGGTGCAGCATTTGCAAATATCTCCTCTGTAGAGCGAGCTGGCTTCTTCTTTATAATCATTAACACTGTCGGCCAGAGCCTTTATCTCGCTCTACCGTTTGGTATCGCCATCGCCATGATGCGCTACCGGCTGTACGATATCGACGTGATCATCAACCGCGCTGCTGTCTACAGCTTGCTTACGGCTATGCTAGTTCTGGTTTACGTGGGCCTGGTCCTCTTGCTGGAATTCCTTTTACGCGGGATCATCAGCCAGACGAACAACATCGCCATTGTCGTTTCAACACTGGCAATCTACGTCTTGTTCCAGCCGCTGCGTCATCGTATCCAGCGCATCATCGACCGCCGCTTCTACCGCAGCAAGTATGATGCTGCACGCATCATAGCTAACTTCAGTGCGACCTTGCGTGGGGAGATTGATCTGAACCAGTTGAGCGAGCACTTAATAGCAGTTGTTCAGGAGACGATGCAACCGACGCATGTGTCGCTGTGGCTGCGCGCTCCCGAACGGCCTGAGAATTATAGGGCTTTGCACAAAAAGTGACCTCTGCACAAAAAGTCAGGTGTCTGCATAAAATGAAAATGGCGAGTATTATTTGATATACTAAACACTAGACAGTAAGCTAGCGGTATTCGGAGAAATAACACTTTACAATAGCGGAGGTATCAAGGAAATAGACACCCATCAGCGCGGGCCTCTATCCTCAATCACTATCTCTGATGCAGATTTCCCACCGGCGAATGCTTGAGCAAGCCGCTCACGTTCAGCCCTCTCCTCCTGACTCCAAGGTTGTCGTGTAGGAAGATTAAGCAATTCGCCTTCAAGGTATTGCTGTTCCATGAATTCGCGTGCTGTTAACGGACGTATTACAGGCCAGGTTCCTGAAGTTGATGTACCTAATGGCATATTGGGAATTGTTTGCTGTACCGTAGAAGGGACAGCTCGTATGGCTATCATACCTTCTGTGTATCCCGCCCTTGGAGGGACAACATAAGGAGGCATCTACTTGACCTCTCTTTCCTCACTTCTTTTGTAGGCACGATATCCTTTTGCTCTGTTTCACTCATAAATGCACGCTCTTTCTTCTCTAAGCTACATTTAGCTCTTCTACCCGCTCCGCATATCCTACTATAATCCATATCGGCAAAAACCGCAATCTTCCCTCATAGTGAATATGAGCGGGCACAGGCGAATTACAATAAGCCGTGCCAGGTCTACCACTCTACCAGCTTCCAGATCTCCGGCCTGTACGTGCCGGCCTCCACGCCAATCTCGGCATAAATACTGACAGACTGTTTGAGGTGGGACATCGCAGCTTCTGAATCGCCGGCAGCATGAAATAAATCCGCCAGGTTATTTTGCAGCGCGGCCTCGCGGTGGCGATCCCCCTGTGATACACACAGCGCCAGCGCCTCTTCGGTCAATTCTATAGCTCGCTCGATCGCGCCGCTCGACCTGCAGACCAGCGCCAGGTTATTGAGCGCGGCCACGCGCACACTCAGGTCGTCCAGCTCTCCAGCAAGCGCAAGGCTCCGTTCCAGGTGATGCTGCGCTTCCTCCGGCTTTTGCTGCTTGCTTGCGAGGATGCCCAGTATGTTGTGCGCCTGGGCCAACGCGTGTATATCGTGAACGGCTTCAGCCTGGGCCAGCGTTTGCTGGGCCAGGTCCATCGCCTGATCGATCCGGCCCCGGTGATACGCTGCCAGGCTCCAATCAGCGTAGACCCTTGCCCGTTCACCCGCCGGACTCCCGATTGCAGCAAGCGCCGCCTCCAGATGACTCTCAGCCTGGTCCCACTCCCCCCGCCGCTCATACACGTTTCCTATCTTGTGCTCTACGCCGGCCAAAGCAGGCGGAGCGCAGAGAGCAGCAGCCGTCTCATAGCTCTTTAAAGCGTTTCCGTACTCCCCCAACAAGGTATACAGATCTCCTATGCTCTCGTGGAGCGCAGCGGCATCGGGATGGCCCAGCGCCAGCGCCATGCGCAAATGGGTCAGCGCTTCCGCGTTGGCATAAAGGGATCGCGCACGCTCCCCGGCCTGTTTGTAGTATTCCGCCGCGACTGCTTCGCTCCCCGCCATCTGGTAATGATACGCGATTTGACCGGCCAGCACAGCGTTCGAGCGATTCTCTCGCATGTGGCCAACCAGTGTTTCCGCGACACGGCGATGCAGCAGCCGCCTGCGGGCAAGGCTTGTCTCCTCATTGACCAGAGCGCGCAGTCTCTCGTGGCTGAAATCGTAGTTCAAGGACTGTTCACCTGCGCCACCGCGCATCTCTTCGACCAGTCCCTGGGCTATCAGCTCTTCAAGCGCGGTCACCGTCTCCTCTTCGCTGCGGCCGCTGACCTCGCGCAGCGTGTCAAAATCGAATGACCGCCCGATCACAGCAGCCGTACTGAGCAGTTGCCTTCCGGTTTCGCTCGCTGTATCCAGGCGCGAAGCGATCAGGTCACGCACCCCGCCGGGCGGGGACCAATCCTCGCTTTCCGCGGACAGCACCCCCGACGTAATCGCCTTGAGGTATTCAACGAGGAAGAAAGGCAAGCCCTCAGTCTCTTGATACAGGCGCTCAACCAGGTCCCTGGATAGAGCGGGTGTGATCGCCTGCACCAGTTCCCTGACATCGGATAAACTTAAGCGGGATAACGAGATGACGGTCGCCTTGCCTGCTCTCAGAGCCTCGTTCTGGAGTTGACTCAAACGCGGGTCATTCGAAACCCGTTTGCTGCGCCAGGTGACGAGCAGGCACACCGGTTGATCGCGCAGCCGCCGCACCAGGTAGCTCAATAAGTCAAGCGTGGCTCCATCAGCCCAGTGTACGTCGTCAAAGAAAATGAGCCCCGGCTGCGTATCTTTACAGACTGCAAAAAGCACCTGCCTGAGACCCTCGAAGAAACGGCTTTGAGCGCCCGGGCTGTCAAGCGGCAGAGGCGATGGCAAACCCCGGCGCAGCGTAAGGAGTTCCGGAAGTAAGCGGGAAGCTTCGCTCAGCCAGGGCGCCGGAATATCCTCCAACCAGCGCCCGCTGCCTTTGCGCGCAATGGCGGCACGCAATCCGGCAACAACCGGGCCAAACGCGAGATGGGTTTCTCCCTCATAACACTGGGCCACGATGATGTTTGCACCTCTGGCATAAGCCAGAAATTCCTCCGCCAGGCGCGTCTTGCCGATGCCTGCTTCTCCCTCCAGTATGATCATGTGACCATCGGCACTTATGCCATTATATACATCCATCAAAGTTGACCATTCGGCTGAACGGTCCACCAGGGGATAGTTGACACCGGAGGAGAAAGCCTGGGAATCGGGGGCAGTATCAAGCAGAGCACTGGCAGTTGCCAACGGCACGGCTTCCACGGCCACGCTTGCTCCAGGTACAACCGCAGTTGGAGTGCGCAGCGGCCCAGGAAGCGGAATTTCCTGCCGTTCTTTGATCGCCTGGTAGAGCCTGGTTGTCGCTTCAAGGGGAGCTACGCCCAATTCGCGTTCAAGTACCTCGACACATTCCCGGTATTGATGCAGAGCAGCCCCGCGCTGACCACTCCATACATACAACTGCATCAGCAGGCGATGTGCCGCCTCGTGCAAGCGATCCAGCATCAACCAGCGCCGGGCATAGGCAATAGCCGATTCAAAATCACCGGTGGCGCTATAACACTGCACAAGCCGCTCAAGCGCACCGGCAAGATCACGGCGCAGGCTGTCGGCTTGAAAGAACTGCCAATCGTCAAAGCTCGGACTATCGCGCAGGCCGAAACCCGCCAAAAAATCATCATCATACAGCGCCACTGCCTCGCTGAGAGGTTGCAGGCAGGCAGAACACGTCTCGGTTGGCGCGTGATTATGTAACCTGCACGCTGCCAGGTAGCCACGGAACTCGTGTACATCTACCCAGATGTCAGCATTAAAATTCAGGCCGGCATGCTCCCGGTCAATTTCCAGCCACGGCCCGGTGAGGGCCTTATTCAGTGTCGAAAGGGTGCGGCGCAAGGTGGCACGGGCGTGGACCTGGTCATACTCCGGCCAGAGCAGGGCCGCAAGCGCATCGCGGCTATGGCGCTGGCGGGTGACAGCGAGGTACGTCACGAGCGCAGTTGCCTTGCGTGTATCAAGGTCGACGATCTCACTGTTACACTCTATGCGTGGTGGGCCAAGCAAATATAATGCCAATCGGGACACGTAACACCTCCACTCACCCTCGATTATATGCTACGTAACCCCAAAACGCAACGATACGTGTGTATTATAACTTTTCGTAACGCTCTAATGCTGATGTGCGACCAGTCATCTAAGAGCCGCGTAGGGGCGGGAGCGGTGTGGAGCGGGGAGGGGATGCTTCTCCTTGCGTCTCACCTGAGTGCGAAGCACTAGCTGCGCAGCAGCGTTGGTGAGACGGATTGGTGCCAGCATCGCCCCGGGTGACGAATCAATGAACCCCTTGTTGTTGATAGAACCGTGAATCAGTTGGTAATAACATATGAGAGCCTCCTATGCTATACTCTCCCTGAAGAAAGTAATCAAAGGTCCCTGATCATCAAAGGAGAAAAAACGACGACCCTGCGCTGGACCTCACGCGATTTAGAACTATTACCGGACGATGGTAGTCGATACGAAATTATTGATGGAGAATTGTACGTATCGAAGCAACCACATTATCATCACCAGCTTGTTTGCACCAGGTTGGTCGCATTTCTTGACGCCTGGAGTCGTCAAACGAAAGCTGGGGAAGCAAATTTTGTGCCGGGGCTGATCTTTGCAGATGATGACGATGTTGCGCCCGATGTCATCTGGATTAGCCGAGAGCGCCTGGCTATGGCGCTCAAGCCAGATGGCAAATTGCATAACGCCCCTGAGCTTGTGGTTGAAGTATTATCACCGGGTGTGATAAATGAGCGCCGAGACCGTGAAGCCAAGCTCAAACTCTATTCACGACGCGGAGTCCAGGAATACTGGGTCGTGAACTGGCAAGAGCGATACCTTGAAATCTACCAGCGTGAGAAGGCTGTGCTCAAACTTGATCGGACGCTCTATGAAACCGACACGTTAGAGTCGCCGCTATTACCTGGCTTCTCCTGTCAAGTTAGCGAGATTTTTGCAGGCATCTAGTAGAGAGAGTAAGATCAAGCACGAAGCGCTCGCTGCGCGAGCAGGAAAAGTGAAAAAGGGAACCCGCGACACTCCCGAGAGGATGTTCGCACGCACCTGAAGAGAGACGTGTGATAGACACAAAAATCTCCAGCGATGAAGATACGAACAATTACCTCGTGGATCTACTGATGGACACGCCCGAAAGCACGAGATCCACCATCCGTTCAGGCAGCGTTTCATCGAGGGATTCTCCCAGCAAAAACAGGCGAACATAGAAGACTCCGATGAGCGTTTCGAAAAGCAGTGGAATGTCTGTCTGCGGCGAGAGCTCTCCTCGCGCAATAGCCCGCTCAAACAGTGGACGCAGGAGTGAGCTTCGACGTTGCCAGTAATCCTTGGAAAGGGCACTGATCGCAGGTACATTCCTGGCGGCGATCCCCGTCTGGATAAGAGCTTGCCCAACCGTAGACTGCAGAAAGGTGCGCAGCAACTGCAAAAGCTGGATCAGATCAGAACGCAACGCTCCCGTATCGGGGATGGGAATATCTTGTGCGACCTGACTGGCTACCGCATCGATAACCAACTGTTCCTTCGTTTTCCATCGCCGGTAGAGCGTGGTTTCATGGATGCCCGTTCGTTCACCAATGCTGGCAAAGCTCAAGGCTTCGTAGCCCTGCTCCTGTAAGAACTGGATGGTGGCCTCAAAGACGGCGGCCTGGATGCGAGCGCTGCGCCCGCCAGTCCGGCGACGAGGACCATGCGAGGCTTCGGTAGTACTGGCAGAGTGCTGTGTGTTCATACGCCTAGTATAGCTCGATGGGCGGGCTAATGCAAGTGACCCTTGCATTAAGTCAGAAACGATGGTATGCTTAATGCAAGCTTTCTTTGCATTAAATCAGAGAGTCGTTCAGAGAGAAAGAACAAGCGAAAGGAACCATCGTATGTCCTCTCACCATTCAGATCCCTCCATGCCTGACCATGCACGTGTGCCTCAGCATCGGGAGGTGCCTTTTCAGCCTCCAGATCCCTCTCAGCCCTCCGGACAAAGTACCCTTCGCCGGTGGCACGAGGAACTGTTCATTTGGCTCATCACGGTTGATGCAACCGGGACGCCACACACGCTCCCTGTCGCATTTCTCTGGGATGAGGCGCAATCCACCTTCCTGATCTACAGTGCGTCAGAGGCTGATCGTGACCGCCTGGCGCATATCCAGCAGAACCCAAAGGTGGGACTGCATTTTAATTTTGATCTGAGTGGAAGAGACTCCTTCATCCTCACAGGCGAAGCGTCGGTCAGCACCAACGATCTCCCTTCCGATCAGATTCCCGCCTGGAGGGAAAAATACCAGACACTTTTCTCACAGATGGGGATGACCCTGCAACAGGCGGCAGCGCTCGCTCCGGTGGCCTTGCGCATCCGTCCCCTGACGATGATCGTCTCATCTTGACGACATGGGAGAGAGCAGTGCTGCACTCACTGTTCTCTCTCTGTGAGTGAGTACTGCATATTTTTTGTTCACTTACAATTCAGAAAGAGGTGCATGATGCTTGTTCAACCGGATATCGTTTCACTACTGTCATCTCCTTTTTGTGCGGCAGGCCGTTCCTGCCTAAAAGCAACCTGCAACTGCGTCCGCCGGCGAAGGATAGGCGACATGCACCTGCCCGAAGGCGAAATCGCCCGCTCGCATGACTGAGGCGTTCATCCCGGTTCACATGGCGTCAATCCTATAAGCTGTTCGCTCAGCGATCAAGCGTCGCCATGATCCAATCGGCGTAACGCTGCCCCGAGACGTTTCCCGGCGCCAAAGCGTCGTCGAGCACCCTCATCTGTGCGGGATCAAGCTGGACGGTCGCGGCGGCCACATTCTCTTCAAGATATTTCCGGCGCTTCTAGCTGTTTCGGCGCCGACCTGCTTTCCGTCCTTGAAACGAAAACCAAATTTGGTGGCGATCACCACCTGGTCGCGCCGGTCCTTGAACGCCCGGCCGAGCAGCTCCTCGTTGGTGAGGGGACCATAGCCCTGGGCCGTATCGAAGAAGTTGCATCCGATCTCGATGGCACGGTGAAGTGTAGCGATCGATTCTTTCTCATCCGCAGGACCATATGATTGGCTCATGGGCATACAACCGAGACCGATCGCGGATACCTCTAGTCCCTGACTGCCAAGTTTACGTTTGCTCAACGTCATGAATGCTATCCTCCAATCAAATTCTATACGGCACTAATATAAGGTGCTCGTAAGCTGTTCGCTCAAGCTCCAGAGGCGATCGGCCGCTTCGGGGTCAACCGCGTGGGGCATCACGCCACGAGGTAGCGAGCCAAACTGGTTTGCTGCGATCTCCTCGGACACGAGCGGGGCGATGTCGCAGTCCTGGCAATAGACACCGCCCATGCCGTCAAGCTGCGGACTCGTTGCGCACCAGACGCTGGTCGCCGCCCCTTGCTCGACCGTCTTCAGGCCCTTCGCCGGGTCGAGGATCGGCTTCCCGTTCTCGTCAACAATACCCGCCGCGCGAAGTACCTCCGGCGAGAGATACTTCGAGAGACCCGTGCCGACGATGCTGCCCGGATGCAGGGAGAAGGCACGCACACCGTGCGCCTTGGCCCGCTCGTCCAGCGCCAGCGCGAAGAGAATGTTGGCCGTCTTCGACTGGCCATAGGCCATCCACGGACTATAGTCGCGGTGCTCAAAATTGGGGTCCTCGAACACGATGGGCGAACGGCTGTGCGCCCACGCCGAAACCGCCACCACCCGCGCGCCGTTCGCTTGGCGTAGTGCCGGCCAGAGTCGCATTGCGAGCTGGAAATGCCCCAGATGGTTCGTCGCGAAATGTAATTCATAGCCCCGCGCGTCGCGCGTCAGGGGCGCGCCTCCTATGCCCGCGCTGTTCACCAGGATGTGCAGCGGCGAGCCTGCGGCAAGAAACTTCACGGCGAAGGCATCGATCGAGGCCGGGTCGATCAGGTCCATTGCCTCAATCTCGACACCGTCGATTCCTTCCAGCGCGGTCGCAGCCTTGTCGTGATCGCGCGCCGGGACGATAACCCTGGCACCTGCGGAACGCAACACGCGCGTGGTCTCCAGACCGATGCCGGAATAGCCGCCGGTGACGATGGCGATTTTGCCGCTCAAGTCGCGGCCGCGGATGACCTCGCTGGCTGTCGTAGAAGCTCCAAAGCCGGAGCCAATGGGAGTTTGTTGGGTCAACAGAAGAAACCTCCTTGAAAATGTTCTTAGGCAAGGTTCAAATGCACTTGACAGTTCCTCATCACCAGCAAGGTCCAGCCCTATCATCCTTCGCTTCGCTCAGGATCTCGCTGCCGTTGTCAAAAGCCAACCAGGTTTCCGGTCAGTGCCGACTGTCATCCTGAGCGCAGCGAAGGATCTCGCTACCATTGTCAAAAGCCAACCAGGTTTCCGGTCAGTGCCGACTGTCATCCTGAGCGCAGCGAGGATCTCGCTGCCCATCGCGACAGACCCTTCGCTGCGCTCAGGGTGACACGGGGTGACTGCATAAACGGTCAAGTACAATTCGTCCAAATTGAACCTTGCCTTAAGGATATTATTGCGTGAAAAGGTCAAACGAAATAGACCATTCCTGCCTAAAACTTGCCTGAATCTGCAAATTGCTGGATGCATGCCACGATAGAGGATACAATGTAAAATGACGATGGCATTCAGGAAACGAACCGAGAGGTGCCAAGAGGACGTATAAATAAAGGCGAGGTAAAAAGAAATGTTGGAACAACAACTCACACCCGTCACTTTATTGAGAGAGAGTATCTCGATTCATCAGAAGGTAGTGGATCGACTTATTGCGATGACCGAGAGGATTACCAATACAGAGGGAAGAACGCAAACACTCATCCCATTTCTTTCTCTTGTCCGCCATAGTCATCAGACACCGCTGATTCCAGTCGTTTTGACTCCTTCATTGTGTCTCATTCTTCAAGGAACAAAGCAACTGCGTCTTGGCCAGGACATGCTTCAGTATCACGCGGGCGATTACCTGGCATCGGTGATTGATATACCTGCACCCGCACAAATCATCGGGGCGACAAAGCAGTTCCCGTATCTCGGTCTCCGCATTGATTTTACGACGAAAGAAGTCGCTTCTGTGGTGATGGAGGC
>Ga0209701_10002310_pt1 | contig 12398 bp, 10 predicted proteins | sample CZO8metaG_4_FD_188356 | JGI IMG/M metagenome (GOLD analysis project Ga0209701, IMG submission 188356) | Vadose zone soil microbial communities from the Eel River Critical Zone Observatory, Northern California, USA - CZOApr15con2H3.8 metaG... | ecosystem: Environmental > Terrestrial > Soil >...
AGACGCGCTTACCGGTACTTTGTTGCCTTGGGACTTTTCCTCGCTTCATGGCAAGCGATCGGCATCTTCTCAGACGCGGAGGATGCGGGAAGCACCGGCCTTCAGCAGAAGAGCAAGGAGGCGCTCTTTCCCGAAACAACAAAGTACCGGTAGTACGTCCGTTCAGAAAGCAACCTCACTGAACATGGTTTCCGCGCGAACTTCTCCTTCGCGCAAAAGGATGGTTTGGGAAAATATGAGAGCCTGTTGATTTCTTACGATTCTACTCTCATGCTAAGCTACTCTGCAACCAAAGGGAGGTGTGGGAAATCTTATGTAGTGGGGGGTCTGAACGGACGTACTAAGTAGCCACCACAGGTTCTTCGGTCTTAGAAGACAGCACGAGCTTGAGAACGTGATGGGCACAGTGCAGTGAACAGGTAGTGTGTATCATCTACTCTTAGGCAAGGTTCAATTTGGACGAATTGTCCTTGACCGTTTGAACAGTTACATCGTGTCACCCTGAGCCCATGCGCTTCGCTCAGGGGAAACTCCGCGAAGGGTCTGTCGCGATCGGCAGCGAGATCCTTCGCTGCGCTCAGGATGACAAGGCCGGACCTTTCTGTTGGTGAGGAACTGTCAAGTGCATTTGAACCATGCCTTAAATTTTATGCATTACCGATGGGCAACTGTGCGTCGGCACGCAGGTAGAGTGGAATGCGGTCCAATGGTGCCTCAGCTACGATGTGCTGCCCACCCTCAAAGGTCTGCCTGCTCCAGGCATCGGTCCAGGTTGTTCCAGCGGGGAGGTACACCTCACGAGTGCATGCTCCCTCTGTTAATACTGGGGCCACCAGCAGGTCCGGGCCGAAGAGAAACTGATCATCAATGCTTGCACACGTCTCATCCCTCAGAAAATCGAAGAAAAGCGGGCGCATAGGCGGAATTCCTTTCTCATGGGCGAGGTGCATTTGCTCCAGGATGTATGGGCGTAGTCGCTCACGAAGGAAGAGGAGATCTTTGATTATCGTGTATACTTCATCACCGAAGGACCAGGCTTCGTTTGGTCCGCCAGTGCTTATCATCGTTGACGCCTCTGGTGTCGGAAGGCGATAGCCGTGCAGTCGGAACAGTGGACAGAAGGTGCTGTACTGGAACCAGCGGATGAGGAGTTCGCGAAAAGCGGGCGACTCAGGATCACCGCCGTAGAAGCCGCCGATATCGGTGGTCCACCAGGGAATGCCGCTCAGGCCAATGTTCAACCCGGCACGGACCTGTGCCTGGAACGCCTCAAACGTACTGTTGATATCGCCCGACCAGACAGCCGCACCATAACGCTGGCTCCCTGCCCAGGCGGAACGGCATAAATTGAGGATAGCTGTCTCACCAGCATCGCGCATGCCCTCGTAGAAGCCGCGTGCATGCAGCAGAGGATACGCATTGGCGACGGTCAGCCCGTTCCCCAGGTGGAAGCGTAAGTTATCTGGGTCCATGGGAAACATCTCAGGTTCGCACGCATCAAGCCACCAGGCCTTAATTCCATACCGGTAGTAATGCTCACGGACCTGCTCCCAGATGAACTGTCGTGCCTCAGGATTGGTCGAATCGTAATAGTGTAGAGAGACAGGGCCTTGAGGGCGGTTATCCATGAAGGTCATGAGCGCAGGAAGGCCACGTTCCGTGCGTATGAGCAAACCGCGTCGCTGCATAATGGGAAAGTTTTCGCTCACGGGGTTGACCGTAGGCCAGATCGAGACCATCAACTTGACTCCCATCCCCTCCAACTCGCTTACCATCCCTGCTGGATCAGGCCAGAGTTCTGGATCGAAGCGCCAATCTCCTTGCAGTGTCCAGTTGAAAAAGTCGATGACAATCACGGAAAGTGGCAGGCCCCGCCGTTTGTATTCGCGTGCTACCGACAGGAGTTCATCCTGGGTACGATAGCGGAGTTTACATTGCCAGAAGCCTGCTGCCCATTCAGGAAACTTGGAAGGATGGCCGGTCGCATCGGCGTAATGTTCCATAATCTCAGCGGGGGTAGCGCCAGCGGTGATCCAGTAATCGAGTTGCGGCGTAGCCTCGGCCACCCAGCGCGTCCCGTTGTAGCCTAGTTCGACACGGCCGATACCAGGGTTGTGCCACAGAAAGCCATAGCCCCGGTTGGAGAACAGAAATGGAATAGATACTTCTGTATTCCGTTGTACCAGGTCGATAGTGCAACCCTTCTGGTCCAGTCGTTCATGCTGATGTTGTCCTAGCCCGTAGAGCCGCTCGTCGTCATAGGCCCGCAAGCGCACCTCCAGGTGAAACAGGTCGCTATGCACAGCCTTAAAGGAGCGCGGAGGGAGGCGAGTGGCACGTACTGACTGCTCCTCTGCCAATAGTTCAGTGCCGTTGGCAGTGTTGGAAAAACGGATGAGCCCCTCTGGAGAGATGCTGGCGGTTAGAGCGCCATTGCGTATGATCGCACCTTCTGCCCCAATGGTGATCTGTGCGTCCGTCTCAGCAGGAGGAAGTAGGACGCTCACCAGGTCATCGCGAATCCCCGCACTGATAGTTGCACGCACTCGCAGGCTATCGCGCCCCCAAGGCTGAATTTGCATCATCTCGTGGTTCTGTTCCCACAGTAACATGTTATTTTGTTGACGAAATCCCTGCATAAATAACCTCTTGAGCGTCTCTCTTATCGCTAATCCATTGGATAAAGACTGCAACCGCCGTCGATCAACAATACTGAACCAGTCATGTAGTTCGCCATGTCAGAGCAGAGAAAGAGGAACCCGTGTGCCACACTCTCTGGGGGCTGCATAAAGCCCAGGGGAATAGCTTTACTTGCACGAGCACGATAACTAGGGTCAGTGTCCCATTGACGTTTCGCCAAGCCGACGGCAACGATACCAGGAGCAATAGCATTGGCACGGATGTTTTTGGTGCTCAACTCACGGGCGAAGCCACGCATCATCGCTTTCATCCCGGATTTACTGATCGCGTATGGCGTTATCTCCGGCCAGGGCACATCTTGAACCCAGGAGGTCGTGAAGATAAGATGTCCTGCTATGTTGTTCTCGATCCAAGAGCGGGCCGCTGTCTGGGCCACGATATACGCTGATCGCAAGTTCAGGTTGAGCAGTTTATCGAATTCCTCCAAAGGGTAGTGCTCAACCGGGTAAGACTCGACCATACCGGCATGGCAACAGACCACGTTGGGGAACTCCCAGGTGTCTCGCACCTCTTTAAACAGCGCATCTACGGATTGCTGCTGTGTGGCATCAGCCCTGAAGTAGGCAACATTGGGCCCGGTCGCCTCGGCTGTAGCTAATACCTGGGTAGCTTCATCTTCGGGGATGATATCGTTCACTGCCACCCTGGCTCCCTGTTCAACCAGAACCCGCACAACAGTGCGGCCAATTGCTCCACACCCACCCGTGATCAGGATGGTTTTGCCAGTGAGATCGAGGACGTTCATTGCTTGCGCCGCTCCTTTTCAAACTACATCCAACTCGATTTCTTGTAAGCACATGGCATATTTGCTCCCCGGAGGATCAGCGGGGAAATTCGTACCCAAATAGGAATTAGTAAAGTTTGCCGAGTAGCACAGCCACATGCTTGTCCCGCTGGAGCTGATGAATTTCGATGGAATATTCACGAAATAGCCCTGCGCCCCGAATTTTTCCATGAACGTGACGAGTTTCCACGGACCGGTGATGGTACCGGATTCCAGAATATACGTGTTCATGGTGCTGATAGTTGGCCAGCCATCGGTCACACATAGGAGGTATTTCTTCAAAGCGGGATGATAGGTCATAGTTGCATGGCCAACGCGCCCGTTCCATTCTATCAATGGCTTGATACGGCTGAAATCGCTGGTCCAGATGGGCTCCCCCTGAGTGGTGTGGCCGCCGAAGAACTCGTACTTTGAAGCATCGTTCATACTTTGGAGCGAAGGCGTTACCCGGATGAGATAGGCCTGGTCTCCAGCGATCCAGCCCAGGTTCGCATCCGGGCGGCTCGCTCCATGTCCGACAAGATATGCCTTGCCATCTGGCGAATATTGCAGCTCTTTGCCAAAATCCACGAAGTGAGGCGCGCCGATCTTCACTTTCCGGCCATCCTTGCCGGATTCTCCGAAGATCGGCTCGGCCGGAGTATGCGGAGTATCCATCCAGGTTTTTCCATAATCCGTTGAAATACGGAAGCCTACGAAAGGACCTAAGATATCCCAGTTGAGCCCCCGGTCGGATTCGTCTAAACAATACGTGCCATAGTACCACACGCCAGCATGAACCAGGCTCCCGCAGGGATAGCAACCGCCATAGGGAGCAGTGGGAGCATAGTGGATGCCCAGCGGCTCAATCTTCAAGTTGAGAGGATCATCCCCGATGATCCTGGCCTGCCCGGTTCCTGATTTGCCACCTCGTCCTGCATTGACAGGATTTCTAGAATCCGATGAGCACTCAATTTCACTGAGCGGCGCCCCCTCTCCACGCAGTTGACTGACATTCCCGTCGGTCCAGGGAGAGTACATCGTATCGTCAGCTGTCCACGAGGGGTACCATGTATCTGCTTCTGTATAGGCCATATGTCTACCCGTAAAGATCAGTCCGACAATCTCCTTTGATGGTTCAAAGGGACAATCGATTGGCGGTTGTGATGGCCATTTTCTCTTATCCATTGGCATGAGCTCCTTCTACCATACAAAAAGACAACGTCATCAGGCAGAGGGAGTTCTCGTGAGATTGATCCACTTGAACTCCCTCTACCAGCCGCCGATTCATTTTTTATGATGAGGACTGTACAACCTATGGGTAACCAATGAGAGTACAATCACGATACCGTAGATAAACTGCGTCCAGTAACCAGTGAGACCAGCAGCCACGATGCCAGACTCAATGAAACCAACCGTGAAGGCCCCAATGATACCTCCTGCAACGGTGCCGATGCCCCCAATCCCAGGGGTGCCCCCCACAAAGATTGCTGCCAGCACCGTCAACAGATAGCCGTCTCCGACTGTGGGGTAAAAGTTGTTATTGATCAGAATCGCCAGAACACCCACCAGGCCCGAGGCGAGCCCGACATACACGAAACTGACCACTTTGACCAGGCGGACGTTGATACCCATCTCCTGAGCCGATTGCGAGTTGTCGCCGACAAAGCGGACGTATGCGCCGAATTTGTGGTAGGTGAAGAGCACTATCCCGATGATGGCAAAGCCGGCTGCCCAGAGCATCTGCACCGGGATGATGCCGACCTGTCCCACGAACACATTATGGAATGAGGTATTCTCCAGGAACGCCAGGGGAGCGCCACTACCATTGGTGATAATCTGGATGAAGCCGCGCCAGAAAAAGTTCATACCCAGGGTGACGATCAGCGCCGAGAGCCCAAAATAGGCCACCAGAATGCCGTTGATGAGCCCGGCAATGCCGCCGGCTAGAATCGCCAGCACCAGGCACAGGTAGGGGTTCCAGCCGGCCAGGACAAACTCGCTGAACACCAGGGCTGCCACGCCTACGACCGAGGCGAATGAGAGATCGATTTCGCCCGCCACGACCACGAACACCAACGGAACAACGAGGATGATATAGATCGGTAGGGAGACAAAGACCGCAGTATAGGACAGGCTGTTAAGCCACACTGAGGGGCTGGCGATGGTGAACACCAGCATCATGAGCACGAAGAAAGCCAGGGCACTGGCCAGCTCTCGGTGCTGACTGAGGAATGACACCACTCCCCCTGGGCGACGAGTCAGCTGTTCCTGCGGCGGAGCCTTCTGGTCAGTAATCACGCAAGTGACCTCCTGTCTGTTTGCGATGAGGTTATCTCGCTTGTCTCCTCCAGTGAGATGGCGTCGCCCTTACGTGCGAGAACCTCTCTTCCCTTGGCCAGGTCCTGCATCAGCTCCGTTAGTTCGATGGCGGAAATATCCTTCTTACCCATTTGGGCCGCAATCCGCCCGCGATCCACAATTACAATGCGATCAGCGACCCGGTGCGAATGGAAGATGTTGTGTGAGATGAACAGGACTGTGGAGCCTTCCTGGCGGGCTCTCTCCACGAAATTAAGCACTTCCTGTGATTGAGTGAGAGACAGCGCCGTAGTGGGCTCATCAAGAATGATGAGGTCGGCTTTGAAGAACATGGATCGTGCGATAGCCACCCCTTCGCGCTCGCCACCGGACAGGCTCGATACGACCGAATTGGGCGACATGACCTTGGAGGTGAAGCCGATGCGGCGCATGAGCGCTTCGGCCTCCTGGCGTTGTCTCCTGCCGTTGATGAATCCTAGCCAGGTGGCGATCTCCCTGCCCATAAAGATATTACTGATCACATTCTGATGTTCTGCCAGGGCCTTGTCCTGGTAGACCGTCTCGATGCCCATGAGACGAGCCCTGGCAGCATTCCAATGCACGACCTTCTTCCCTTTGATATACAGCTCACCTTCGTCGGGGGAGTGCACGCCCGAGATAATCTTGGTGAGGGTCGACTTACCGGCACCATTGTCGCCCAGCAGGGAGACAATCTCTTTTTCATGAAGAGCGAGGGTGACATCCCGCAGAGCGTAGACGCTTCCAAAGGACTTGGAGACGTGGCGGAGTTCTACTAGGGGTACAGCCATGACTAGATAGCCTCCAGTAACTGTATCATTTGACATGATTATCGGCGCGTCTGACAGATAATATGCCGACCAATTTCCTGGCTTTAGGCAAGCAGCCAGTGCCACTGATCAAGTCAAACCACAAATAGAGTACGTTTCATCGTATGCCTTCCTTCACGAATTCGGTAAAGGGTTGATAATTATTGTTGGTCACGAACGAGGCGGACGTATCGTAGCTCAGGGGAGCAAACAGCCACTTTTTCGTGAGGCAGAGGCTCAGGATCGGCAGATAGCCTTGCAAGAATGGCTGCTGATCAGATGTAAGCTGAACGTACCCGCTCTTGATAGCGTCAAGAACGGAGGGGTTGAGGTCAAAACCGATGTTGTAGACCTGGCCAGGCCCCTTGCCAATCGCCTGCATATATTGCTGAGTAGCTGCCAACGTCTGTCCGCCTGCCTGTACGATCAATTTGGTGTCAGGGCTGCGCCTGAAGGCACTGGAGAGGATTGGCGTGAGTGTGTTGGGGTCGGAGCCAGCAGCCGGTGGCGACACGATCCGCGTGACAATCAGCCCTGCCGCCTCCAGCGCTTTGGCTGTCCCCTCCTCACGAATGTAGCGACCGGGCTGTCCCCATGCTCCGAACACGATGGCCTTGTCACCGGCCTTAAGTCCAAGCATACTGATGGCTTGCTGACCTAAAGCCGCCCCCTGAGCGGCAAGATTAGCGCCAATGTACCCTCCACCGAATTGGCTGCGTACCTGCGGGACATCGACATTTTGATACTCCATTATGACCCCCAGGCTGTGCGCTTGCTGGGCCAAGGGCAAAATCGCTGTGTCGCCTGGGTGGCCCATCATAGCAATAGCATCGGGACGGGCTGCGACGGCCTCGCGCAGCTGGTTGGTCATCGTCTCGACGTCCCAACCTGAGAAGATATAGTCGACCGTCGGGCCCAGGTCAGCCTGGGCCCGTTTGGCCCCGTTGAGCACAATCGAGGCAAAGGCATCCCCTGGGTTTCCCCCAACGAAGAAGCGAATGTGAATGCCCTTCGCCCATCCAGAGCTATTCGATTGATTGGAAGTGGAAGTTTGGCCTACTGTCCCGCAACTAGCGAGTGCTGCCGTCACACCAGCCAGTCCGGCGATCTCAAAAAAACGACGACGATGAAATACGGGGAAGACCTGGTCAGCGGCCTGCTGGGGGGACCGCTCTTCCCTTTGACCCTCTTGTGTCATGAGCATTTCCTCCAAGACTCTGAACTGCCGATACACTATCTGGCACTAGCCAGTGAACAAGCACGCCTAGCAAGGGATTCACTCTTCACATCTGGACGTAGAGAGCTTCCTCTTAGGGCAATGCGTTAAACACAACTTCTAACTGAGATCATTCCCTGGTTCAATTGATCCTGTTGATCCGGTGATGACCCTGTGGGGGTAACTGCTCTATGGGTTCTCGTGGTCCTATCGGACTGTTCCAGCTCTCACCAGTTTAGCCGGGCTGCTCAGGTGCTAATGGAAATCGTCCCTGTATAGGGCCAGAGGAATGTCAGGCACATGAACACAACAATAAGTTTGGGGATGTAATTCATCCTTTCCTTGTGGCAAACGGTACTTAACAAATATCTTTCCTTAGTATACATTAAGTCATCTGATAAGTCAAGTGGTCATCTGATGATTTAATACCTAAATTCTGTTTGCAGGCTTCTCTCTCCTTGCTCCGCTACCTCTTTATCTTCTGAGGTAGGAGGAGTATACAGGCGCCTGAATACTGCTACATTATCGTCCATATGTTCTTGCATCAGCACCCGTGCTAACATCGGTTTGTGCTCATCTATAGCTGAAGCAATAAGGAGATGGAAGCGACAGGCGCGTTCACTAACCTGGTGATCACGCATAGTCTGGCGTCGACTATCAACTAAAAGATCGTTGACCCGCTGCAGCATGCCCTCAAGGACCGAGTTGTTCGCCGCCTCGTAGATAGCTGCGTGAAAGCCAAGGTCAGCCTCCATCCAATCGCGCCCTGCACGGAAGTTCCGATTCATGCGCTCGGCATAGTCTTCAATGCGCTTGACTTGGTCCAGAGAAGCTCGTTCCGCAGCAAGAGCAGCAAGTTCAGGTTCGATTATACGGCGAGCCTCCATAAGTTGTCCGAGCGAAGCTACTTCCGTCGTTGTAAAACGCTTACGCAGTTCATCTGGCTGTGGAGGCTGTGGACTCACGAACACACCACTGCCCTGCGCGATCCGTACCACGCCGGCAGAGGCTAGCACGCGGAGCGCTTCGCGAACCGAAGATATTCCAACATGTAATTCTTTTGAGAGCTGCTGATTACTAGGCAATCGTTGCCCTGGGCGCAACTCAGCATCAGCGATGCGGCGTTTAATCTCATCAAGCACCACTTCATAGATCAACATCTGCTTTGGCATACTGCAACTTTCTAACTAGTTTTGTAACAAGGAGGAACAAAGAGCTTCTTCCATTGTAGCTGTCCTCGTTCGAGGCGTGCAGAAACATGAAAGCCGCTATCGTATTTCCTCTCGCTCCCAGTGGTCACCCATAGCCCGCCGCCCAACGGCGAGCCCTGGCCCCTCGGAGACCTGGCGGCTCAAGTCAGCTCGAGAGAGCACTTCTTCCCGTAAGCACACACCGAGCCCTGGGCCACTTGGCACCGCGAAGTGACCATCTTCTAGCTGCGGTGTATAATCGGAGAGCACCGAAAAGTAGGTCTGATAGAATGCTCGCACGGACTCAACAAATGCGAGGTTGGGCAGGTGTGCCCCAAGGTGCAGGGCTGCTGCATGGCAGAAGGGACCAGCGACGTTATGCAGAATAATCGGCGTACCGAATGCCTCCGCCATATTTGCCATCTTGCGTGTCTCACCTATGCCTCCGCTCCATACAGGATCAGTCATCAAGAACTGTGAGACATGCTTTTCAAGCCATTCACGTACCTGCCAGCGGGTCATCAAGAGTTCAGAACCAACGAGAGGAATGCGAATACGCTGAGATAAGGCCTTGATCTCATCAAGATTGACCGCCGCCAGCGGGTCCTCCAGAAAGAGAATATTGTAGGGCTCCAATGCATGCGCAATACGTTCTGCACTGCTACGATTCCAGCGGAAGTGACACTCTATTGCGATCTCCATCTTTTCACCCACAGCGTCACGAATTTGCTTGACAGGGCGCAGACCAGTCTCCAGGTCGGCAGGCGCAATGTATTGACCAAGTGAACGCTCTGAGTAGGGGTCAAAGGGCCATATTTTCATCGCGCTAATACCATCAGCAAGGAGACTCTTTGCAAGTGCTCCTGCATCACGGTCGTGATCGTGCCATGCCCGATAATCATCGACACCAGGAGTGCCTATGCAGGTGTTATAGGTAGGAATCCACTCGCGGGTGCGCCCTCCTAGCAGGTGAAAGAGTGGTGCCCCATAATGCTGCCCTAGCACATCCCAGAGCGCTATCTCGATAGCCGAAAGGGCACGCAATTCAGCACCACTATATCCATGATACATGAGGTTATCGAACACAAAGCGCCAATTTCCCTCGATATCGAGAGGATCTTGGCCCAGCAACAGTGGTGCAATGGTGCCATGAAGGGCTCCGAGCGTCCCCGGAATTTTGTCCACCGTCTCGCCAACGCCAATCAGCCCTGTATCTGTATGGACGCGCACAAGAAGCAAGCGTTGATAGGCCTCCAGACGCAAACTTTCAATGGCAGTGATATGCATGTATAGCCCTCATCCAAGAACGAGTGCACTTGCTAGACAACCCTCCGCAGCTCGACTCCATTACCTAAGAGGACTTGGCCAGCCCTCCAGAGGTATCGCTTGGGAAACAGGACCATGTAAAATCGGACATGGCAGCCGCAAGGCTGCTAGTGTCCCATGGTCTTGCTGACACCGGCAACCCTTGCAGTGGCCTTGTCCGATGCGAAGAGAGCTCGGCTAGCTTGAGAAAAGATGCTCCTTGAATACAAGGACGTTATCATGTATGATAAAGGTGATAAGATGATACACTGAACACACTACGTTGTCATCAGATGACTTTGTTAGTGTAAGTATACCCTGGTGAAGAAGTGAAGTCAAGAGGCTGTAGAACGTATGCTCTTGGAATAAAGAGCCACGAAGCGTATTCTGCTCGTTACCATGAATAGATGAGGAAGAGGAGGACAGCATGGAAATTGTCCCTGGTATCCATCGCTTGGAACCATATATTGGGAAAAAGCTGGTTGCCCATCACCTGATCATAGGAGAGCGCTCATTACTCATTGATGCTGGAACGCCAGAATTGGCACGAGAGGCATTACTCCCCTGGCTTACTGAAGTGCTTGGTGATCCAGCGAACCTCGACATGACTCTGATTACCCATGCCGATGTCGACCATTACGGTGGCCTGGACGTTCTGCGCACAGCGTGTCCTCATGCAACTATTCTGGCTCCAGCGCAGGATCGACGCTGGATAGAGAATCCAGACGTTATCTTCGCCGAACGCTACGATGCCTATCATGCTGAACATGGTCTTACCTATGAGCCATCCTTGACACAGATGCTCCATGCCTGGCATGGTCCTCCTGTTTCGGTTGATCTTGGTTTAGTTGGAGGAGAGGACGTGCATTGTGGCCAGGAACTTATCTTGCATGTCCTTCATGTGCCTGGTCACACTCCTGGGCATCTGATGCTGTGGGAACCACGAATGCGAGTAGCGATCATTGGTGACGCTCTCAACGGCATGGCGCAAGTTGACCGCGATGGCCGCTGGACTGCTCCTCCACCATACACAGATCGCGATCTCTACTTAATGTCTATTCAAGCGCTACAGACACTTGATCCCGCTCTACTCCTGACCGGACATTATCCGATCATGCGAGGTAGAGAGATTTCATCATTCATACAAGCAAGCCGAGATTTCGTTCTCCGTACTGATGCGGTCCTCACTCGCGCTCTACAAGGGTCCACCGCACCATTGACACTGGCTCAACTCATTGAACTAGCAAATCCACTGCTTGGTCCTTTCGATTTCCCTCCCGATCTCCAGTTTGCTCTAGAAGCTCACCTTGCTTGGTTGGAACGCCAGTATAAGATACGTCGCCTGCATCGAAATGGCATTGCTGCATGGGAGCTGGTATGACTTCTCTTAAAAAACGACCGTAGTGGACAGTACACCCCGCCTACCCTCCACCGATCAACGTCACAATCTCAAGCTTGCAGCCTTCCTGCAAGGCTGCTCTGTCGAATTCGCTCCGTGACACAATGACTCCGGTACTTTCCGGTTCCAAGGATCAACCGCGAGCGGAACTCGCGTGTGCCAATCTTGACTGTGTCCATGTTTGACTCACCTTTCTAGAAAAGAGCCAGGTCTATCACAGGAACGACTGTCCTCCCAGCCACCAAAGCGATCTGGGTCAAAAGGATGTACGTCGAGACCGAGGGGACCAGGATGCCCTTGAATAAGTTCTGCCAGGAGATGACCGGTAAGCCTACTGCTGCGTTCCTCATTGGTGCTATCATAAAAGTGAGGCCAAAAGTAAAACAGTGTGGTTCCACAAGCCAATCCCTTTTCTCATCGTCTTTGAGGAACGCAGCAGTAGGTGAATGAATGAGATCAGGACGCCCGGCCTGCTGAGCAGCCAAAGCGACGACAATGGTAGCAGTGCAGTACATTGTACCCAGCGCGAGGATTACCCGGTGAGAAACAGGTAGATAGCCAGCATAACGCCGATCAGACTTGCCAAAATCACTAAAATGATGGGAAAACTGGCAGAAGGATGGAAACGTTCTGCGTCGATGCTACGACGATGATGCAGGAATTCCAGGAGAGCTAC
>Ga0209701_10002311_pt1 | contig 12394 bp, 11 predicted proteins | sample CZO8metaG_4_FD_188356 | JGI IMG/M metagenome (GOLD analysis project Ga0209701, IMG submission 188356) | Vadose zone soil microbial communities from the Eel River Critical Zone Observatory, Northern California, USA - CZOApr15con2H3.8 metaG... | ecosystem: Environmental > Terrestrial > Soil >...
CCATATCGCGCAGACGCCATCCATAAAGGACTCTCACGCACGATTAGAGTCTCTCAGCGGCCTTCAAGTGGTCGACTCCCACGGAATCCTGGTAGGGAGAGTGCGAAAAGCTATCCCAACAGATTCCGGCGACATCAAATCTCTTCTACTTTCAGTGGACAAGGAACAGTTCAAAACGCTGCTGGACGACCGAGACCTGTCGAGAGAGTTTGAGGTCTCGCACGACAAGATCGCGACTGTTGGAGACGTAGTGATTCTTGCCGACGTGTTCTCTCCGAGCTCTCTTGCCCCACCAAGGCCAAGCGATACAGTACAAGGGGCCCGGTGGTGCGGAAAGTGCGGGGCCCAGCTCCTTCAAGGAGCAAAACATTGCATCAAATGTGGTTCTATATTGGACTCAACCGACTGTCCGACATGTCGAACGATGAATCCCATTGAGGCAAAGTTCTGTAAGAACTGCGGTAACAAGATCTCGTAGGTTCTTCACACAGTATTCTATTCCGAGAGAAACAGTCCAGGTAGAAACTGGAGCAGCAAGAGCGCTAGAGAGACTGACAGAATCAAGACGCCCTCCCAATTCAGAACAGAATGTCCAACGGGAAAATTGGACCGAATCCAAATTTGCATAGTCGAGTTCGATTCGTACTCTTGCACGAAGCCCGCGTAGAGGACGACTAGTACGAGACTCTGGATGAACGCCACGCTGCCCAAATTGGAACCAGGACCAAATATCCATCGTCCCCCTTTGGCACTTCCATCACTCCGTGAAGAATCAACCTCAGAATGCTCATCTGCTGATGACGCGATTCGGTTCTCTAGGATAGTTTCGTGGTGCACAAGGGCGAAAATGATGGTTCCAACACCACATATCGACAGTAGCACTCCGATTGATCCGAAGGCTAACGGAGAATAGATCGATTGTCCCCACGCTCCAAGAGCCTGCGGATCCTCTGCCTGAAAGGCTGCAACGATGGAGAGAAACAGGCCCGCCACAACGCCCGCCACACCGGCGAGAACCTCGCTATTTCGTACATTGTTCTGGGAAGTGAAAATTGCCTCTAGACCTTTTCGTTCACGCTTACCTCGACGAGCGCGGATCAATGAACCATCCACTCGCGCTTGCATGAACGTCTCATAGGGTCCGCCGCGAGCGACCGCCAATAAAGGCTATAACACTAATTTCGACTGCGAACCCTCCGCTGAGCATTCGGAGACTGAATATTGAAGGGGCTGATTCTTGCTGGTGGGTTCGCGACAAGGCTCCGACCCCTTAGCTGTTCAAAGCCTAAGCTACTCTTTCCTCTAGTCGGCGTGCCTCTCATAGATCGCATGGTCGAATGGTTTGTGCGAGGAGAGATTACCGAGGTGCTACTTGCTGTAAACCATCTCTCAGACAAGTTGAGGATTGAGGTCGGACGGAAGAAACTCGCCGCCAAGATTGTGCTATCGGTTGAAGAGACTCCTCTTGGAACTGGCGGTCCGATAAGCCTTGCAAGATCGATGCTGAATAAGGACGAACTGTTGATCGTTGCAAACGGAGACGTGATCAGTGACATTGACCTTCGAGGGTTGATAGCAGAGCATACGAGGTCCAGAGCGGAGGCAACGGTCGCTCTTGTATCTGTTGAGGATCCACGGCCCTTCGGGTTAGCTACCCTTGATTCAAATGATCGCATCACTCGATTTGAGGAGAAAGCGGGGACCAAGCACGGGCCTGGTTGGATCAACGCGGGAGTCTATGTGTTAAACCCCGGAGCGGTTGCAATGATCCCCTACGAGCGCTCGGTAAGCCTAGAACGAGAAATTTTTCCAATACTCGCGAGTCAAGGAAAAATGAGCGGATGGAAACACGAGGGATTCTGGTACGACATCGGAAAGATTCCCGATTACATAACGGCAAATAGAGAATTGCTGAAACGTGCCGAATACCGGCCGACAGAGAGACCCGACCAGAAGACGCAGAGCATCGAAGTGACCCAACCATCTTTTGTTGGGAGAGACTGTATCCTGGAAAGAGGCGCGAAGATCGGACCAAACACTATCTTGTCCGAAAGAGTTAGTGTTGGGAAAGGCGCAACTGTTCAGGACACCATCGTCTTCGAACAGACGACCTTGAGTGAAAATTGCATTGTTGAAGACGCGATCGTCGGAGAAGGAGTCACGGTCGGGAGAAATGCAAGGATAGAGAAAGGATCCATCATCGCCGGGCAAGTATTCATTCCCGATGGAGCAATCATTAGACAAGGTTCTATCATTCTGAGCTAGACAAGGAGTGTCAAGCGAACGGTTGGAAGATTGACTGCGCCTCAGCTCTTCGGAACCAACGGAATACGAGGGGTTGTTGGCGAGAGCATCAACTCTGAATTTGCCTACGGAATCGGGTCCAGCGTCGCCTCTCTCTTCAAGAAAGAGAGGATACTGGTTGGGAGGGACGGACGAACCTCCAGCCAGATGCTAGCTGAGGGTGCGGTCGCTGGAATTCTTGCACAAGGAAACAGTGTGGAAGACTGCGGAATAATCACTACCCCGGGGCTCCAATTTCTAGCAAAGATCAGCGCCTCTCCCGGGCTTGTCATTACCGCGAGCCATAATCCGCCTGAATACAACGGCTTCAAAGTCGTAGATTCTGATGGGATAGAGATTCCCCGTGAGAAGGAAGAAAAAATCGAACGGTTAGTCGTCAAAGACTCATGGAAATTTAACAACATTCCGGGACAGCGAGAGCAGCGAACTCTGCCCCTCGAACCCTACCTAGAAAGCGTCGGAACACACGTGGGGAGGGGGAAGCTTCCTAACTCGCTGAAAGTTGTGGTTGACACGGGCAACGGGGTATCCTCGTTGACTACTCCTGCCCTGCTTCGAAGCATAGGCTGTCGGGTCATCACGATCAACGATAATATTGACGGGAGATTCCCAGGTCGCACCTCTGAACCTCGACCTGAAAATCTAGGTCCCCTGTCGGAACTCGTCCGATTCGAGAAAGCCGCGTTCGGGGTTGCTCATGACGGCGATGGCGATAGGGCCGTATTCGTTGACGAAACCGGAGTTGTCCATTCGGGAGACAATAGTCTGACACTCATCGCCGACGAGGTGCTCAAGAAAAATCCGGGGGGCAAGGTGGTTACTCCTGTCAATTCCTCCATGTCTGTAACGGAAGTTGCTCGGAAGAGGAAGGGACGAGTGATTCTAACCAAGGTAGGAAGCATTCAGGTGGCAAGGACGATGGTCCGGGAGAAGGCGATCCTTGGCGGGGAGGAGAACGGCGGGATATTCTATGCTCCACACCAGCCTGTGAGAGACGGGACAATGGCTACGGTCTTGATTCTGAACTCTATTCTAGAGAATCGGATGCCCCTCTCGAAACTGATGGCTCGGCTACCGAGATTCTTCATGGCCAAAGAGAAGCGCAAATGTCCGGACGAGCAGAAGAACGATGCGATGAGGAGGATTCGTCACCGGCTCGGTGAACGAGTGACGAGCACAATAGACGGGGTCCGCGTCGACATCAAGGGCCGAGGCTGGTTCCTTGTCAGACCCAGCGGAACAGAGCCGCTAATCCGCATCTACCTCGAGGGAAAGACCGAGAACGATCTGAGACAGCTACTAGACGAGTTCAAACCGTTGTTCGACGAAACGATCGGAATCTAGACTCGAACAGTCAATCTCGATAGCGAAATTCATGTTACGATCCTTCCATACCACGCAAGAACAGCACTCTCGTGTCGCGAGGGTCAATTTCTTTCAGGTCTTCTTGGTAGGTAACGGGTTTGGTAACCGTGGATGGTAACAGATAGAGGGTTCGAGGTATGGTTCCTTGTGCGGGTGAGAAACGAAGCGGCAGACCTCTCGCCCGACGAATCGCTATTTCTCGTTCTTCCTCCAAGTCTTCCTAACGACCCTAGAAATGACTTTGATCGGGTCTTCCATCTGACGGAGAAGTTTCATGCCTCGCCTCTCTTGCTGCTCTCGACCCTCTTCCGACGCCAGTGTCCTGGCGACCTTTAGCGCGATCTCTCTGGGGGATTGAATCGTCCTTACCAAGCCCTTCCTCTCTAGGTACTTGATGTAGAGCGGTTTCTCTCCAGGAAAATTCGAGATGGCTGGGCGGCCCAACAAGGCTGCCTCGACAGTCATCGTACCTCCAGATCCGATGAAAATGGTCGAGTAGTAGAGGAGGCTTGTCGCGTCGATGATATGGTCGACAACGCGTACCCTATCCCCAAACTTCTGCCTAAGAACTGGTGCTTGACGTCCATATCTTGTCGAAATGACGATCTGTGCATCCAGTCTCCGTCTCAAGATTTCTTCAGTGACCGGTCCGATTACTGGCGCACTGTCACTCGCTTTGCCCTCCAAGTAGGAAGCGAACGATTCCTCAGTTCGCAACACGATAATCGGTTTATCCCTTTTCAGTGACAGCTGCCTCAGCACTGCTGGATTCGGCCGGTATCGTTTCAACCAAGCAGCAGCGTCCAATGCCTTGTATGGAACAATACCATCAGGCCAGGCTCCGAAAGACAGCCAGACCTTCCTGCGAATTATCCAGGGCGAACAGACGTATCGTGAGAGAGGTATACTGAGACGGGCCACAAGCCAGGAATGGGGCGAATCATTCACGGCAACATGTGGGACTCCAAGTCCAAAAGCGACTCTCGCAGCCTCGGGCGAGGAGAATGAGATTGCCGTATCGGGGCGCCAGCTCTCAATGAGTTGGGCTAGCTTCATCACTCTACGTCCACTGGCTAGGAGCTTGCCGTAGCGGGATCCGCCTCCATGTTCTCCAACAATGCGGAATCGCAATTGTTTGAATCTCAGCGCTTCAACCGCTTCACGATACGTACGAGTCGTTAGCAGCAGCTCGTGCCCATCCTGGACAAGGTCTCGATAGAGCGGCTCGAAGAAGAGAGCATGCTTCGGGGTCAGAACGTCGATCCAAACCTTCAAGCTAGCGAACCCGAGATCAAATTCTGTAATACAATCGTGGGTAGATAAGAGATAGAAGGAATTCACAGATCAAAGAGAATCATCCGGATCGCGATCCGAATATTCTCGGTTAGCACTGACAGATCTTGCGTCTAACACAGGCAAGTTTGCCGCGCATCAAACCGAAATCTGTCAGCAGAGTAGATGCAATCGGTTAAGGCAGATCACGAACGGCCACGAGGATCCCCGCCAGAAAGTGCGTAACAGCTGATGGGTCTATGGAAGAAAACCATTCCGTTGCCATTATCGGCGATAACCCAGAGGCACTCCTCCTCTCCGTCCTCTACGCTGAGGCAGGCATTACCAACTACCTTGTAGGACCATTCGGAGACGACGGAAGAACACATTCGAACCGACCGGGCCTAGAAGAGGCTCTGTGGTTACTCGGCATTTTCAAAAAGTCAGGCAAGATTACCATAACGCCAGATTATCACAGATTACCCCTATCGCAAGTCAGGACTTTGGTTCTCGCGACTCACGCCTCCAGCCCCGATCAGACGAACGCGCTTGAGATGACCGTCCGAACCCTCGCCCCTGGCCTTGCAAATGGAACCAGTATGGCCTTTACTGGCCTCTGCAAACCCCGCTACACCTCCTCTGTGATCAAGTCAACGATAGAGAAGCATGGTGGACTAAGCATTGGCATTGACATGAATCTCTACTACATGCCGCTATTCTGGACGGGTGAGAGAATCCAAGAGTTCAAGGAAAGACGGAAAGTGCTCGCTGGGTTCGGTGGCTCTATCTCAAAGGTCTTCCAGGAAGAACTCCTTCGAGTCTTTCCAACACTAAGCTTTACCTCGACAACGGAAGTCGCGGAGGCATCAGGCCTCTTTTCAGCCGTAAGTCGAGAAGTGGGGAGAGCCCTCGAACTGGAACTTGCCAAGATGTCGGAAGTTCATGGCATTAGCTATGATGATGTGCTAGAACTCTCTAGGGATGGGCGGGTTGCCTTCACGGGAAGCTCGAACCCAATTCCAGAGAGAGAATCGATCGCAACAAGTATAGCGCTTTGGAGTTCCCAGCGAAGGAATGGGGCTAGGCTCATGCGAGCAGCTCACTCCATAAATGAAGAGTACCAGTCTCAGATCATCGACATGATCAAGAGAGCACTCGGCCATTGCGGATACCCCTTCAGAAGATCTAGAGTTGCAATTCTTGGAACAGATGGGTTATTGAAGAATCCCTGGTCTAAGGCCGAATCGCCCCCCATAATCGAATCTCTTCAGAAGAGAGGAGCAAGAGTATCGCTTTACCCGGGCGAGACAGGATCTCATCCTTGGACAGAGATGGTTGGAGGGCACGTTCGAGTCGAGAGCAGCCTCCTAAGAGCCGTCGCGAAGGCCAATTGTACACTTGTTGCACTTCCGAAATCATCCGCGTCGGAGCTTGACCCAGATCAGCTTTCGACCGAGATGAATCGACCGGGAGCAATCTGTGATCTTACTAGAGTTCTGGAAGCTTCAAATGTTGAGAAGGCCGGCCTCTTCTATACGACTATAGGAAGAGGCACCTTCGATACTTGAAACGTCTAGCGGTTGGCGTCATAGGGACAGGTTTCTGGGGCGAAAACCAAGTTCGAGTCTTTCGTCAGAGTCGAATAGCTGACCTCGTGGCGATCTGCGACGCTGACAAAAAGCGAGCTAAAGAAATTGGCACCAAGTACGGTGTTCCATGGTTCTCCGATCTAACCAAGTTTCTTCGAGTGCCGAACATGGAGGCAGTTACCGTTTGCACCCCGACTCAGACTCATCTGAAGGTCGGCCTGCTGGCGATTGAAGCGGGTAAGAACCTGCTGGTAGAGAAACCTATGACAGGTGAGGAGCGGTCCGCGGACAGGCTGGTGAACTCGGCGAGGAAAGCAGGGATAAAGCTCCTCGTCGGTTTCATTGAGAGGTTCAACCCCGGAGTCAAAGCTGTGAAGAAGATGCTGATTCAAGGAGTCGTAGGCGACGTAATAATTGCGACCGGCCGTCGGGTAGCTAGATGGCCGATAAGGATAGGAGATGTGGGCGTCGTCAAGGACACCGCAATACATGACATCGACGCCATGCGCTACTTGCTGGAGGAAGAGGTTTCCGCAGTCTTCGCGCAGACCGGCTCTCTAAGAACTCACTCTTACGAGGATTATGCTGAGATAATGCTACGCTTCGATGAAGGCACTACAGGTTTCCTTGACGCGAATTGGCTTACCCCCCGGAAGGTCAGAACACTCATCATTACAGGCAGCGAGGCGACGATAAGCCTAGACTACATCACGCAAGAGATAACACTGGAGAATTCGCAGCGACTCGTCAAGCCTTTTACTCCATGGGCTGAACCTCTCAAACTCGAACTTGAGAACTTCATAACAACAATAATCCGCGACACTAAAGAGGCACCCTCGGGACACGACGCTCTCAAGGCAATACGAGTTTGCGATGCTGCTTTGAAGTCCGGCAAATCGAAAACCCTAGTAACCTTGAACTCAAACTAGCGCCCGAATCGAAGTCCCTCCCGATATCGTTTCGCGAACCATCTATTTCATTCGGAAAGAGAGGCTGGGCTAGTCATGGTCAAGCTTATCTCGCGAAGGAATGCCATCGCTTCAGACCCCGGTTGAAGAGACGCCTGATGGAGATACTTGCTTGTCCCATCGACAAGCATTACCCACTCGAACTCCACGTATTCGAAGAGAAAGAGGAAATTACCGAAGGCTTACTCGTCTGCACGCAATGTGATCGCTGGTATCCCATCTCAGACGAAATTCCACAGATGTTACCAGACGACCTACGCGAAGCCAAGGAAGACCTTGAATGGCTCCGAAAATGGAAAGAGCGCATCCCAGAAAGAGTCCTGGCTCAAGGGAAGCCATTCCGCCTAGATCAATGATCATTTTTCCTCGAATCGAAAGGCCCTATCCGGGCCTGTCGGCCTCGCTTCTCCTCTCCCCGCCTAAAGGCTCGGTGGGTTGGTCCGTTCGAACTGGACTTCGTTGATTAGCTTGCACTATCTCAGCTACAGTTCTCCATGGTAAGGTCAGGCTTGACTTCTCCGGCAGAATGCCTCCGGGTCTGAATGCCAATATCAGAATCAACAATGCGGCGAAGGACATGTATTCGAGCCAGTTAACGTCGAATGGTATGTAACCTGAGAAATAGAACTTCACCTGGTCAACGACCTTGAAAAGGAGCGTAAAGAAGAAGGCCCCGAGAGCGACTCCCCCGTTGTTTGCCGCTCCGCCCATGATCACCATCACCCAAATCCAAAACGTCCACGTGATTCTGGTCCAGGTCTCCGCACCCACGGCACCGGCGTAGAAGGTTAGAAGGGCCCCCGCCATCCCACTAATGGCTGAGGCCACAATTATCACATCTCTTCTGATCACAACGTCATTCTTTCCAAGCGCTCTCGCGGCCACCTCGTTGTCTCTGACTGCTCTCAGTGTCCGTCCCAAAGGAGACCGCGCTACTCTTTCGACATAGACATAGACGAGGAAAGCGAACGCCGCTAGAAATACCAAAATCACGGCATCCCTAACACCCACACCAACATCTGCCCAATGGAACAGATCTGGAACTTCGATTCCCTGAGTTCCATTTATGAACGGTGTCCAACCTCCAAGAAAAATCTGAAACAACTGAGCGGCGGCCAACAAAAGCATACCAAGGTAATCTTCCCTCAGGTGAATCGCAGGGTATGAGGCAAAATAGCCCATGACTCCTCCCATCCCAGCAGCAAGAACGATCCCCAACAACAAGAGTGCCATCGACAAAACAAAGTTGCTTGCGAGGAGTGGGTCGATCTGAGGAATTAGCTGTGGAACGACTGCGTTGTAATCGCCGTGTACGTTTATTCCTAGTACTATTACAGAAAGCCGGCCGATCACAGACCCCGCAATGGCGGCTCCTCCTGCCACAAACATTACCTTCCCGAAGTTGGGGACGCCCGCAAAACCAGCCTCAAGATTGAGGGTCAGACTCACGGCTAGATATAGTGCGTAAGTTGTACCTAGGTCCACGAGAAATGTGAGTAAGTTGAAGACCATTAGCGTCTCCGAACCATTTGACGGATCTTCCTCAGGTTGATCGACGAAACGCTCCGCGGAAGATTGCGCCAGTCTATAGAGACGAGCCCTTGAGGCAGGAAGAGCAATGTGATTACCATAATCACCAGTGGTATCCCTTTCTGGTACACCAAAACCCAGGACCCGAAGAGTTGTGTTCCGGCGTCAGTAACCAGAATCTCACTCGCGCCGATTATCAGTCCACCGAGCACCGCTCCATAAATGCTGGCCAGTCCGCCGAGAACGCTTGCGGAGAAAATTTCCACTATCAGCTTGGAGCCTGAATCTACCGATCCAGGCAGCGCGAGAGTATAGAATGAACCGGCGAGTGCTGCAAAGCCTCCTGCGAGAAGCCAGGCGAAGACGTACGTCTTCTCAACGTTTATTCCCACTACTCGAGCGAGGCTTGGGTTCTCCACTGATGCGCGCATGGCGATTCCGAATTTTGTCTGAGTCAGAAGGATGAAGAGTATTGTTGTGATACATCCTAGGGATATCGGGGCCACGTAAGTTAGCCCTGGTACCCCATATAATGTAAAGTCGCCGCCAAGTTGGTAGAAAGATTTGCTGTCGATGAGCTGGTAGTGATTATACAGGTTGTCAGTGTATATTCCGAATATCCCGATAAAGGCGATGTCCAGAGCTAATGTCGAAATCATCAGAGCAACCAAAGAGGAGCCCCTGCGCGCCAAGACTCGAAGTATCCCGAGATACATACCAACAGAACTTACGGCGCCGACGAGAAAAGCGATGGGCGTTGAGAGGTACGGATTGAGCGCATCCAAGCGGTAAAGAGTATAGGAGGTATAGATGCCAATCGTCACAAAGGAACCATAGGCGAAATTCGGAACCTTTGTAGTCAGGTAGGTAAGGGTGAGTCCGATGGCCATCAAGCCAAAGAGAGAAGCGTATACCAATGAGTCCGTTACAAAAGAGGCGACCAACCCGGCTCTTGTTTCACGTGTCCTGAACTCTAATATAGCTTATATTCGAATAAACGCCAACTGATTCTGAAATGCAATCTCAACCACAATCTCAACCAGGAGCTATGCCAAACAAACGTACCGTTTCTCTCGCCATCGCCATAATCATGCTGGTCGTCGGAGCAGCAGTAGGGGTAGGCGCAACTTACGTCGCCCTAACCCTAGCGGGATCGAACACTGCCACACTCTGTAACTCTGGGAAGACCATTACAATCGGAGAACTCCTTGACCTTTCCCAAGGGCTATCCGATCAGGGCAAGAAGGCTCAGGACTCTTCCAGAATCGCAATAACCGACATCAACTCCGCGCTGACCGCCAGCAACTGTAACCTAAAGTTCGCCATCCAGATAAGCGACTACGCACTATCGAATACCCAAGCCCTCAGCGACCTTCAAGCTTTCAGCGCATCAGGAATTTCCGTAGTCGTTGGACCACTGAACAGCGGCGCTGCACAAGCCATCCTAACCTACGCGAACAACAACCACATAGTCCTGATAAGCCCCTCATCCACATCCCCCACGCTGGCTATTGCTGGCGACTATCTCTTCAGAACAGCGCCAAACGACGCGGCACAAGGAGCGGCAGACGGGAGAATGCTATGGGACAGAGGAGCAAAAGCAGTGATCATCATCGAGAGGCACGATGCTTACGGCGACGGCTTAGCAAACGCGACCGCTACGAAGTTCAAAGCGCTTGGAGGAACAGTCATCGACACAATCCCCTATGACACCAGCCTTACCACTTTCAGCTCGCAAGTCGACCAGATCAACACAGACTACACGGGTAATAACGCAACGAAAGGACCCATTGCGATTGATGCAGTTTCCTTCCAAGAGTTCGGAACGATTCTACAGAACATGAATACCGCGCACCCCGCGCTGGTCAATACAGTAATGCCATGGTTCGGAACTGACGGAGAAGCACAAAACAGCCTCATCGCGAACAGCTCTAGCGCGGTCGGAGCCCTAACTGCGAAAGTAAGACTGCCATCCACATTGTACGCATCTGCCAACAACTCGAAAACAGTGGCCTTCCTAAACGCTTTCGCGACTGCCTATCCAGGGGTTGCGTGTGACACCTACTGCCTCGGAGCATACGATGACGTGTGGCTCGGAGCACTAGCAACCATTAATGCCGGCTCGACGGACGGTGCAAAGATCCAGGCGGCCATGCTAACTACTGCCAATGACACGTTCGGGCTGACTGGCTACTTGGGACTACAGGCCAGCGGGGACAGGATCCCAACCTCGTACCAGATCTGGAAGGTCATCGCATCAGGGACCGGCGGCAAGTGGGTCTTGGCAGGGACATGGGACAACGCCATGGACTCGATCACTTGGACGCTCCCACCGTAGGAGCACAACTCACCCCCCCTCTTTTTCTTGTCTTAGATGGTAACTAGGATTCTCTCCGTTCAGCAAGTCAGCAAGTCATTCGGCAACCTCCGTGCGTTAGACGGAATATCCATCGACGTAGCCGAAGGCAAAGTAAGCATCCTGATAGGCCCGAACGGCTCGGGCAAGACCACACTAATCAATGTGATAAGCGGACTCTACTCAGCCGACTCAGGTAAGATTCTATTCGAAGAAAAAGACGTGACCAGTTTCCCACCATACAAGCTCTACAACTTAGGAATGGCGAGAACATTCCAAATACCCGCACTCTTTTGGAAACTCACAGTGCTGGAAAATCTACTCATAGCTGAAAAAGGGAACCCAGGCGAGGACTTTCTTAGATCCCTGCTCAGCAGATTTTGGAAGAACAAAGAGATAGAAGCGACCGAGAAAGCCTTGAGAATACTGGACCTACTCGGGCTGTCCAGAATCTGGAATCAACCGGCATACCTTCTCAGCGGAGGACAAATGAAACTAGTCGAGATCGGAAGGGCCTTGATGTCAAACGCAAGACTTCTGCTGCTTGACGAACCAGTTTCAGGAGTAAACCCAACGCTAGCCCACGAGATTTTCTCCAGAATACTGAAACTCCGAGACGAATTTGGCCTCACCTTCTTCATCGTCGAGCATCGTTTGGACATCGCCTTACGATATGTTGATGAAATATTCGCAATGGCATTGGGAAAGCTCATTGCGTCCGGTTTGCCTAACGAAGTTATGAACAACAAGAAAGTTATCGAAGCCTATCTGGGCAGCTGACTTGCTCAAGGTCGACCACATCTCAGCAGGCTACGGAAAACTTCAAGTTCTCAATGACGTTTCTCTTGAAGCTCAACCTAACCGAATAACGGTAATCGTCGGTCCTAACGGTTCCGGTAAAAGCACCCTGCTGGGCATCATCGCCGGCCTCGACAATCCAACCACCGGGCAGGTGTTGATCGATGGCGTCGATATCACGCGCATGAGCGAGGGCAAACTGGCCGTGGTGC
>Ga0209701_10002322_pt1 | contig 12367 bp, 14 predicted proteins | sample CZO8metaG_4_FD_188356 | JGI IMG/M metagenome (GOLD analysis project Ga0209701, IMG submission 188356) | Vadose zone soil microbial communities from the Eel River Critical Zone Observatory, Northern California, USA - CZOApr15con2H3.8 metaG... | ecosystem: Environmental > Terrestrial > Soil >...
AACCGTCAGAGAGGCGAGGCACGCCCACGGGCCTCTCCATCTGAAGCCCAGCTTAAATGGTATCTCGAGGAGAGTTCCGTCATCTCAAACGGTCCATGCTCTACGGCTCGCTCGGTCCGGTCGCTCGCCGTGAGGTCGGCCATTTCCCTAAAATGACAGGCGGTCAACCGGTTGTCATCGAAAGTTTGCGACCTTCTGAACGGATTGGCCCCGTACGATGCGCCGCCAGCACAACGATAGCCGTCGCGGACTGGGTTAGATTCAAACAACATCACTTCGAACTACATTACCCCCGGGTTCCGATTCGGCCGGGCTCATGCAGACTTCGCTCCGCCGCCGGTCAGGTCCGACTTGATCCGTAGATAGTCGTCCTGCGAGATCTCACCCCGGGCGTAGCGGGCGTTCAGGATTTCCAGCGCGGATCCCGTCGGCATGAGTGCCGCGGTCGCCGGGGCGTACGCCCAGGGTAGCTCGCGCCGGCCCAAGGACCCGGCGAATGCAATGACAAGCAGGACGAGGACCACGAGCGAGACGAGCATCATGACGATCATGGCGATCCCCCATCCCCAGCCGCCGCCCATCATCCCGTAGTACCCGCCGGCGTATGGACTCATGACGACCGCAAGGATGGCCACCTCGCCCCCGGCGAGGAGAATCGCCAGCACGGGCCAGAGCCAGGGGCTCAATCGTCTTGCATTCATGACCTCCGCCTCGAACCGCTTACCCGAGCGCTTCCGCTTGAGGGTTCCGTATGTATTGGCAAGGACGAGACCGCACCGTTCCTCTCGCCTCCTTGCTTGCAGAGCACAATTGCCGTTCGGTCGGCCGCTTGTTGCTCTCCGACGGATTGGGCTGGCTCCGGGTGTTCGATTGCCCGCAAGCCGGCTGTTCCCCTTCGGGCACCCCTTTTCATTCACTCGTGAGGTGAATGAGGACCATGAAGAGGAAAGCGATGGCCACCCACGCGGCCGTCCGGAAACCTCGGGCCGGAAGGACGTGCGGGAGGAGACCAATCACGATGAGGGGCACGGCGAATCCGATCTCGGCGGCGGCCGCGAACACCTGGACTCCCTCCCATGCCGTCGCTGCGATGACAATTTCAGGCGGCGATGCGAACAGAGCGATCGGTAAATAGACCGCCGGAACGGTGACGAGGCCGATCAAAAGCAATCCGAGGGCTCTCCGCGGTGTCCATCCGAGGAGGATCGCCGGCACGACAATCAAGGCACCTTCCGCAAAACGGTGGAGGAGCTGGCCGGAGACAAGGGCGGGAGTGAGGATGACAGCTGTCGGAAAGGGCCCCGCGAAGCCATCCCCCAACACGAAACCATCCGCGACCGCGTGCACGGTGAAGTACGCCACAGAAAGGGCGAGCAGGCCGGACCCACGAGCGCCCCATCGGGCCCACAGGAGATAGGCGATGCCGAGCCCCGCAAGGACGCCGGCGGCGGCCGTTGCGGCTGGAAGGGCGGGCGTCGTCAAAATCCTGAAGGGGACGTTGCCGATCAGGACATCCGTTCCCGCGTGGGCGATCCCCAGGAAGAGTACCACGCCAGCCAAACCCGCCAAGGCCGTTGACTCCCGATCTCGAATTTCCGTTCCAGCGGTGTACAAGAAGAGCGCGCCCGTGGGCATGAGTGCAAATCCAAGAGCGATTAACCAGACATCTGTCACGGGATCCTTCGCACCCCCGCGGACTTTCCTCATCGACGGGGAGCATTATCCTGACCTATAAAGACCGGGAGAGGATCGATGATCCTGCAACCCGAACCGTCCGGGGCGCGAGCCCGAGATCAGCGGTCGTCGTTGGCAAGCGCACCTTCCAATCAGGCCGGCGCGAAGCTACAACAGATATATGGCCGAAGTCCGCGTCCGCCCGATGCATGGCCGCCGCGTCTTCTCCCCGGACAGGTGTGGCCGCGGCACCGGATACGCGGCGCAGCTGGAGGGTCGGTGTGGGCTGGTCGCTGATCCTCGTCGCCGTCGTCTTCGCCGTGGCCGTCCCGGCCTTGGATATGTTGCAGGCTGCCCCGGCCGCGACGCCGGTGCACGACCACGGGGCGACGCAGGCTTCGCCGATCGTCCATTCGTCGGACGCGATTGCAGTTGCCGCGGAACTCCTCCCGATTCTTGTCGTCGGCCTCAGTCTCGTCATGCCCGGACTCCTCCGGTCGGTGCGGCGCTTCGCCCTCGTGAGCGGGTTGAGCCTGCTGTACGCGGACGGGCTCCTCCACTGGTTCGCGATCCTCGAGCACGTCGGCGCCGTGCCCTTCATGTGGTTCTTCGCGGCATCCGGTGCCGTCCAGATATTCGCGATTCCCTTCGCCCTTCGGTGGGAGCGGGTCGCCTGGTGGTCCGGCGTGGCCCTGTCCATCTTCTTTGTCGTGTTGTACGCACTGGTGCTCTTCGTGCCGGAGCCCCTCAGCGTCGAGCCGGAGGGCGTGACGAGGCTGGGGCTCCTCTCCAAGGTTGCAGAACTCGGGATCCTCGGCGGGATGGCGGGCTATTTCGGAAACCGGATCGTCCCTGTAATTCTCCGGCGCGCCCTCCACAATCGGGGCGTTGTCGAACTCCTCCTCGCGGGCGCGGTTCTGACCGCGGCGATCGCAGGGGTCGAGGCCTTTTGGGGCTTCCTCTCGTTTCCGGTCTTCCTGCTGGCGGCCGTCGTTCTAATCGTCTTCATTCTTACCCTCGCGGCGGCCCTTCGCCGCGCGAGCACTCTTGCTGCGGTGACAGCATGGGTCCTCATGTTTTCCGTGGTCCTCGGGCACTTGTTGTACGCCGCCTACTACCTCACGGTCGGGCTCGTCGAGCCCCTTTCGCTGTGCGTCCTCGGCGCGGCAAGCCTTTCGGCTCCGGTCCTTGCGGCTTCAATCGCGCGTCGTCCGCCACCACGCGCGGCTCGCGGAGCAGAAGTTCCCTCTGGGACTCAAGGTGTCCATTAAGTTTCCTGCGTGCATCCTGTGACGGGGATGGGCCACCGATTGACTAGGGATGGTCGCGCATGGCCGCCCAAGCGACGAGGGGTGTCGCCGACCGCCAGAATTCCCGCCCCGCGGTCGTCAGGTGGTATTTGGTAATCGTGAAGCGGATAGGGATGTTTGTGCCGCGACGCTTAGAAGCCATCCGCCTCGCGCGTGCATAGAGGTTCAACGGTTGCGACTGAGCATTCGAAAAAACGAAGCGGACCCTGAGGGATTCGAATCCCGGAACGATGACAAGCGGCGTACCAAGCGTCCCAATGCTCCTGCCCACCCTCGCCACGCTCTCCTTCACCGGGTTGCCCGTGGCACGACGAGCCTCGCCCCAAGAACGGCTAGAGAAGGTTATTCGGCCCGTTAGCCCCTCGTGATCAAGGTCTCCGCAACGTCAAGGGATGATCTCGGATCCCGTGGGTGTCTGCAGGAATTTCATACCGTCCACCTCGGCGACGTCGCCATCAGGAATCCGTCGTCGTCCTCGTGGTCATCGGCGTAGTTCCTGGGCTCGTTGGTGTCGTCTTCGTACTCGTTGGCGTCGTTTCCGTACCCGTCGACGGCGATCCCGTCCTTCTCCCGCCCGCGGAGTCATGTTCACCCCATGCACATCGTCCCTCCTAAAGACTCGGTGGGGCTCCCGGGCATTCGCCGGTCGTGCACCTCGCGTGCGAATGGGTCAGGGGACCAGGAACCAGCGACCGTACGCCACGAAGGCCGCCATGAGGAACAGGAGTCCCGTCACGCCGATCGCACGGGACTCCTTGCGTCGAACGTGAAGGGTGATGGCGACCGCCATGATGAGAGCCAGACCCGCCGCGGCCAGAGGGGTCAGCACGGGTAGGATGCCCGTGAGCCGAGGCAGGATGATGCCCAGCGCGCCGAAGATCTCCAAGGCGCCGTCCAATATGACGACCCCACGGGGGAGATCCTTCACCCACGGAAGATTCTTCTTGGCCGCTTCGTAGCGGAACGCGTGCATGGCGCCTGCCAAGAGGAAGACGACGGCCAGGAGGCCTTGGACGATCCAGAGCCCGACATCCAGGAGGTCGGTCATCGATACCCCTCGCTCAATCCCACTGGGTCGGACTCGTCCGAAATGTCGCTCTCCGTCCTTTCCGGCATGCGGTAGCGGCGCATAAAGCGCGTACCTCGCGGTCTCTGCCCGCGATGGTCGCGGGACAAACGGTAGACCGTAGACGATACGCTTATCCGGAGTCCAACCCTAGGTATGAAGCCGAATCTCACGTTCGGAGGAATTTTCCATGATGCCAGCAGGAACACAGATTCTGGTCTTAAGAGAGGGTACGCACCGCGAGCGCGGAAAGGGAGCGCAGTTCAACAACATCGCAGCCGCGAAGGCCGTCGCGGACGCGGTGCGATCCACGCTGGGGCCGCGCGGCTTGGACAAGATGCTCGTCGACAGCCTCGGAGACGTCGTCATCACGAACGACGGCGTCACGATCCTCAAGGAGATCGATGTCACGCATCCCGCAGCGAAGATGATCGTCGAGGTCGCGAAGACCCAGGACGAGGAGGCCGGGGACGGTACGACGACTGCGGTCGTCCTCGCAGGGGAACTACTGAAGAAGGCGGAGAATCTCATCGAGCAGGACATCCATCCGACCGTGATTGCCGCCGGGTACCGCCAGGCGGCCGAGAAGGCCCGCGAGATCCTGGAGAAGGTCGCAACGAAGATTTCGATCAAGGACGCGGACGTCCTGAAGAAGGTCGCGATGACCGCGATGTCATCGAAGTCCGCGAGCGGCCACAAGGAGCTTTTGGCCGATATCTCCGTCAAGGCCGTCATGGCGGTCGCGGAGCAGCGCGCCGACGGCACGTACTTCGTCGACGAAGACAACATCCAAGTTGTCAAGAAGCAGGGTGGTTCGATCGCGAATTCGGAGCTCGTCGAGGGCATCATCGTCGACAAGGAGCGCGTGCACTCCGGCATGCCCGCCGAGGTAAAGGACGCGAAGATTGCCTTGATCGATGCGGCCCTCGAAGTCAAGAAGACGGAGATCGACGCGAAGATCGAGATCACGGACCCGACGCAGCTCCAGGCTTTCCTCAACGAAGAGGAAGCGATGCTGAAGCGAATGGTCGAAACCGTTCGGAAGAGCGGCGCCGACGTCGTATTCTGCCAGAAGGGGATCGACGATCTCGCACAGCACTACTTGGCCAAGGAGGGCATCTACGCGGTCCGCCGCGTCAAGAAGTCCGATATGGAGAAACTCGCAAAGGCCACGGGTGGCAAGCTCGTCACGAAGCTCGATGAGCTGGCCAAGGACGACCTCGGCTTCGCCAAGCTCGTCCACGAGAAGAAGATCGCCGAGGATGAGATGACCTTCGTCACGGGCTGCAAGAACCCGCGCGCGGTCTCGATTTTGCTCCGGGGTGGTACGGAGCACGTTGTGGACGAACTTGAACGCTCCGTCGAAGACGCAACGAGCGTCGTCGCCGTGGCCATCGAGGACGGCAAGGTCATCACGGGCGGCGGCTCGAGTGCGACGGAGATCGCCCTCGGCCTCCGGGACATGGCGGCCACCGTTGGGGGCCGGGAGCAGTTCGCGATTCAGGCCTTCGCGGACGCCGTCGAGGTCATCCCGCGGACCCTCGCAGAGAACGCGGGTCTCGATTCGATCGACATCCTGATTGCACTCCGCAAAGCCCACAAGCAGGGCAACAAGTACGCCGGGATCAACGTCTTCAGCGGCAAGGTCTCCGATATGAAGAAGGAGAACGTGATCGAGCCGCTCCGGGTCGGGACGCAGGCGATCTCCTCCGCGACGGACGCGGCGGTCATGATCCTCCGAATCGACGACGTCATCGCGTCCAAGGCCGGCGGAGGCGCGGGTCCGGGCGCCGCCGGCAAGGGCGGAGAAGGCGGCGAAGGTGGAGGCGAAGGCGAAGAATTCTGAGTGCCCCCGGCCTCTGTCGACCGCCTGGAGTTGCAACGTCTAACCGAGCGTTTCTCCTTCGGACTTTCCGGGCGGAACCAGGAACGTCCAGAGGATTCATGGGTCAGGGAATCTATTCCGGTTCGATCGCCCATGTCGACCCCCGAGGAAAAAATCCGCGTCCTGAAGGATTCCATCCGCGAGGAACCGGACGATCCCCTTGGGTACTACCTCCTCGGCATGGAATCCGCCAAGCTCCTGCGGCACCTGGACGCGATCGACGCGTTCGAGCGGGCCATCCGCATCAATCCGGACTATACCGCCGCATACCGCGAGCTGGGCAAGTCCCTGCGGGAAGCCGGGCGGCGGCACGAGGCCGCCGACGTCCTCAGCCAAGGAGTTGTGGTCGCGGAACGGACCCATGACGTCCAGACCATGAAAGAGATGCTCGTCTTCCTGAAGCACCTCAAGGAAGAGCCATTGTGATTTCGCTCGAACGCTTTCGGCCGGAGGTTCTCGAAGAAACCGAAGCGCTTCCCGCGGGGGTCGTCGAGGACGTAGCACGGGCCGTTCGGGATCTCGAACGGTCTCCCGTCCGGATCCCAGCCCCGTTCCCTCAGGGCTTTCGCAGCGGCTTTCAAGTCCTCGACTTGGCCCGTATCTGCGATCCGAAATTCCGTCATTTCTGTCAGCGATTTCAGGGTTCGAACAAGCCTGAGGAGTGCCTGATGCCCCTCGTTCAACGCGCACTTGACGCCGAGAGGAAACCCCACTCTGCGACAGCAGGGCTGTTCGGACACCGCCACTGTTCCAACCGTGTCTAGTGACTGAATTTGCTTTCGTCGGCGACGATTACCCTGCCGGGCTTTCAATCTCTTCCCACACGAGGCGCTCAGCGCCCCACGCCGACGAGGCCCAAGAGACATGGATCCCCCGCGGCCTTGCCTCCCATCGCGTCGCAATGCAGGGCGTCGAGGACGTGGAGAACGATCTCGGGATCGAGCTTCTCCGTAATCGAGATGGAGTCCAGGAGCCCTCGAATGTTCTGGCGAATCCAGGTCCGACACTGTCCCAGCTCCGAAACGGCTTGCCAAGGTTGCATCTTCTTCGCCTCCTCCTCTGGTCAGAGTCTACGCTCCGCTCCCGCAGCGCGTCGACCTGTCAGCGCTGATGCCTATTGATAATGGCTTCGGGCGAAACCTGTAGACGCAGTCCCCCGCGCGAGCGATCACGTAAGTGACGCCGGAGGAGCGGCCGGATCTCCGCGGGATTTAGAACGCCCTTCAGCCGAGCCTACTCCCTTGTCCTGAACTGCCAGGCGAACGGTTTTGTCTCCTTTCCCTTCGCAAGGCGGAAGGTCATCGCGACAAGATAGGCCGCCTGCTCGCTCTTGTTGATGAGCGGGACGAGCTCTTTCTTCAACCAGTCTTGCAGGGCGGACGGGTCGCCGACCGCTCTGAGTCCCTTGAACCGATCTGTCGCGTCCAAAAGATGTCCGACCAGCTCATGGCCCGTAGGGGCGCTCACCTCGTTCACGTACGACGCGAGAGCCTCGATATTGCGGAGCTCCGCCTACAGGAGCTGGAACTGCTGCCGGGTCGCCTCGTCGATGCGGCCCTCCCGGTAAGCAATGAGGCGGTCCTTCGAGATGCGACTGAGATCCGACTTGACGTCCACGATTCGACTTTCCCGCGAGGCAAATGGATGTGACTGCGGCATGATGACCACCGCCCAATCAACGAGACGGGAGCCTTAGAGTTTACCCCTCGTGGATAGCCGGTCGAGGGTTGCACGGAATACTCTGAAGTCGAGGGGCTTCAGAGGTTGTCGGACTAGAACTCTTGCCCAGTTGCGAGCGTCACTCAACGGGCCGATGCATGGACAATCGGCGATCCATATAGCACCACGGACCGGGCGGATACACAGGTGAGCCATCCACGGAGAAATCGGTTCGACATCGCGCAAGGGTAAGTCGTGCTGTGTTTCGGACAACCGAAGTCGATTAGACCGATCGGCGCGGTGCACAATGGCAAAGCGACTTACGCTACAGCGGCCTTCTTCCCTTCACAAGTATCCCTCCATAGGCCGTCCGGGCTTGTCGGCGTCGATCGTCGCCGGGCGGCCCCCATCTATTTCTTTCCTCGTGTGCATGCGGCGCTCGCGTTCCTGCCGTGCGACGCCTACAGGGTCACTTTCACACATCCCTCCCGCATTCCCGCTTATCTCGTTCGGGCCGATAGCCGACTCATGAACCGCAGGTTGCCTCGCCCGGAGGATGTGTCGCGGCATCACATCGACGCAACCATCATGGGTTTCCTCAAACGGGAGAAGGACGCCGATTGGTCGCAGGTCTCGCTGGTCACACTGCATCCGCGAGAGGAGATCCGTGTCGTCCTCAAGGAAAACCTGGAACGATACGGAGCCGTTCATGACAGCCGCTTTCGAGAACTCGTGGCGCGGCTCAAATTCCAGGGCGTCTCGCTGCGCGAAGAGGCGACTTGAACGGTCCAAGAAGTGGCCCACAAGTAGCAAGCGGCCGATGGACCGAGGGACAATCTAGGGATGCGACGGCCTCCCCATTTCTCACGACCAATGAGATGGGGTTTTGAGGCCGTTCTCCACCGCGAATCAGTTGCACTTGCAGAGGCGATACCACTCACTCCATTCGCTCTACGACCAGTGGAGGCGCGTGTAACAACGCAGGCAGATGAGATCCTTGGGTCCAACCTCTTCAAGCTTCTGCTTCCATGCATGCGGCCGGACCCATTCGAACTGTGTTTCCGCTCCACACTCAGCGCATGCGCCCATGACTCACCCGTCACCGTATAGCTCGATGGGGCTTGCCGACGAGGAGCTGGAGATCGGCCTCGAGATAAAATGGCACGACCGCTGACATGTGCATCCCGCGGAAAACGTTCTCCACAGGCCGAGCGAAAACATTGCGGGGGTTGCGCTCGCCTATCTGCGTTCAGTCAAGCGTCCGGATTCAGCATCGCGGTAGGTGGGAAATCGAACAAGCCGCGCTTCCTCTCCCTGAAGCCGCGGGGAAGCAAAGCCGTTCGCATTAGATCTAACGCATATGACGCTGAATTCTTCGACGCCGTGCGCGGCGCAGACCGGCTCGAGAGAGTTTGATTTTCTTCTTCGCCATGGATTCAGGGACGATTGTCTGCTATTTGAACCACAGCCTGCACGAAGCAACGACACCCCCAAATTAACGTGGTGACAGGCGGCAGGCCGCAAGTCAATGTTCCGACCTTGCGATGGGAAACGCAACGCTTTCCGAACGATCTCACTGGACGGACCCGTCCGAGGCGTTCTCGGTGTCGTGCAGTGTGCGACCCCGCCTTTGTCCGCCCGGCGCCGAGAGTGAACTCGGTCGTTAGGATCGTTTTCTTCTCCGGTTCGAAAGACGATCACGCAACGTGTCGAGAAGGGCCCGTTTCCTCTCGAATGTACCCATTTCTCCCGAGAACGATTATGTACTGACAACATGATCCCTGCTAGGGATTGTCATGCATCGGGGGACGGTTGTACTGATAGGTGTGCTTGTAGGACTGATTGCGGCGACTGCGAGCGGGGCATTGCTCCGCGTGGGTGGGTCAGACGCCGGAGAGACCGCCTTTTACTTCTCCGTGGCGACGAAAAACACCGCGGCCACGGGAACGTTCGCCGGCGACTTCATCGCAATTTTCGGATCTGGGACGTTCGGAGACAACAGCGTCGACGGAACGGGCGTCTTTTCCATATCCACGGGCCTGCCGCCGTCGTCGTCGAACTCCGTCGCATCGGGAACATGGACGGCTACGCGGTTTGTGAGCTTCGTCTCGTTCGGCGTCGCGAACCTCCGCGCCGAGGGAGGCATCCTGGTTATCCAGGTGACACTCAGCTTCGACGACGGGAGCACTACGTCGGGTGTGACGCTGACGACGACCTGCCATGTGGGAACTGTTCCGCCGGGTTCTCCCGCAGAAGGCGTTACTCTCAGCGGCCCGGTTGTCTTCGATCATTCGGTAACGGGAATCACGACCTTCAGCGCGCCACCGGAGGACTGAGGTTCCGAATCGGCTCCGTACGAGGGCCAGCTGACCGCCGCACGTCCCCATATGGGGGCTGGTAGTCGCCAACCTTGCGGACTAGGGGAAGGGGGGGACGGTCCAACCGCCCTCGTATGGGAACGGAGCCCATGACCTCTAAGATTCCTCAAATTTCGAAAATCTGCACGGGCGTCTCCATAAGAACGAATCCTGGAGGATTCGAAACCCAGCCCGTGACAAGCGGCCTACCGTTAGTCCACGGCCCTTCGAGGAGAGTTGCGCCGCACGCAAACCGTTTGAGTCCGTCGCGCTCTGAGAAGCAAGCCTTTTGTAGTGCACCTCCCTTCGTCCGATATGCCTGCCTCGGTGAGAATTGGCGTAATCGGCGACTACGATCCTGAGTCTCGCTCGCACGTTGCGACTAATCGGGCCTTGGACCACGCTGCTTCCGGCGCGCGAATCGCAATCAGCGTGGAGTGGCTGCCGACAGCTTCGCTTGCAGGCAGGGTCGAAGGGGCATTGGAGCGGTTTGACGCGCTCCTGTGCGCTCCGGGCAGCCCGTACAAGAGCATGCAGGGTGCCCTAAACGGCATTCGGTTCGCCCGCGAGTTCGACCGGCCCTTCCTCGGAACCTGTGGAGGGTTCCAGCATGTGGTGGTCGAGTACGCGCGGAATGTGATGGGGTTCGAGGACGCGCAACATGCGGAGTACGATCCATATGCCTCCCGGCTGTTCATCACGCCCCTGACGTGTTCCCTCGTCGGGAAAACCATGAAGGTCAGGATTATCGACGGCTCCGGCGCCTCTGCCGTCTATGGAAGAAAGGAAGTCGAGGAACAATACTATTGCAACTTTGGCCTGAATCCGCATCACCGGGCTGCGCTGGAGGATGCTGGGTTGGGCGTTTCCGGCATTGACCAAGACGACGAGGTCAGAATATTGGAGCTGCCGGATAAGCGGTTTTTCATGGCGACACTTTTCGTCCCCCAATTAACTTCAACGAAGAACAGTCCGCACCCTGTCTTGAGTTCCCTCCTGCAGGCCGCAGCCAGGTTCAAGGAAGTGCGGGAGCCGCCGGCGGTTCCGTGAACTGAAGACCACGGAAGTGCCCATACCCGGCGCCTTGGGCAAATGGAAGACCTTACGCTCGGTGGTCCGCTTGGGCCGCGCCTGCGAACTTCGGACGCCGAAGCTGACGACGGAAGCGGAGCGAATTCCCGAGGACGATCGGCACACCGCTAGTCATCAATCCAGATGCGCAGGCAGCGAATAAGACGGCCCTCGCCGCTCCCGCCCCAAAACGGTGCCCACGGGGATGGTCACAGTTGGATCCCCGGCGGAGCGTGGACGAGAGTCTTTATTGCCGCTGAGCGGATGGCGCGGCGGGGATTTCCTCCATGGTCCTGAAATGGCAGATGTCCGGTTCGGTTGTGGGCGCCTGCAATTGCGACTGGGGCTGTCCGTGCAGCTTCGACGCGCGACCCACCCGAGGCGGGTGCAACGGCGTGTACGTTTGGGTCGTCGACGAGGGCCGTTACGGCGACACAAAGCTGGACGGCCTCGCGTTCGTCGGCGCAGGATCGCACCCCGGGCCGATCCACTTGGGCCATGGGACCGCCGTCACGATCGTCGACGAACGAGCCACGGCGGCTCAGCGAAGGGCGATCGAAACGGTGCGGAAAGGCGGAGGCGTCGGCCCCCCGTTCGACATTTTCGCGAAGACGACGGAAACGTGGCTACCGACGGTGTACGCCCCGTTCGACCTTCGGCTCAATGGGATCCGCTCGACCGTGCGAGTCGACGGCGGCAAGATTTACGACCTCGCGATCTCGCGAATCCGAAATCCCGTCAGCGGCGCCGAGGAGGAGTTGTACCTCGAAAAGCCAACTGGATTCACCGCCAAGCGGTCGGAAATTGGGATGTCGTTGGTCGCCCGTCTCAACGTCCCGGGAATGGCGTACGACAACTCCGGACAGTATGCAGAGTTCAGCCAGTTCTCGTACGCGGGCCGTGAGCTCGATTGACAACTTATTGCCGATCAGGTATGGTTGTCCAGTGCGGGCAAGCCAGACTGCTGTCTGTATTACCACCCATCCGCGGAGGCGAATTTGTCAGGAGACCTTTCCAGCTTGGTGCCGCAGGGTCTCCCGAGTCACTCGCCCCACGCCTCTACGTCCCCAGCACTTTCACCGATGACAGCTCACGTACGATCTCGGCGAAGTACTCCCTGTTTACCTCAACAACCATAGACCGCCTTCCGCTTTCGCAAACCTCCTGCCAGTCGCGCCCGATTTCGTCCTCAAACTTCACGGGCGGTGCTCGATGGAACCTTTGGCACCGTTGCCTGCGTCCCGCCCGGAATCAGGCAGAAGTCTGATTTCCTCGGACATCGTTTGCCCTCTTGATGCCAGCGACCGAATCCGCCCGAGGGGATCTTCACGCGGACGTGACGCTT
>Ga0209701_10002325_pt1 | contig 12360 bp, 8 predicted proteins | sample CZO8metaG_4_FD_188356 | JGI IMG/M metagenome (GOLD analysis project Ga0209701, IMG submission 188356) | Vadose zone soil microbial communities from the Eel River Critical Zone Observatory, Northern California, USA - CZOApr15con2H3.8 metaG... | ecosystem: Environmental > Terrestrial > Soil >...
TCCCGTTGGCGAGATTAACCGTCTCGATCTTGTCCATCGAATAAGTTGAAGCAGTGGACTGCCCGGCCTTTGAAGCTGCGGGCGTGCCGATGTCGTAAGAGTTCTGCGCTGATGTTGGTGACGGAACTATCAAGAGAATGAACATCGCCAGCAGGCAAGTGCTAATCAATGATGACGCAAAATGAAAGGCACGCGGCATGAGGTAACTCCTTGTAGGTACGTCTGGCTGAAACTGCACAGCGTTTGACTCAACGCGGCTCAACGATCAGGCGACCGCGAATCGTGGGACGGGACGCGTCATAGAACACATATTCGCCCGGCACCAGCGTGACCTCTCGCTGCAATCTTTTTGAGCGGCCCGGCAAGTTTACTCCGTCAATTAGCTGTGTTCTGTTGAGAAGAACTCTCTCGATCTGTATTGAAACATCAGCCGCCGTCTCATTCTCGACAGTAACCAAAGCTTTGCCAGGCGCAGCGTGAATCACTTTGGGGCGCACGTCATCGCCATGGATCCAGATGCGAATCCGCTGCTTGAACTCCGGTACGCTTCGCTGTGCGGCGCTGGCGCTCCGGTTTCGCGCTGCTGCAAAACAGATCGCCGCAACCGCCAAAACAACAAGCACCACACTTGGCCAGAAAACCCTCTTTTGCTGCTTAGACATGATGCACTCCTTATAAGTAGCCAGACTGGGAACGATCGTGCTACGAGCGCACGGATACTTGCGAATTATTGTTTGATCGAATTTCGCGCTTGGGTCGCGCATGATCGGACCTCCGCGATGGACCGGAAACGAACAGTAACCTTGAAACAAAAGGCTAACTAGAGTCTGGGAGTCTTTCTCAGGCTCGGAGGAGTTAGTCTTAATCAAATCATGCGCACGATATACGCCGATGGCTTGGGGAAGTCAATCACTTTTTGACGACCAAAGTTCGTCCTGGAAGTGCGATGAATCTGGCTAGACTTGCTCACGCCGCGTGCATCAGCGCCGTGCGCATCGCGGCGGCGGATTGCCAGCGGTTCGCCGGGTCTTTGGCGAGGGCGCGTTCGATCACTTCGGCGACTCTGCCGGGAACGTCGGGTACGCGCTGAAGCAGCGGAATGATTGGGCCTTCGAAGATAGCTCTAACTGTGGAAGCGATGTCGTTCCCGGGGCCGAGGTCGAGCGCGGTGTCGCCGGCGAGCAGGCTGTACGCAGTCATGCCGATGGCGTAGATGTCGGACGTGGGACGCACGTTGCGAAAATCTTTGATCTGTTCCGGCGGCATGTAGGCAAACGTGCCGGCCATGTCGCCGGCCATTGTGATGCCGCTCATGCCCGATTGCGTGAAGCTTTTCGCCAGACCGAAATCGGTGAGCTTGGCGATCAGATTCGGCGCCGCGCCGCTAATCAGAATGTTCGACTCTTTGATATCGCGATGAATGTAGCCCTTTGTGTGCGCGTACGACAGTGCGTCGAGCGCCTGCGAAATGATGTCGATCGCCTGCGCGTAGGGCAATCGGCCACCCTGCGCGTCGGCCAGGCGCGCTGCGTCTGAGCCGTCCACAAATTCAGTGACCAGATATACCGCGCCGTTGTTGGTGCCGCTTCGGATAAAGCGCACGATGTTAGGATGATCCAAAGCGGCGGCCACGTCGATCTCGCGCATGAAGCGACGGAGCGACTGGCCACTGACGGCGACTTCCGGAAGCAGAGTTTTGATCGCAACTGAACGCCCGGAGGCCTCTTCACGCGCCAGCATCACACAGCCCATGCCGCCGCGGCCCAGCATCTTGATCATCTCGTAACCGGGAACCGGGGCCGGCCGGCGTTTCAGTTCTTCGCGACACTCTTCGCAAATGAAAGTCATGGGCTCGTCCTGGGGCGAGCCTTCGGTCTGTTCGGGACGGCCGCAGTTGCCGCACTCGACCATCATGATTGTCGGCCGCGTCAAAGTGGGAGCTTCCGATCCGTCAATCGTCACGTTTTGATCGGCTTGCACTTCGACTTCGAGCACCGTCTGGCCGCCCTGGACGCGATCGCCGCTCACCAGGTGCGCTTCGGGAACTTTCTTGCCGTTTACGAACGTGCCGTTGGTCGAACCCAGGTCGCGCAGAAAGCAGCGCGGCGGCGCAATCTCCAGCAGGCAATGATGGCGCGAAAAGAATTTGTCTTCGGGAAGATAAAGGTGCGCGCTGTCGCTGCGTCCGATCAGAAACGTGTCGTGCTGATCGAAAGTGAACTCGCGCCCGCGGTAAGGGCCGGCCAAAACTCGTAAGGTGACTCGCATCGTAAGAGTTTCATTGGTACCGGGTCAGTTAAGTTCAGAGTTCAACCTTTAGGTTGCTGATTGTAAGGCGCAAGCTGAAGCTTGAACTCTAAACTGACCCACTGCTATTTCATCGGTTGATTTCCAGATCGTCGAAGGCCACCTCGCCGGCGTCGCTCGTATAGAACCCGACGCGTCCGGTCTTATAGCCCGCGGTATCGGTAATGGAGGTGATAAATTGACCGTTGATGTAAAGGTCAAGTGTGAGACCGCTAATTCTGACTTCAATCTGATTGGGACTGGTGCCCGTGCGAATCACGCTCGACGAAGTCCAACTGACGAGGTTGGTTTCAACTCCGGCCTTGTGCAGGATGATCTTGTACTTGGGCTCCGGACCGTTGTAGATCAAAAAGCCGTAGTCTTCGAGGCTCCCGTCCTTCTTATTCTTAGCTCCGTGCACGACCATGCCGTAGCCTGTTCTTGGAGGATTCCCGTCAATGCTGCGCAGTCCGACCTTCACCGTGGCGTCCTTGGTGTAGTACTCCTTCTTTTCCGGCGCATACAATTCGATGAAGCGGCCGTTGATCGCATGCATGTGGTACTCCTCGTCCGAATACCAGGCGCGGCCGTCGTCCCAGGTGCCGGTGGTCCAGCTTTGAGCGGAAAAGTCATCCGTGAAAGTCGACGGCGTCGAACTCGTGTCCGTGTTCTCGTTGGTGTTGTCTGAGTTCGTGTTCTTATTGCGGTTGGCCGATTTCCAGTTGGCGTTATTGGAATTGTTCGAATTGTTCGCCACGCGATTGTTGTTGTTGTCGTTGGTGGTGACGCGCGCAACCGCGAAAATCAATATGACAACTCCGATTCCCATTAACAACAGCACCGCGCCAATGCCGAGCACCCAGGGCCAGACGCTGCGTTTCTGAGTTTGCGGCGGCGGCATGGGCGACCAGGCGGGCGGTGGCGTGAGCGGTGGCGGCGCGGCTTGGCCTGGATTGTAAGCGATGGTCGGCTGCGGCGTTGTATCGCGCGCCTGCGGATACTGTACGGTGGCGCTGGCGTCAGGAGGCGGCGGCCCACTCGCGACGGTTAGCGGCGAACCATCATCAAGACAAAAGCTCAGAGCATCGTCCGTGTAAGTGCGATTGCATTGGGGACAGCGCTTCATGTTAAGGCCTCGTTTCCTGTAAATCAGATTATCGGCAAACTCGATGCGCAGGCGCGGGAAGTCTATACGAGAAGGTGAAGGTCACTCAAGGGGAATCTTGAGCGGCCGCCGCGCGGTTGCAACGAACCCAACCGCAAAGAACGCAAAGAGGACTCGCAAAGAAACACAAAACAAGAGTTCTTCTCTGCGACCTTTGCGAAAAACTTAGCGTCCTTGGTGTTTAATCCTGGCTTTGGGATCTACAGAGTGCGGCCGCAGCGCCCGCAGAATTTCGTCCCTGGCGGATAACTAGTCCGGCAACCGGCACAGACAACTTCAACCGGGCGCGGCGCCGTCCACGCGATCTCGGCGCCGCCCAGCGACGCGCCGCAGCGCCCGCAGAATTTGGTGCCCGCGGGTTGGTCAAAGGCGCAGCGCGAACAGCGAATCTTACTCGCCGCGGGCCCGGAGCCGGGTCCGCTCTGCGGGCCGCCCAAACTCTGCGGCGCGCTTCCCTGCTGGGTCGAGGCGCCAAGGGTGACGGTTTGAAAGGAAGTGTTGCCGCAGCGCCCGCAAAATTTTGCGCCCGCCGCAAAGCGCGCCCCGCACTTTGTGCAGGCGACGACACCAGGCGTGGTTAAGGTCACGCCGGAAGCGCTGCCCAGACTGCCGCCTTGCGATGGCGACAGGCCGCTGGAGGGCGCAGACTTGAACTGCGCCTGAATGATCTGCTCATCAGCGTCCGGGCGTATTTCGATCACGCGCTCGTCATCTTCATCACCCGCGTGGGCGACGCGCAGCACGTGCTGACCCGGCGGAATCGATTTCAGGATGACTCGGCCGGATCGTCCGATGCTGCCGTGGCGTTCGTCGTCAACGTAAACTTCCGCGCCCGTGGGCGCCATGATTACCAGACGCGATTCGCCTTCGTCTTCGGTTTGCGACGCGTCATTGGTCGCCTGCTCGAATTCAGCGAACCAGCTGACTACGGTGGGCGAGCGTTTGTCCGCATCCTTCTCGAGCGCGTGCATCACCGATTTTTCTACGGTCGCCGGAATATCAGAGCGCAAGGTGCTAAGGGCCGGCGTTTCCTGCGTCAGCTTTTGCGCGAAGATTTGCATGATGTCGCCGGTAAACGGCGGCCGCCCGCCGAGCATGTGATAAGCCATCGCGCCGAGCGCATAGACGTCGGCGCGCGCGTCGAGCGTGACGCCCGCCTGCATCTGTTCCGGCGCCATGTATTCAGGCGTGCCGAGAATTCCGCGCGACGCCGGCCCGCTCCCGGAAGTCAGACCTGACAAGCTCTGGCTGATGATCTTGGCCAAACCAAAGTCGCCGACTTTGACGATGTCATCGCCGGCGATCGTGCCGTCCTTTTTCTTTCTTTGGACGATGAAGACGTTCGCGGGTTTCAGATCGCGATGCAGAATCCCTTCGTCGTGCGCGGCTTCGACGCCGGCGCTGATTTGCCGCAACAACGCGAGCGCGCGCTGCACCGTGACCGTGCCTTCGCGGCGCAGGAGCTGATAGAGCGATTCGCCTTCGACGTATTCCATCACCAGAAAGAAGATGCCTTCCTCGCTTTTGCCAAAATCAGTCACGTCAATGACGTTCGGATGTTGAATCGAGGCCGCGGTGCGCGCCTCGCGCTCAAACCGCGCGATTGCTTCGCCTTCCTGGAGGTCTTCGTCAGAGAGCACGTCAGGGCGAATTGTTTTCACCGCGACGCGCCGCGTGATCAGGTTTTCATCGCGCGCCAGATACACCTGGCCCATCGCGCCGCGGCCGAGACGCTTCCCGAGGCGGTAGCGCCCATTCAAGAGCGTTGTGCCGGGCAGGGTGATTTTCGTCTTCGCCTGATCGTCGGGACAGAGGACGGCGTCGTCTTCAAAGCATCGTTCACATCGTGGGCATTCGCGCATTGCAGGTTGAGTTCGACTGGGAAGAATAGGGTTTTGCCCTGTTGCGGTCAATTGAATATGTGTCAGAAGCCCGACCGTCAGAGAGGGCCAGTTTGAGAAGGAAGCCCTCACTTCTGCGCGCGCGACTGACACTTTGAGCACGGAAAACCTCACGAAATAAATGCTTTGACTTGATGGGCCAAGTGGCCCATAATTCCCTCCCCTCGCCGCGGACAGAGACGAGGGCGAGCCGGTTGGAGAAGGCTCGGGAAAATGCGGGCGCGATGCCCGCGTTTGTGTCTAATGGTAGCGCAAGTTTTTAGCTTGCGACCTCGACAACCTTTTCGCGCCCCCAGCGAACGCAAGTTAGCAACTTGCGCTACACGGAGGATCCTGATGCGATCGATTTGGAAAGGCCACATACGTTTCTTGTTCGTCGCGATTCCGGTGCGTATCTATAACGCCGTCGAAGCTTCGGAGCGGATTCAGTTCAATCAACTGCACCGGGAGGATTTCGGTCCCATCGGTTACGACAAGCGGTGCAAAAAGTGCGGCCAGGTCGTGACCAACGAAGAAATCACCAAGGGCTATCAGTACGAAGCCGACCGCTACGCGATCGTCGAGCCGGAAGAGATCGCGAAAGTCAAAATCAAAACCAACAAGGCCGTGGACATCATGGGCTTTGTCGATGCATCAGAGATTCCGACGACGTTCTTCGACGCGCCCTACTATGCCGGCCCGGACGGCCCGGTCTCCGAAAAGCCCTACGCCCTGCTGCGCCAGGTTTTGCGGGACACCGGCAAGGTTGGCCTGGCGAAAGTCGTCCTGCGCGATCGTGAGGATCTGGTCGCCGTGCTGCCGCTCGAGAACGGCATCGTCCTGCAGAAGCTGCGTTACCCGGCCGAGATTCGCAGCATCAAGGAAGTACCTGAAATCGAAAGCGCGCAAAAGATCGACAAAAAGGAATTGACCCTCGCCACGAGTCTGGTCGAACAGATGATCACTTCCTTTTCCGACATCGACACTGTCGATCACTATCACGAAGCCCTGCGGAAATTGATTGACCAGAAGATCAAAGGCAAGAAGGTCGTGGAGTTTGAAAAGGTCGAAGACGTGCCGCGCCTGGACATCATGAGCGCGCTGAAGAAGAGCCTGCAGGCCTCGACGCGCAAGCCGATGGTCAAAGCCGCTACGGCAACAAAGAAAAAAGCCGCGCTCACCCTCGTCAAAGCAAAGCCGGCGGCGCGAAAACGCAAGGTCGGCTAACCCTCGTCGCCCCCCTCTTTCGGGGCGCGCTACTACCCGAATCGAACGACGCCGCAGCGTCTCGCGTGACTTTGAGCAACTGCCAGTCGCGTGCTACTTTGAAATGCGTTTCGAAGACTTATTCATCAGCCAGGAAGGATTTACTTACAAGCAATGAAGAGAATTATTTGGAACTCAAAGGTTGCCCTTGCGCTCGGCGTGATCGCGATCTTTGTCACTGCTACGGCGTTTGCTCATGTGGGCAAACAGGACTTTCTTTTGCACAATCAAACAGGCGTTGAGATTCATTCGCTCCACGTCTCGCCGCATAGTACCGACGACTGGGAAGAAGACGTTCTCGGCAAAGACACGCTACCTGACGGCGAGAGCGTCAAGATCACCTTTGAAGATCGCGACAAACATGTTCACTGGGATCTAAAGGTGACCGATAAAGAAGGCAATAGCCTCGAGTGGTATGACCTCAATCTCATCGAGATCTCAGAAGTCACGCTGCACTGGAAAGACGGCAAAGGCTGGGCCGACATCAAATAGCTCGCGGCCATTAATTCAGCCCGCGACTCCGGCCGGTACCACCCGCGTCAGCGGGCGGTTGTCTTAAACTTCTCTCCTATGATTGCGCGACAGCTCGCGGCCCTTTTCAGGGCTGCGGGCGGTCGTGTGTTTGTTCATTTCCTTTCAATGGTACGTCACGACATTGAACCACATCTCCCTCACACGGTATGATGACCGCGTGAATTGAGGAGCAAGGCGTCAGATGCAATCAGAAACAATCCAGATCACCGACCTTCCGATCGAGAAGATGCATGCCCTTGTTGAGAAGGCTCGCGCGGCCGGCACAACTCCCGAAGAGTATGCGCGCCGGCTTATCGAACAAGGCCTCGCTCCACGGGAACTGACATTCGATGAGATCGTGGCCCCTTTCCGACGACAGGTTAAAGAAAGCGGCTTGGCGGATGGCGAGCTCGACGGGCTCTTCACTGAAGCACGAAAGGAAGTGCTGCGCGAGAAGAAAGAAAAGGAACGGACTTGAGTGCCGCCGAAAGTCGTCTTTGACTGTATGGTCTATCTCCAGGCCGCTGCGCGAGAAGAGAGTCCCGCAGCGGCTTGTTTGCGTCTGGCTGAGAATCACCTGGTTCAGCTATTCGTCAGCAGCGATAATCTCGATGAGATCGAAGATGTTCTCTCTCGCCAAACATTCGAGCGCGGTTTTCTGAATTGACCGACGAGACAGTTACGGCATTCGTCGAACGGTTGCGCAAAACCGCTGAGCTTGTCGGAAGAGTTCCGAAACGATTTACCTTCACCAGAGACGTCAATGACGAGCCTTACCTCAACCTCGCAATCGAAGTTCAGGCGGACTACCTGATAAGCCGGGATAACGATCTGCTTGATCTGATGAAGCCGGGGACCGCAGATGGAGACGAGTTGCATGAACGGTTTCCTTCCTTGAAGATCCTCGATCCCGTTGCTTTTCTGAAAGAAAAAATTGAGCAAACGCTTTCAGAACCAATCGAGCAATAGAGAATTCCCACCGCTCGTTGCGCATGCTGCATTCATGGGAGATTGAGCCTCGGCGTTCTCACTGCCGGTTATTTTTGTCGTACGTAGTCTGCCCTCGCGCTATTAATGGATCATTGATCTATATCAGCATTCAAGACCACCTACTGTGAAGGATGTCCAGACAAGAGCCCCATCGAAGTGACTTCTGGGACTGAGTAATCAAACCCTCGCGTGATGAGTCAAGAGTTACTAACGCCCTCCTTCACGGCCGGCTACTGCCCCGGCTCCGCGGATGATAAACTGCCCGCAATCATCGGAGGCCCGGATATGAATCGGTTTGTACGTTTCCTTCTCGTTTCGTTCTCGACCGTAACAATCACCACCGTTGCCCTCGCTCAACAATATGATCAGAGTGCTTTCTCCGCCATGAAGTGGCGGCTGGTTGGGCCGCATCGCGGCGGGCGGGTCACTTCCGTCGCGGGAATTCCGGGCAAGCCGGCAATTTATTATTTCGGGACGCCGGGCGGCGGTGTTTGGAAGACGACGAATGGCGGGCGCGTTTGGAAGCCAATCTTTGACGACGCGCATGTCGCATCGATTGGCGCAATTGCGCTCGCGCCGTCGAACACCGACATTGTTTATGTGGGCACCGGTGAGGAAACCGCCGGTAACGGTGTCTACAAATCAACCGATGCCGGCAGGACCTGGGCGAATGTTGGGCTTACTGATGCGCGCTACATCACGGCGATCCTGGTTGACCCGCGCGATCCGAACATCGTTCTGGTCTCAGCCCGCGATTACTTTCAGGCCGGGCCCGCGCGCGGTATCTTCAAAACCACCGACGGCGGCAAGACCTGGAACAAAGTCTTCTTCAAAGATGACAGGACCAGCGTCGTTGAGATGGTCGCGGCGCCTGACGACAGCAACATAGTCTACGCGGCGACCTATGCCCTGCAAATCGATCCGGCTAATCGACGGGCGCTGGGCAGTGATTCGCAAATCCTCAAATCAACCGACGCCGGCACAACCTGGCAACAACTGAGCGGCGCCGGTCTGCCGGCAACCGGTCGCGGAACTATTGGCCTGGCCGTAGCACCCGGCACCAGCGGAAAACGCGTATACACGATTATCAATTCAGGATTCTTTCGCTCAGACGATGGCGGCGCGAACTGGCAGCACAGCACCACCGATCCGCGCATCACCGGCAGCACTTTTTTTGGCAAGACCTACACGGATCCGCGCAACCCCGATGTTGTCTTCGTCATGCAGACGTCGATGTATCGCTCGACTGACGGCGGCAAGACTTTTGAATCATACAAGGGCGCGCCCAGCGGCGAGGACCAGCACGTGCTCTGGATCGATCCTGGCGATCCGCTGCGAATGATTCTCGGTTCCGATCAGGGAGCGATCGTCAGCCTGGACGGCGGGCACACGTGGAGCGATTGGTTTACGCAACCGACCGGGCAGTTCTATCACGTGACCACCGACAACGCATTTCCCTATCGCTTGTACGCCGCGCAGCAGGACAGCGGCTCAGTCGCCGTGCTTTCGCGCAGCGACTTTGGAATGATCACTTATCGCGATTGGTTCTCAACCGGGGCGTTCGAAAGCGGCTACATTGCTCCCGATCCGTCGAATCCGAATCTGATTTATTCCGTCGGCTGGTACGGTTCGGTGTTCAGATTGGATCGAACCACCGGACAAATCGCCACCGTCTTCGCGCCCGGCGCAACTTATCGTTACACCTGGGAAACGCCTTTGGTGCTGGCGCCGCACGATCCAAAGACGATGTACCTCGGCATGCAGTACGTTTTGAAAACCAACGACGGCACGCAGACGTGGGCTGCGATCAGTCCCGACCTGACGACGAAAAATCCTTTAGAAAAAGCCGTGGGAGTAATTCAGACCATCGCGCCTTCGGCCGCGCAAGCCGGAGAAATCTGGGTCGGCACGAGCACAGGTTTGGTTCAGCTTACGAGAGACAACGGCGCCAACTGGAACAATGTTACGCCGGCCGGAATGCCTGAGCGTCCGGAGATAAGACTGATTGAAGCTTCCGCGGTGGACGCGGAAACGGCTTATGTCATCGCGGCGGCCTTTGGTGCTTCAAAGCCTTACGTCTATCGCACGCATGACGCGGGCAAGACGTGGCAGAAGATTGTCACCGGCTTGCCCGAATCCAGCATCGCCCGGGTGGTGCGCGAAGATCCGGTGCGCCAGGGATTGCTTTACGCCGGGACGGAAACCGGAGCATACATTTCCTTCGATGGTGGTGATCACTGGCAGCCTTTGCAACTCAATCTGCCGACAACCTCGGTGCGCGATCTGAATGTGCATGGAAACGATCTCGTCGCCGCAACGTACGGGCGAGGACTCTGGATCCTGGATGATCTATCGCCGCTGCGACAGATCAAGGACGAAACGCGCCCTGCTGACTATCTACTCAAACCCGCTGCCGCAGTTCGCGTGCGCTGGGACAATCATCCCGACACGCCGCTTTCGGCTGACACTTCGGCCGGAGAGAATCCGCCCGAAGGGGCAATCATCTACTACTATTTGAAATCGCCGGCGAAAGAAATAACGCTTGAGATTCGCGACGCGCACGGCGAAGTCGTGCGACGCTTTTCGAGTAAAGCAGCGCCGGTGGAACAGAGACCCAGGAACGTTCCTGATTATTGGTTCGCGCCGCCGGACGTGCTGACAACCAATGCTGGTTTGAATCGGTTTGCCTGGAATCTGGAATGGCCGCATCCCGACACGCTGGCCTACAACTTTCGCGGCCGGCCAATTGATTACATCGAATACACGCTTCCCGATCACGCCGTCGCCGGTAAGACGCCGATCAATCAACCGCCGGGGCCGCTGGCCACGCCGGGCAGGTATGAAGTTATCCTGACCGTTGACGGAAAGACACATCGCCAGTCGCTGCTGGTCACGCTCGATCCGCGCGTGCGCGTCGGGCCGGGTGATCTGGAAGCGCAACTCGATCTCGCGCTGACAATCGACGCCTGGATGAATAGCAGTTATCACTCTTACAACGACGTCCGAACCTTGCGCGCAGCCCTGGCCAACGCTCAGAAACCTCTGGCCGCAAACTCACCGGCCAAAGAAGCAAGCGACGCCGCGCAGGCCTTGGATAAGGAACTGGGCGAACTTCAGGATGGCACGAACACCGCGCCCGGGTTCGGTTCAGTGAATCGTGACGTGGCGCGATTCGTAACCATGATCCAGAGCGGCGACATTCGTCCCGCAAGATCGATCATCGAAAATGCCACGCCCTCGTGTGTTGTTTTGCAGTACGAGCTGGCGAGATGGCGAAAGACTAATGCTGAGACCTTGCCGGCTTTGAATGATTTGCTGAAGCAAAACAAACTGTCGCCGCTCCGGATTGTGACCGTCGATAAAGATCCGGTATGTCCGAAATAGAGGTGGACGATGAAACGTACCAGACTAAAAATTTTATTGACCATTGCCCTTTGTCTGCTGACTACAATCAGCGCCATCAATCTCATTCGGTCGGCGCGGGCACAGCAACCCCAGCACACTGAAATCAAAATCGACGCAAAGCTCTTTGACCAGTACGCCGGTCAATACAGTTTCGTGGACGACCCGGAATTCATGCTCAATTTCTGGCGCGAGGGTGAAAAGTTTTTCATGCAGCCGACCAATCAGGGCCGGATCGAGATCTTTGCGGAGAGCGAGACGAAATTCTTTCTGAAGATGAGCGAATCCCAGGCGACTTTCGTCCGCGATACCCAGGGCAAAGTCACCGGTCTCGTCTGGCGGCAAAATGGCGTCGACAACCAGGCAAAGAAGGTAAGCGACAAACCTGTCATCGAGGCGCTCGTCCCGTTTGAAAAGCGCGAAGAGATGATTAAGGCGCGCGACGGCGTGCGTTTGCACACCCTTATCTTTGTCCCAAAGAGCCACGCCGAACCGTTGCCCATTATGATGAGCAGAACACCCTACGGAATCGACGGTTCGACTTCTGACGGCATCAATCGCCGCTACAACGATCTGGTTAAGGATGGTTACATCTTTGTGATTCAGGACATTCGCGGACGCTACGGCTCCGAGGGACAATTCATGATGAACCGTCCGATGCGCAACAAGAAAGATGCGAAGTCGGTTGACGAAAGCACAGACACGTACGACACAATCGAATGGCTGATCAAAAACGTTCCTGGGAACAATGGGAAGGTCGGCATTCTCGGCGTTTCATATGACGGCTGGCTGGCGGCAGTCGCGACTATCGACGCGCACCCGGCGTTGAAGGCTTCGTCACCGCAGGCGCCCATGACC
>Ga0209701_10002327_pt1 | contig 12355 bp, 11 predicted proteins | sample CZO8metaG_4_FD_188356 | JGI IMG/M metagenome (GOLD analysis project Ga0209701, IMG submission 188356) | Vadose zone soil microbial communities from the Eel River Critical Zone Observatory, Northern California, USA - CZOApr15con2H3.8 metaG... | ecosystem: Environmental > Terrestrial > Soil >...
TAAGTCCTTTGTGCGGAATATTTTGGCGTCGGAGCAGGGTCTAACTTATAGATTCCAAAAGACCGAGGGGGAGGGGGTACCTAGTCCCAATCCGTGAAAATCGAGATAGATGGCAGGCCACTGCGCATGGACGTGAACAGAATGCTATGCACTATGACGATGCTGCTGGCGTGCGCACCCACACCCAGGCGGGAGAAGCCGGCAATCTTTGACGAGCGGGGAGAAAGCGTTGCTCGAAGAGTGGTCAGGAAGAGTGGTTAGAAGGGATGAGTTCGACTAACAATAGACGGAAAAGCCCCACTTCTCGACAAGCGCGAGAAGGGGGCCACGGGTCAGAACCACCTGATTTTCCGAAACGAAGGCGACTCAGTGACGGTCGCGGTCGTGATCGTGGTCATCCCAATCGCGTTCCGTGTGCCAGCGACGCTCGTGTTCATCCCACCATCTATGGTCGCCGTTCCAGCAGCGCTCCCGCGCTTCGCGCAGTTCATGGCGCGCGTGTGCAGCCTGCCTGCTCCGATAGCCAAACCGTGCAACGGCTCGGTCCAGTCTGTGATCCGCGCGCGCAACGCGGCGCTGGCAATCGCGTTCGTCGGCGCGCAGAAGAGGCACGGCGGTGAACATCAGAAAGCCAGCCAACACTGCCGCCGCCAGGACCGCTTTCCGGATCAGTGAATTGTCCAAACGATGTTGCATAGGTCTTGCGTCCTCCTTGATAGTTTTTGATGACGGTTCAATTTGCCGCTACAGCATCCCGCCCGTCTGTATCGCCAGATCATTCAGCGCCATCTCCAATTTCGTAATGGCCGCGCCGAGTTCTGGATGCTCTCCAATCTTCGCTTGCAGCGTCTTCAGAATCTCGTGGGCACTGGCAACATGCGCTGCCGCCTGGGCTGGATCTTGCTCGGACTTCGGTTCGCTCGGTGTTGCCATGGCCACTCACCCTCCGCTACCACTGACACCGCACTCTGAGATGCCAAAGCGAATCCTGTGGTTGGTGGACAGGCCCCGGCCCTAACCAAGATTTAAGCAACCAGTGAACGCCTGTCTGTTCAAAATTGAACACCCCCGCAAGATCAGGCGGAGGTCTACCGGCTGTACTGATTTCTTTTCTTGTCCTGATGCCGCTCCAGACCCAACTGAATCAACCGGTCAATCAGTTCGCGGTATGACACGCCAGAAGCGTCCCATAACTTGGGATACATGCTGATCGCCGTAAAGCCAGGCATGGTATTGATCTCATTCACGTAGATCTTGCGCGACTTTGGGTCCATCAGGAAATCTACCCGCGCAAGACCCGAGCAATCGACCGCCTGGAACGCCGCGACCGCCAGCGTCTGTACTTTCTTCATCTCTGTCTTTGTCATCTTCGCAGGGATCACCAACTCGGAGCCTTCGTCCAGATACTTGGCGTCGTAATCGTAGAACTCCTTGCAAGGAACGATCTCGCCAGCGACCGAGGCCTTCGGATCGTCGTTCCCCAGGACCGAGCATTCGATCTCGCGCGCTTTGTGCTTCTTTCCTCCGACACCTTCTTCAATCACGATCTTGCGGTCGAACCTCGCGGCTTCTTCGATCGCCGGGCCGAGTTCTTTGCGGTCGTGCGCCTTCGAGATCCCCACCGACGAACCCAAATTTGCAGGCTTCACAAAGACCGGATACTTCAGTTTGCTCTCGACCAGCTTCTGCACTTTCTTCGGCTCGCACTCCCATCGGCTGCGCAGAACAGCGACATGCCTCACGATTGGAAGGCCCGCGGCGCGAAAGAGGGACTTCATGACGTCCTTATCCATCCCTGCAGAAGAGCCGAGAACGCCCGCGCCGACGTAAGCGATATCCGCCAGTTCGAGCAGGCCCTGGATCGTGCCGTCCTCGCCGAACGTTCCATGCAGCACGGGGAAGATCACATCCACATTAATGGCGCGGTCCGAGCTGCGCCGAAGTGCCGACGCTTCGACCCGAAACGGCGCCAGCCCCGCGTCGCGATGAACCGGTTCGGGCGGCACGATCACCGATTCCCCCTGAGCGAGAAGGGCAGCACCTGGAGTTGCCTCGGGATCTCCCGCCCGCAGATGTGTGGGTTGGGCACTTTTGCCCGCCTCTACATCGCCCTGCAACAGCTGCTCGGCATGCTCGGCCGTCAGCCAGCGGCCATCCTTGGTGATGCCGATGGGAACTACTTCGTATTTCGCCTTATCGATTGCCTTCAGAACGGACGCCGCCGACAGCAGCGAGACTTCGTGCTCGCCGCTGCGACCTCCAAACAGGATGCCGACCCGGAGTTTTGCCATTTCCTTTCCGTCTGGCCGGAATCGGCCTGGGTGCAAGATCATGCAGGATTTTCGTCGCGATCATCGTATCACCCAGGCATTACGCAAGAGTTGACAAGAAAGGATGCACGCCCTTCCCTCCGCCGTCTGATCGGGTCAACCCGGCGCGAACGAAGGCGCGCTTGAAGAATATTTGAAAACGGCATGACGGTTTTTCGTAGTCCTTTACGCAATGCGGAGTGAAAGCACAGCAGGAAGCTGGCGGGGAGAACGGAGCGGGTTGTCGCCTTCCGTTTTCGCTTTTGCGACCCCTTGACAGGGGGAGGAAACCGGTGTGAAATTGCCCATACTTCCAAGGTCGTTGCAGATCCTTCCCCCAAGGACACAGAGACCAAGGAGTTCTCATCAAAAAAAATCCGTGGGGATCGCAAGGTTGGATGAAATCTCCATTCCCTGCATTCCGGTCGGGCGGATTGGGTAAAAGCTTCGCGTTCTCTCAGGAGTGGCTTATGAATTTGAGCAGCAAGAGAAAGAACATCCTGCCGATTTGGTCCGTAGCGCTGGTTCTCTTCACAGTAACAGCGGTTGCTTCGGCTCAGCAACACAAGAATGCACCTGCACCTGCCGCGCCCCGCGCAGCCGCTCCTAACAGGCCGGCGCAGGCGCCGCACGCAGCCCCAGCGCAGCACCCCGGCGGGAACCCCAACGCCGCCCAGCGGCCTGGGGGAGCTAATGCCAACAACCGTGGGCCGGGCGGAGCCAACAACCCCAACAACCGCGGGGGCGCTAACAATGCCAACAATCGCCCGGGCGGAGCCAACAACCCCAACAACCGCGGGGGCGCCAACAATGCCAACAATCGCCCGGGCGGAGCCAACGCCAACAACCGTGGGCCGGGCGGAGCCAACAACCCCAACAACCGCGGGGGCGCCAACAATGCGAACAATCGCGGCGGCGCGAACAACGCCAACAATCGCGGCGGTGCCAACAACGCCAACAACCGTGGACAAGCGGGCGCCAACAACCGCGGACAGGCGGGCGCCAACCGACCGGGTGGAGCGAACGCCAATAACCGTGCGCCGGGCGGAGCCAACCGCCATCAGCCGGCAGGAAGCAGGCAAGTGGCCTTAAAGAGCGGTGGGCACGCGACTCTCCGTAAGGACGGCAAGGTTCGTTCCATCCAAACCGCTCACGGCATGAGGATCGATCACGGCATGCGTGGCGAGCGGCGGGTCGTGGCTCAACGCAACGGCCGCCAGGTAGTCGCCATGGGACGGCACGGCGGATACAGCCAGCGCGCTTACTATCGGAATGGAAACCGGGCTTACGTCCAGCGCACGTATTACGTCAACGGACAGAGCTATGCCTACGCTTATCGCACCACTTACTACGGAGGCTATCCCTATTACGGTTATGCGCCCGCGTATTACTATGGACCGGCCTACTACGGGTGGGCTTACAACCCGTGGCCCCAGCCGGTTTACTACAACTGGGGTTGGGCGGGACAGCCATGGTACGGCTATTATGGGCCCTACTATCAGCCCTATCCGGCGTATCCCTACGCCTCGCTTTGGCTGACGGATTACTTGATCTCAGTGAACCTGCAAGCTGCCTATGCGGCGGCCGAACAGGGAGCGCTGGCGCCCCGGCAGTTTGGTCCGGAGTCATCGGATATGTTTGCGTCGCTGTGGTCGTCCGATCCTCTGGTAGCAGCGAGCTTGGCGGCCGGATATGGATCCGGTTCTTACCTGTTCGCGCCTGCGGCGGCAGTCAAGGGCAGCGGAACGCAACTCAGTCCCGAGGTGAAGCAGGCAATCGCTGACCAAATCAAGAAGGAGATCGCGGCGGAAAAAGATGCTGCGGCGAACAAGGGCAAAGAAAAGGACGCGGCCGGCGATGAGGTGCCCGCCGCGCTTGATCCGAACACGCGGTACTTCGTGGTGTCGAGCAGCCTGGATCTCACCACGTCGAACGGCGACGAATGCGCTCTGACTCAGGGCGACGTCATCTACCGCACCGGCGATACACCGGACGACGACAAGATGGTCGACGCAACCGTGAAGGCCAGCAAGAAGGACGAGTGTGCGATCGGCGCGACCGTCGGCGTTGAGGTCAGCGACCTGCAGGACATGCACAATGCCCTGCGCCAAACGATGGATGAGGGGTTGAAGAAACTGGCGGAAAACTCGGGCAAGAACGGACTCCCCACCGCTCCCGACACCAAAACGACGGCTGGCGAGGTTCCACCGCCCGCACCGGACTCAAACGTAGCGGATGACCTGCAACAGACACAGAAGGATGCGGATCAGGCGGAGGCGGAAGTCCAGCAGTCGAACTGAACTGTTCCAATCCCGCCCCACAATAGGGGCGGCGCGCAGTACCGAAGTTCGTGAAAGCCCGGGAGCGGCGGGCCGTCAAAGGCCGCCGCTTCCTGCCTTCCGCGAGGGAAATGAAAATACTCTAGGCGCTCCTGCCCGGCCGGGAATGGGAGTAGTACAGGAGGAAGCTCGCAATGCGCCAGAAAATCGAGATCGCCGCCCTAGTTGTCGCTTTGATTGTCGGATTCACGCCCAGCCTGCTGACCGCGCAAGTCGCCCTGGACGACCAACTTAAAGCGCAATACAACATGGTCAAGATGGGCGCCGATTCAAGCGGAACGGCGGTCGTGGAAGCGGGCACGCTGCTGGACGTCAAGAAGGGCGGAATTCTCGCAGTGCCGTACTCGGACCAGAGCTTCACTCCCACGAAGTACCAGGATGGAGTTGTCCATTCTCCCAATGCTCTCGTGCAAAAGGGCATTGGAGGCTTCATGAAGAAACTTGGGAAGGAACAAAACACCAAGTTCTTCCAAGTTGGCGAAAAAGTGTATCCGTCGCACATCGACGTGAACATGGCCAAGGACACGGTCACGATGGGCGTGGTCGCGTGCGACTCATGTAACAACACTCAGTCCTTCTACAAGACCGATGTGGTCTTCCAGTTCGCCAAGGGGCAACTCGCAAAAATGAGCGCGCCGCAGGTAGAAGATGCGATCTCGGGACTGCTCGCGATCGATGAAGGCGGCGACCAGGGTCAGGGAGGGAACGGCAACGATCAGCAGGGCAACAATCAAGGCGGGGGAGGGGGAGGAGGAGGAGGACAAGCGCAGCAAGGGCCACCACCGGAACCTCAGCAGATCGACAAAGGGCAAACACCCGATCAAGTGAAAGCCGCGCTCGGCCCGCCGGAGAAGATCGTCAATCTCGGCGCCAAGCAGATTTACGTTTACAAGGACCTCAAGGTCACGTTCGTGAACGGAAAAGTGTCTGATGTGCAGTGAGCGGGGTCAGAGCAAGGAGTGAGATGCGGCAAAGGTTGGCTACCTACACCCAGATGTCCGCTCTCCTGGTTTGCGGAATCTTTCTGTGCTCAGAATCAACCGGGCAGAATGCCGCACCGTCGTTGCAAGAGCAGCTCAAAGCCCAATACAAGTTGGTTAAGACCGGGTCTGACGCCAATGGCCTGGCGGTAGTCGATCCGGGAACCGTGCTTGATGTGGAGAAGGGCGGACTCTTAGGCGTAGCTCCGCAAAACGCAGTCGTCTGCCCGTCGAAGTTTCAGAATGGCGACCTCAAGGGTCCCAACGGTTTTTGCGCGGCGATGGTGAAGGAAGTCTCTCGCTACCTGCAGGTGGGGGAAAAGGTTTATCCGCTGAAAATCGACGTCAATCTGGAAAAAGACAAAGTTTCGATCCAGGTCATCGAGTGCGATTCGTGTAACGGGGTTCAGCAGCCGTCTTTCTACAAGTCCGAAGTCGTTTTTCAGTTCGCCAAAGGAGCTCTGCGAAACGCCAGCGTCCCGCAGGTAGAAGACACGATCAGTCAGGTGCTGGCAATCGACTCCGGTGGCGATTCCCAAGAGAACAATCAAGGCGCGCAGAATCAAGACAGCGGCCAACGTGGAGGACAAGGACAGCAACAAGGACCTCCTCCAGAACCGCAGCAGATTGAAAAAGGACAAACACCGGAACAGGTCAAAGCCACTCTCGGCAACCCGGAAAAGATCGTCACGCTCGGAGCCAAGCAGATTTATATTTACAAGGACCTCAAAGTTACGTTTCTCAATGGAAAAGTTTCGGATGTGCAGTGAAGCAACTTTTGAACAGGCCTGCTACAGGATCTTCTTGCCAAACGCCGACAGCGATAATTCGACCGCCAGATCCGCAGTCTGGTTGCGCTCGTCGATCACCGGATTTACTTCGACGATCTCAAAGCTCAGCATGCGTCCGTGATCGGAAATAATCTCCATCGCCAGATGGGCCTCACGATAAGTCGCGCCGCCCCAGACGGGCGTGCCCACTCCGGGAGCGTCTTCGGGATCGATCCAATCCATGTCGAGCGAGACGTGATAGCCGGCAGTGCCGCGTCCGGCCATGCGCAGGGCTTCTTCCATCACCGCGCGCATGCCGCGCTCGTCGATGTCGCGCATGGTGAAGACCTCGACGCCGGCTTTGCGGATATTTTCCTTTTCGAAGTTATCCACGTCGCGGATGCCCACCAGCACGCAATTTTCCGGCTGCACCTTGGGTGAAAAGTCGTAGATTTTGCCCAGTTCGAGGGGAGGCAGTCCCATGATCGCAGCGAGCGGCATGCCATGGACATTACCGCTGGGCGAAGAGTCAGGGGTGTTCATGTCGGTATGAGCGTCGATCCAGATGAGCCCGATCTTCTGGTTCTGCCGCCGATAGAATTCCGCGACGCCCGAAACCGTGCCCGCTGCAATGGAATGGTCGCCGCCGAGCACCATGGGGACTTTACCCGCTTCAAGAGTCTTCAGCACCAGCTCAGCGGCCTTGGTGCAGGTGGCAGTGATCTCTTTCAGATATTTCGCGCTCGCCGCGCCTTCCTTTTTCTGCTCGGGAATGGCAACCGCGATGTTGCCCGCGTCTTCGACCTTGTGGCCGATCGCTTCCAGCCGAGCTTCCAGTCCCGCCACGCGCACCGCCGAAGGACCCATATCCACGCCGCGGCGTGACTGGCCAAGATCGAGAGGCACACCGATCACCCGGATCTGCCGGGGAGTGATACTGGTGAACGATGCTCGTGTCGTGTGTCCCATAGAAGTCAGTTCTCGGTTCCCGGTTCTCAGTTCTCAGTAAAACCAGTTTCTTGCGTCCCCAGGCCTCACTGAGAACTGAGAACCGGGAACTGAGAACTATGGGTACAGTCTATGCAACATCCGCGGGAACGGAATCGTTTCCCGTACATGCTCCAACCCACAGATCCATGCGACCGCCCGTTCGATGCCCATGCCGAAGCCGCTGTGTGGAACGCTGCCGTACTTGCGCAGGTCAAGATACCACTTGAAGGCTTCTTCCGGCAGATTGTGCTCATGAATACGCTTCAACAGCAGTTCATGCGAGGCCATGCGTTGCGATCCACCGATGATTTCACCGTATCCTTCGGGAGCAAGCACGTCCACACAGAGAGCCAGTTCCGGGCGCTGCGGGTCGGGCTCCATGTAGAACGCCTTCACGTTTGCCGGATAGCGATGCACCATGACCGGCTTGTCATACTGTGAGGAAAGATAGGTTTCGTCGGGCGAGCCGAGGTCTCCGCCGTATTCAAACTTGTTTTCGAGCGCGCCTTGCGCGTGGCCTTCCTGAAGTTTCTGTACGGCTTCGTCGTAAGTGATGCGTGGAAAAGGTGCTTCGATTTTTTCCAGTTTAGTCACGTCACGTCCGATGGTTTGCAGGTCGGCGCGACGGCGCTCCAGGCATTGTTTGACGAGGAAAGTCAGCAGGCCTTCGGCTAGTTCCATGATGTCATCGAGCATGCCGTAGGCGACCTCGGGTTCGACCATCCAAAATTCCGTCAGGTGGCGGCGAGTTTTCGATTTCTCCGCCCGGAACGTCGGCCCGAACGAATAGACTTTGCCGAGCGCCATGGCCGTCGCTTCGATGTAGAGCTGGCCGGACTGCGTAAGAAACGCTTCTTCTTCGAAGTAGTCGACCGGAAACAGAGTGGTCGTGCCTTCACAAGCTGCGGGCGTAATGATCGGCGGGTCGGTGAGCGTGAATCCGTTGCTATCGAAGAAATCGCGAGCGGCGCGAATAATCTCGGCGCGCACCCGCAGGATGGCCGCCTGCCGCAACGACCGCAGCCAGAGGTGCCGATGCTCCATCAGGAAGTCGGTCCCATGCTCTTTGGGCGTGATCGGATACGGATCGGACTCAGGCACGCGCTGCACGACTTGCACGTTCGACACGTCGAGTTCGTAGCCGCCCGGGGCGCGCTTGTCCGCGCGAACTTTACCTTCGACGATCACGCTCGACTCCTGCGTGAGTCCTTTGATCGCGTCGAACACTTCCGGCGGGACGGCATTCTTCGGCACGACGCCCTGGATCACGCCCGATCCATCGCGAAACTGTGGGAACAGCAGCTTCCCGCTTTCGCGAAGGTTATAGAGCCATCCGCGGACGGTGACCGCCTGCCCTTCATGCTTGCCGATTTCTGCGATGGTGCTTACGGGTGCTGACATAAGATCAAAACCGTAAACCGCAGAGGACGCAGAGACCGCAGAGATTTTGGGGATTTTTCAATCGAATTTCTCTGCGCTCTCTGCGTACTCTGCGGTTAAATGCTTTACGAATCTTCCAGGGTGCGGAACGTCGCGGTCACATCCGCGCTCGGGCTCTTCTTTTCTTCGCCATCAATTTCGAGCAGCAGCGGCGGCGTTTGCGGGGCGGAGCGCAGCAATTCCATGGTCTCTTTCCAGTTAATCGTTCCTTTGCCCGGCCAGAGGTGCGAATCTTTGTCGGCGTGATTGTCGTGCACGTGGGTCGAGCAGATATGTTTCTTCAGCGTTTCAAAAGCTTCGGGGACTCCACCCATCATGTGCGCGTGGCCGCAGTCGAAGCAGACTCCAACGTCCTCAAACCGCGATGTCCGGATAAATTCCACCAGGCGCTCGGGCGTCGAAAGCTCGTTCGGAATGTTCTCGACCAGAATCCGCACTCCCAGCGGCTTGGCAAAAGCCCGCAGGTGCTCGATCGAGGTCATCGCTGCTTCGAACTTCCTTTCTTCGAAGGACTCGTTTTGGTTCCCGATGTGCTGTACCAGGAAACGAAACGGAATCTGCTCGGCGATTTCCAGTGCGCGTTTGATTTCGTCCATGGCCTCGATTCGGCCCGCGCGATCGGTGGAAGCGACGTTCACCGGAGGCGAACCGGTGCGGCCCCACTCGTAGTCGGCATACAAGGGCGCATGCACCGAGTTCAAGGGAATGCCGTTCGACCGGAACCAGTCGGCGATTTCACGGATATGCTGTTTGCGATTGGCGTAGTCGAAGTGCTGCCGCGCGGCAAAGATTTCGATCGCCTGCGCCCCGGCTTTTACGAGCTCATCAAGCAAGCCCGGATGGAGCCGTTCCTTCACATAAACGTAAGTTGACACCGCACGCAGCATCAGTAACCCACCGCCTTCCCGTTGTTGCGTCCGTCACTGGCGCCCAGGCGTTCACCAGTCTTGGGGTCAACCATAATGCACTCCGCATCGCCCCAAAAGTGTTGGTTCTTCAACTTGTGTCCTTTGGAACGCAGCAGATTCATTGTATCGGGAGACAGGCGGTCTTCCACGTCAATTGCGTCGGGGAGCCACTGATGATGAAACCTTGGTGCATTGACCGCTTCCTGGATATCCAGCCCAAGATCCACGACGCCCATGAGAATATTGGCGACGGTAGTAATGATGGTGGGGCCGCCCTCCGCTCCCAGCACCAGGAAGGGCTTCCCATCTTTCAGCACGATCGTTGGGGTCATCGCCGAGAGCGGACGCTTGCCGGGGCCGATGGAGTTGGCCGGCCCCTGAATCAGCCCGTAGGCATTGGGCACTCCCTGCTTAGAGGCGAAGTCGTCCATCTCGTCGTTGAGCAGGAAGCCCAGCCCCTCGGCGGTGACACGCGATCCCAGCGTGTCGTTCAGGGTGGTGGTAACCGCAATCGCGTTGCCTTCAGGATCGACCACCGAGAAGTGGGTTGTGTTCGTCTGTTCGTGAATGGCCACGGGCCGCAACCCGGCTACGCGTTCCAGTTCATTGAACACGCTGGGTCGCTTTAGATCCTTGCTAGCGCTGGCGTGGTTGGGATCGATCGACTCGCGCCAAGCCTCCGCGTAGCGCTTGTCGATCAACTGCGGGACCGGGATCTTCGCGAAGTCCGGATCGCCAAGGAACTCGGCGCGGTCATAGAAAGCCCGGCGGAACGCTTCCACGGTCAGGTGAATAGTCTGTGCGGAGCGGTTGCCGAGTTTGGCTAGGTCGAATCCTTCGAGAATATTGAGGACCTCAACCAGCGCAATTCCTCCTGAAGAAGGCGGCGGCACGCTGATGATGTCGTAACCGCGGTACGTTCCGCGAATGGGCTCGCGCTCTTTGACTTCGTAGTGGGCAAGGTCGTCGGCCGTGATCAGTCCGCCGCCTTTCGCCACGGCGGCAGCGAGTTCGCGCGCCATGGCGCCGTGATAAAAGTCATCGGGACTCTTCGCGATCCGCTCCAGCGTGCGCGCTAGTTCAGGCTGTTTGAGGATCTCTCCGGGCAGGTAGTACTTGCCGTCGCGTTGGAAGATGCGTTTCGACGTGGGGAATTTTGCGAGGTCTTCATCTCTCAGATCTTCCGCATCTTCCCAGGCCAGCGGGAAGCCATCGCGCGCCAGGCGAATCGCCGGGGCGATCACTTTATCCAGCGAGAGCTTTCCATATGTCTTCTCTGCATAGACCAGCCCCGCAACCGAGCCGGGCACGCCAATCGCCTTGTATCCGATCAGGCTTGCGTTTTCAATAACGTTGCCTTGCGCGTCGAGATACATGTTCTGAGTGGCCGCCGCCGGGGCTTTCTCGCGGAAGTCGATGAAGCGCACTTCGCCGTTTGCCTTCCGCAGCAGCAGGAATCCACCGCCGCCCAGATTTCCTGCTTGCGGATGAACAACCGCGAGGGCAAAGCCCGTGGCTACGGCTGCATCTACCGCGTTGCCGCCCGCTTGCATCATCTCGACTCCGGCACGCGATGCCAACTCATGCAGGCTGACAACCATCGCATGCTGCGCGTGCGAGGGACGCAGAGGTGCGGCGGCGAGGCTGGCGGTGAGCAGGGCAAGGAGCCCGCAAACGATATGCAACTTGTTTTGAATGCGCATGGATCAAGACGACGGGCTGCGTGCAGTTCGGCCGTCGCACAGCGAACTTAAGAGGCTAGCCCACCACGATTGCAGGAGTCAAACATGTCGGACGTTTCAAGCGGGTCTACTTTGCCCGCGGTCGTTTTGAGATCGCGTTCCTGCGCGCAGCTTTCTTTTTTCCTGGTGCTTTGGCGATCACCAACTCATATGACTGCCGAATGAGGTTTCCCAGTTTCTCCGAAGACAAGACGCTCGCACGCTCCAGGAGCACCCACTTGTACCGTCCGACGTATGGGGCCGGAGCAATCCCCTCAATCTCCAACAACTCCTGGAACTTCTCGGGGGTGCACTTGAATGAAATCGGCGCAAGCTTGCCCTTCGACAGGTCAACGACCGCAAAAATCTTCCTACGCACTTTGAAGCACAGGTCTTCGCCCCACTGCATGTTCTCAGTGGCATCGGCAAAGGAAAGGCAAAACTTCCGGATCCAATCAACGTCAGGCACGCCGTAATGATAGCGCGTCTGATAGAGCAGTCGAGACAAGGATTACCGAGCGTCCGCTGATTGCGATCAAGAGGCCGTCGGCTGCTGTTTGATCAGCGTTGCCTTGCTGTAGGCAACTCGAAATCCCAGCCGTTCTGCGTTTCGCTGGGAGGTCGTCCCACCCAAAGTCACGATGACCGCATATTCGCAACCCGCTTCCGCGGCGGCCTGCATTCGCCGCTCGAGCATGGCGGTCTGCAAGCCTCGACCGCGATACTCATGGAGCGTTCCGGCGCCGTATAGGCCGACGATTTTGTGCTCAGGGATGATCAGGCCCGCACCCGTGGCGACCAGTTGGCCATCGATCTCCGCCACGAACGTCAGGCTGCCGGGGAATGCGAACATCGGCGAGAGCATCTCGTCGAAACCCTCGGGTTCACCGCCGTCCGG
>Ga0209701_10002331_pt1 | contig 12347 bp, 8 predicted proteins | sample CZO8metaG_4_FD_188356 | JGI IMG/M metagenome (GOLD analysis project Ga0209701, IMG submission 188356) | Vadose zone soil microbial communities from the Eel River Critical Zone Observatory, Northern California, USA - CZOApr15con2H3.8 metaG... | ecosystem: Environmental > Terrestrial > Soil >...
ACCGCCGGCGGAGGGCTTCATGGTAGCCAGTTCGCCATAGGTCAATGCGCCGAGAAGCACCAGTACACCGCCTCCCAGCCATACCAGCGTGGCGAGCCCGGTCGAACCGTGGACCTGCCGCAGCACTTGCGCCGGCACCAGGAAAATACCAGAACCGATAACAGCGCCCACAATCAGCAGGGCGAGGTCGCGTAAGCGAAGGGTTCGTAGGAGTTCGGTCATGCCCGCCGAATCATAGTTGGCGGATCATAGCGGCTCTGACCGAGAAGAGCAACGCGCCGGCGGAGACCGGCGCGCAAACCAATCAACCTCAGATTACGCCGCGGCGGCCCGAGATCAGGTTGACGATCAGCACAATCAAGGCGACCACCAACAAAAGATGAACCAGGCTGCCCGCGATGTGGAAGCTAAAGCCCAGCAGCCACATAATCAGCAAGATCACAAAAATGGTCCAGAGCATGGAGATCCTCTCCTCGCCCGCGTGTGAGCCGGGCGGAAACGAGTCTAGGGGACCTCGCGAGGTACGGCCATCCGGTCCATTCTGTACACGGAGGCAACTCGAATACTCAGAAACCCCGTGAAGACCACGGAGTTCCCTTCACGGTAAGTGCGTCCCTTGCAGAAGATGGAGATGTAACCGGCCACCCCCTGAAGTTCGGCAGTGGCCGCGCCGATGTAGAAAGAGTGAATCCAGTGTCTGCCGAAGGCGCGATCCCTGGCGAGAGTTCTATCGCCGTTCCGGGACAGCGATATGTCGCGCGTCAGCCCATTCTCGATCGCATGCAGAAAGTATTCGGATACGAACTTCTGTTCCGCGACGGGCTGGAAAACTGCTTTCGTGCGGACCCGGAAGTTGCGTCGCGCAGTACCCTGGACACTACGCTCCTGCTCGGCATGAACACGCTCTGCGATGGCCGCCGGGCCTTTGTGAATTGCACCCGCGACGTGCTGCTCAAGGATCTGTTGACTTTGCTGCCGCCGGATCAGACCGTGGCCGAGATTCTCGAGACCGTGGAACCCGGGGACCGGGTCATCGCCGCGTGCAAGCGGCTGAAGGATGCCGGCTACCTGATCGCACTCGATGACTTCGCTCCCAACGACCCGCGCATTTCACTGTGCGATTTTGCCGACATCATTAAGATCGACTTCCGGGCGACCAAAATCGAGGAGCGAGCTGGATTGATGCGGCGCTTTGGAACGGGCAAGCGCCAGATGCTGGCTGAAAAGCTGGAGACTCCCCAGGAATTCCGGCAGGCCCGTGACATGGGCTTTACGCTCTTCCAAGGCTACTTTTTCCGCCGTCCGGAAATCCTGATGGCGCGTGAGGTGCCCGCCAGCAAACTGCACCACCTGCGGCTGCTTGAAATGGTCTGCCGGGCCGAACTGGACTTGCGCGAACTGGAGCGGATGATCAAGCAGGAGACCTCGATCTGCTATCGTCTGCTGCGCTATTTGAACTCGCCGCTCTTTGGATTCTCGCTTGAAATCAAATCCATACGCCACGCCATGGCGATTCTGGGCGAACGCGAAGTGCGGCGCTGGATCAGGCTGGTCGTCACCGTAAGTGCAGCCGAACAAAAATGCAGCGAACTGATACTCAATGGGTTGGGACGGGCGCGATTCTGCGAATTGCTGTCCGCTAAGCTGCGGTCAGACGGCGATTTGTTCCTGATGGGGCTGCTCTCGGTCATGGACGCCATCATGGAAGTGCAGATGGAGGTTCTGCTGGCGCAGGTGCCGGTAGAAAAGGAAATCAAAGCCGCGCTTCTAGGCCAGACCAGCAAACTGCGTCCGCTCTACCAGCTTATGCTGGCGCAGGAATCCGGGGAATGGGAGCAATCAAGCCAACTGGCGAAGCAAATGCAACTCGACGACGAAGAGGTCTCCGAGAAGTGGTGGCAGGCCATGCAATGGGCGCAGAACGTGACGAACGGCGTGTAGCGGATTGCAGAGGTCAGAGGTCAGATTGCAGAGGTTGACCCGATTCCCAGCTGAGGGCTGAGCGCTGACAGCTCTCCTACGGGGCTTCGATCAGCTCCATCTTTCCTTCGCGCGTACGATGGAGCACCATCAGTTTGCCTTTCGGATCGCGGAAGACGAAAACATCGCGGTCGCGGAAATGAGCCTCTTTGATCGCTTCTTCCAGGGTCATGGGCCGCAGGGCGACGGAGTCCTTGGAGTGCACCAGATGGACTTCGGTGGTTCGAGCGACCGCTGGAAATTTGTGCACCGTTACCGAAACGGATGTGCTCTCGGTGAGTCCGACGGCAGCTTCAGCGGTTTCCTGCTCACTCTGGCCGTTGAATTTCTTGCCTGCCTTGCGCTTCTTGCTCAGCCACTTGGTCTTGTATTTGAGGGCCTGCTTCTGCAGGTGATCCAGAGCTTCATGCACCGCCGATAGCATGTCGGTAGCCTGCGCGAGTCCGACAATGGGCCCATTGCGCGGGCTGATTGTGATCTCGGCCTTGTGCCTGTGCTTCTCGACGGCCAGAACTACTTTGGTTTCGAACTTGTCGCCCAGAATCTTGCGGATTTTGTTGAGTCCCGTTTCGACTTCTTTTCGGATGATGGGAGTGATTTCGTACTGCCGGCCAGTGTATTCCACGTTCATGGAGCGCACCCTCCTCAATCGTTCGATCGTAAATCGGGCACTGCTATGGAACCAGGTCAGAGGTTAGAGGCCAGATTGCAGATGTAAAAACACAACCACCCGGCTGCTTTTACCTCTGCAATCTGACCTCTGACCTCTGCAATATCATTTCTTCACTCTTCTCTGGTGCGTGCTCGGGATTTTCATGTCTTCCCTATATTTCGCAACCGTGCGGCGAGTGACCTGGATGCCCTGAGACTGCAGGATGCGAGTGATCTGCTCGTCGGTCAGCGGCCGGCTGGGATCTTCTTCCTCGATCAGCTTCTTGACTCGCCGCTTGAGAATGAGAAGCGAAGTGTTGCCGCCCTCGGGGCCCTGCACGCTTTCCGAGAAGAAGTAGCGCAATTCAAACACGCCTTGCGGAGTGTGCGCATACTTACTGGCCACCGCGCGGCTGACGGTGGAGGGGTGTACGCCGATTTCTTCGGCGACTTCTTTGATCATCATGGGCTTGAGCTGGTCAATGCCCCGTTCGAGGAACTCCTGCTGTCGCGCGACAATCGAATAGCACACTTTCATGATCGTCTGCTTGCGCTGCTCGATGTTCTTGATCAACTGAATGGCCGATTTGTAGCGCTCTTTCACGTAATTGCGCGTGTCACGATCGTTGCCGTCGCGGGTGAGCAACCGCTTGTAGGCGGGGTTCAGGCGCAACTGGGGCATGTCCTCGTCGTTCATGATGACCAGCCACTCGTCGCCATGCTTGATGAAAGCGACATCGGGTTCGATCAGACGAGCGGGAACCTTGTTGTACTGCAACCCGGGACGAGGATCGAGGGTGCGAACGTAGTCGAGCGCGGCCAGGACAGCCTCCACCGGCCGCCCGATCGCCCGGCCAATCTCTTTGAATTGCTTTAGTGTCACGGCGCGCAAATGTTGGTCCACCACCGCCATCGCGTCTTTCACGACCTGCTCGGTGGCGCCGCTGCCGTTTCTGTGCTGCTGCAACTGCGCCAGGTGGTAGCGCAGCTGATAGAGCAGGCACTCACGCAGGTCGCGGCAGCCTACCCCAGGTGGATCGAACTGGCGAACGATTTCCAGAGCCTCGTGTAAGTCCTCTCGGGTGAAACTGGCGGGAGTAGGGGGCAGAACCGGAACAGAAGGCGGAGGTGGCGCAGGCTCTTTGTGCTCTGGAGTGGGTACCTCGGCTTGGAAAGAGACTTTATCTGCTTCAACGAGCGCAGCATCGTCCACCGTCTCTTCCAGCAGATCCGCGGCGGCGGCGAATTCCGGCGCGGCCCCAGCGGCTTCGGGTTCAGCGGGCATCTCGGCGTCAATCCCGATCGCTTGCGCTTCGATGACAATCTTGGCTTGCTTTTGGACGTCGGCGTCGGGCGCAGCTGGCGGCGTGATCCCCAACAACTCCTCATCACTGGCAATCAGGTACCCGTCTTCGCTGAGGTTGCCGATGATCACTTCGGCTGCGTCATGCACCTGCGGACTCACCGAAATCGCCCCCAGTTGCCAGCGCAGGTGGTCAGTCAGATTCCCGGGCTTGGAGAGGAAGTTCTCGAAGGAAGGCTTCTCAATCTCTTCCATCTCCCCCCGGCTGCGGTAGCCCGGGTCCAGATAGTCCTGGAAGAAGGAGCCGAAATCGATTTCTTCGAAGGGGTCTTTTTTCTCATCCGCGACTGGTTTTTCTTCGGCGGTAGCCTGTGCGGCGATGCGATCGCGTTCTTCTTCCTGGCGCCCGACATCATCGAGCAGCGGGACGGCGTCTTCCAGCTCTTCGAGAACCGGGTTCTCGACCATCTCGGCGTTGATCATGTCCTTGAGTTCGAGCTTGTTGAGCGCAAGGACCGAGACCATCTGCACGAGGCCCGGCGTCAGTATCTGCCGCTGGGACAGCTTGACGTTCAGTCTGGGCTGAAGAAGAACCATGTTTTCTGACTCTGGTCTCGTGCACCGCCATACAAGGTCAGAGGTCAGAGGTCAGATTGCAGAGGCAAAAGCTCTCAATTCGAGAGTTTTTCACCTCTGCAATCCGACCTCTTACTTACCTCTGACCTCTTGCTTCTGACCCTCGCTATTAACTTCTCATGCACCAAAGTCTACCGACCCGACACGAAAGGCCCATCCGGCCACGCCTCGGTAACTTGCTTAAACCAGGGAAAAACTCTCTCCCAGATAGACCCGACGTACCTCCGGGTCACTTCCCAACTGCTCCGGTGTTCCTGCGCGAAAAATACGTCCTTCGTTGATGATGTAGGCCCGATCCGTCACCGACAGCGTCTCCCGGACGTTATGGTCCGTTATTAAGATTCCGATTCCGCCCGCTCGCAGGTCTGAAATGATCTTTTGCAAGTCCAAAACTGCAATCGGGTCAATCCCCGAAAACGGCTCATCCAGCAGAATGAAGGTCGGATTAATGCAGAGCGACCGTGCGATTTCGACTCGCCTTCGTTCGCCACCCGACAATGCATATCCCCGGTTCTGGCGGATGTGCTCCAGCCCGAGCTGGTCCATCAGCTTCTCGGCCTTCTCTCGGCGCTCGTGCCATGAGATAGGCTGGGCTTCCAGGACAGCGAGAATGTTCTCCTCGACCGTCAGTTTGCGAAATACCGAAGCTTCTTGAGGGAGGTAGCTGATGCCGTACTGGCGCGCCCGTAAATACATGGGAACGCCGGTGATATCTTGTTCGTCGTACAGCACCCTACCGGTATCAGGAGGAATCAGGCCAACAATCGCATAGAAGGAGGTAGTCTTTCCGGCGCCGTTCGGGCCCAGCAGGCCGACCACCTCACCCTGCTGTACCTGAAGGCTGACTCCGTTTACTACCCGCCGGCCACGATAAGATTTGCCGATTTCGTCGGTGGCCAGGGTGTGCATTTATCGTGCCACTTGCGTCCTGGTTGTTGTCGGGGACGTCTCTCTGCCTTCCACGAGCACCCTATCATCGTGTCTAAAGAAAGTCAACGAATCGCCGGTAATCTTGCCATGTTCGGCATCAAAAATGCTGGGGGAACCGCCTGTTAGAACGAACTTGTCGTCGGCAGCAAGGTACTCCAACCGCTCTCCGGTCGCTCGCCGGGACGGCTGCGTGATCACGACATTGCCATCTGCCACAATCCGGTCGACTTGACCTGGGGCCGCGCTGTCGCTACCTGCTGAAGACTGGGCTCGGGACCGCAAGAGTACGTTCATCTGCCGGGCGGTCATGGCGACGTCGGCACCTTTTGCGGTTACGCCGCCGTCCAGGATGATTTTTCGCTCGGCATCGTTGTAGGCCAGGCGCGGCGACGTGATGGTGACTGGAGTCGCCTTCCCGTTCTTATCGATCTGGACGAGCACAGTCGAAACCGGATGTGCGGGCGTACCCCGCGCCACTAGCGAACGATGCTCGCGGTCGAATTGAATCGTGGGAGACTGCACCACATTCGCGTTTTGCCACAGCCGCGCATTCCCGGAGTAAATTGCGACCGGGGGCGCGCGACGAGCGGTCACGCTGCGGCTGGTCACGTGGATCGGGTCGGCGGAGGCAAGCAGCGCGCCGTCGGGCTGCGCTTTCAATTCCGAATAAGTGCTCTTCACGTCGCCCTCGGCTATGGCATCGCCGGTTGCGCGGTCCAGGCGAATGACCTGCGCAGTGGTTGTCATACCGCTGTCGGCGACCCGCGGCGATCCGCTTAGCACCAGGAGTTGATCCGCGGTGGTGTAGATTGCGCGCTGCCCCCAAGCCTTACGGGTTCCATCAACGTAGGCGACGCCGCCATCCTGCGTGATGGATGCAATGCCGCCGGTCGGACGAAAGGCCACATCGAGGGTCTGGCTGGTCGAGAGCCGGTCAGGTTGGCCCGTAGTGCTGGTGACAATCCTGGCGTCGGGCGCGCCGTGCAGGCTGGCCAGACGGTTCTGCTCGGTGAAACCAAAAGTAAATTTGCCGGCGGTGACCACTGTTTTCTGATGGACACTGGCCTGGGCAATGACGATCTGCGGAGGTCCGCTGGTCTCGGCCCTCTCAAGATGACGGCCACTCTTCACGGCGAAGTCCATTGCGGGAGCGGTCAGTTCGAGATCCTGTGTGTCGAGTGCGCCGGTCTTTGAGATCGAGGTCGACGTCGCCAACGCTGTAGCCGTTCCCGCCGCGCCCTTCTGCTGCGCCAGTCTGACGGCTCCTTCAGCATGAACGGCTTGAAGAATCTGGTTCCCGGCGAAGCGTAGGGTGACGCGTCCCGCCGAGGCCTCCGCCGGTTGCGCCCCCTGGGAGTGCAATTGCACGTTGCCGCTGAGAATGGCCGTCTGCAGGAGATTGCGCGTGCCCGTCAGCAGGAGTTCCGCGCGGTCGGCTCGTGTGCGTGCATCGGACGCGCCGTGCAGTTCGGTTTCGACGTCGCCCTCGGCCAGTACGCGGTCAACAGTATTGTCGGGCCGCAGGAAAAATGTAGCCGTGTCGGACCAGAGTTGTTGTTGCTCTCGCAACATTCGCGGATGGCTGAGCACGACCTGGCGCGGCTGCTTCGTTATTTCCGCCTGTGCCGCAGTAATGTGGGCCTGCTGCGGACTGGCGACGTCAAGCGAGATGTCCGACAGAAGGCTCAGAGCGCCGCTTTTGGCAACATACCGAATCCCCACCGCCGAACCCGACGCCTGCGGCGTCTGGAATATGACACGCCCATTGACTGAAGCGTTGCCAGTGTTGCGATTGAACACCAGTCCGCTCGCTTCGATATGAATCGGATTCTTCGTCTCCCGGGGGGCCGCCTGATCGGCAGCATGCAGGCCCTCCGGATTCGCTTCCAGATCAATCGCAACTGAACCCTTAGCTGTCACATCGCCGGAAGCTGGGTCGTACTCGAAGTCAGCGCCGGTGATGCTATCGAAGCGGCTGGCATCTTTGCCATAGACAATGATCTTGACGTCGTGCAGTTCGGCCCGTCCGCCTTTCTTGAATTGCACCGCTTTCGAAGCGCTGACCGTAAACAGGGTGTGGCCTTCATCGGACTTGGAGATGGAAAAACCCTCCGCAGTCTGCTGGATCTCGATGCCGATTTTCTTGGGGATATCGTGCAAAGCATTGCGCACGCGCCAGCGAGCATACAGATACATACCCGCGACCACCACGACCATCAGGACCGCGCCCGCAGCGAACCAGCGACGCAGCCGGGAAACGGGAAGGGGCATGTCTAGCAGTTTAGCGGAATAGGACTCAGGGATTGCAGAAGTCAGAAGTTAGATTGAAGAAGTGAAGAAGGAGGCGAAAGCCTGCCCGAACCGAATGAAGGACCGTTAGGGAGCGAAGAACGGTAGCGCCGCGACTCATCGGCTGTCGGAAGGCACTGGGTACACCCGTCCAACAAAGGCCGCAAGGTTCTCAGAACCGTTCGTCTAGGACAACCTGATTGACCATTGTTTCCAAGTCCTGCTGCATTTGGACCGCCTTGGCATCGAGATCTTCTTTTTCCCTTCGCAGGGCGGCAAGTTTGTCTTCCTGCGAGTCCAGTTCGCGCGTATAACGCTGGATGAGAGCGCGTTCTTCCGCGCTCCCCTTTAGCGCTTTCATGTTTTCGCGCAAACGTGCCTGATCCTTTTCGATGGCGTCCATCTGCAACTTGCGGCCCGTTGCTTGAGCCTCGATCTGGACAACCTCCGCTTTCTTTTGCAGTATCCGCTGTATCGCTTCCTTGAGCACGGGAGTGATGCGGTTGTCCGCAACGAGCAGAGTCAGGTGCTTGACCTGTTCGTTCTCCAGTTCAGCCAGTTCATAACGGGTGTCCTGAGGGCTGTACTCCTCCACCAGCAGTTCCCCCGACTTGCCAGCGTCTACCGGCACGCTGAACCGATAGAAGTTGGCGGTTGCTTCGGATGGTTTCAAGGTGTCGACAAGTTTCCAGCCGCTGCGGACGGGGTACTCGACGACCACCTGGCGAGGCGCAGTGTCCGAATTGCGGATCACGAACTTGTGGGTCGAACGCAACTCCTGAGTCGCGATCAGGACTCCCTTCGTCATGCGGACGCGATTGACGGGCTTTTCCTCTTGTTGAGCGCGATCCACGATGTGGACCGCGGGATCGGCGGCGTAGGAAATCAGCCGCCGCTCGTCGGGATGAACGGTTTCGAGCATGCCTTCTCCGGCGAACGCGTCGCTATCAATCAGGTTGAAAGAGCCGCCATCCAGCGTGAGCCCGCTGGTGTTCTTGATCCAGAGGGCGCGCAGAACGTTCTCGGTTCCCGCCGTCCAGAGCGTTACTTTCTCCGCTTCGATCTTTGACTGCAGGATGGGTACCAGCGCCGACTGATTCTTGCCGATGGTAATCTTCTGCTTGAGCTTGTACTCAAAGTTGTCCCCGAGTCCCTTGGCTTCGGCCTGGGGCTCCTCGCCTTCGGCGTAGCCTCTGACCGAGGAGAGAGTCGAACTCTCGGTATTCAACGTAGCAGGCTCGGCTGTAACTTGAACTGTTTCCGCCGTACTCCCAAGTTCGAGCCGGGCATCAATCTCATTCATCCGATCCGTGCCCAAATAAAAACTGGTCAACTGAAAGCGTCGAAATCCATGAGAATCGACAAAAAGTGCGGAATTGCCTGCCTGGATGTTGTCAAAGCGGTACATGCCTTGCGCATTGGTGGTTGTGTTTTGGGAGGTTCCGGTCTCTTCGTTTCGCACCGTGACGCGGGCATTGGAAATGGCCGCTCCACTGGGATCCCTGACGAATCCCTGCAGGCCGGTAAGCGGCCCGCCCATACCACGCCCGGCGCCCGACCCAGACCCGATCCCACCAGCCACTCCCGCGTTGAGATTCATGAGGTCCCCGACGTTACGACCATTGATTGCCACCTCATGCGTCTGTGGGGTCAACTGCGCCGATGCCGGCAGCGCCACCTCCGGCCTTCGCACGTAGTACGGCTGGGAAATGTTCTGCACGAAGGACTGCGGCGCTCCGGCTACAAGCGACAACGCCACATCCTGCCAGTCTTCTCCAATGGTGTTATCGACCACCGCCCAGCCTTGCAAGAGCGGTTTGTCACCTGGCTTGTCGGGCATCAGAATTCGGTAGGTACTCTTCCAGACCGGAACTTCGCTGATGTAGCTGACAAATATCTCGCGCTCGCCGGATCCGGTGGCAGTCAGAGTCATGCGGCGGACATCGGCGGCCCTTGAAGACCCGACCAGGTTTAGATATTTCCCAACCTCTTCGTTCAAATCGCGTTCCGGCAGTCGCACACTGGTGGCGGGCGTGAGTTCGAACGTGCGCAGTTCACCCGCGTCGCCGACCAGCGAGAATTCAGTCACATCAGTGAAATTTCCGCGCGCATCCTGCTTTCTGCTCTTTTCGACGCTCAACAGCCTTCCCGTCGCCGATGCGGTCCCGCTTCGTACTTCGACACGCGCGCCGCGCAACGCCGTGAGGAAGTCAGCATTGCTAGTTTGCAAGCCAAAGGGAAGGCGCAACGTTTTCAGCCGCTCGCCGAGCGGAGCCGTCGAGTTATAGCGGACCGAGGAAATCCTACCGTCTCCCATGTCCACCGTCGTCAGAGATTTCAGGACATCATTCAGTTGGCCGGTAGTGAAATCAATTCTTAGATCTTGCGTACCGCGTACGCGGGCCGTGTGCTCGAAATACCCAATGCCGTTCTTGTAGAGGACGACGCGTTTCACCGGCAGTCGAGCGGCTGAATCCGTTGTCTTGTCGGCGCCCGACTGGACGACCGACACAGATTTGGCATCCCGCGGCTTTTTTTGAGCGACGCTGGGAAGTGCAAAGAGCAGGAGGAGCGGAAGGACTCGAGTGCGTCGGAACATAGACACGCCTTTCTTCGGGGGAAGGAAAGGGAGTATAGCATCGGTCTGTTCGGACAATTGGTGCGCTGTGGCATCGGTTCACGGCTAACATCACGGCTGGCTACTGGATGCGCACCAGCGTTCCGGCCACCATGTCATGCAATGCCTGTTTGCGCTCGGTGAAGCCGGCGATGATGTAGCCGATGAACAAGGTCAATCCGGAAAGCCACTTGGCAAAATAGCGGCCGGTGGCGCGGGCGAAAGAGATCCGGCTTCCGGAGAGATCGGTGACCTTCATCTGGAAGATCATCTTGCCCAGCGTAGCCTGCCGCGAGGAACTCTCCATCAAGGCCTCATACAGCCAGCTTCCCGCTACACCGATTACGAAACCAAAGACTCCGCCCATAAACTGGAGTCCAGTGTTTTGAATACCGCTCATGGCCCCCGCGAACCCTGTTACACCGCCGACAAGGAAGCTCACTGGCAGGACCACCGCCTGGACGATGATGCCATCAATAATCGCCGCTACGAAGCGGATCCAAAATCCACCGTAGCGAACGCCGCCCGCGGGAACCGCGCCGGGATATGGTGCAGGCGGTTGGTACGAACCGGCCACGACGGGCGCGGGGATGCCTGCTGGCGCCGGAACGGTCGCGCTCGCTGGTTGCGTCGAAGCGCCACACCGAGTGCAAAACTGAGCGCCCGCCACATTGGGCGCGCCACATTGGCTGCAAAAGAAAGTTCCATTCATGGACCGGCACTATAATGAGCAGTTTGGAACCTGTAAAGATCAAAATTGCTTGGCCCCTATTTGCTGCGCGCTACGTCTCGTAGCGTCAGCTCCAGCCCGCCGAATTCGGGATGATCATTCATACCGAGCGAGTAGGCGACATCGAGGCGATTGCCTGCAAGCAGTTGCAATTGATCACAGGATTCTTTCAGGCCCCATCCCATCGCATTGAAGGTAATGTTCCGCCGCCAGGAAGACTGTGTGGCGGCGGGGCTCTGCCCCGCCAGGACGGGGCGAAGCCCCGTCCCCACGTCCCCTCGTTTCGGGATGGCAGCTGCGTCCGGATGGCAACGCGGCGTGAAGTCCTGCGCGGCAGCCGCTGCCGCAACGGAGTCGTTCGCCGACGGCGCGAGCCGCAGCCTGATGTGTTTTTCTTTCACTGCCTGGGGCGGCGCCATCAGGCGCACAGATTGCGCGGTGAAGACGGGCTCGGGGTTATCCATTCCGAAGGGCTCCAGCAGGCGTAGTGCTCGGTGGAGTTCGGGCGTAACTTCTTCGAGCGGCAGGCCGGCGTCGAATTCGAGCTGTGGCTCGAAGTCCGCGAGCGTGAGGCGGGCGCGAGCGTAGGCGTCGAGATGCGAGCACAGTTTCTGTACATTCGCGGCGGGGAGAGCGAAGCCGACCGCATGCGCGTGTCCGCCATAGCGCGAGAACAGTTCGTGGCAGGATTCGAGCGCATCCAGCAGGTGAAATGCTGGAATCGAGCGCCCCGATCCGTGCGACTCTTCTCCTTCGCGCGACAACACCAGCGCCGGGCGACCATATTTCTCGACAATGCGGGTGGCGGTGATCCCGATCACGCCCCGATGCCAGCCCTCGCCTTCGATCACCATGCAATAGTTATCACGTAGCGCAGGTTCTTCTTCCAGCCTGCGATCGATGCTCTCGAGGATGCGGCGCTCTTCATCCTGACGCTCTGCGTTGAGCTGATCGAGACGCCCGGCGATCTGGCGGGCGCGTTCGATGTCTTTCACGCCGAAAAGTTCCACCACGTCGCGAGCCGCATCCATGCGTCCGGCGGCATTCAGACGAGGCGCGATCCGGAAAGCGACTTCGGTGGCGGTGAGAGCGCGTCCGTCGCCCAGCTTCGCGACTTCGAGCAGCGCCTTCAGCCCGGCATTGACCGGCGAACGCAGACCCGCCAGACCTAGACTGGCAAACACGCGGTTTTCTCCGAGCAACGGGACCGC
>Ga0209701_10002334_pt1 | contig 12344 bp, 13 predicted proteins | sample CZO8metaG_4_FD_188356 | JGI IMG/M metagenome (GOLD analysis project Ga0209701, IMG submission 188356) | Vadose zone soil microbial communities from the Eel River Critical Zone Observatory, Northern California, USA - CZOApr15con2H3.8 metaG... | ecosystem: Environmental > Terrestrial > Soil >...
GGTGCGCTACGTCGTGGACACCCATTGGCACCCCGACCACGTCCAGGGCAACCAGTCCTACGTCAGCACATTTGGCCCGAACGTTGAATACCTCGCGCAACACAACACGCGCGAAGACATGATTCACAAGGGCATTCCCAGCGTGCAGGAGTCTCTTACAAAGGATGTCCCGGAGGCCATCAAGCAATTGGAGCAGGCTATTGCCACAGGAAACGGGCCCGACGGAAAGCCTTTAGCTGACCAGCAGAAAGCCGGCCTCCCGGCGGCGCTCGCCAGCCAGAAAGCCTATCTGGAAGAATTGAAGCAGATTCGGATCGTGCTGCCGACGATTACCTTCGACCGCAGCCTGATCCTCCACAAGCCCGACCGCGACGTCCACGTCTATTTCCTCGGCAAGGGTCACACGCGCGGAGATGTGGTGGTGTACCTGCCCAGGGAGAAAGTGGTGATGACCGGCGACCTGCTGACCGGCGGTATTCCCTTCATGCGCGATTCTTACCCGGTCGAGTGGATCACGACGCTTGAAGGCCTGCGCAACCTGGATTGGACGCAGGCAATTCCGGGGCATGGAGATGTCCAGCAGGGGAAAGCCCAAATTGAGAAGCTGATTGCGTATATGCGCGATGTCGTTGCCGGGGTCAAAGACGCGGTGGCCAAAGGGATGACCCTCGAGGACACGAAGAAATCGCTCACACTGCCGCAGCACGCCGGCAGCTTTGGCTCACCTCAGCAATTTGCCAGGTCCAATGCCGCCATGATTGAGCGCACGTGGGCGGAAGTAACGGGGAAGATCACCGACTAGCTGCCGGTTCCAGAGCGTCGTCAGCAAGACCGCCGTCGAACGGAAATTAAAATGGCTCCAAAGGGCATGCCCTTGGGAGCCAGATTTGTTCCATTCCAGCGTAAATTCGGTTTCAGTGCTGGCAGCGCGGGCCGAGGACCGCCAAAACCATCAGGTCGGAATGGGTGAAAAGCCACTGGTTGGCTTGGTTCCCGGCGGCTTCGGCCGCGCGTACCAAAAATCCCAGGTGGCGGCTGCGCGCCAGGGTACGCAAGTGCTCCAGGCAGATTCCGGTCAGCCCGGAGACCTCTTGCTCGGTGAAGATCTTTTGGCTCGACTTGATGGTCATGACGGCGCTTCCTTTTGACCTGGGTTCGCTTCGCGCTTGTTCGATGCTGGCCACGCTCACATTACCTATGATGCTGCGAGCAGCTTACGCGCTGCCTGAACCTGCCTGCAATAGTCGTTCCGTTCTGGCGGGGAGGGGACTACTAGGCTAGTACTCTAGTCTCTTATTCATCTCAAAAAGAGGACTTCCAAGGCAAGTGGAAGACCGCGAGGGCATCATTTTCCACGAGCAAAAGGCCCGGGAATTCTCGTTTTTCTTGGTTTTTTTCCCGAAACCCGGATTCACCATTCCGTTTCGAATTGACAGAGAAGAAGGGCAATGAAAGGGAGTTGCCGGATAAGATACGGATGGTTCATCGAATGAAGCACTTGGAGTACTTGTGGAGGCGCGCGAAGAAAAAATGTGCTTAATTTGGTAGGGCGTCTACAATTTCCCGTATTTGCTTCGTATGCCGGATTTCGTGATAGGCAAGAAAGCGAAGCCAATCGTAGAGATTCAAGCTCCCCAAGAACGGATGCGGCCAGCGGTACGCGCTGAAATCGTGGTCATGGTTCTGGTCCAAGAAGCTGAGCGTTCGCGCGCGCGCTTCCCTTACACACGCCAGCATGGCTTCCTTATCGGACAGCAAGGACGGGTCGAGAGGAATCGGCGACTTTCTGCGAACCAGGCGCCATTCGGCCATCCGCACCGGCACGTGCAGCTTCTTCCAAAACGGCAAACTGGGCGGGACCTGCTGGATCATCCGCTCGGCGCCGCGGGTCACTGCGCTCTCGACCATGGTCAGGTGTGCAATGACCTCCGCAACCGACCAAGCTTCGGGACGCGGGGCTGACCGCCAGGTCCTGGGAGAAATGGCGTCGGTAGCAGCAAAAAGGTTCGCGCGCGAACGGCTCATCTGTTCCAGGATGAGATCCAGCCTGTTCATGGAGACTCCTTAGAGCGTGAATCCGCCGGCGTCTTCGAACGCCTGCGCCAATTGCAGTACGCGCGCCTCGGCAAAGGCTGGCCCAAGTATTTGCATGCCCACCGGCAAACCGCCGCGCGTCTTCCCGCACGGCACCGAAATGCCCGGCACGCCCGCCAGGGATCCCGTAACCGTATAAATATCGGAGAGATACATCTGCAGCGGGTCCTCCGTCCTCTCGCCGAGTTTGAACGCCGGAACCGGCGATGTGGGCGTGACGATGGCGTCCACTTTTGTGAACGCATCGCGGAAATCTTGCGCGATGAGTGAGCGGACTTTCTGGCCTTTCAGATAATAGGCGTCGTAGTAGCCCGCGGAAAGGACGTACGTCCCCAGCATGATGCGCCGCTTTACTTCCGGTCCAAAACCGCGGCCGCGGGTTTTCCTGTACATTTCGATCAGCGTTTCTCCGGGTACGCGCGGGCCGTAGCGCACGCCGTCGTAGCGCGCCAAGTTGGAACTGGCCTCGGCCGTGGCGATGATGTAATACGTCGCGATGGCGTAATCGGTGTGCGGCATACGGATTTCCATCGGCTGGCAGCCAAGCTTTTTCAGCAGCGCGATCCCCGATTCAATCTTTCCGCGCACTTCGTCGTCCATGCCCGGGCCGAAGTATTCCTTGGGGATGCCGATGCGAAGCCCTTTCACCGCCTTCGCCATTTCAGACAGGTAATCGGAGACCGGGGCGCTCGCGGACGTGGAATCATTGGGGTCGCGCCCGGCGATGATGGCCATCACCTTTGCCGCGTCGCGAACGGTGCGAGTGAGCGGGCCAATGCGGTCGAGCGAAGACGCAAAGGCGATGAGGCCATAGCGGGAGACACGCCCGTAGCTGGGCATCATCGCGGGGATTCCGCAGAGCGCACCGGGCTGGCGAATCGAGCCGCCGGTGTCGGTGCCGAGCGCGGCGACGGCGAGACCGTCGGCCACCGCCGCGGCCGAGCCCCCGCTCGATCCGCCCGGAACGCGTCCGGGCGCGGCGGGATTGTGAACCGGCCCATAGGCGGAATTCTCGTTCGAGCTGCCCATGGCAAACTCGTCGCAGTTGGTCTTGCCCAGCAGGATTGCCCCGGCGCGTTCGAGCCGCTCGACGGCGGTGGCGTCATACGGCGGCGTGTAGGTTTCCAGGATTCGCGAGCCGCACGTGGAGCGCACGCCGCGGGTGCTGATGACGTCTTTGATGGCCACTGGGACGCCAGCCAGAGGCGGTAACGGAGCTTTTTCTGCGATGAGACGGTCTATCTTCCCCGCCTGGGCATAGGCGCGCTCCGGACAGAGCGTCAGAAACGCATTCAACTCCGGGTTGCGCCTTTCAATGCGCGCGTAAGAGTCCGAAACCAACTCTCGTGCGGAGATCTGCTTGGCTTCGAGGGATTCCCGCACGGATTGAATCGTCCAGGCCATTCCGTTCTTCCCCGATCAAGAATGTTTCACGTGAAACATTCCGGGTAACGCTCTGATGCGAAACGAGTTCCGGCCGCGCGAATGATTCCCATCATCGCTCGATCACCTTGGGCACGCGGAAATAATGCGCCTTGGCGTCCGGCGCCTGCGCCAGAACCTCTTCTGCAACCTGGCAGGGAATCACCACGTCCTCGCGAAGCGTGGCGCCGGCTGCTCCGGCTTCAGCCGTCAGAACCTGCGCCATGGGCGCGACGTTGGAGGTGTCCAATTCGCTGAGCTTGCCAACGTATTCAAGGATATGGTCGAGCTGGCTCTGGAAGGTCGCGGTTTCGGCCTCGGAAAGCTCCAAATAGGCCAGTTCGGCAACTCGCAAAACGTCTTCGCGGGTGATTTTCATGTTCTTTCCGAACGCATCTTCTCCGCGGAAAATCTGTCCGCGATTCTAGCACACGCGCCAGGTGACTTGGTTTGACGAAAGTGGGCCAGGAAGAGGAAAGACTCGAATAAAAACTACTGCTGTCGAGGCATGCCGCCACCGATCTGGGTTACGGCGGCCGACTTGAGCGGATACTTTGTGACGATGTAGTTGTCCACCAGGGCTTGAAAAGCTACTGAGAGTTCGTCGTAGGTGCCTTCGAGCGTGACATATTTCTTGCCGTCAATATAGACGGGGCAGCGGGGCGCCTCGCCCGTGCCGGGAAGGCTGATGCCGATGTTGGCGGCCTTCGATTCCCCGGGGCCGTTCACGATGCATCCCATCACGGCGAGGGTCATGTCTTCGACGCCGTCGTATTGCGTCTTCCACTCAGGCATCTTGTCGCGGATATAGCTCTGAATGCTTTCGGCGAGTTCCTGGAAGGTCGTGCTGGTGGTGCGGCCGCAGCCGGGACAGGCCGTGACACTGGGCGCAAAGGAGCGCAGGCCGAGCGCCTGAAGCAACTCGCACGCGGCATAGACTTCTTCGCGGCGGTCGCCGCCGGGACGCGGCGTGAGCGAGACGCGGATGGTGTCGCCGATGCCGTCGTGCAGCAGGATGCCGATGGCCGCCGCCGACCAGACCGTGCCCTTGACTCCCATGCCGGCTTCGGTGAGGCCGAGGTGCAGGGGCTGCTCGGTCTTGGAAGCCAGGTGGTGATAGACGGTGATGAGGTCGCGCGGGCGAGAAACTTTGCACGAAATAATAATCTGGTCGTTGCGCAGGCCGCACTGCAGAGCGAGCTCGGTGGATTCCAGAGCGGAAATCACCATACAGTCGTTGATGATTTGCTCGGAGGAGAGGCCCAGATCGCGGTCCGTGTTCTCCTGCATCTTGCGCGTGACCAGCTCTTGATTGAGCGAGCCGCCATTGACGCCGATGCGCACGGGCTTGCCGTTGTCGCGGGCGACGCGGCAGATGGTGGAGAACTGCTCGTCGCGGCGCTGGCCGGCGCCCACGTTTCCCGGATTGATGCGGTACTTATCGAGCGCTTTCGCGCAATCGGGATACTTCGTGAGGAGGACGTGCCCGTTGTAATGAAAGTCGCCGATGAGCGGCGCCGCACAGCCCGCCTCGAGCATGCGCTTTTTGATTTCCGGAACGGCGGCCGCGGCTTCCGGGACATTCACCGTGACGCGCACCAATTCCGAGCCGGCGCCGGCCAGCTCCACGCACTGCTGCACGGTCGCGGCGACATCGGCCGTGTCCGTGTTGGTCATGGACTGAACCACCACGGGCGCGCCGCCACCCACGCGGACGTTTCCCACTTTCACGCCATACGTTTTATGGCGGCGGGACGCTGCCGGTTCCACTCCATCAATCTGAATAAACATGCTCTTTCCCAATCCGACGATCGCTTGCGCTCTTCGATTATTTTAGCGCGGATCCGGGGCGTTGCGCGAGGCACATCATCTTTACGCGGAACTGGCGACCGCGCCGCGCAGGCCGAGCGAGTCCGCCGCGCCTTTCATGGCCTCGATGCAGAAGGCGATATGCTCCTCGAGCGGGATGCCCAGCTCTTCGGCGCCGCGGCGGACGTCGTCGCGATTCACGCCGCGCGCAAAGGCTTTGTCCTTCAGCTTGCGCTTCACGGAGTCCGTTTCCACTTCCAGGATGCTCTTGCTCGGCTTGATGAGCGCGCAAGCCGTGAGAAAGCCGGCCAGCTCGTCGCAGGCGAAGAGTGCGCGCTCGAGCGGCGACGCGCGCTTCACTCCGGAATAATCCGCGTGTGAAAGAATCGCGCGGATGATCTCTTCGGAATAGCCTTGCTCGCGCAGAATCTTCGAGCCCTCGGAGGGATGCTCCTTGTCCGGGTGATGCCCGGCGTTGGGCCAGCGCTCGTAATCGAAGTCGTGCAGCAGCGCGGTGATGCCCCAGAGTTCTTCGTCGGCGCCGTTCTTGAGGGCGTAGGCGCGCACGCAGGCTTCTACGGCCAGGGCGTGCTTACGCAGGCTCTCCGACTGCGTGTATTCGCAGAGCAATTTCCAGGCCTGGTCGCGATCCGGCATCCCTCCTCCTTGGGTCTTACAAGAGTATCGCAGACCGTGAGATCCGACAGAACCATTATGGCAGAGGGATTGCAATTTATACCGCCCCACGGTGAATTGAGGCTGTTTTCGTGGTGAAGGGTTTGGTCGTGAGACATCACAGAAATGCTCCCAAGTCGAACGTTTGTCACAGGTTGGAGCCGTCAAACGGGCGCGAAAGAGAAGAGGAGGCGAAAGCCATGATTGAGACGGCTCTGTCTCAAAATGAAAAAAGACTTGACACACGGGACGCCATGAGTATATCAATGGCGCCGCGCCAGTTTCTGTCTTCCCCCGAAAAGAGTTCCCTCACAACCGCTCGCCGGAAGAGTCAGCGAGGAGCACCGGTGTCGGAAAACAACGGCAACACGAACACGATGGACATGGACCGCGAGGTGATCCGCTGCAAGGTTTGCGGTCTGGTGCAATATCGCACGAAGACCGGAAACTGCCGCCGCTGTGTGCGACTGCTGCCGCCGAGGCTGGAGTTTCTCATCCCGCCTCCGGCGCCGCCCGAAGCGCAGGCCGGGGAGCAGGCCGGTCCGGACAAATGGCCCAACCAGGAGACGGTGGAAAACATTGGGCAGCGCATCCGGCAATTGCGCGAATCCCGCGGCATGACGCAGAGCCAGTTGCAGGCACGCTCGCGCGTCTCGCGGTCGTATCTCTCGCGAATCGAAAGCGGGCAGATGACCCCAAGCCTCGGGACGCTGGAGAAAATATCCGAGGCGCTAAGCGTCGGCCTCAACCGCTTCTTCATCCCCGAGTCGGATGGCGAAGCTCTGCTGGAAGATCCATTCATTCAAGGGCTGCGCCCGTTCCTCCGGCAACTGGATTGGGAGCAGTGGCAGTCCATCCTGAAGAGGCTGCAGGCCATCAGCGACAATGTCTCCGCAACGCCGGCCAACATCCGGCCCATTGGGAATCCGGCGAGGCTGCCGCAGGCGCATCCGCAGCCGCAATACGGGCGGCGCACTGTTCATGCCGCGGGGGCATCCGTGCTGAGTCATCAACGCTAGCCCAAAACACGAAACTCTACTCGGCGCTGCCGCGCGCATCCTGGCCCGGCGGCGTCGAACTATTTTCGGATGTTATTCGCGGGTGACGACTACTTTTGAGGCAGGCACTTCCAGCCGCATCAGCCGGTGATTGGCATCGAGAAAGAGATGGACTTCGAGGTCTGCTGTGGTGACCTTCAGGGTTTCGAAAGATTTTCCTGCAACGTTTTCTGATGCGCCCGCTTCGACAGTGATTACGCCGGGCGTCATATCATCCTGCGGAATCAGTACCGGGAACGTCTGCGCTCCTCTTTTGTTCCAGTCGTAGATCCGCGCAAGAATGGCGTAGTGATGGTAGAGATTGTTGTCAAGCACGGCGACCATGGGCGCGCCGAAAGTCACGTCTTGCTGAAACGGAATGGCGTTTCCGATCTTGCGCGTCGTCTTGGCGACACCGTTTTCAAAGTCGACAGTGGCCTCGGCTTTTCTTTCGCCTTCCACAAATAACTCGTACTTCTGCGGCGCGCCGCTCGGCAGGAGGCGGAACGCGCTCTTTACGTGCGAACTGGCTGCGCCCGGGGCATGAATTTCCGTCGTGCCGTGAGCCAGCCACGCGTCGCCCGAGGGCGCAATCTCAAATTCTTCCCGGCCCACCAACTGGCCGCCCAGAAGAATCTTGAATCCTCCCTTGTCGGAGACGAGGGCACCCTTTACCGGGGGGTTTTTTTTATTTTTCTGGGGTTGCGCGTGGATGGCGGCAGCGCCGAGCGCGGCAAGCACAACAATGGCGAGCAGCCCTGACGCCTCCGGCAAAACACGGCGTCTCTTGAAAATTTCGCGCCGAGCGGTGTTCATGGCGTGATGATCCCCCCAGAGGATTGGGCCGTACCGATGGCAGGCTCCAGAATGCCGAGCGACAGAATCTGTTCGACTACGCGAGATGTCTCACCACCTGCTTCCACGCGGTAATTTGCCTGACGGTAAGAGGGCAGGCGTTGCTCGTACAATTGCCGGAAGCTTTGTTCATCGCGGAACAGCGGGCGTCCCGTCATGGTCGCGCAGCGGGACAGCAGAAGTTCCACAGGGCAATCCAGCCAGACCACGGCGCAGCCGCTGGCGCGCAGAAGCTCGAAATTGGCAGGCTGCGCATAGGTGCCTCCGCCGAGCGCCAGGACCATCGGCGCGGACTGCACGGCTGCTTGCCCCAGCGCTTGCTCGAGTTGTTCGCGCTCGATTTCGCGGAATGCCGGTTCGCCGAGCCGGTCGAAGATCTCGGTAATGCGGAGACCGGAAGCCTCTTCAATGCGCGCGTCGAGATCCACAAAACGCCAGGCGAGCTGGCGCGCCAGGAAACTCCCTACGGTGGTTTTCCCCGAGCCCATAAAACCGGCAAGGGCGATGGTGCGGTTCTTCCGGGCGCCGGGCGGCGCGGTGGGATTCATGCGTTGGGAGAGCGTGTCCAGTCGGAGTTACTCATTCTTCCGGATTCGAATTGTACCACTAAACGAGGAGAGGTCCACGCGGGCCAGACCCTGATTGACCGACCCGATGAGCCCCTTGGCAAACCGCGAGGGAAGATGGCGAAGTCCATGCTTGTCGGGCTTGAGCTCCGCCTGAGCCTGGTTGTCCACGGTGCCCTTGCTGGTTCTGACCTGCAGATCAAACGAATTGTTTTCCGAGAAGCGGACTTCGGTAAACCCGCTGGCGTTGTTCATGGAATAGGTTCCGCGGGAGAGGAAATCGCCGTCGAACAGAATATTCCCGGAGGTCGTCGAGACCCGCAGGGTGTTGAGCTGCGGCTGCAGAATCTGGATGTTTCCGCTGATGGTGCGAACCTCGAGGCGCCCCGCGCACTCCGTGCAAATCAGCGAGCCGGCGACGGTATGAATATCCACGTAGCCGGAGATTTGCTTCAAACGAATGTCGCCTGAGACGGTGTCAAAGGTCATGTCGCCATAGACGCGCTCCACCACAATTAAACCCGAGTCTGTGCGGATCTGGAGTTCGCTCTCTTCGGGGACGGTGAGCTCATAGTTGGCGTCAACGTCTTCGGCTTTGACGGTCTTGTCCAGGATATGCGTGGTTACTTCGATGCGGTTTTCCGCCTGCTCCGTGTCCACTTCGACTTTGTCCGAGGAATGATTGCCGACCACGACCACCTCGGGGTTTTTCCAGGACTTGACTTCGATGCGCCCGTGCACGCTGCTGTTCACGTTGATGACCGGCCGCCCGTTCACGGTGAAGTGTTTCTCGATTTTGTGGGCGGAAGCCGTCGAAGCGAACGGCAGAAGGAGCGCAGCCGCGGCGAGCGTTCCCAGCCAACAAGAGGTTCGGCGCGTTTTCGTGTCAGACATGTCTTTCAATCCCCTGTGGTGCTGCGATCCTGAATTGTGGCGAGCAATTCGGCCTTTTGCTGGTACGCCCCGGAGAGGTAATCACGCGCCAAGTCGTCCTGGGGATTGTCTTGCACGGTCTTTTCGCACGCCGCGATGAAGTTGTCCACAATCTCAAGATTGTTGCGGAGAGAATCGTCCACATCGGAGGAGCGGCCGCGAGGCGTGGAAAGAATTCTATTCTCGGCATTGTTCAGTTGAATCTTCGCCTGCGCCAGGACCGGCTGCGATCCAGACGATGGGCGGGCTCCGGGAGGCGCCCAATTCGCGTGCCTCAAAGAAAACAGCATGGCTCCGAGGATTACCATCGAAAGCAGACCGGCTGCCAGTGCGGGGCGCGTGAAGAGGGCGTGAATCGCTTCCAGCCATCCCGCGCGCTCCGTCGAGGGAACCGGCGTACGGATGATTCCTTCGCTCTTCAGTTGCGCGCGCAGGGAAATCCAGACCCGTTCGGGCGGTTCCACTTCAGCGGGCAGTTCCCGCGCCACGGCTTCAATTCGCTCGAGCTCCGCGAGCAACTGGCGGCACATCGCGCAGCTTTCCAGATGCGCCTGCGCGGAGGCCGGAAGCGGTTCGCCAGCGCTCTGCTCCAAAACAAGTTCCAATTCTTCACACCGCATGGTCTTCTGCCTTTTCCTGTACTCAGTTTTTCAGGGACCTGCTACCCCAGACGGCGCAGGTTGCCCATCTTATCTCAATCGTCTCCGGCGGATTCGCCTTTCGCAGCCTGGCGTTCCCGGCGTGCGAGGTCGCGCTGGGTCTCCCGCAACAATTCGCGGATCCTCATCCGCGCTTTGTGCAACTGGGATTTCGAATTGCCGATCGAACATCCCATGATGTCCGCGATCTCGTTGTGTTCGTACCCCTGCACATCGTGCAGCACAAAAACCGTCTTGTACCCGGGCGGCAACTGCTCGACACAGCGCTGCAAATTGACCCGGTCGATGGAACCCGTCAGCAACAAATCCGGTCCCCCGATATCCTTTCGTGGCCCGCCGGTTTCTTCGTCCGGCTCCGTGGTTTCCTCGAGTGATGTCACCGGCAGCGACTTCTTGCGCAGGCGCATCAGGACCACGTTGACGGTCATGCGGTGCAGCCAGGTTGAGAAAGCCGATTCCCCGCGGAACGTTGCAATCTTGCGAAACAGCTGCAAGAAGGCTTCCTGGGCAAGATCCTCGGCATCGGCAGGGTTCCCCACCATTCGCAAGCACAGGGCGTAGACGCGGCGGCTGTGGAGCCGGTACAGCTGCTCAAAGGCGTTCGCGTCACCCTGCTGGGCCAGGCGAATCGCATCCGCCTCTGCCAGCGCGCCATCTGCCGGTCGTCTCGTTCGGGCCAACGTTCCGATCGGGACGCTTCCAGTGTTGGGATGCGCCCCTCGCTCCCTGAGTTGTCCATGCTGGTGCTTGCGCGGCACCTTCCGCCGTGTAAGCGGGGCTCGTCAAAACGCGGGGTGCCGCAGCACCGCAATCAAGCCCGTGCCAGTAAGGTGGCTCTATTGTCTTCAGATTGCCGTCGCGCGTCTATGGCGAAGCTCGGAAAAGCCCGCACTGGCTGCGCGGGAGGTTTCCTTGCCGGCCGCCTGCATGGTTTGCTCGAAGGAGCGCAATTCCGCATCAGGGAGGACCAGGAGAAATGACTTCAGAACGACGATGGACTCTCGCAGGCAGGTGTTGAAGTCGTAGTGCAGCGTATCCAGGGAGGCCCAATCCACCCGCGGCTCTATGGAGATTCCCTCGGCGACCTCTCCAGCAATCTCGCGGAACTGCACGGCGGCCTCTTCGGCTGCCTCGGAAAGCGTGTGCAGCTTGTGGAAAAACCGCGACCGCGACGAAAACAGAACCCTGCAGAGAATGCCGCTGGTTCGAGCCAAACGCTGGGAAGTGACGCCCCGGAAGTTGTCCGCAACAAGCGGCGCCACATTGGGGAGCTGGCCAAGATGGCGGCCATACTCGTGCATGGTCCGCAGCATGTGAAGTAAGCGTCCGGCAGACCGGCCGAACAAATCCGCCGAAATCCCCGCTTCTTCCCGGGCTTGGCCGATTGACCCGCGTGAACGCAGAAGAAACGCTTCATTCAGGGCGACACTCAACATCGTATACGAAGTTTCCAAGTCGCCGAGGGCGGCCTCGAACACGCGGTCTTTTTCCTGAGGCAGACACGCGACCCAATCTTCGCGTACGGATTGAGAACGAGAGGGAAGAGGCGTCTTGCTACCCCGTTGGTCGCTCACCGCGCCCCCGCTAGGACGGCCAGTATAACAAAACATTAGAAAGGCACAACCTTTCCTTGGTCCCCTAACGCCGCGGGTACGGTGTCTTCCCATCAACAGCACGATCGAAGAGAAGGAACGCCAGATTTGGTTGCGACGTAGAAGTCTCGATACAGTGATTGACGCTGCGGGAAAGCCGTCGCTATACTGCCGCACGGCCATTCGAGAAAGGACTCATTCCTTGGAATTTGAGCCGCTCGACCAATTCCAGCAGCGTCAGAAAAAACTCGAACAGATTCGCGCCCTTGGCTACGACACCTACCCGCACGAGTTTCATTGGACCGCGACGCCAGCCGGGCTCGTGGAGCGGTACGGAGAAAAGACCAAGGAAGAGCTGGAGGCGCAGCGGGTCGAGACGCGCGTCGCCGGACGCATCGTTGCGTTGCGCCTGCATGGCAAAGCCGGTTTCGCGCACCTTCAGGGAACAGGGAAGCGTATCCAGATCTACATCAAGCTCGACGTGGTCGGAGAAAAGGCGTTTCAGTTGTTTCAGTTGCTGGACATGGGGGACTTCATCGGAGTCGCCGGGCATCTGTTCCGGACCCGGACGAATGAGCTGACCATCTGGGTCGAGCAGCTCGTGCTCCTGGCCAAGGCGCTGCTGCCTCTGCCGGAAAAATGGCACGGCCTGGCCGACGTTGAGGTGCGCTACCGCCAGCGTTACCTCGACCTGATCGCGAA
>Ga0209701_10002339_pt1 | contig 12322 bp, 8 predicted proteins | sample CZO8metaG_4_FD_188356 | JGI IMG/M metagenome (GOLD analysis project Ga0209701, IMG submission 188356) | Vadose zone soil microbial communities from the Eel River Critical Zone Observatory, Northern California, USA - CZOApr15con2H3.8 metaG... | ecosystem: Environmental > Terrestrial > Soil >...
GTGAAAACCGCCGACTTCATCGGAGACGCTTTGCACCACACGGTGAATCAAGGGGAAAGGCTCGTACTCGCCGAATGGCACCAGGTGCCGCTTGTCGTAAACAAATACTTTTTGACCCTGCGGATCGACCAGCAGGGCGCTGTTGTAAGGCGCTTGTCCGATGTGGCCGGAAGGAAATTTCTCGGCTTTCCATTCAACCACGCCGGCAAGAAAGGGATGTTCGGCGCGAATGGCCAGGCGGGACGCGCGTTTGGAAAAATAATTGTCTTGCCACGAGAACGGCGCGGGAGCTTCTGGCCAGATAATCAGATCGGGGCGGTGGGCGGACGGTTCGAGGCTTAGTTGATCGAGTTCGTCCATGTCGTCCTTGTGCATGGTGAACCAGTCCGCGGGATAGGAATCAACTTCTGGAAAATTGGCTTGCACGGCACGCGCGAAGTGAGTCGCTTGAGCTTCCGGAACAAATCGTACGACGAAAAACATGACACCAAGAATTACCGCCACAGCGGCCACGATGATGCCTAAGCGTTTCTTCAGGCTCACGGTTCTGGCGGCATCCGCCCAGGCCAGCAGAGCGTTAAACGCGGCCATTACGAACGACAAGCCGTAAATTCCCGTGACCGTAGTTATTTGCAGCAACGCCGGATTCGCGGCAGCGGAATATCCCAGCAGATTCCACGGAAAACCGATTTCCGGCAGATGTGCGCGTGCGAATTCCGATGTGACCCACACAAATGGTGCTGCTATGCACGCTAGCGCCACACCTCGACGCGCGATGCGGTTCACGGTCCAGGTGAAACCGCCGGTCAGGACTCCCCAGGCCATTGCAATCAGCAGCAGAATTCCCCATCCCGCCAGCCGCGACGTGCCTCCGTGAACCGCAAGTACTTCCGCAATCCACGAAAGGGACGCGAACACAAAGGCGATGGCGTGATAAAAGCCGCAGAAGTACGCAACTCTGGGCTTCGCGCCGAGCACCATCATCAACAACAGGCCGATACTGACCCACGCATAAGCCGGAAAATACAGCCAGGTGAAGGACAGTGCGAGTCCCGCGCCAGTGATTGCGGAAATCATTAGGCGAAAGGCGGTGGGGAAATTTTTCTGAGGATCGAGACGCAGCCAGTCCGGCCAATGGGACGCGGACATCAGTGCTTGATGATCGCTTTGAAGCCCGCGGTCTCCAGGCCCTTTTTTGCGGTTTGCATGGCTTTCAGATCCGCATACGGACCAACCTGCACGCGGTAATACGTGTCACCTTGCGGAGCTTGCACGAAGGCGGGAAATTTCTTTTTGCGAAGTTCGTTGGCAACGGACACGGCGTCAGACTCGGTGCGCAACGCGACCACTTGCAGCAAGTAGGAGCCGCGCGGAATCGCGGGAGCTGTTGCCGTTGGACGGGCGGCGGACGACGAGGCAGATTTCGCGCTGGTGGCAATAGCCTTCGGTTGCGTGGAAGAAGATATCGCGGGCGGCGGCTTCAAATGATTGTTTGAGGAATTCTTGTCTCCAACGCGATAAAATTCCCACTCCGAACTTGGCGGCGTGGTGACATCGGTTGCGGGATCGGAATTTCCCGGAGTGCTGACGGGACTTTTGTTCGGCTTCGCGGAAGGTTCAGCCTTTAGCGGCAACAATGTGTCGTTGCCGTGCGTGCTCGATGCGCGCACCTGGGCATCCAACTGATTGCGTCCCATCACATAGCCGAGCGTGAAAAACACGCCGGAAAACAGCAGCATCAGAAAAAACAGACCGATGACGTGCCGCCCTTCCAGAACGCGTTCTCCCGCGCTGGATTTCCTGCTAGCCATTGGTTATTTCTTGACTCCGCCCAAACTCTCGACCCAGCTATTAATAATATCTATAGGCAGCGGAAACACAATCGTTGTGTTCTTCTCGACACCTATCTCGGTCAAAGTCTGCAGGTAGCGCAACTGGATGGCGGACTTCTGGGTCTCGAGGACTTTGGCGGCGTCGGCAAGTTTTTGCGAAGCTTCGAACTCGCCATCGGCGTGAATGACTTTGGCGCGGCGTTCGCGTTCGGCTTCGGCCTGGCGCGCAATGGCGCGTTGCATCTGCTCTGGGATGTCCACTTGCTTGACTTCGACTTTGGTGACCTTGATGCCCCAGGCTTCGGTGTCCTGATCGAGGATGATCTGCAATTTACCGTTCACCTTGTCGCGCTGAGAAAGAATTTCGTCGAGGTCGAATTGACCGACGACGCTGCGCAGAGTGGTCTGCGCGAGCTGCGAAGTGGCGTACTGAAAATTTGCCACTTGCGAGAGCGCCAGGTTGGCGTCGACCACTCGGAAGTAACATACGGCGTTCACTTTTACGGAAACGTTGTCGTGGGTGATGATGTCCTGCGGCGGAACGTCCATGGTCTCCAACCGCAAGCTGATACGGTAGAGCGTTTCAATGGGCCAGAAAACAAAATTTACCCCGCCGCTTTTGGCCAGCGGCACCAGTCTGCCAAGCCGCAATACCACGCCGCGTTCCCATTCTTTAATTACATACAGCGAGTTCTTGATCCAAATCAGGGCAACCAAAACTACAAACGCGATTCCCAACAATCCTATATTCATGCCATCCTCCAGCCCTTCTTTTGTTGCTCTATTTAGAAATTTTTGTGGCGCTCTGTCCGTTGGACGGCTCAACGTGCAACGTCAACCCCTGGATCTTTCGCACGTGCACGGCACTTCCCGCGGCTACATCTTGTTGGGCAACCGCGCGCCAATTCTCTCCGTGAATTCGAATCATCCCTTCGACGCCAGTATTCAGTCCAGCTGTCGCGATTCCCTGTTCGCCCAACATTTCTTCGGCGCCGGTGGCCTGTTTCCACTTGCGTGAACGCAGCACCAGCCTCATCAGAAAAACGCTGATGGCCGCGAATGGCAAGGTCACCGCGACGGCCATGCCCAGGCTGACTCCGCCCGGCGTCAGTGGCGATCGGATCAAAAAGATCGCGCCGAAAATCATGGCGACGACACCGCCGGCCAGCAGAATTCCGTGGCTAGTGTACTTCGCTTCCAGCACGAACAGCGTCACGGCAATCAAGATCAACAAGATTCCAGCGAGATTCACCGGCAATAGGTGCATGGCATAGAGCGCCAGCACTGAGCAGATTCCGCCGACGACGCCGGGCACCACCGCGCCGGGATGCGTGAATTCAGCGTACAGGCCGAGGGTGCCCAAGATCAGCAGCAGGAAAAACATGTCCGGCTCGACGATGCGCGCGAGAAACTTTTGCCGCGCCGAGAGTTCGAACGATACACGCTGATAATTTGTGAGGGCCAGGGTGGTTTTCGTGCCGTCAAAACGCGTGATGGTCTTGCCATTCAGACTGCGCAGCAGTTCTTCCGGAGTTGCCGCGACGTAATCGATTAACTTGCCGTCGAGGGATTCTGTTTCCGTAAAGGCTTTGGCGTCGGTGACCGCAGTCTCCGCAAGCTTGGCGTTGCGCCCGCGCTTTTCTGAATAGCTGCGCAGGAAAGCCATGGCGTCGTTCGTGATTTTCTTGCGCAGTGTTTCGTCCACGCCAATCGTAAATCCGCCGATGGCGATGATTGGCGAAGCAGCGCCGGTACGCGTACCCGGCGCCATGGCCGCTACGTCCGCGCTCAACAAGATAAAAAAGCCGGCGGAGGCGCCGCGCGCGCCGGTCGGTCCCACATAGACGGCCACTGGCACCGACGAGCCTAAGATATGCTGGATGATGTCTTTCATGGAATCACTCAGGCCGCCGGGCGTGTCCATGGTAATCAGCACTAGCGAAGAGTTTCGGCGCGCTGCGTCCGCCAGGCCTTCGTCAATATAAGTCGCCAGGACAGGCTCGATTTCGCCGTCCAGCTTCAAATCGATCACGATGGGCTGAACGTTCTGTTGTTCAGCGTGAAGCAATCTTGCGACAGACGAGAGCAGAAAAAAGAACGCGGCAATTCCCGCGAGGATTCTGAAGTTCGAATGGCATAAAGCTGAACGCGACTTCATGGTGTTTTGGATTGCGTGTTTCCGTTCTGCAAATGCTCCTGCAACTGACGGGCTTCGGTATAGTTTGGCGCAATCTTCAGGGCCCGCGCCAGTTCTGCTTTTGCTAAGTCAGGTTTTTTTTGCTCCAGATAGATGCGGGCGAGGGTAGTGCGATCGACCGCCGAATCGCGCAATTCCAGGGCAGCTTGCAGCTCCTGAATTGCTTCGGGCCGTTTATTCTTGCGGCGGTAGACTTCGGCCATTCCGCGATGGGCGGAAGCGTCGTGCGGAGCGGTCGTCAGGGCCGCACGAAACGCCTGCTCCGCGGTATCCAGTCTTCCCGCAACCAACTCCTGACGGCCTTTGCGAACCAACGACGATGGCGAAGCGGTGGAGGCCGAAGTGGCACCCTCGCCATTCCCATTACCAGGGTCTTTCGAAGCGATCTCCAATTGCAAAGTAGCAGTGTCGAGTTCCGTGGTAATGCGTTGCAGCCTGGCAAACGTTTCCGGCTTCACCGCGGGCAACGTGTTTGGACCAAATGATTCCGCCGCAGAGTTGCGCTCCTCGTTGGCTTCGGACTTGTTTCCAGCTTTTTCCAATGCGTAGATCAGAAGCGCGCGGTCCTCGGGATTTTCCGGCTCGCGATCTGAAGCTTCACGAAAATATTTCGCCGCCGTGGTGGTATCGTTGCCGCGCAAATACATGAGGCCGAGGTTGAACGGATAATCGTCTTCGTCGGGATCAAGATCCAAGGCGCGCAACAAACTGGAAGCAGCGGCGGTGGTGTCTCCCCGGCGCGCTTGCGCCAGGGCCAGATTATTCAAAATCTCCGGCAGTTCGGCTCCGGCAACGAAGGCCTTCTTTAGACGATCCTGCAGCGAGAGAAAAACTTCTTCGGCTTTTTCCGGCTGATTGAGGAGGAGGCGGCAGACTCCGATCCGAAACGTCGCTTCGGTCGCGCGAGAATTTCCCGCAGGGACATGAGCGAGCCACGGCAAAGCGGAATCGCAATCGCGCCTGGAGAAATAAGCTTGCCCGATGGCAAACGCGGCCTCTGGCCATTCAGGTTCGAGCCGGGCGGCTTCGCGCAGTTCGCGCATGCGCGCGTCGTCATCACTGGCGAGCAATCCGCGGATGTAATGTTCGAACGCATCCAGACGCAACGGGCGCTGCAGTTTTGTGAAATCGGCAAGATTGAGAGGAAAACCCTTATCGTTGGCCGCGAGCAGCTTCCAGACCAACGTTCCGTGCGATTCCATTAGAGATTCGAGCGGCCCGCTCTGTCGAATTGGAGCGGCGAGCGATGTCGGATTGACGCGCAACAAGCGTACTTCGATAGCCAGCGACTTGCCGTCGGAATTAAATTTCCCGAAGACCACGAAGTCGGCGTCCAGGTCAGCGGCAATGCGGAGCATGGTGGCGTGGCTGAATCGCGCGGTCGGCGGCATGCCATCCCGGTCGAGTTCCGTCGTACGTGCTTCGTGTGTATACGCCTGCTGGCCTGCAGCGGAAAGGCGCTGGATGGTGAGTTCTTCCAGTCCTTCGCTGAGCCAGTCGAGGCGCGGACTCGCTCCATCATTTTCGAATGGAAACACCAGAAAGATGCCCTGCGAAGAAGGAACAAGCACGGGGCGAAGACTAGCGGGCTGTTGTTCAGCGGAAACATTCCCGCAAAAAGTCAAACAAACTCCAACGCACACCGCGAAGAACGCCTTCATTGCAAACGTTTGGGACATCAAGAGAATTGTAACAGAGCGCGAATCGCAGCCTATGCGGATAGAAGCGTGGCAGTTCGCTTATGGCAACGTGGAATCAGGAGCCTTGGGTGCAAGAAGTTCCTGCGTTTCCGGAAGCTTCAGCACCGCGGAAAAGGAAGGATCAGTTTTCACGTCATTCATGGATGCGAATCCTTCTTCTTTGGCCTTGCGCAGATAAACCAAGCTGCGTTCAAAGTTGCCGGCTTCGGCAAATGATTTGGCGAGCAGGAAATAGAACCGGCCGCGATCGCTTACCGAGCGGTCCTGCAGCAACGAACCGCCATGCGAACTGTGCTCGAAGAGCTGCGGATCAAGCGCCAGCGCGTGCCGGAACGAGGCGATGGACTCCTCGTATTTCTTTTCTCCGAAATAGGCGTAACCCAGATTGCTGTACAGCACCGCCATGTCGCTGCGCAGTTTAATTGCGCGTTCATAGGCGCGAACGGCTTTGCCATATTTTTTGCGCTGGTACCAGATGGTGCCGATGTTGTTCTGGGCATCGGCGTATTTGGGATTTACCTTCACCGCTTGCTGATAAAATTTCAGCGCGCCGGACAATTCCGATTGCTGGTGCAAGGCAATGCCAAGTTTGTTCCAGTAGACCGGATTAGTTGGATTCTGATCGGCGAGCTTTTTGTAGGAAAATGCGGCTTCGCGATATTCCTTGCGGGCCATCAGGATATCCGCCAGTTCTTCTGGCGTGAGCTGTCTCGGCACGGCAGACTGGGCGGACACCTGCGCGGGCGCCTGAATCGGCGCTACATAATTCAAAGATACCGCTGTGTCGTCAGTAGTCTGTCCTGCTGAGGGAATGCTGAGGCTTACGAGGATGAGTGCTGCTGGAACCGCCATCCCAAAGTGCGTCATGGCGACTCTCCCTTCTCCGGCGGTTTCTGCTTGTCGGAGTCCTTCTTCTTACCTCCAAAGATACCAAAAACCTTCTGTAAAGGGTTCTTTTTCTTTTGTGGAGCGGCTTCTTGTCCGGGGGACACCGGCTTGCCGTCTGGACCCAGTTCCGGCGTTTCACCGCCGTTAGCCGAGGGGAAACTTCCAGTCTTCGGTAAATCGGCCGGTTGTTTTGGCGAACCGCCAAAAATGTGCGACAGGAATGAACCCGCTGAAGAAACGATGCCGTGTCCGCCATGGATTTCGCACAGTTGCGTTGGCGCCGAGCCCTGCACATAAACTTCTTCGCGCGATACCGGACAACTGGACGTAGCCAACTGCGACGATTCGGGGTCGATCATCACAGCCTGCACGCCTTGCGGCATCTCGAAATCCTTAACGTCCTTGTACGCGGGTAATAGCGTGGCCTTCTTCATGAACTCGGCCCAAATCGGGGCGGCGGTGGCTCCGCCGGCAAGGCCCAGGTCGCGATTGTCGTCAAACCCGATCCAGATCACGGTGACCAAGTTCGACGTGTATCCCGCAAACCAGCCGTCGCGCGACGTTCCGGTTTTTCCGGCCGCGGGCAAAGCGAATCCCCGCGCGCGAACCGTTGCGCCCGTTCCTTTGTTTAAAACGTCCTTCAATAAACTGGTTACCAAGAATGCCACACGTGGATCGAGCACTGCGTGCGTCTCGGGAGCGGTTTTTTCCAGCACCGTGCTGTTGGCGCTGACGATGCTATGCAGAAACTGCGGCTCGGGTCGTATACCACCCTGCCCAAAAGCCGTATAACCCGCCGCGACATCGACAGGAGTCATTTCATACGCGCCGAGCGCGACCGCCGGCGTGGCGCGAATATTGTTGCCCAGGCCCATCTGCCGCGCGATTTGCACCACGCGGCCGTATCCGATCATCTCGGCGACTTTCACGGTCGCCACGTTGAGCGAGTTGGTTAGCGCTTCGCGTACCGTCACGTGGCCCATGAACTTTTCGCCGTAATTATTGGGCGTGTACTCCTGCCCGTCGAATTCGAAGGTTGTCGGTTCGTCGTCCACAGGCGTTGAAGGAGTGACAATGGGCTGCACGCCGTCCACTGCGTTGTCGAATGCCGCAGCATAAACGAAGGGCTTGAACACTGATCCCGGCTGGCGGTGAGCGATCGCATGATTCAGCTGACTTTGTCCATAGTCGCGTCCGCCAATCAGGGCCTTGATTTCTCCAGTGCGCGGATCGAGTGAAACCAGCGCGATCTGCACCTGCGGAATCGATTCTTTTTTACCTTTTTTCGCGTTTTCTCGTTTCCACTTGGCGTACTTCTTTTCCAGCAGCAGGTCCACATTCTTCGCGCCGCTTTCAACCGCCGCGGACGCCACGCGTTGCAACTCCGGGTCCAGTGTGGTGTACACGCGGTAATTCTGGCTCAGCAGGTCGTTCTCCGAATATTTGTCCAGCAGATGGTCCTTTATCATGTCCACGAAGTACGGCGCTTCGCTGGAGGTCGCCGAGGTGTGCACGATTTTCAGCGGCTCACGCTTGGCCTGCTGCTCGTCCTCCGCGGTAATGTATTTGTTCTCCACCATTTGGGGGAGCACGCGGTCGCGCGATTGCAATCCGCGCTCGGGATGGCGGTCGGCCGAGGAATAGTAGTTTGGAGCACGGATGATGCCCGCTAAAAACGCGCATTCTCCCAACGATAATTGGCGCAGATCTTTGCCGAAATAGACCACGCTGGCCTGCGCAAATCCTCTGACGCCAAAACTGCCGCGATTTCCCAAATACACTTCATTGGCATACATTTCAAAAATTCGCTGCTTCGAATAGCGCTGCTCCAGCTCGAAGCTCAACATGGCTTCCGCGACCTTTCGCCGCCAGTTGCGATCGGTGCTCAAGAAATAGGTACGCGCCACTTGCATTGTAATCGTGCTGGCACCTTGCAGGTGTGTGCCATGGCGCAGGTCATTCCACGCCGCGCCAAAGATGCGGATGAAATCGAAACCTGGATGTTCGAAGAAGCGTTTATCTTCCGCGGAGAGGATGGCGTTAACAAGATTGGGCGGCAAATCGTCGTAACGAACTGCGCGCCGCTTTTCCCTGGCACTGTCAAAAAGGTTGGTAATCAATTCCGGTTCGATTTCCGCCGAAGCCATCACGGTTCCACCACCGAGCGGACGAATTGCCCGGATGGTTTTCCCGCCGAATTGAATGGTCAGAGCATTACCGCCGGCAAAATAGGAAAGCTTCGAAGGCCGGATGTCCACTACACTGCCGTTGGCCGTGTATTGGCCGAGAGCCGCATCATCCGCCTCAGGACGATAGCCGACCCGTTGCAGATAGGTCGTCAATTCACTGGCTGTGAAAAACTCACCAGGCGATATTTCTTCAGGCGCGGAGAAAATCTGAGTGGTGTTTTGCAGAATATTGCCGGAGAGCCGGGCATCAATCATGTGCCCGTACTTTACGTAGTAATACCCAAAGACACTAGCCGCGATCACAAAACAACCGAAGACCGCGCCGAGCAGAATCAGTCCGTAGCGCGAAGTCCAGAATCCTTTTTGTATGCGGATGCGCAAGGCTTCTCCAACGGCTGAAGAGTAAGTGTCTCTTATTATCCCTATATGGGATAGATGCAGATTCCTATGAAAAAGACGGCCAGACAGCCACCAGTCCGTCAGGTCAGGGATTTGTTTTCGCTGGTTGGCGTGAAATGCAAATCCACATGATAAAAAAGGAGATCGACCGGCACGGTGTAGTCCACCGTAATAGCCACCTTGCTGCTGGAAGCAATGACTTTGATATTGTCGCGCGTGGCCGGTATATCCAGGTCTTGAATGGTCTTGAAGACGCTTTCGCGGATCTGCTCTTCGGTCTTACGCTCCACTACTCCAAATCTCGCGATTTCCTGGATTTTATCGTTCAGCTGGTATTCCGCGGAATACGGGGGAACCAGCTTGAAGCCGGCATAAATTCCGAAAATCAAAATGGCCGTAACAATCAGCGCCTTGAGCTTGCCCGCGCCGCGCTGCGACCGAAATTCGCCGTTACCGTGGTGGATCGGAGACAATTTCTCGCTCCTGCAGTTTCTTTTTTGCTGTTTCGCCCTGCAATCCGAAGTTAGCACTGTGGATTCCGGGTGTCGATACTTCTGCCGCGCGGTGTTTCTTGGAACTAACCCCGCCAATGGAACAGTTCCCGCGGATTTTTTGGGCCAATGGAGGTTAGTAAGCTCGTGCGAAGATGGCTCGCTCTTTGGCCGGCTGCCCGCAATAGATGCACTTCCCGCTCGCTGCAGCGCCGCCGCTTCCCAAAACATCGTCCTGATTCACTGGAATACAGCGCATGGTTGCGCGAGTTTCTTCTTTGATTTTTTCTTCGCACTCGCCGGCGCCACACCAGCCAGCGAACGCAAATCCGGTTTCCACCGCGGTTTTAAATTCGTCATAAGTGGCCGTGGCATGGGTATTCGAGCGCCGGAAGGCCAGGGCTTTGTCGTACATGGACTGGTGGATTTCGCCGAGCAATTTTTCAACCGTGGCTGCTACGTCCGCCAGCGACACTGAAATTTTGCCTTCTCTTCCTGGACGATCCCGCCGTGCCAGCACTGCCGCTTGCTTGGCCACATCCTTGGGGCCCAGCTCGACGCGGACCGGTACGCCGCGCATTTCCCATTCATTAAATTTCCAGCCCGGGCTTTGGCCTTCGCGTTCATCCAGGGTCACGCGAATTTTGGCTTTCGCCAGCTGCGCTTTCAGATCTTTCGCTACTCCCAATACCGCGGTCTTTTCTTCGTCGTTCTTGAAGATCGGCACGATGACCACTTGATAGGGAGCAAGTTTCGGCGGCAGCACCAGTCCTTGATCATCGCCGTGCACCATGATGATGGCGCCGATGAAGCGCGTGGAAAGTCCCCAGGAGGTCGTCCAGCAATGCTGCTGCGCTCCGGTTTGATCGAGATATTTCACTTCAAATGCTTGGGCAAAATTTTGCCCCAGGTAGTGCGACGTACCTGCTTGCAACGCCTTTCCGTCGCCCATCATGGCTTCGATCGAATACGTAGTGTCCGCGCCGGCAAACTTTTCGGCGTCGGATTTCGCGCCGGGAATCACCGGAATGGCCGCTTCGTTTACGGCAAAATCAGTGTAGGTGTCCAGCATCTGGCGCGTTTCGTCCATCGCCTCCTGCTGCGTGGCGTGCGCGGTGTGCCCTTCCTGCCAGTAAAATTCCAGCGTGCGCAAGAATAATTTCGTGCGCAGTTCCCAGCGCACCACGGAATTCCACTGGTTCATGAGCACCGGCAAATCGCGGTAGGACTGAATCCATTTCGACCACATGTGGCCGATGATGGTTTCGGATGTCGGCCGCAGAACCAGCGGCTCGGCCAGTTCTTCGCCGCCGCCAATGGTGACTACCGCAAGCTCCGGCGAAAATCCCTCGACGTGATGCTTTTCTTTTTCAATAAAACTTTTCGGGATGAGCAGAGGGAACGCCACGTTCTGGTGGCCTGTCGCTTTGAATCGCGAGTCCAACGCCTGCTGAATGTTTTCCCACAAAGCCCAGCCGTACGGCCGCACGACCATGCAGCCGCGTACCGGCGCGTAGTCCGCCAATTGCGCTCTCAAAACCAGCTGGTTGTACCATTCGGAGAAGTCTTGTGCCCGTGTCGGAAGTTTTTCTTCAGCCATGCGGTGCTCTATGGTCCCTCACAAAAAATGTGTGCTGCGACGAAAAAGCGTAACGGACGTTCCGCGCACTGTCAACGAACGCTAACCTAGAGCTACTCTTTTTGTGACGTGAAACTTTGCATTTCACCGCTGTCAAGGTAGCATCCTTCGCCAAGGCTGCCGCTTTGACTGACGCGCAAACAAAATCTTCGTCCGTGAGCGCTCCTATGCGCACCATCGGATTTCTTCCGCTGCTGGCGATTTTCTATGGCTACACCGCTGGTGGGCCGTTCGGCTATGAAGAAATTTTTTCCAAATCCGGTCCAGGAATGGCTCTGGTTTTTCTTACTTTTGTGCCGCTCTTCTGGAGCATTCCCATGTCCTACGCCTCCGCGGAGTTGAACAGCATTCTGCCTGTTCAGGGCGGATTCTATCGCTGGACGCGGGCCGCTTTTGGAGATTTCTGGGGATTTCAGTGTGGCTGGTGGAACTGGACCGGAACATTTTTATTGAACAGCCTGTACGGCGTACTGGTCATGGATTATCTCGTGCATTACTTCCCCTGGCTCACCGGAAACGCCAAGTGGGCAGGCGCTTGCCTGGTGCTTTGCCTGCTTTCGTATTTAAACATCCGTGGGATACAAATTTCCGGCTGGGTTTCCGTGGCGATGCTGATCGTCGTTCTGATTCCCGTGGTATGGCTGTGCGGCGTGTCGCTGTTTCACTGGCACTACAATCCGGTCCTTCCGTGGACGCCGCCGGGAAAACCATTTGGCGCAATCTTCGGAGTGGGACTGGCACTGGCCATGTGGAACTACGCCGGGTACGAACAACTTTCCAGCGTCGCCGAGGAAGTGGAGAACCCGCAGCGCAGCTACCCACTCGCCTTGGCCTTGGTCGTGCCCTTGTCGATGGCCACGTATTTTTTTCCGACCTACGCCTCGCTCGCCGCCCTCGGCAACTGGCACGATTGGAACCCGCGTTACTTCGTGGACGCGGCGCACGCCATCGGCGGTCTTGGGCTCGGCGTGTGGATGACCCTGGCGG
>Ga0209701_10002341_pt1 | contig 12317 bp, 5 predicted proteins | sample CZO8metaG_4_FD_188356 | JGI IMG/M metagenome (GOLD analysis project Ga0209701, IMG submission 188356) | Vadose zone soil microbial communities from the Eel River Critical Zone Observatory, Northern California, USA - CZOApr15con2H3.8 metaG... | ecosystem: Environmental > Terrestrial > Soil >...
GCTCGGGACGCCGAGGGCCTCCGCCCTGGCCGTGCTGAAGCGCCCAGGCCGGGGCTTTTCTTCCAGGACGAACGTCAGGGCCGGGACCGTGTGCACGGCCTCGAACCCCTTGACCACGTACTCGCTGCAATCGATCTGGCCTCCCGGCGGGAGCTCCTTCGGGCGCACCGCGAACCCGGGCGTGAAGTAGCCGAGGGACAAGAGCTCGCCGACGAGCTGTTCGACGCCCCGCGGTCCATATACCTCGAGCGGGGGCTCGCGGCCGTTCATCGACATGCTCTGCACCATGCCCGGCAGGCCGAGGAAATGGTCTCCGTGGAAGTGGGAGAGGAAGACGCGGGAGACCTGCATGAAGCTCAGGCGGCTCTGCATGAACTGCCGCTGCGTGCCCTCGCCGCAGTCGAAGAGGACGATCTCCGGGCCTCGCTTGACCGCGACCGCACTCACGTTCCGCTTGGGCGTGGGCCAGGATCCGGACGTCCCGAGGAACACAATTTGCATGGACGCGTCCCGAAGGACGGCGGGCCCTTAACGTCTTTGGAGCCGGCGCGAAAACGTTTATCGACGAATCGGGATGCCGCGGCGGTCCTCCATGCGTTCGATCGACGGACGGTCCCTCGACCTCGACGATGTCATCGCCGTCGCCCGCAGGCGGGAACCTGTGCGGCTCGCCCCCGCCGCTGCGAAGCGGGTCGATGCAAGCCGCCGGGCCCTCGAGAAGGTCGTCGCGAAGGGGGGCCTGGCGTACGGCATCAAGACCGGGTTCGGGGAGCTCGCGAACGTCGCGATCTCCAACGCGGACGTCCGAACGTTGCAGATCAACCTGCTCCGGAGCCACGCGGTCGGCCAGGGGCCGCCTCTCCGGTCGGACGAGGTCCGTGCAGCCCTCCTCCTTCGCGCGAACACGCTCGCCATGGGCTACTCTGGCGTTCGCCGCGTCCTCGTGACCCGCCTCATTCAATTCCTGAATCGCGGCGTGCATCCGGTGGTCCCCTCGCGCGGCTCGCTCGGGGCGAGCGGAGACCTCGCACCCCTCGCCCATCTGGGCCTCGTCCTAGTCGGCGAAGGCCAAGCGGAAGTGGAGGGGAGGATCGTGTCCGGTGCCGAGGCCCTCCGGCAGGCGAAGCTGGATCCCCTCGTCTTGCAGTCGAAGGAAGGACTTGCGATTATCAATGGGACCTCCGTGATGGGTGGCGTCGCAGCCCTCCTGGTGAACGACGGGTTGCGTCTGCTCAAGGATGCGCAGGTCGCCGCGTCGATGTCGTTCGAGGCCCTCCGCGGATCGCCGAAGCCGTTCGAGGACCGCCTCGTCTCTCTGAAGCCTCAGCCGGGCACACGGGAGGTCGCGGCGAACCTCCGAAAGCTCCTCCGAGGAAGCGAGATCGTACCGTCCCACACAGGGCCTCACAAAGTCCAGGATCCGTACACGTTGCGATGCATCCCGCAGGTCCTCGGGGCCGTTCGGTCTGCCTTCTCGGACGCAGCCGCGTCCCTCCGGATCGAGATGAACGCAGCGACGGACAATCCGCTGATCTTCCCGGACGGGACGAGCCTGAGCGGAGGGAACTTCCATGCCGAGGCCCTCGCGATGGCCCTGGATCACGTCGCCCTCGCCCTGGCCGTGCTCGCGGGCTTCTCCGAGCGACGGATCGCGCGCCTCGTCGACACGCGACTCAGCGAACTGCCGCCCTTCCTGACGAAGAAGAGCGGCCTGAACTCCGGCATGATGATCGTGCAGTACGTCGCCGCGAGCTACGCCAGCGACAACAAGGTGCTCGCCCATCCGGCCTCCGCGGACTCCATCCCGACGTCCGCGAACCAGGAAGACTTCGTGCCGATGGGCATGGCCGCGGCGCTCAAGGCGCGGCAGGCCCTCGAGAACGCGGCTCGGGTCGTAGGCCTCGAGGTCCTGACCGCAGCCCAGGGGCTGGAGTTCCTCAAGCCCCTGCGCCCCGGGATCGGTCCCCAGGCCGCGTACGATTTCGTGCGGACCCAGGTCCCTCCCCTCGACGACGACCGCTCCCTCGCCGCGGATGCGAACTGGATCCTCGAGTCGATGGGGACCGGACGGTTCCTTGGGGCCGTCGAAAAGGCCTGTGGCCGCCTCGCCTGATCAGTCCGTCGCGCCCTGGAAGGACCGGAAGCACACGGGGCATCGGCCCACTCGGGTCGCACACAGTTCGTGGAAGTCGCGGCCGCAGCTGCAGCGTGTGACCTTGTATCCCTTCTTGATGAGGCCCTTGCAGATCGGGCATCGCGTCTCCAGGTCCGCGACCAGGCGCTTCGCTTTCTCCGGGCCGAACTCGGAGACGTCGATCTGGGCGATCATCTCCTGGGTGTACTCCTTCCCATCGAAGACGCGGTGGGAGACGAGCTGGATCGCGAGCGGCACGGACCCGGAGGACGTCATCTTCATGCGCACTTTGACGACCTCTTTTCCCTGAGCCTTGACCGCGGGGACCTCCTGGATGGACTCGGTCTCCGCGGCCCCGAGGATCCGCACGCGGACGTCCTTCGCGAGCCCCTTGCCGACGTTCTCGATCGTCAGGCTCGCATCCGCCCAATCGTTCAGTCGGGCCGTGGCGACCTCGAGGGAGCCGCGCAGGTTCGGCGCGAAGGCCTCGGTCGCCTCCCAGGCGATCCGGTAGGCTTCCTCCGCGGCCCGGTTCGCCTCCGCGAAGTCCGATCTCCGGAGCTGGACGGCCTGGGCGAGCTTGTTCTCCGCCGCCTTCATGTCGATCCCGAACTTGCGGCCATTGCGGATCGTCGTCTCCGCCTTGAACGTGAGATCGATGAAGCGCTTCTCGACGACCTTCGCCGACTCGACCCGCTCGAGGGCGTTGTTCACGACCTCCATCGCGTGGTCGTACTCCCCCCGCTGGATGCGGTCCGTCGCCTGCCGCAGGAGGGCCTCGGCGTCGGTCGCATCCGAGCCGAGTCTCTTCGCATGAGCGACATTGTCCGCGGCGTCCTGGAGGGCTCGGTTCAGCTTCGTCCCGAGGGCCGCACCGGCTTCGTCGCGGGCCGCGCGTAGGCTCTTGAAGGCCCCGCGGAAGTCCTTCGATTCGACCAAAACCTTCGCCTCCGCGAGCCGGTTCAGGGCCGCCGTCGGATCAAGGTCCATCTTGCGACACATGGCGACGAGGTTCTCTCCCTTCGCCAACTCCTCCTTCAGGTGGGATTCGAGCGAGCTCCGGCCCCACTCGAGGCTGGCCGCGTACGCGGTGCGGGCCCGTTCGACATTCCCGGTCTCGAAGGCCGTCTCTCCTTCTTGGAACGTCTTCTCGAATTTCGCCGCGTCGGCGCCCGTCGCAAACGCGATCTCCAGGAGCTCCCGCGCCTTCTCGCGATCCTCCGCGACCTCCTCGAGGAGGACCCGCAGGTCCGCGATGGAATCCGAGGCATGGATCGCCAGGTCGAGCGCCTTCACGAAGTCTCCGTCCGAGAACGCCTTGCGGCTGTCGGAGACGAGGCCGACGACCTCCTCGGACCCTTGCCCTAGGGCGCGCAGCTTTCCCTCCGCGTTCTCGACCGCCTGTTTCGCGATCGTCTGTTGCAGGCTGATCCGCTCGGCCTCCGCCTCGCTCTGGAGGGCCGTCGAGATCGCCTGGCGGTATTTCTTCGCCCGGACGTAGTCGCGGGCCTTGTCGAGCATCTTCTCCGCGGACCGGGTGTCGGTCCCCTCCCGGCGGGCCTTGACGAGGCCCTCATCGAAGCGTTTCATCATGGAGGCGATGGCCTGGTCCCGCTCCTTCCCGGCCTCGACGTCCGCCTGCGCGACGATGTCGAGGGCCTCGTCGAACTGACCATGCCGGTAGGCTCGCTCCGCCCTCTCCACCAGACCCGAGGTCCTCGGGAGCAAGGCGTTCATCGCCTCCGCGTCGCCGATCACGTCCTTCACGCGCTGGAGGGCACCCTCCGTCTCCTCGCGCTGGCGTTGGGCGGTCTCGAGCTGGTTTCTCAACTGAAGCGCGAGGTCCGCGGCCTGCTCGACTTCTCCCGCGTCGAGGTGGATCCTCCCGCGGGCGATCGCGTTGCTCGCGCTCGCGAGGTCCACGCCGTCCGAGGCCACCAAGACCTCCTCGGACGCGTTCAGGGAGGCGGTGAGCTTCTCCTTGATGAGGGCCGTGAACTCGTCGTCCGTCCGCTGCGCCAACTCGAGGGCGCGGTCGTAGTCCTTCGACTTCATCGCATCTTTCGCGTCCGCGAAGATGTCCTTCAGATGCGGGGCGTTGATGCCGAGCCGGCCCGCGAGCTCGAGTCGGCTCTTGGACGCCATGATCCTTTGCGCAGAGGAGTAGAGGACGTTGAGCTTCTCCGTCTCGGCCCGGGCCGCCGCGGCGAGCTGCAGGGCCCTCTCGAGGTCGAGCTGCTCGAACGCCTTCTTCGCGTCGACGAGCATGTCCACGACCTTGGACACGTCCACATTGTGCTTCTTCGCGTCCGCAACGATGGCCGCCGCGGCCGCGATGGCGTTGTAGGCCTGGCGATGGAGGCCGCTCGCCTTGCCGGCCCGCTCGTTCGCTTCGTTCAGGAAACGGAATCCTTCATGGAAGTTCTGGACCCCGAACGCCATGCGCGCGCGGCGCGTGAGGTCGTTCATGTCGTCCACGTCGATCTTCAATCCTTGGGCGGTGCCGATCCGGTTCCGCACGAGTCCGACGAGGTTGTCCGCGATCCCCGCCAGGGCCGTCGTGGCTTTCTCCCTCGTCGCGACGATCTCCGCGACCCGGCCGCTCGCCAGGTACGCGTTCAGCTCCCGATGGAGGGCTTCGAGGGCCGTGGCATTCGCCCCGAGGTCCACGGCGAGCCGGACCACGACGGCGAGGTCGGAGACGATCTCCTCGGCCCGTGTGCGAATCCGCGCCTCGAGGAACGTCTGCCCTTCCGCGACGGCCATCATGACGCCTTCGAAATCCCGAGAGGCCATCGAGGCGTCGGCCCGGTTGATCAGGCCCTTCAGGGTGCCGCTCTCGTCCCCGAGATAGGGGAGCGAGGTGCGCAGGGTGGAAATGCGTCCGGCCGCCTGTTCCGCGAGGGCTCGTTCCGCGCGGCTCTGGACGTCCGCCGCGAGGTCGAGGGCACGGCGGTAGTCGTTCGCCTTCGTCGCGACGATCGCTTCCTGGAGGATCCGTGAGGGCTCGGAGAGTTCGACTCCGTTCTGCTCGCCCAGGGTCAGGATGAACTCGGCCCGCTCGATGGCTTCCATGATCCGCTCGCGTTCGGCCTTCCGTAATTCATCGAATGCGATCTCAATCGCCCGCTCGACCTCCGGCGGATTGCGATCCTGGTACGCCAGACGGGCCGCCTCGGCGGCCTTCCGGGCCCGGACCGTCTGGACGCCGAACCCTTCCACGTCCGCGAAGGTCCGATGGAGTTCCTTCAATCGCGTCTCGACCTTCCGGTATCGCTCCAGGATTGCGTCGACCGCGCCGTCCGCGCGCTTCGCGTGCTCGAGGGCCTCCTGGAAGCCTCCGCGACGGATTGCCTCGCGGGCCGTGTTCAGGTCCTCGTAGGGACCCTTCAGATCGACGCCCATGTTCGCGGCGGCGGCGAACTTCTCCCGGGATGTCCCGAGGACCGCGACGACCCTCTGGAACTCCGCCTGCTGGACCGCTTGGAATCCAGACTTCGCGAGTTGGGCCGCTTCCCGGTAGGTCCCCTTTCGGAGGGCCGCCTCCGCCTTTCCGAAGAGGTCCTGGGCGGCCGCTGGATCCGCGCCCATGGCCCGCGCCTCCTGGATGATGCGGGAGAAGTCGCCCGCCCGGCCTTCGAGCGAGCGTTGGAGGGCCTTCTCGGATTCGGCGCGGCTCTGGCTCAACGTGTTCTTCGCCTTCTCGAACTCGAGGTTCCCGACGTCCCCGCGGGCCCTTTCGATCAGGTTCGAGGCTTTCGTCGGGTCCGCACCGAGTTCCACCGCCGTCCGCATGAGGTCCTCGGCGTCCCGGATTTCTTTCGTGACCGCGGCCCCGAGGTCTTCGCGGATCGTCTCGAGGCCTTCCTTCGTGAAATTGAGGGCGCTTTCGAAGTCGTTGTTCTCCATCGCGGTCCGCGCGCGAGACAGCAGGTCCTCGATCGGCGCCGCATCGCGCCCCAGGTTTTTCGCGGACAAGATGAGGGCTTGGACCTGGGAAAAGGACGAGGACAGATGTTCCTGGAGGACCTTCTCGCTGCGCTTCCAGGCCTTCTTCGCGAGGTCGATCGCCCCGCCGAGGTCGTCCGCGGCCAGGGCTCCCTCGGCCTTGGCGAGGGTCGCCGTCGCTTCCGAGAGATCCGCGCCGACGCCTTTCGCGAGGGAGCCCAGGGCTGAGCTCGAGTCGACGATGGCCCGGGCGCGCTCGCGGTAGTTACGCTTGCCCCGCTCGAGGGCCTCGCCGGCCTTCTCGACGGCCAGCTTGTAGTCTTTCGCGACCATCGCGGCGCCCGCGTCCGTGAGGGCCTTCTCCGCCTCGACGACGATCGTGTCGACGCGGCGGGCCTGGTCGATGAGATCCTGGGCGGCCTTCAGGCCGTCCTCGGCGGCCTGGCGCGTCCGGGCCGTCTCCTTGACCTTCTCTTCGAGCTGCCTCCGCAGCGCGTTATCCCGCAGGTACCCGCTCACGTGACGAGGGCTCCGCTGCCTCGGGGAGGGCCAATGCTCGTCCTCCGAGAAACAGCGCCATTGGGACGGATTCGAGCTTATAAACGCGTTAGCCCGTGATTATCACGGATGATTGGTCTCGGCGGCCTACGACGGATTCGCGGCAAGGTTCGCGGTGGGCTCGGGCGATCCAATCGCGGCTGCAGGCTCGGCCGTCGGCCCGGCCCCGGAATCCGAGGACTCCTCGGGAATCGTCCCCTCGGACCGCTCCTTGTACGGGACCCCTGCCTTCTCCGCCATCAGCCGCCGGATCCCTTCCCGATCCGTCGACTTCAGGCCGAAGAATTCGGCGAAGTAGCGCGTCGTCGTGAGGGCCAGGGATCGGCCGGATGGCTTGCGGTTGATGAGGCCCAGCTCTTCGAGGGCCTTCGTGTGCTCGTACACCTTAGAGCCGATCATGTCGAACAGGTCGCTCTGCAGGAGCGGCTGGTGGTAGGCCACCAGGGCCGCGGTCTTGAGGAGGTCCCGGTCGATTTCCGGCGGGGCGAAGGACCGGGTCCTCTCTGCGAACTCGGAACGGATCTGCATCGTCCACTTCGTACCGATCTGGGCGACCTCGATCGCGCTCTCCCGTTTCGTGTATTCCCGGGCGAGGGCCCGCAGATGCCCTCGGATCACGTCGGGCTCGAGGCGCGTCGTCCGGGCGAGTTCCTCCGGAGTGAGGGCCTTCCCCGCGCTGAAGAGGGCCGCCTCCACGATCGCCCGCAGATTCATTGGGCGGCCTCCAGGCTCGCGGCGGGCGGCTTAGGCCCGAGGGCGGGAATCGCGAGAAGCTCCTCGGTCGGCAGATCCGTTTCCATGGAGAGGCGCTTCACGAAGATCTCTCCGTGCGGGTACTCCTTCTGCCACAGCTTGACCTTCTCCAGGTGGGCCAGGAACAGGAGGGACATGAAGACCGTCACCTCGTCCCAGACGTCCCCCGTGGTCAGTTGGCGGAGCGGGATCGGTTCGCCGTTGAACTGGGAGAGCCGGCTCCAGGTGAGGGCAATGTCGTCCGTGAGGTCCTCGCCGTGGACCTTCTGATGGAAGTTCGGGGCGAACTTGCGGATCGCCTGCTCGCGCAAGGCGTTCAGCTGCATCTGGATCTCCGCCTCCCGCCGCGCCTCGTCGAAGGCGTCCATGAGCTCCATCAGGGTCACGGCCCGCCGGCCTTCGCGATGGATCGCCTCCGTGAGGGGTGTCGCGGTCCCCGCGAGGACGACCTGGTTGTAGTCGAGGTCCGCGGGGTCGCGGAACATGTCGAGGTCCCAACCGCCCTCGTCCACCGCCGGCTCAGGCGGCATGGCGTCGAGCAGGACCTTGTCGCTCTGCAGCTTCAGGATGGACCAGGCGAGGAACACGAGCTTCCCCGCGGTAACGAAATTCACGGAGCCGTCCTTCTTCACCTTGTCCATGAAGAGCTTCGTGAACGTCACGAGGTTGATCTCCCATGGGTCCAGGTGCCGCTCAAGGACGAGCTCGAACGCGGCGACGACGGACTTCTCGAACGGGTCGCGGACGGCGACGTGCATCCCCTGGTCGACCTCGTTCAGCATGGCGAGGTACCGGTTGATCCGCTGTCCGCCCTCAGTCTCGCTGATCAGGGCCTTGTGGAACAGGAGATGGTTCAGCACGGTCTGGTAGTTCTCGCTCATGCCGTCACGACCTCCGAGGTTTTCTCGTCCTCGATCTCCGCGAGGTTCACGCGCATGATGACCTCGGAGACCGACTCGGGAGTCATCGTGACGCCGATCAAATGGTCCGCCTCTTTGAGGCTGACTTTGCGTAGCGAAATCTGGACGAACTGGGCGGCCGTGCTGTTCCGGCGGATCATCCGGGCGACCTTCTCCGCGTTGATCGCGTCGAGGTTCTGGTCGATCTCATCGAGCAGGTAGAACGGCGAGGGATCGTACTCCTGGATCGCGAAGATCAGCGCCATGGACGCGAGGGACTTTTCGCCTCCCGAAAGGGCTTCGAGCCGCAGGGCCTTCTTGTGGGCCGGCTTGACCTTCAAGATGAGCCCCGCCTCGAACGGCTTCTCCGCGTCCTCGAGAACGAGGTCCGCTTCGCCGCCTTCGCTCAGTTCCGCGTAGACCCTCTTGAAATTCTCGCTGATCGCGGTGAAGACCTTCGCGAGGCCCTCCTTCTTGCGGTCCGTGAGTTGTTCGACGAGATGGATGAGCTCGTCCCGCTGGCCCTCGAGCCGCTTGAATTCGTCATTGAGCTCGACCGAGCGGGCTTGCTGCGCATCGTAGTCCTCGAGGGCGCGTAAGTTGATGGGACCCAGGGCCGTGATGGCGGCGTCGCACTCGCTGATCGTCTTCTTGAGCTCCTCGAGGCTCGGGAGGCGGCCCTCCTTCACCTCGACGGCCATCTCCTTCATGACGCGCTCTGCGTCCGAGAGTTGCTCCTCCTGGACCTTCAATTCGGTCTGCATTTTCAGCAGGAAGTCTTCCTTCGTCTCGATCTTGTGCGTGATCTTATCGAGGTCCGCCTCGCGGTCGGTCTTCTCCTTGTACGCGGCGTCGCGGGTGTCCTGGAGGTCCTTCAGCTTCTTGCCCATCTGGGCTTCCGTCTTCTCCAGGCCACGGATCTCGGTCTCGATCCGGCCGAGAGATTCCTGGAACGACTCGATCCTCTTCTCGTGGTCTTTGCGCTGATCCTCCAACGTCCTGAGGCGCGTCTCCAAATCCGCACGGCGTTCTTCCAAGAACGTGGTCTGGGTCGTCATCGCCTCGAGCTTCGACCGCAGGCCGCTCAACTCCTCCGCGAGGGTCGCCCGCCGGCCCATGAGCTCCTTCATCCGGGAGGAGATCTGCTGGGGCGTTGCCTCCATGACGGCCTTCTTTCGCTCGTCGCGCTTCCCCTTCAGCGCGTCGATGGCCTTCGTGAACTTCTCCAGGTCCTCCTGGATCCTCGTCGCGGTCGTCCGCGACTCCTCGAACCGTCCCTTGCGGTCCGCGAGGTCCTTGTCCGCGGCCGCGACCTTCGCCGCGAATTCCTTCCGCTTCGCCTCCAGGGTGCTCGACTTGACCTCGACCGCGCCGGTCCTTCCGCCGGCGTCTTTGATGCCCTCTTCGAGGTTCAGGATCTCTTTGCGGAGTTCGTCGAGGCGGTTCGCCACCGTCTCCCCGTGGGCCTGGGCCTCGCGCAACTTCTCCGCGATCTTCTCCATCTCGCCCGCGGGGTTCGTGCCGAACTTCACCCCGGACCGCTCCATCTCGCCGCCGACCATCGCGCCGGAGGCCTCGATCAATTCCCCCCCGGTCGTGACGAGGCGGACTCCGCCCATCCATTTCCGGGCCTCGTCCAGGGTCTGGACGACGAGCGTGTCTCCGAAGACGTAGAAGAACGCGTCCCGGTACTTCTCGTCGAAGTGGCAGAGGTCGATCGCGAAGCCGAGGCATTCTTTCGCGACGAGGATCGCCTTGCCCCGGGGCTTCCCGACGAGCATCTTGTTGAGAGGGAGGAAGGTCGCGCGCCCGATTCTCCGTTTCTTCAGATAATCGATGCATTGGGCCGCGACGGTGTCGTCGTCCACGATGATCGCCTGCATCCGCGCGCCTGCCGCGGTGACGATCGCCGTTTCGTATTGCGGTTCGACATGGGCGAGCTGGGCGACGGTCCCGTGGATCCCCTTGATGGAACCGGTCTCGCGGCATTCGAGGATTCCGGAGACGGCGGAGGTGTAGCCGCGTTTCATGTTCTCCGCGACGTCCGCTTCCGCCTTGAGCTGCGCATACTGCCGGGTCAGGCTCAGGATCGCGGTCTGGAGGTCGGCCTGGTCCTTCGCGAGGCGCGCCTCCTCCACGCGCTTTTCGTGGAATTCCTGCTGGAGCCGCTGGAGGCTCTTCCCGGACTCCTTCGTTGAGGATTTGATCTCCTTGAGTTGCCAGTCCGCGTCGTCGTACTCGACCTGATACTGTTTCCGGGATTCCTCGAGGAGGGCGATCTCGGATTCCAGGCGGGCCATGGCCTCTCTCGTCCGATCCCCTTCAAGGACGAGGCTTTTCAGCTTCTCCTCGACCTGGTCGATCTCGTTGTTCAGGGCGATGATCTGCTTCTGGATGTTCAGCACTTTCGCGTCGCTCTTTGAGGCCAGTTCGTCCACGTCATGGAGGTCCTTGTCAGCGGCCTTGATCTGTTCATCCAACTCGGCAACGCGTTTGTCGACGTTCTCCTTCTCCCGCGCGAGCGCTTCCGTCTCCTTCTGGACCTTCCCCTTCTCCTTGTTCGCGTCCGCAATCTCCGTCCGGAGTTGCTTCAGGGTTTCCTTCGACGTCTCGATTCCGTCGGTGGCCCGTGCGCGCTCGATCCGGAAGCCGTCCAGTTTCTCTTTGAGTTGCTTCGCCTCCTCGCCGCCGCGGTCCGCCATCTCCTGCTCGAGCTCGCTCAACCTCGCCACGGCCGCGTCCAGGCGCCCGCGGAGCTCTTCCTTCTGGGCTTCGAGCTTCCCCTTGTCCGCCTCATGTTTCGCGATCTGTTCCCGTGTCCCCACGATCTGGCGCTCGATGAGCTCGCGGTTCTTGTAGGCCATCTGGGCCTTCGCGGTCGTGAGGCGCTCGTTCAGGTCTCGATACTTCAAGGCCCCGTCCCGGTCGGATTCGAGCTGCTTGATCTGCCTATCGATCTCGTCGAGGATGATCCGGATTCGCTCGAGGTTTTCCTCCGTTTCCTTTCGCTTCCCCTCGGCCTGACCGATGTCGTCGTCGAACTTCGTGATCCCCGCGATGTTGTCCAAGATCCGGCGTCGTTCGATCGAGGACATCGAGACGATCCGTTGGATGTCCCCCTGCTGGACGAGGTTGTATCCTTCCGCCGAGATGCGCGCGTGGGCGAGGAGGGAATCAAACTCGGAGAGGGAGGACTTCCGGTCGTTGATGTAGAAGTACGAGTTGTAGCCGCCTTCGACCGAGGGGCTCAGGCCGACATATCGCGTGAGCTTGACCTCGTCCGCCTCGACGGGGATCTGGCGGTCCGAGTTGTCGAAGATCAGGCTGACCTGGCAGGAGTCCGCGCCCTTCTTGTCCTTGGCGCCGTTCCAAAGGAGATCCGTCAGCTTGCCCGCGCGGATCGCCTTCGCGCTCTTGGGGCCGAGGACGAACAGGATCGAGTCCGCGATGTTGCTCTTCCCGGAGCCGTTCGGACCCGTGATGGATGTGTATCCCTGGAGGAAGGGGATCGCGATCTTTCGACCGAACGACTTGAAGTTCTCCATCTGGATCTCTTTGAGGAACAAGGTATCACCTGACCGGTGGAGACTCAGCCCTGGGGCGCGCTGTCATGACCCATCCCATCTATTTCCTTCTGGCGTCCGACGAGAGTCAGACGCGGACGCGCAACAGGCGGATGGCTATAAAACTGTAGCGGGCCAGCTCATCGCTTTGACAAATCCACGGGGTCTTGACGACGGGTGCGCATGCGTATGAATATCACCCCGGGTGCAAGGGAACCGGAGGTGGGCGGCCGCGGCCCGTCTCCGCAACCGGAGCCGGAAGGTTTCTCGGAGATCACATCCAGAGCGGCTGTCCCGATGGGCAGGATTTTCCGGCGGCTCCACGGACCCGCGCCTGTATCCTCAAAGGACACCGAACTTTGCGTACAGCCCTAGGTACGTCTCGGCGGTCTTTCTCCAAGAGAACTGGGACGCATGCCGACGGAGCTCGTCCCTCCCATGCGGATGGGACAGGGCTTGTTC
>Ga0209701_10002346_pt1 | contig 12306 bp, 11 predicted proteins | sample CZO8metaG_4_FD_188356 | JGI IMG/M metagenome (GOLD analysis project Ga0209701, IMG submission 188356) | Vadose zone soil microbial communities from the Eel River Critical Zone Observatory, Northern California, USA - CZOApr15con2H3.8 metaG... | ecosystem: Environmental > Terrestrial > Soil >...
GTCCCTGCCGTCGGACACTGTTCGCTACTACGGCAGCAAGCTGGTTCATAAATTTTACTCCAAGTAGCGAGGTAGATTTGCCGGCGGGATGGAGTGCTAGTTTGAACCTTTTCCCGTCTCAAATTGACAGCGGGGTAAAATTCGATGTAGAGATGTATATAAATTCTATTTTCCCGGGCAAGGAGGACTTTATGGCGAAGAGCCTTAGGACTTTTCTGGAGGATTGCAAGAGAGAGATCCCCAACGAAATCGTTCATGTCAGTAGAGAGGTGGACCCCGCGCATTATGACGTGACGGCGATCATCAAACACCTGGGAGCGATGAAAAAGTTTCCGATTCTAATCTTTGATAAACCGCTCAATCTGCACGGCAGGGCGACCGACGAGTTCAAGCTGGTCATGAACTGTGAGATCTCGCAGCGCAAGGCCCAGATCGCGTTGGGTCTGCCGAAGGAGGCGACCCGCCCTCAAATGGCCGAGACCTGCTTGGAAATGGAGGAACATCGCCTCCCGCCGCAGATCATCGATAAGAAACAGGCGCCGGTCAAAGAAGTGGTCAAGGTCGGGCGTGACGTCGATCTCTTCGAGCTGCCGATCATGCGCCATCACGAGATGGACGGCGGCCCCTACATTACCTTATCAACCGTCAGCAAGGATCGGAAAAGCGGCATCTACAACTGTTCTTACCACCGGATGGAGATCAAATCGAAAAACAGCACGGCCATGCATGCCTCGCCGCGTCACCTGTGGAAAATTTTCCGTAGCCATGAAGAACAAAACATAGAGTGTCCCGTGGCCACGGTTCTGGGCCATCATCCGGCTTATCATATGGGCGCCTGTTACAGCGGCCCCTTCGAAGTGAGCGAGTACGAGGTGATCGGCGGCTATCTGCGCCAGCCCTTGCGTCTTACTGCTTCGGAGACCTGGGGCGAGGACTTCTTGATACCCGCCGACGCGGAGATCGTCATTGAAGGCGTTTTGATTCCGGGGAAGCGGTTGGTCGAAGGGCCGTTCGGCGAGGCCCCGGGCTATCTCGGTCCCCAGCGATACATGAGCTGTCCTAGCTACGAAGTTCGCGCGATCAACTACCGCAAAGGGGGCATGTATCAGTCGGTGATCACGCCTGAGGGAGACAAGCCCTGGATGGATTTGCCGCGCGAGGGGGCTTACCTGCGCCGCTGCCGTGAAGCAGTTCCGGGCGTCACCGCGGTGTGCAAGCAGGGCCGGCACGCCCATTACAATATCTTCATCTCGATGAAGAAGATGTCGGAAGGGGATCCGGGCCGGGCAGCGGCTGCTGCGCTGACCTTCGATCACACGAAAAATGTTTTCGTCTTCGACGACGACATCGACGTCTTCAACCCTACGGATATTCTCTGGGCGATCGCAACCCGGGTGCAGCCCCATCGGCAAGTATCCATTCTCCAACCTCTGTTCCGTGGAAACTTCTTGGATCCCTCGTTAGTGGATGAAATCAAGACTTCGGGCATGATCATGGACGCGACCCGGCCGCTCGACCGGCCATTTTCGCCGGTCTCGAAATGTCCGGATGAGGCAATGGAGCGGATCAAACTGGAAAATTTTATTCCGGGCGAGGTGTTGCAACACATCCCCACCGACCGGACCAGCTATTGGTGCTGATCAGGCCTTGAAAAAGGCCAAGGCCCGGAAAGGATGAAATATGAAAGCCGAAGGACGAAAGAAGACTCGGTAAGGAAAACTGCATGTTTCATCCTTCATCCCTCAGCCTTTATCCTTTAAAAATAGGGCTTGACAGAGGGTCGGGGCTTTGATATTGGTCTAACCACTAGACAGCTAGACCCATCTATGCTTAAAGCTATCAAGAAGACCCGCATCTATGAGGAAGTCGTGAGCCAGGTCCACGAACTCCTCCGCGAGGGAAGATTCAAGGCCGGAGATCAGTTGCCTTCCGAAAGAGAGCTGGCTGAAACATTCAAAGTGAGCCGGACCTCGGTGCGCGAGGCGTTGCGCGCCTTGGAAACTCAAGGGCTGATCGTTAGCCGGACCGGCTCCGGAAACTTCGTCGCGGAGCTTCCGGTGGAATCCCTGGTTGCTCCTCTCGCCGCCCTTCTCATCGAAGAGAAGGGCGCGCTCGCAGATGTCTTCGAGATGCGCAAGCTCATCGAGCCGCACATCGCCTCTCTCGCCGCCGAGCGGGCCACGAAAAGAGATATCGGGCGGATGAAAAAGATTCTGGACAAGCAGAGGGAGGCGGTCAGCCGGGGAGAGACCGGCGTGGAAGCCGATGCCGAGCTCCATTTCGCCATCGGGCGGGCGACGCAGAACCAGGCCCTGGAAAAACTCGTTTCCGGCTTGATGGATATCTTAAGCCACAGCCGGGAAGAATCACTCCAAACTCCCGGTCGAAGAATGGCTTCGATAGAGTCCCACCGGAAAATTCTAGCAGCCATTGAAGAGCACGATCAAACGAAGGCTCGTGAGGCGATGCTCCGTCATATCGAGCGGGTCGAAGAGAATGTGCTTTCATCAAGGAAACCTCAGAGCGAATATAGCGAGAGCCTTTTAGAAGAGAGGAGTATTTCATGATCAAGCGCGTAGAGGTCAACTATCGAGGCATCTTTCAGAAGAACCTGGGCAAGAAGATCGGCAGCGACATCGTCATGATCGCCAGCCGAATGGGCCAGAAAGCTTTTTCCAACAGCCGCTACAGCGATTCGCCGGAAAGAAACGGGATTCCCTGTAAATATTTCGCTTTTGTTTCTCCGGATCTGCCCGAGGAAGAGCTGGAAGCCGAATGCGGCGCCAAGCTTGAGATCGACGAGGCGAACATCTCCGTCGTCCTGGACGACACGATGTGCAAGGGCGTCGAGCCCTGGGGATGGCACGGCGTGCGGCCGATCAACGAGAGGGTGGTCAAGGACGGCTGTCTGCTCGTGGTCTCCAATAAGAAGCCGGAAGAGCTGCTCAAGTTCATCGGCAAGAAACCTTACAATTACCGGCTGGCGATCCTCGACGGGGACGCCAGTCTCGCGGGTCTCTGGGTCAACAAGGATGACTTGACGCACGAGCGGATCCTGGGCGGCATCGCCGCTATCGATCCGGCAGTGATCAGCATCGAGGCGGTGGAAGCCTACCTGATGGACAAAACCAAGCAGAAACACCGGGCCGAAGCCGCGCGGGTGGCCTACGAGTCGCTGAGGCAGGAGGCCAAGCCGCCCAGAGTGAAGGTGGTAACTCCCAACGACGGAATCGTCTGGACGCATGAGAGACCCGTGCTGCCCAAGTGGTTCGAGATGGCCGAAGGCGCCGTGGTTCCGGCGGTGAAGCGCGGGTTCGAGATGGGTCCGAAGGGACAATCGAGAAATGCCATGTTCAAGCGCGGCACCACCAAGACGCAGAGACCCGCGGTCAGGTTCGATCTCTGCACCAAGTGCACCCTCTGCTGGGTCGAGTGTCCCGACGAATGCTTCGATCCGACGACGGACGGCTTCTACGATATCGAGTACCAGTATTGCGTCGGCTGCGGCAAATGCGCCGAAGTGTGTCCGGTCAAAGAGTGCATCGTGATGGTGGATGAGCTGCAATTCGAAAACGATAACAGCCCCTACGAGCATTGGAAAAAGGACTCGAAAGACTACATCCAGTGGGTCGAAGACAAGAAAGGCAAAGACCGGGTTTCCTACCCCTTCGTAACCGGCAAGGGCATCACCGTCACTCAGGGAGAAGTGATGCCCGAGGGCAAGATCGTACCCGTCAGAAAGACGGAGGAGGTTGCAGTATGAGCGTTGCAGTCGCACAAGCTAAATCAGATCAATCAGGTGTTTACGAGCGGGAAGACCTTTTAAACGGCTGCCAGGCCGTCGCGCACGGCGTGCGCCTGGCCGACGTGGACGTGATCGCGGCGTATCCGATCCGTCCCTACACCGAGGTGATGGACGCGCTCTCGAAGCTGATCGCCGACGGTCAATTCGACGCCGAGTACATCATCGCGGACAGCGAGCACTCGCAGTTCGAGATCGTCAAGCACGCCAGCTCAGTAAACGCGCGCGCCTTCGGCGGATCGAGCGGCACGGGTTGGATGTACGGTATGGAAGCGCTGGTCGTTACCGCGACCGACCGTCTCCCGCCTCTTTTCGTGGTGGGCAACCGCGCGCTGGACGATCCGGGCGCCTTCGGCGTCGAGCACAACGATGCGATGGCGGTCCGGGACATGGGCTGGCTTCTCTGCTGGGTCACCACCCCGCAGGAGGCGCTCGAGCACGTGCTAATCGGCTATCGGATCGCTGAGGACAAGAGAGTCAGGATGCCGATGGGGCTGGCGATGGACGGCGCCTTCCTCACCCACTCGCAGCACATGGTTAAAATCCCATCGGTGGAGGCCGCAAAGAGATTTCTCCCGCAGTACGATCTCGGCGAGCGCCGGCTCCATCCCGACAACCCGATCTCGGTCGCGCCGCAGGCCAACGAGGACTGGGTGATGGAGATCAGAAGGCTAAACTGGGAAGCCGCGAAACGGGCGCGCGGAGTGATCAAGGATGCCTATAAAGAATTCAACAACGTCTTCGGCGAGCGCTACTCCGCTCCCTACTATTTCGAAGAGTTCATGACCGAGGATGCGGACGTAGTTCTGATCGGCATCGGAACGGTGGCGGCTCCGGCGCGCACGGCGGTGCGCCGGATGCGCGAAAAGGGGCAGAAAGTCGGCTACGTGAACCTGCGCTGGTTCCGCCCGTTCCCCACCGTGGAACTGAGAGATTGTCTGAGCCGCTTCAAAGCCGTCGGCGTTGTCGATAGGGATTTCGCCCACGGCTCGCCTGACGATTGCGGCATCCTGATGCACGAGGTCCGCTCGTGTCTCTATCCGGCGAAAAATCGTCCGGCGATCGTCAATTTTATCGGCGGCCTGGGCGGGCGCGATCTCTCGATCGCCGACACGCAAAAGATGTATGAAACCACTCAACAAGCGGCAAAGAAAGATTCCATGGATGGATTCATAACCTGGATCGGTCTAAGAGAGTAAAATAGGAGGGAACGATTATGTCAACCGCACCTACAATCGATTACGAAAAGATCAAAGGGGTTCACAAAATCCCGCTGGAAGAGCTTTACACTTCCGGCCACCGGACCTGCCAGGGCTGCGAGTCCGCCACGACGATGCGCGGATTCATCAAGGTTGCGGGTCCGCGGACGGTGGTGACGGGATCAACGGGCTGCATGTACGTGGCCAACACCTCTTACATGACCACGCCGTGGATCGTGCCCTGGATGCACACCCAGCTCGGCGCCGGCGGCTCCTCCGCCGTGGGCATGGCCGCGGGCCTGCGGGCGCTCAAGCGCAAGGGAAAGATCAAAGACGAGAAGATCAACGTCATCAACTTCTCCGGCGATCTCGGCGCCGGCGATATGGGAATCGGCGGCATCTCCGCCGCCCTGCAGAGCGACTACGACTTGCTGATTATCATGTACGACAATGAATCGGCCGCCAATACCGACATCCAGGCGACAGGCCTGACGACTTTCGGCGCGCAGACGACGTTCACGCCGCCGGGAACGAAGCATCCCATCATGCAGCGGCGCTGGAAGAAAAACGTCGCCGGTATGCTTGCGGTCGGCCATCGAACCTGCCGCTATGTCGCCACGGCCTGCGCCACCTATCCGCCCACGGACTATTTGAACAAAGTGCAGAAGGCGCTCGCCATCGGCGGCCCGACCTTTATTCACACCTACGATCCCTGTCCCAAAGGTTGGGACTATCATCCTCGCTACTCGAACGAGTTAGGCGAGTTGGGAATCAAATCCGGCCTCTATCCACTCTACGAGGTGGTGGACGGCCAGGTCATCTACACCTATGACGCGCGAAAGACAGGCAAGGGAAGAATTCCGGTAAAAGAGTTCCTCACCAAGCAGGGCCGCTTCGATCATCTCAAAGAGGAGCACTTCACCTACATTCAAAAGATGGTCGATGAGCAGTGGGATGAATGGGCGATTCCCGGCGTCGCGCCGATCAAGGGCATCTTGAAGGCCAGAATATAAGAGCCAACGTTCGATCTGAAAAAAAGGCCCCGCACACGGGGCCTTTTTTTTGCCTGTTGCCTTCCCCTGGTTTCATTGTAAAATTGGCAAGTTTTGGCACCTTGGCTTGCACATCTTTGACGAATCAATCACTGAGTTATAGCTATCCGGGAAAATTTAAGGCAAATCGGTTTCCACCCGCCTCCAAACAAAGGATGAGCCTGGAAAAAAGGATCTGAGGGTTTGAAGCTCTATTGCGACATGAACGTGTATAACCGTTGTTTCGACGATCAAAGCTAAGTGAGAATCAGGTTGGAGACGGCTGCTATTGAGGGCATCTTTGCTCTGGCCGAGAGCGGTGATCTGACCTTGGCGTGGTCTTTTATGTTAGAATATGAGAACAGTTTAAATCCTGACGAAAGAAGGCGAGAAGGCGTCGATTTATTATCCCATGTTTGCAAGGAAACGATCAGACCGTCACCCGAAATAATAAAACTTGCCCGAAGAATCATAAAGAGGAGTAGGATTCGAGCGAGAGACAGCGTACATGTAGCTTGCGCTGAAGCAGCGGGCTGTGACTATTTCATGACATGTGATGACTCACTGGTCAGGACGTTGAGTAGAACCAGGCCTGTCCTCAAGCTGAAGGTTAAACCCATGAATCCAGTGGAATTCATCAGAAGGGAAGGTAAATGATATGGCCAAAGTTAAAAGTGACCGGGATGTGCTTGATACTGGCATTAAGGCTTTAGTCGATGCTCTCGGGTATGCTGGCGCGGTTAGATTCTTGCGCCATTTCTCCAAAGGCGAAGGCGACTACCTAGTCATCCAGCAGGAGCTATTCAAGGGCATGGATTTGGAAGAGATATACGAGAAAGCGAAACAACATCATGAAAGGGACGGCAGATGAGCCGGCATCAGCGATGCAGAAGAGTCCGACCCTGGCCTGTATTCGACTGACGAGGCCAGCGCTTTGAGATTCCAAACTGGAGTGTCAACACCTAGGGGGCGAGGCGGTCGGCTATACTTGCCGTATGCCTTCACCGAGCAGGGCGTCGCCAAAGGAGAAAGCGGCGCGCTACGGAAGAGGGCAGTCGCCCATCATTGCGACATTTTGAGAATTCGACTAAGAAGTGATGAGTTTAGAGTAAAGAGTATAGAGGGGGGTGTCCTCAATCCTCAAAACTCATTACTCAATACTCATAACTCATATGACCTTTCCGTTTGAACAGCTGGAGGTGTGGAGAAAAAGCGTGGATTTTGCCGAGAAAATCCTGTCATTTGCCGACCATAAGATTGACCGTAGAGATGCATTCTCACTGGACGAGCAACTGAGGAGGGCGGTGATTTCAATATCGAACAACGTCGCAGAGGGTGGTGGGAGGAATAGCAGAAAGGAGAAGAAGTACTTTTACAATATTGCAAAAGGCTCGGTGTACGAAGTGGTTAATCTGTTAGAAATATGCAAGAAACGACGCTACTTAGAGGACGGATCTCATGCGAATTTATATCGGGAGGCAGAGGAGATAGCGAAGATGCTAAGTGGTTTGATGAATTCTGCCTCATAACTCATTACTCGAAACTCAATACTCGAATTGATTTTCCCCAAACAGCTCTGCTACCCTGCGAGGAGCTTCAATGACTCGGGTGAAGAAGAATAACCAAAGCCTCCATGCCCACTCCCGAAGATAAAGCCAGAGAAAACATCGACCGGCTGCTCACCCAAGCCGGCTGGGCGGTTCGCGATCAGAGCGATGCGAACATCCTGGCCTACCCGGGACTCGCCATTCGTAATTTCACGTTAAAGCAGGGCCACGGATTTGCCGACTATCTTCTCTACGTAGATGGTAGAGCCGCCGGGGTCGAGACTCAGTTCGACGCTCGAAATTTAACCGAAGAGGGAAAACTGCCGTCCAAGTTGGGGTAATTTTTATGGAATACGTTGTATGGACCTTTGCTGGATTGCTTGTCGGGGCCGTAGTGACATGGCTTGTCGCTGCCAAACGCGCCCAATCTGAGATTATTACCAAGGTAGGTGATGCCGATCGGAAGACTGCTGCTGCTGAATCCAAAACCGCTTCTGCCGAAGCGATTGCAGCAGAGGTTCGCAGGCAGTACGAAGAAGTGCGCCGAAAAGCGGAGACCGACTTTCAGGAGCTGAGAGTGCAACTGTCATCTGAAAGTGAGGCCAGAGTTAGGGCAGAAACCGAGAAGGAAGAACTCGCCCAAAGGCTGGAAGATGAGAAGCGGCTCCTTGCGGAGGCCAGGGAAAAATTAACGGATACGTTCAAGGCCTTGGCAAGTATCACCCTTGAAGACAGCAACAAGGCTTTTTTGTCCCTTGCTAAGGAAACCTTCGATAAGGTACTCGCGGAAGCGAAAGGCGACCTCGGTAAACGAGAAGAGGCGATCAACGGATTGGTGAAGCCACTTGCCGAATCGTTGAAGACGTTCGATGAACACGTCCGTAACCTCGAAACCACCCGGCAACAGGCCTACACAAGTCTCGAATCGAATTTGAGAGGGCTCACCGAGAGCCAGGAAAAACTTCAAAAGGAAACAGCGAATCTGGTCACCGCCCTGAGAACGCCGCAAATCCGCGGCAGGTGGGGTGAAATGACTTTGAAGCGGGTCGTTGAGCTGGCCGGAATGTCCGAGCACTGCGACTTTACCGAGCAGCTAAGCGTTTCAACCGACGAAGGGCGTATTCGCCCTGATCTTATAGTTCACCTCCCCGCCGGACGCGAAATCGTGGTTGATGCCAAGGTCTCGCTTGAAGCGTATCTCAATGCCCTTTCAGCAGAGTCTGAGCAAGGAAGAAAGGAAGCTTTGGCACGCCACGCCGCACAGATTCGATCGCATATGTCGGCCTTATCTGCCAGGAGCTACTGGGAGCAGTTCGATAAAGCGCCGGAGTTCGTCGTGATGTTCATTCCCGGCGAGTCATTCTTTGCCGCCGCAGCGGATGCTGACCATCAGCTGATAGAAGACGGCATGAAAAAACGCGTCGTATTAGCGACTCCCACCACGCTTATCGCGCTTCTCCATGCGGTTGCTTACGGTTGGAAGCAGGAACAAATTGCCGAGAACGCTCAGGCCATAAGCGAATTGGGCAAGCAACTTTACGAGCGAATGAGAACGCTGGCCGGGCATATTTCCGACATCGGTAACGGCCTCGAAAAAGCCAGCGGCGCGTACAATAGCGCTGTTGGCTCCTTGGAAAATAGGGTCCTGCCCGCCGCTAGGCGCTTCAAGGAGCTCGGTGCAGCGTCCGGTGATGAGATCGCAGTCATTGAACCGGTCGATACTCAACCACGGCAACTGACCGTTCTGGAACTCAAGAAAGAAAATCAGTGATTGCTTTGAGTAACCGTCATGAGTGACAGAACCCAGCCTGAAATCATGTGGACCGAAAAGGATAACCGGCCGAAGCTGGAGCTCTGTGCTTTTCGAGGCACGAACGACATCGCCGCCGGCGCGAGCAGCTCATCGCCGAGATCGAGGGCAAGTTGCAGCAAAGGGTATCGGAAAAGCCGCTGTTTTCTATTCGGTGGAAGTTGGCATGAGCGTGAAGGATAGCTACAAAGAACGCAGAGATGAAATATGATCCTGACAAACATTACCGTCATTCGATCCGGCTTAAGGGCTACGATTACGGGCAGTCGGGGGCGTATTTTGTCACCGTGGTTACGCAAGATCGAGCATGTTTGTTCGGTGAGATTGTAAATGGGAAAACGTTGTTGAACGATGCTGGTGGAATGATTGAACATTGGTGGTTTGAATTGAACCACAAATTCCCCACAGTCGAAACGGACGAATTCGTGGTCATGCCAAATCATTTTCACGGGATTGTCGCCATTGCGGATGTTACCGTAGGGGCCGACCTGCGTGTCGGCCTTGTGCGGAAGGGCGCACACGCCGTCCCATCGGGCGCACACACAGGTGCGCCCCTACCGACCGTCGTCCAATGGTTTAAAACGATGACGACGAACGAATACATACGTGGGGTGAAAACGTTGCGTTGGACACCGTTTCGCGGCCAATTATGGCAGCGCAATTATTACGAATACGTCATCCGCGACGAAGAATCCTTGGATCGCATCCGTCGATACATTCTCGATAACCCGGCGCGATGGACATTCGACCGTGAGAATCCGGCGGCAACGACCTTAGAACCGGAAGATGCGTGGCGCGATTGAGAAAGTCGGTGGTTTCGTCTTGTGTCTGGGGCGCAACATAAAGTAAGAAATTGAAATAAAAATAATGGTCAATCAGAAAACCAAACTCGAACTCACCTGGATCAGGAAGGAGAACCGGCCGAAGCTGGAGCCGCGGATTCTTCTGGAGGACCCGGAGAAGTTCTACCACGTGCCGCACCGCGTGAGACTAGAAAAGGGAGACGACTAGAAAAAGGGGGGAGAGTCTTTTCATCTATGCTCCGGCAATTGTGGGACAAAATCTCCACTCGGATTCGTCCTGATCGAGCTTCACTCAGCCCTATAGTGGATTTCGATCCTGAAGTCGGATCTTTGTCAATCCGACTTGAAGCTCAAGTGCGAGGCCAAAAGGTCACTTTGGATCGGTTACAATTGCAGGGCGGTTTTGGATTCGCCGGTAACAGAAAGTTTAGACTTAAGGCGTCTGAAATAAATGAATTTGAAGAGATCCTTGTAAGATGTCGCTGGCAGGATGAATCCACGGCCCATTTCGAGGAGTCGAATGTTCCCGGTTGTTTGAACCTCTTACGTGCTCTTAACTGCCGCGAATCCCCGGCGGCTCAGAGAGTAGTCACCAAGGACATTCAGTCTAGGCTTCGGGGGAAAACAGAGAATGACTCCGCGTTACGCTTTGAAGCATACTCCGAAACGGAAGACGGAGCCCCAGTCTTTTTAGACATTTCAAGATTATCTTCCGATACGATCCATCGTCGAGCATTCACTTTCTATCGCGTCTCTCCTCTGCCGCCAGGGCTTCGTCAGTCCATTGGACCAGATGGAAAAGTGGAACATGGTGGCAACATTGACCGGGTCCGAGAGTTGGGTTCAAAAATCCGAGAATTTCGCAAGGTTTACCCTGTTGATCTGTCCCCTGAAGCTGAACTCCTGCTACACTCCGCAGAAAGTCCGGTGCCCGTAGATGTTCATCCCAAGGCAGACTTCGAGGCCGATCATGGTACTGTCAAGGTGGCTTTTAATGAAGTTTTGCCAGATAAAAGTGTCAGACCCGCGTTGATCAGTAATTTGACTAAGCCTCATTTGGCAAGCGGAGTTTTCTGCGAGTTCAGTCCCCCAGCCCGGGAAATTCTAGAAAAACTTACGAGACTCGGAACTCTGGAAGGTGATAACGAACTCAAAATCGTTGGCAAAGAAGTGCCCCAAGCGGTGGAAGTACTTCGAGGGTATCCATTAACTGAAGAAACCCCTGCCGCGAAAAATGTCCGCGTGTATGAAGCTCCTCTCGAGAGCAGGACATTTCTAGAACTCGACGATCCAGAAACGCTGATTGTAAGACAAAATCTTCAAACGTCGGATGGCCGACAGATAAAACTTTCAGAGTATGGAAGCAGCGAGTTGCCTGATTGGATAAGAGTTAAGTCAGAATATTTCCACCCACCAGAGAAAACAATCAAGACTCCATCTCATGGTCAAAAACTTCAGCCTGGCGAGCATAGACTAACAGGAGACGACATTCCGGATTTTATCGATACTGACCTCCAAGGCATTCGCCAAACCAGCCGGGTCTTTGCCGATCCCGAGTTTTCCTCTGTAAGAGCTGTAACAGCTGTTCCAGAACTACAGACCGAGATCGACCTTGACGAAGGTACTTCTAGGATAAGAGTTCGGCCTCGCTACAGAAGCGGGAATACGTCTCTGGAACATTCGGAGCTTTCAAAGGCAGACCGGAGCCGGCGATACTACCGACGAGATTTGACATATCACCGCCTAGACTGGGAGTTATACGAAAAAGTTCGTGAGGCGGTCGGCGATGCGGGCTTGAAGGAAGAAACCGATGGCTCGTTTACTGGTCCCAGTCTCCATTATGACGAGATTATCAATACGTTTTCACGGCTGGGTATCATGTCGCAGACAGAAATCTTTGAGAGGTTCCTTTCCCGGCTGCTGAATTTTTCTAATATTGAACAAGTACCACTACCCGCGACTTTGCGTCCGGAAATTCAGGTCCGAGAATATCAGCTCGCCGGATACCATTGGCTGGCTTTTACCAAGAAATATGGTCTGCCTGGCGTACTCGCAGACGAAATGGGACTTGGCAAAACACTCGAGGCGCTGCTTGTTGTTGCACACCTCAAAGA
>Ga0209701_10002349_pt1 | contig 12296 bp, 9 predicted proteins | sample CZO8metaG_4_FD_188356 | JGI IMG/M metagenome (GOLD analysis project Ga0209701, IMG submission 188356) | Vadose zone soil microbial communities from the Eel River Critical Zone Observatory, Northern California, USA - CZOApr15con2H3.8 metaG... | ecosystem: Environmental > Terrestrial > Soil >...
CCGCACGCTCAACATCACCCAGTCGGCCGTCGGCGACAAGCGCGGTTTGTGGAGTACGGTGCTTTCCGCCGCCATCCTGCTGGGCGAAGACGACTGAGCCCCGCTATTCCATCACCGCTGTACCCCAGCTCGCTGGCCTGGCAATCTGTGCTGTTGCGGGCCAATAATGGAACAGCTGATCCGGCCGTCCGGTCGCGTCTGTTACGTCTAACGCCAGCCCGATTGTCTTTCCGAGTGGGGCGGCCAGACCTATCTTTGCGAACGAGATTCGTATTTCAATGATGTCGGCCGCGTTTGGCGGGTTATTCCCTTCCCAGCCCGTTTTCGCATGCGCGCACGCAAAGACGCCGTCTCGCTCGTAGACGTTGTATTCTCCGTTGCCCTCGCAAAGATTATTCGACACATGCAGCCACAACTGCCCCGGCGACCATTTCTCTCCGCCGCGCAATTGCGGGTCGAGCAGGACTTCCGGAAATACTCGCTTGCCGGCCCGCTCGACTCCGGCGAAGGCCAAGTAGAGATTCTCCGCGTCATGCTTCAGAAAGGCTCTGACGACCCAGGCGGAATCGATGCGAATCGAAACCTGCGCGGCATCGTCCCACTCTTTCCGATTCATCACACCGTCGATGCTCGGGGAACTTCCCTGCGGGATCTTGAGACGCGGCCTCCCCGGGGCAGCGGCGGCAGCCACAGGAAACTCCGTTACGGCGAGTGCCAGAGCAGTTGAAAACAAGTAGATGACGAGCGCTACGGTCGATCGAGATCGTACGCGATTTCCAGCCATTTTCTCACTTCGCTGTCAATCTCATCGACCGCTTTCAGCTCAATGCGCTGCGTGAGGCGGTCTAACTCGCTTTGCCAGAGCTGTTCCTTAGCAATTCTTCGTTTTCTTGCGGAAATACTCCAGGCGTTCGAGCACCGCCCCCGCCACGAGCGGCAGGGACACGGTCGCATCGTCGAAAACCTCGGCGAAGCGCCCGCCCTCTTCCGGCGGAACAAACTTTCCCCAAGACACCGCCTCCGAGTAGGTGCTCCCCGACAATCCGCCCCAATGCACCGGCTCGGGACAAATCCGCACGCCGTAGTTGTAGCGCTTCAGAGGAAGCTTTTCGTAGCCGCGCCGCGCCAGCAACTCCGCGTACACGCCGAATTGCTGCGACCAGTTCCTCGGTACGCCTCCGCCGATGGTGAAGATCCCCATCTTCTTCGTCGCCAGCATGGTAGCCGCAAACTTTTCAAAATCCTCGTAGGGATCGAAGCGCAGCAGGGGCTTTCCTTCCTTCATCCGGATTTTTTTGTGCAGCGCAAAATCGATCCCCAGTTCGGAGTCGGTGAACGCGGGGACAAACACGGGCACGTTGCACTGGTACGCCGACTTCAAAATGCCGCGCCCCTTGGCGTGCCGCACCAGGTACTCGCCAATCCGGCGGTGGATCTTCCAGCTGCACACGGTCTCGGCGGCGTCCCAGTCGCGGAAAATCTGCTGCACCACCGCCTCGACGTGGTCGAGATTGGTTTCCGGCTCGAGCGAGTCGTACACGCGGTTGTATCCCGCATGGAACAGCTCCCGGTCGTCCATCTTCGGGTCGTACCGGAAGTGCGACAGCCCTGTGGCTTCCACCAATCCATGCGCCATCAGCGCGCCGGTGGAAACGATGGCGTTCACGATTCCCGACTCCATCAAGTCGCAGAAGACCAGGCCCATCTTGGCGACGGTCATTGCCCCGGAGAGTGTCATCACGACGAAACAATCTTTGTCGCGGGCCATCGCTTCGAGCACGTCGGCGGCGTCGCCGATCTGCCGCCCGGTGAACGCCGTGTCGCCCATCGCGCGCACCAGCTCATCCACCGTGCGCACTTTCGAGAGATCCAGCGGAAACATCGGCCGCAGCCGGTCTTTGACCGGGTCGTGCAGGTCACGTCCGGTCGGTCCTTTTGGTTTGGCCATCCATCTCCTCGAAACTTCAGCGCCGCGCCTTCGTCTCCAACGCCCCTGCAAAGCCGCAGCGCAGGTTCTTGCGCCAGAACGCGCCTCAATTGATATTACAAACGCGTTCGCAAAGAAAGAGAGAAAGTCAGAATTCTTGCTTCACGCCGTCGCCCGAGACTATATCACTTACAACTTTGCGTGCGAACCGTAAAAACTCCGGAAGAACTCTTCCCGCCGGCGGAATTGATGCTATGATTCCGCCATGCCGGAAAAATTCACCATCGGCCTGATTCAGATGAGTTGTTTGCAGGATCCTCGCGACAACCTGGCGAAGGCCGAAGCGAAGATTCGCGAGGCGGCCGGCCGCGGCGCACAGATCATTTGCCTGCAGGAATTGTTCCGGTCTCAATATTTCTGCCGCGAAGAAAACGCCGAACGGTTTGCGCTGGCGGAGCCTGTCCCCGGCCCGTCCAGCGACGCCCTCTCGAAACTTGCGCGCAGCCTCGGCGTGGTCATCATCGGCTCGTTGTTCGAGCGCCGCGCCTCCGGCGTCTACCACAACACGGCGGTTGTGCTCGATGCCGACGGCTCGCTCGTGGGGAAATACCGCAAGATGCACATCCCCGACGACCCACTCTATTACGAAAAATTTTATTTTACGCCGGGCGACCTGGGGTTCCCCAACTTCGACACACGCTTCGGGCGGATCGGCGTGCTGGTTTGCTGGGATCAGTGGTATCCGGAAGGCGCGCGCCTGGCGAGTTTGGGCGGCGCGAACATTTTGTTTTATCCCACGGCGATCGGCTGGCATCCTTCCGAGAAGCGCGAGCACGGCGCGGCCCAACTGGACGCCTGGCAGACCATCCAGCGCTCGCATGCCATCGCCAACGGAGTTTTCGTCGCCGCGGTCAACCGCGTGGGATACGAAGGGACGCCGGAAAGCGGCCTGGAGTTCTGGGGGCACTCGTTTGTCGCCGATCCGTTCGGCCAGGTTCTTGCCGAAGCCTCCGGCGACAAGGAAGAGATTCTCGTCGTGGCATGCGACCCGCATCGCGTCGAAGATGTCCGCCGCAACTGGCCGTTTCTTCGCGACCGCCGCATTGACGCTTACTCCCCCATTCTGGAGCGATGGCTCGAGTGAACCCCTCGCGGCCGAATTCTCCCAGTCCGTTCTCCCTCGGTTACTGGATGCACGCCGAATGGGCGCCGCACAAGGCCACCTGGCTCGCCTGGCCCCACGAAAAAACGGATTGGCCCGGGAAGTTCGCGCCGATTCTCTGGGTGTATGGCGATATCGTGCGGCGTCTTTCTCAGGCCGAGCGCGTGTGCATCCTGGTGAACGATTCCGCGGCGGAGCGCGCCGCCCGGAATGTCTTGAAGCTGTGCGGCGCCAATCTGAAGGCCGTTGATTTTTTCCGCGTTCCCACAAATCGCGGCTGGATTCGAGACTTCGGACCGATCTTCGTCAAGAACGGCGATGGAGACGTGGCCGCCACCAACTGGCATTTCAATGCCTGGGCCAAGTACAAGAACTGGCAAAAAGACGATGCCGCCAACGACAAGCTCGCGGCGAAATTGAAGTGGAAGGTGTGGAAACCCGACCGCCTCGGGCGCCACGTGGTCCTCGAGGGAGGAAGCATCGACGTAAATGGCGCCGGCATGATGCTCACCACGGAAGAGTGCCTTCTCAGTTCCGTCCAGGCGCGCAATCCCGGTTTCACCCGCCTGGACCTCGAACAGGTTTTCCGCGAATATCTCGGCGTCACACGCGTTCTGTGGCTCAGACATGGCATCGCCGGCGACGACACGCACGGCCACGTGGACGACATCGCGCGGTTTGTAAATCAAAACACGGTGGTTGCCGCCGTCGAAGAAGACAAATCCGACGTCAACTATCATCCCCTGCAGGAGAATCTCGCCCTCCTTCGCCATATGAAGGACCAGAGCGGCCGCCCGCTCCGCATCGAAACGCTGCCCATGCCCGAGCCGGTGTATTTCGATGGGCAGCGGCTCCCGGCCAGCTATGCGAATTTTTACATCGCCAACAACCTGGTACTCGTTCCCACATTCAACGACCCCCACGACGCTGTTGCGCTCACGAAACTCACGGATTTGTTTCCGGATCGCAAGGTCATCGGCGTCGCGTGTCTGGATCTCGTCTGGGGCCTCGGTGCGCTACACTGCATGACCCAGCAGGAGCCCGAATAAGGAGGACAATGCCATGATTCGCGTGTACGCTTTCCACATGACGAATTCCCTCGTGGGCTGGATCGTGATCGGCCTGCTTGCTGGATGGATCGCCGGAAAGATTTCGCGCGGCCGCGGCTTCGGTTGCATTGCCAACGTAATTCTCGGACTCATCGGCGCGCTTCTCGGCGGATGGATTTTCACGAGGCTCGGCTTCTGGGGAGGCGGATTCCTTTTCAGCCTGGCCGCTGCGACCGTCGGCGCGGTCGTCCTGGTCGCTATTGCCAGACTTTTCTCGAGCGGCCACGATTGAGCGCAGCTGCGTTGCGCGCCCTGCCTATCCGTGACTGCGCGACAGCGCCGTACCGCCTCAAGTCCGCATTCTTCGAGCCGCCCTGTGATACGATGCAGAGTCACATAAAGGACGGCGCACACCATTGAGTAATCCTTCCCTGCTGGCAATTCCCCTGGGCGGTCTGGGCGAGTTCGGCATGAACATGCTGGCCCTGCGTTACGGCGACGACATCATCGTGATTGACGCCGGAATGATGTTCCCCGAAGTCGAGCTGCTGGGCGTGGATATCGTCATCCCGGACACCACCTATCTCAAGCAGAACCGCAAGAATGTCCGCGCCATCATTCTGACCCACGGGCACGAAGACCACATCGGCGCCCTGCCGTATTTTCTCGGCGACTTGAATGTTCCCGTGTATGGGACGCGCTTCACGCTCGCGCTGGTCAAAAAACGCCTCGAAGAACACGCTCTGCTCGACAAGGCGCAGCTTCGCGAGGTATTTCCCGGCCGCAAGATGGAACTCGGCCCTTTCGAAATCGAATTCATCTACGTCACGCACAGCACGATTGACTGCGTGGCGCTGGCGGTTCGCACGCCGCTCGGCGTCATTATCCACACCGGCGATTTCAAGATGGACCCTACGCCCACCGACGGCCAGCCGTTTGATTTGCACGCGTTCGCGCGCTACGGCCACGAAGGCGTTCTCGCGCTGTTCAGCGACAGCACCAACGTCGAGCGGCCCGGCTTCACGCCTTCGGAGCGCGCCGTCGTGCCGCGTCTCGAGGAACTCTTCCGCGCGGCCCCGCGAAAAGTGATCGTGTCATGCTTTGCCTCTTCCATCCCGCGCATCCAGCAGGTGGTGGACATCGCCGCCCGCGTGGGCCGCAAAGTGGGCTTTGTCGGACGCAGCATGGTGGATAACGTGGAGATTGCCCACGGCCTGGGCTGTCTGCGGATTCCCGACGGCATAGTGGTCCGCCCGCAGGACCTGAAATCGTTTGATCCCAAGCAGCTCGTCGTGCTGGTCAGCGGCAGCCAGGCCGAGCCCATGTCGTCGCTCTCGCGCATCGCCGTGGACAATCATCGTTTGCTGAGCGCGGACGAGCGCGACACCGTCATCCTTTCGGCGCGCATTATTCCGGGGAATGAAAAAGCGATTTTCCGGATGCTCGACCACATGTTCCGCCGCCGTGCGCTGGTCTATTACGACGACAGCTCCGGGACGATTCACGTCTCCGGCCACGCCAGCCAGGAAGAGCAGAAGCTTCTGCTCAATCTGGTCCGGCCGAAATACTTCATCCCCATTCACGGCGAATACCGCCAGCTTTTCCGCCACGCTTCGCTCGCGCATCAGGTTGGCGCGGTTTCCGCCGAAATCCTGCTGATCGAAGACGGCCAGCCCATCGAATTCACGGAGCAGGGCGCCTTCCGCCGCGAACCCGTCACCGCGGGCCGCGTGTGCGTGGATTCCGGCTCGCTGGAAGAAATCGAAGAGGTCGTCATCCGCGACCGGAAGCATCTCTCCGAAGACGGCGTGGTTGTCCCCATCATCGCCATTGACAAACACACCGGGAAGATGGAATCGCTCCCCGAAATTGTCACGCGCGGCTTCCTGCCTTCCGACGACGGCCAGGAAGTCGTCTCCGGAGCGCGCGATGTCGTTCTCCGCACCGTCGAGCAGTCCAACGCTGAAGAAAAAACCGATTGGGGCGTCATCAAGGAAAAAATCCGCGTGGACCTGAAGCGCTACCTCAACAAACAAACCTCCAAGCGCCCGCTGATCCTGCCGGTAATCCTCGAGATCTAAATGGAAAAACCAGACGGGAAAAAATCGCCGGAGCGCCCCGTGATCCTCCCGTTTCGGTCAGGGCTTGCGGCGGAATAGCCGCGAGACAAATTCCAGCGGTTTTTTGCCGCCCTCCGGTTGCTTGGCTTCGAGTTGCTGCAAGCGGTCCATCGCTTTGCTGTGCTCGGGGTCGATCTCGAGAATTTTTCGGTACAGAGGAACCGCGCGCCAGGGCAACTGCATGACCTCGTAGAGTTCCGCAAATTGAAAGTAGGTCGAGGTATTCCAGGCATCGAGTTCCAGGGCCTTCTCGAAATGCTTTACGGCTTCCTGGCGGTATTGCTGCACCGCCGCCAAGCTCCGCGCCAGAATCGCATGGTACTTCGCCACGTCCGGGGCGATTTCAACGCACTTGCGCAACCACATAATCGATCCCTTGAAATTGTGCGCCCCCAAGCACTGCTTGGCCTGGGTGAGGCATTCGTCCAGCGTTTCTTGGATTTCCGTTTTGCCTTGGCCCAGAGAGAAGGCTCCGCGTTCCGCAAGTTGCTTGTCGTACCTGGCGCGTTTCTCGTCATCCGCAAGAGTCTTGTAAGCCTCCGTCAGCCGCCCCATCAGGTCCTGCAACAATCCCACCCATTCGCTCCGCCCCATATGGTGGTCCGGGTGGAATCTACGGGCCAGGCGATGGAAGCTCTGTTTAATCTGGACAGGCGACGACTGCGCGGTCACCCCCAGCAGTTCATAGTGAGTTGCCTTCCCGGCGAGTTCCAGAAAGCTCCGTATTTCGGCCTCAAACTGTTTCAGAATCTCTTGTTCCTCCGACGGCGGTTCCGGGGACTCCGGCTGTGGGATGGGAATGGCCTGTTCCTGCTTCGCGGCGGGACTCGGCGCTACGCACACAATGACTCCCAATACCAGCAGGGCGTAGAGCGCGCGGGCAGCTTTCGGCTTCGACAGTCCGCCCTGGGAGAGAAGGTCCTTGGCGGACACAGCCTTGGAGATCGCCGCAAGCAGAAGCTGTTCGCTCTCATCCAGGTCCACGGCCTGATAACGGAGCAGCGGGTCCGGCGAGAGGTCTACCCACAGATCAGCATCTTCGCCGAGGTGCTCCAGCGGCAAGTCGTTGGCCCTGCGTACCGCCTCCAGGAGCAGTTTGCCCAGCGGTACGGCAATGCCGATTTCCGGGACTACGTTTTTTTCCAGCGAGCTGAAGAAATAGTATCGGCACGCAGGATAGTCCAGCACGGAAGCGGTGATCTGCGCAAGCTGCCTCTGCACCCAGCCAACAACTACGTCCGCGGAGCAGACCCCTATCTCCACAATCGCAGACCCGAAGCGCTGACCCGTCTCCACAAGCGAGGAAGCCTCTTCAAAGTCCCTCTGGTTCAAAGCCCCGGCCCGCAGCATCATTTCGCCGAGGCTGTCCTGCCGATCGCAGCTGGTGGCAAACACCAATTGCCCGGAGCTGAAAAACAACTGCTTCTCCACACGTCCGAATACCAGTTGCAGCTTGCCGGTCAGCCGGGCCGAGTAAATTCTGTTGAGCAGCGCAAACAGCGCGTGGTGACTTTCGATTTCTCCCGAGTCCAGCGGCAGGTCGTCTGGCGCAAACCAACTCGCCGGGGCGACGACGCCTTGCTTCGGCTGCTCCTCCTTCAGTTGCTGGACGAATAGGTGAAGCCGGGCCCGGTCGGCCGAGTGCATGTGAACGAACTGCACGCCCATGCCTCGGCCCTTTCTTCCGTGCCTGACGGTGGCGCGCGCGCGCACTTCCCCGCTCGGCGCGTCGAATATCAGTTGCAGAATCGTTCCAGGGGGAAGCGGTTCCGCTGTGTAGAGGTACACCCCGCCCATGCTCAGCGTCTCCGCACCCGAGACGTCTCGCTTCCCACCGCCCTGCCAGGCAACCAACATTCCTTTCGGCGCGTTATACCTGGCTTGGCGGCGGCGCTCTTGCCCTTGGATGGCGATGCTAAATCCTTTCGAGTCAGAATAATCTCGCCGTGAAATCCGGTGCAAGGCCTGGTGCCCTATAGGGCATCCAAGAGACTACCCACGAGAGGGGTATGAACCCTCACAAGAGCTCCATGTGGGTTATTAGGCGGTAGACCGGCTCGGGCGGCCTTAGGGCAGAAGACCGATGCGGGACAGCAGGTCGGCGAAGCGGGGGTCGGCGCGCAGGGTTCTTCCGGCGCTATCCCTTACCGAACAGTTCGCGGTAGTGTTCCCAGTAGCCGCGAACTTCCGCGATGACGCGCTGGTACTCAGGATCGCTGCGCATGTTGGCCCAGTTCTTGTCACGCTGAAACCACGGATAGTTATGGTTCCCTAGCTCCACCGCCCGTCGCAGCCAGACGAGAGCCTGCTGTTTGTCGCCGAGCAAGGAGTAAATCCCTCCCAGCCAATAAGCCCCATCGCCATCGGTTTCCTCCGCTGGCTGCGCTTTGAAAACCTGCGGATCAATCTTGTCTCGCTCACCACGAGAGGCGTACAGGAAGGCAGCGAGATAGGGAGCGGTATAGTCGCCACTCCCGCGGCTGAGTTCCACTGCCCGGGCGAAAGTCACCTCGGCTTCCGGGAATTTCCCCTCGTAGTAAAGAATTTCGCCGAAGTAGGCCATGGCTTTCCTTTGGTCCGGATTCGCCTTGAGCAGTTGGCGCAACTCCTGTTCTCCTTCTGGCTCTCGTCCGAGAAAGAGTAGGGTGCGTGCGTGCATCCAGTGCCATTGAAGCGCCACGGGGTTCAACTCGATAGAGCGACGAAAGGCTTGCTCCCCCAATTCCAGCAGGCCAGTATAATGGTAGACGTAGCCTATCCCGTTGTAGGCTGACTCCCGGTTGGGAGCCAGACGTAAGGCCTGCCGCAAGTTTTGAATGGCTTCGACATTTCGGCCCGCTTCAGAGTAGGCCGTGCCCATCGATGCATAGGCATCGGCCAGATTCGGATCCAGTCGCAAGGCTCGCTCGGCTGCTCGCTGCGCCTGTACGATGTTCTCTCCGGCATTTTCTGAAAAGTTTGCGCTCTCGCTCATGTAGAAGCGGCTGAGCAATACGTAAGCCTCGGCAAAGGTCGGATCTTTCTCAATAGCCTGCTGGACTAATCGGCGGCCTTGATGAAGGCTTTCAAGCCGTGAGCGCATGTAATATTCGTTCATATAAAAGCGCGCCTGGAGATAGAGGTTGTACGCTTCGGGTGACCGCGTTGCCGGCGTGGCTATCGACGTCTGCTCAGCTTGGGAGACCTCAACGCTCAGACCCTCGACAACTTTCTGCGCCACTTCATCTTGGAACTTCAGTATGTCGTTGGACTGCAGGTCGTAACGCCCGGCCCAGCGCGTGGCACGTGTCTCCGGATCAATAAGCTGCACGGAAACTCGAATAGCCCCGCCGACCCGCTGATACGTTCCATCGAGAACCGAATTGACTGCCAGGTCCCGCGCCACTTGAGCGGGGTCGGTCGGTGCGTTCGCATATCTCAGAACCGCGCTGGTGGGCCGTACAGCCAGGTTCTGGAGCGAGGCTAGGCGGCTGATAATGGCGTCGGTCATCCCGATGCCCCAGGCCTCGCTGCTGGTGGGCCCCGCCAGATCGCGAAAGGGCAACACCGCGAGCGTTCGCACGGCGGACCGGGCGGAAGAGCCGGAAGGGGGCGGAGAAGGCGGGAGCGAGGCTCGCGAGCGAGTGTACCAAGCCCAAGATGCGATCAGGGCGACGGCCAGTGCGGCCGCGGCTACGGCCGCAATCCTTTTTCTGGATTTCAGCCCTGCCGCAGCATTGCGCGTCGGAACGGTCTCGACCGAGACCGCTGACCGACCAGACTCAGTGTCGCGTTTTAACCGCTGCAAGTCAGCGCGGACTTCAGCAGCACTCTGGTAACGCAGCTCCCGACTCTTCTCCAGCGCCTTGTTGATGATGTGCTCCAACTCCGGCGGCAAACCAGGGTTTAGCCGCACCAGAGCCGTCGGGGCACGGTTGAGAATCTCATTGAAGAGGGCGGCTGAGGTATTGCCTTGGAACGGCAGCCTCCCGGTTGCCATCTCGTAGAGAACCGCGCCAAACGAAAACAGGTCTGTGCGTGCATCGAGTTCTTTGCCGAGGGCCTGCTCCGGCGACATATAGGCGACCGTGCCCACCGCTACGCCAGGGCTGGTCAGATGCTCTTCGGCGGTTACAGTGGGTAGACTCGAAACCCCGATCGCTTCCGCTACCTGCCGGGGTTCAGAAACCAGCTTAGCCAGCCCAAAGTCCAACACCTTTGCCTGCTCTCGTTTCGTTACGAAGATGTTGGCTGGCTTGATGTCTCGATGGATGATTCCTCCCGAATGAGCCGCGTCGAGCGCATCGGCAATCTGGATGCCCAAATCCAAGAGTTGCTCGGTGTCCAGTGGCTTGTCCGCTATCCGATGCTTGAGGGTTTGCCCTTCTAGGAACTGCATGACGATGAAGGGCTGCCCCTCGTGCTCGCCAATGTCATGGATGGTGCAGATATTGGGGTGGTCGAGTGCGGAGGCAGCGCGGGCCTCGCGCTGGAACCGCTCCAAAGCTTGGCGGTCCTTTGCCAGGTCCTCAGGCAGCATCTTCACGGCTACTAGGCGGCCAAGGCGGATGTCTTCAGCCTTGTAGACCACACCCATGCCGCCGCCGCCGAGCTTTTCCAGGATGCGGTAATGCGAGATAGTTTCGCCGATCACGGAGAGGCAACCTGCCCTTGGGCCGCCATGTTAGGCTGCGCCCCCGGGCAAGTCAACGCACCGGAGTCAAGAGAGCCAAAGGGTTGCACTTTGACAGTCAGCCCCAAAAAGGGATGCCTGCCTGCACGCAATACCCGCCAACGCCAAGCTTTACTGCAGCTTCGCATCTCGGACTTCGCACTTCCCCGGCTTGGCCGAGGCGCCCCATCGGCCGCGATCGCATCGTCTTTGCCGTGGTCAGCCACCTAAATCGCTCCTGGGAACGTATACCCCTTCCTGAATTTACACAAAATCCTTGACCCTACCCCTAGATTTTGAGATTGACTTTGTGGTGGGCAGGTGTACTGTATTGGGATTCTTGGCGGACCCGGGTAAGGAAGGGCGACGCGAAACTCCAATCTCCGCCCGGTAGCCGGTTTAGAATTTCCAGCGAGAGCTAGCGCAGTGGGTCGGCATTTACTTAAGATCACAGGAGGTCCACAATGGCCGCGAGTTCGCCTGTCTTCAGCCCGGATTTAAGACTCGATACCGAAAAAAATCCGGACAAGATCGTAGTCCGTGGCGTCGGTAAGATCACAGCAGCCAGCTCGAATCTGTTGCAGAACACCATCCGCGGGCTCATCCCCGAGACAAAACTTATCGTGCTCGATCTGACGGGAGTCGATTACATCGACAGTTCCGGCCTGGGTGCGCTAGTCAGCATTTATATGGCCGCGAGCCGGGCACAGTGTGTTCTGGAACTAGCCAATCCTAAGCAGCGCCTCCGGGATCTGTTCAAAATCACCAAGCTCGCTTCGGTGTTCGAGGGGCACGGAGAAAATTATTTTGGCGGCATGTGATTTCCGGCCGCCGCTTGTGCGCCACGCCCAGGAGAACCAGCGGCCGAATCAAACGGACAGTTAGCAATTATAACGAAACCAACTATCCTCCCCGGAAAGTTGGTGCGTGGCGGTTTGACCTTTATTTTTTAAGCGCATCGGTTCCCACAGACTGAACAATAGGCGAACCAAGGCGTCTAATCGCATTCAAAGTACAACTCTATTGCGATTTCGGCAGCGGTATGGGTTTCAGTCCCATCTTGCGCACCAGCGTGGCCCACATTTCGCTCTTGGATTCTCAAGAGAGACAAAGCCATCCCCCTACCGCATTCGCCCCGCAGCCGCGTACACTGGCGCCATGTCCGCGGCGATCCGGCCCTACAACACGCGCGATTTCGCGAAACTCTTTCGGATTGACCAGGCGTGTTATCCGCCCGGCATCGCGTATTCAAGGAATACCTTGCGCTGGTTCCTCAATCTTCCCGGCGCCAAATGCCTCGTCGCCGAAGTCAGCGGCAAGATCGCCGGTTTTATCTTGGCCGAGGAACACCCGCCGCTCGCTCATATCATCACGATTGACGTCGTCG